>JAABUY010004324.1_pt1 | contig 14988 bp, 11 predicted proteins | sample 5560271 | NCBI WGS metagenome assembly JAABUY01 (sample SAMN10711886, study PRJNA513374) | rock metagenome | isolation source: Antarctica rocks | place: Antarctica: Victoria Land, University Valley
CCGGCGGTGCGGCACGCGCTGCAGGTGCGGGAGGCGGTCGCGGCGGGCGACTTTGCCGCGTACTTTAAGCTGTACGCTGACGCGCCGAATCTGGGCCGCGCGCTCATGGACATGGCCCTGCCCCGCGTGCGGTACTCTGCCCTGCACGTGCTGACGCGGTCGTACCAGCCGAGCGTGCCGCTCGCGTTTGTGGCGCGCATGCTGGGCTTTGTGGCCAGGGGCCCGCGCGCCGCCGGCGGCCCGCCCGCGGCGGCGCTGCCCGGCTGCTCGCAGGCCGTGTTTGCGGGCGCCGCCGCGCCGCAGGTGCCGGCCCCGGCCCTGGCAGCCCCGGCCCTGGCGGGCGCAGGCAAGCAGCCTCCTGTTGCATGGTGACGGCCGGCGGGCGTGCGTGCCCGGTTCGGCACCGTTCGCATCCCTGGCGTGGCTGTGCAGGATGGGGCAGTGGGCGCGCGCAATGCGGCGCGCATGCTGGGAGCGCCGCCGGGTGGGAAGCGACGTGTTTGTGCGGCCGCAGGATGACGCGGAGGCTGGCATACGCTCGTGCGCGGAGTGGGCGAGGGCGCACGGCGCCACTGTAACTGATGCCGCAGGCGCGCGCGCCCGCTGCCATGTCCGCTCGTGGATCAGCAGCGTTGTCTGCCTGCGCCGGCCGGGGCGAACCGACGTTGCTGCGGCGCAGGTGACGCGCCCGCATTGCTGGACTGCAGGAGCAGCAAGGGCCGGCTGGCGATGCCTGTACCCGAGGCCGCTGTCGCTCACGGTGACGCCAACCTGAATATTGAAGAGTTCCTGTCGAGGACGCTGCGCGCATGAGCATGCGCAGGCCTTGTTGACAATATCAGAGTTGGGTTGCACTGCGTTCGACGCGCCCTGTGCTGCGGCGCGGCGCACTGCACTCGCCTTGTCTGGGGCGCCGTGGCCGCGAGCGTCAGGAGGGCCCCCTTTGTTTTGCAGGTCCTCCCGCCCATTAGCTTTTCATAGTTTGCATGACATGGCGCAATAAATTGCATGACATGGCGCAATATTTTGCATGACATGGCGCAAGGCAGCCTATGGCACTGTGGCACTCCAGGACACATTGCACCGGCGTTGGCCTGGCTGCAAGGCGCCAGCAGCCTGTGGTGCCACTGTCCGACGCGAACTCGATGCAACCGTCTGCACCAATGCCATGCTGTGCCAGCAGGGCTCAAGGGCAGTGCAAGTTTGCAAAAAAAGTGCTGGCATGTCCAGACCCACACACCTGTAGTTCCACAGGCCCTGGGTCGAGTGCAAGCTCGCTCCAGGCACATATGGGTGTAAGCCTTTACAGCGCACCGGTGCTACCTCTGTCTGCAGTGGGCCACATGGCGTGCCAACAGCCAAAGCTGACACACGGCTTGAATCACTTTCGTTCATGCTGCGATGGTCTGCAGAGCAAAGCTGCGCAATCTAAGCTTGAAATGCCTGATGATTCCACCTTTCCTCGTTTCATGCGGGCTAGCGGTACCGGTCACCGGTTACAAATTTTCTGTCAGGCCGCAAGACAGCAGCACGCAGTCGTGCCGCAAGTCCTTCAGCTAGTGACGATGAGAGACATATCACGCGACGCATACGGTTTTGAGGTGCGGGCAATGCACTGGTTCAATGCGGGCTATGCAATGACCCGCTCTCCTTTGCATGGCGCCGCGACTCCTGCCGCACCTTGCCAAGCTGAGGCGGGGCCCGCAGGTGAGGAAGGAATTTGTGGAGCTGTACAGCAAGTACGCGCCGCTGTGGGAGAAGGAGGAGAGCGAGCGCGCGCGGCGCTGGGCGGCCTTCCTCGCCGCGCAGCACGGCGCCGAGCCCGAGCACGCCAGGTGCCCCCGCCTGCCTGCGGCACACAAGCGGAGCGCGGCTGGGCGGCCGCAAGCCGGCGCGCAGCAAAGCCTGTCCAGCGCTCGGTGAGCAGGCAGCGCGGCCGGGCCGGCGCTCGCGCCACACCCCCGCCACAGCACTGCCGTCTGCGGCCCCCCGACTGCGCCTCACAGCTTCTCCTGCAGCACTGGGCTGCGAGGTGGACAGCCCCGGCCGCGCCCGATACATGGCGGGCGGGCCGCGCAGCGGGGCCGGCCAGGAGGAGGCGCTGGGGCAGCTGGAGGTCAACCTGGTGCGCAGCCGCGCCATGGCCGCCGGCGCGGAGCTCCCCGCCTGGCAGCAGCAGCTGCGCTCGCTGGTGCAGGCCGGCATCCCGATGGTGCGCGGCCCGCGCCCCCGCCGCCGCACAGTGTGCGGCGCCGGGCGGCCGAGCGGCGCCCGCCGCGAGGCCGCGGGTGGCCGCCGAGGCCGCGCGCGCGCGCAGGCGCTGCGCGGCAAGCTGTGGAAGGTCCTGCTGCGCTCCGAGGCGAAGCGCTCGCCCGGGGTCTACCAGGGCCTGGTGGCCGAGGCGCTGGGGCGGCGGGGCCGGCGGCGGGTGCGGCGGCCCGACCTGCAGGGGCTGCAGGGCCTGGACGTCTGCGCCCGCCGGGCTGCGCGCCTGCCTGGCTGCTCTTTGAAGGGGCCGGCGCGCGCCGCGCGCGCCAGGGCGGCAGCGCGGCCGGCTCCGACGACGGGCCGCCGCCGCCGCTGCCCACGGCGGCCAGCCTGCTGGCGGCCGAGGCGGCGGCGGCGGCGGCGGCGCGCCGGCCGGCCGGCCGGGCGGACGCGGGCCCGGCCTGGCACGCGTCCAGCAGCGACTGGAACATGCAGATCGAGAAGGACCTGCACCGCACATTCCCGGGGCACCCGGTGATGGACGCGAGCGGCCGCTCCGCGCTGCGCCGCGTGCTGGCGGCCTACGCGCGGCGCAACCCGGAGGTCGGCTACTGCCAGGTGCGGGCGGCCGAGGCGCGCGCCCCGCCTCGCGACCGGCGCGTCGGACAACGCCGCACCAGCGAGGCCTAGCTCTTAGCTTCCATGGAGGCCGGGGGCGCGCGGGGCGACCCCGGCGGCCGGGCGCGCGGCAGGGCATGAACTTTGTGGCGGGCTGCCTGCTGCTGTTCATGGACGAGGAGGACGCGTTCTGGAGCCTGGCCGTGATCGTGGAGGACCTGCTGCCGGGCTACTTCGCGCTGCAGATGCTGGCGCCGCAGGCGCGCGCCCGGGCGTGCCGCGGGCGTCCCTGCGCAGGCGCCCCGGCCGCGCGCCGCCGGCCCGGCCGCTCCGCCGGCCGCGCCACTGTGCAAGCTGGCGGGCGTGCATGGACGGAGCATGGGCTGCGCCCGGGTGGGACGGCTGGTGCTCGAGCGCCCAGTGCTCCGAGTTAGCCACAGGGCGCGGCAGGCGCTGGCTGAAGGCGCCCAGCACCGCGCCCAGGTAGACCAGCTGGCGTTCAAGCACCTGGCGGACGCCAGCGCCCAGCGCCCTGGGTTGCTAATAGGGTCTAGCGCTCTGGGTTACCAACAGGGTCTAGGCGCCGCGTGACGGCGCCCGCGCGCCGCGCAGGTGGACCAGCTGGCGTTCAAGCACCTGGTGGACGCCAGCTTCCCGCGCCTGGCGGGCCACCTGGAGCGCCTGGGCGCGCACGTGGCCGGCGTGTCCACGCAGTGGTTCCTCTGCCTCTTCGTCAACTCGCTGCCGCTGGAGACCTGCCTGCGCGTGCCTGCCAATCTTGGAACAGCACAGTGACCCTGCCTTGTCATGACGCTGAGCGCCAGTCGGGCTGCACACAGCCTCCGTCGAGCAGCGGGGCGCGGCCGGCGCCGAGTCTGCCAAGGACAGAAAGCTTGGCACATCTATTTTGCTGGCATGCTCCCGCCTGCGGCGCACCTGGCAGCAGGGGCGCCTCCAGCCGCCGCCAGGCCTCGTCCGGCAGCGCGCGCGCCGCGGCGTCCGCGTAGCAGACCTGGTCATTGCAGGTCACCGCCACGCGCGCCGCGTCCACCTCAGGCAGCGGCAGGTCCAGCTCCGGCGGCTCGCCCTGCGCATGCCGCGGGAGGTGAAAGGGTTTCGTGCTGGCAGCGGCAGGTCCGGTCAGCTGTGCATCGAGGGACAGCGCCGCGGTGATGCATAAATAGCAAACTAGGATGCCATATTTCACGGCCAGACACGCCGCATGGATACCTGGCGCCGGGTCCAGCACCGGAAGCTCGCCCCGTTTGCGCTGGGGTCGGCGGGAGTAGGCGTGGCAAGGCTGCATTGAGTCACAGCGAGAAGTGCAACCCGCTTTGCGCGAGCAACGCACCCGCGCCGCAACGGCGGCGGCCACCGCGTCGAGGAACTGGCGCATGTAGGTGGCCTGCCAGGCGCGCGGCGCACGCGGGGAGGCGAGCATGGCCGCATAGTGGCGCAGCGCGCCGGCCGGGTCGCCCGCCTCGCGCCGCCGCGCCCCCAGCACGCCGTGCAGGTGCTCCTCGATGAACGCCCACTGCCGCCCCGCGTACAGGCCCAGCACCTGCCTGCGCGCGCGGCGCGCGCACGCCCGTGACGGACGCGCGGCCGCAGCGGCTGCTCCTCCGCCATGCGCCACAAATCGAAGGAGCACTTGAGGCTCTTTCAAACTGCCCAGGCAGGTGCGCAGGGCCGCGGCGAGGCCCCAGCGCGCTGCGCAGGCGCTCAAGCAAGGAGAGGAGGAGCCGCCCGCCGGCCCAAAGGCTCCAAGCGGCGGCACGGCGGCGAGGCCTGCGCTGCACACAGCAGCAAGGGCGGCCGGGCGGAGGCCGGGGGGGCGCGCACTGGTAGGCGCGCGCGCCGAGCGCGGCCTGGCCGCAGCCGGCGTAGCGCAGCCCGGCCAGCACCATGTGGAAGGAGAACTTGCGCAGCGCGGGCGGCGCCACGCGCAGCAGGCACAGCGCGGCCTGCTCCAGCAGCAGCGCCGCGCGCAGGCTCTCCTCCTGCCGCCCGCGCCCGCGCGCTGGGGTCGCACGCGGCACAACAGACTGGAAAGGGGTTATGGTAGGGTTATGGAGAGGTAGGGTAGGGCTAAGCCCTGCGCACGCGGGTGGAGTTTGCGTCTGGAGCAGGCCTGTCTCCACTACGAGCGGCAATGCCTGCCCGGCCTCTCCCGGGGCGCGCCCGTTCCCGTGCAGCCCGGGCCGGCGCTCAGCGTCGCGGGTACGAGCGTGCCTACAGCTTATAATGTGCAGATCATGCACAAGAGCAGCGTCTGCGGCGCATAGCGTCGGACGCGCCGGAAAGTGCGCCTTCATGAGCATGTAGTTGGCATCGCTGAAGCTGCCCGTCGCGCGCGCGTGCGCGGCCGCCAGCAGCGCCGCGCGCGTCGCCAGCCGCACGCACTCCTGCCCCGGCCGCCCTGCCGCGTCGTGAGGCCCTCACCGCCTGGACCGCCCCGGTCCGAGGGCGCTGCCGCGCCAGTGCCGCTACGAGGGGCGCTTGCAACCCATCGTCTGACTGCAGAGGAGCAAGCGCGCGACATACCCTCGAGGCTCTCCTAAGGCCTCCCCTGAGGGCTCACCGGGGCCTGGCTGGGCGCTGCTGTAGCGCAGGAAGGCGTCCTTGAGCGCGGCCGCCACGTCGCCCGGCGCCCCCCCCGACATCACCAGCGCCAGGCCCAGCATCTCCTGCAAGGTTTCAACTATCCATCTATTTTTTTTCTTTTTCCCCTGCATGAGTGCCTGCCTCGGCACAGTCTTGCCAGACCCATGATGCCGCCAGAGTCAGCGCCGGACCTCCCGTCTGGGAGAGGCGCGGGCTGTCTGTGCGATATGTCTTCAAAGACGCTCGGCACCTGGACGGCAAGGGCGCGCAAATTTTCGCAAAAACGCAAGCGCTGCAACAGCCAGCCTGCCGGATGCAGCAGAAACAATGCGCGCGAGGCAGCATCCGAGTGACGAGCGCGGGCGGCGGGCGGCGCCGTGCCTGCGCGGCCGCGTAGTGGCGCCAGGCCTTGTCGGCGCGCAGATCGCTCGCGAGCAGCCGCAGCGTGGAGGCCGCCGTCTCATAGTCCTGCGCGGCCCGTGCCACGCGTTACGGTCCTGCATGACGGCATAAGCCGATGCCGGGCGGCCGGCAACGCGCGCCTTGGCGAGCAGCGGAGCATGCACCGAGAGGCTGAGCTGCGCATGCCCGCTCCGCATGGCCGGGCAACGAAGGAGTGTGTGCACTCCTGAGGCGGTGCACTGAACACAGCAGCATGCGGGGTGCCAGCGCATGTCCATCATGCGACGCGCTGACGATCCCGCATTCATGGGTTATGGTTTAGCGGCCCTGCGGCAAGGCTTTGGGCCGGCATGGGAACCTATGACGAAGCTGTCAAGCGCAAGGGCAATGCTTAGCTAGTTCACAGCATCAGCAGGCAACTTTGCCACCCCAACCCGTGTATGTTTGCAGGAAGGCTTCTATCAGATTCAGTGCTCTTGTACACTTGCGTGTAGGGCTGCAGCGCAAGCTCTATACGGCCCTGCCTCGGCACCTACACGCAAGTGTACAAGTGCACTGAACCTGACAGAAGAATGACTGCAACACGTACATGAGTTGGCGAGGCAAAGTTGCCTGCTGATGCTGAGAACTTATTGCCCTTACGCTGCACAGCTTCATCACAGGTCCCCACGCCGCCCAAAAGCCTTGCCGCCCTGAAAGCCTAGACTTGCTGGCGCACTAACTCGCCTCTCCAGCAGACACACAGCACAGCACAAACAGTGTGCATGTGCTCCCTCGCCACAGGGCACCGTTCACTGCCTGCCCAAACGCTGCGCCAGGCCTGACTACCATGACTACCCGGGTCCTGCTCAGGTTGTTAAGGGCTTGCGACGCGCACCTGCGCCGGGCGGCCAGACCCGCCTGCCGACTTGTCTGCGGACTCGTCCGCGTCGCTGCGAACCTGTGTGATGCCTTGTGTCGCTGCGTGCCCAGACGGACAGGGCGCCGCCAGGGACCCGCGAGCGCGCCTGCATCAGGAAGGCAAGGTCGGCCAGCGCGCGCATCTGGCCCTCCACGCTCGCGGCGCTGTACGCGCCCGGCGCGGCGGGCGCCGCGCCCGGCGCGCCGAGCCCGCCGGGCGGCGTCCCCGGCACGCCGCCGCCCCCGCCGCCGCCGGCATGGCCGGGCCGCGGCGACTCGCGCGCGGGCGGCGCGCCCGGCCCCGGCGCCGCCTTGCGCCACAGCAGCGTCTTGAGCTGGTTGCGCAGGCCGCGCCGCGTGGAGGTCACCTGCCGCCGCGCGCGCGGGTGAGCCTGGCCAGGCGCCTGCCGCCTGGCCGCCCAGCGCCCCTGGTAGAACCCTGCGTTGGGTGCTGCACTTTGAAGTCCTCCATAAAGAGCCCCGCAGCGCTCCCGGCTGCGAGCCTGACATGCGGCGTCAGAGTATGAGCGCGCGCTCGCGCCCGCCGTCTGGGTCTGGGCTGATTTAGGGTTAGGGTAGCACACAGGCGCCTCGCGGTTGGCGCGGGCGCGCCTGGTGGTTGAGCGCGCGCACGCGCCCCTCCAGCGCGGGCAGCAGCGAGCGCACGGCCAGGTCCTGCAGGCAGCCCGCCAGCGCCTCCTGCCGGCCGCGCGGCCGCCGGCTGAGACACCCTAATTGCAATGCGGACTCTTGACTGGCACGGACCAGGTGGTGGGCCAGGCCAGGGGAACGGTCTCTGTCTCGGATGACAATTTTGCCATGTGACGCCCAGTGTGGCAGCTCGCAGCGTACGCTTGCACCCTTCTGAGTCGTTCGCCGTGCGCTGCGCTGTGTATGCTTAGATTCAGAACGTGCACAGCGCCTCGCCTCAGAGCAAGCCTGCGGGCAGCAGCCGGTGAGGCACCTGGTTGGCGCTCGTCAGCCGCACGCCCAGGCCGCCCGGCGGCGCGGCGGGCCGCGCGGGGGGCTCGCCGGCGCCGCCGCCGCGCACGCAGCCAGCCATCGCAGCGGCCCAGCGGCTGGGGTTTAGCGCATAGCCGACCTGGGCGGCCGGGTCTGCCGACCCCGAGTTAATGCGCGCGAGGCCGACCGCCGCGTGGCCGAGCGCCGCGCGCGCCGCGCGCAGCTTCTCCTCGGCCCTGCCGCGGACGGGCTCGGGCCGTTGGGGACTGACAGGTTGGGTGCCCGCACGCGAGGAGCTCGGTGGGGAGTGCGAGTGACCGGTGTGCACCGCCGTGCGGTGTTGCCGGCGCTCTCACATAGCTTATCTTCAGCCACTCTGATTGTGCGGCCCCAGGTCACCAAAGCAAAGGATTGCAGCGCGCACAAGGAGGGCTGGTGGCAACAGCACTGGGCCGTCGCAGCAGCGGGTCTTTGGTATGCGAGGTGCTCGGCCGCCTCGCGTGCGCCGGCGCGGCAGCCTCGGACCCGGGCCACCAGGCGCGCAACGTGCGGGCGGCGGGGCGCGCCGCTGGAAGCCGCCCTCGACGTGCGCGCTGTCGTCGTACAGCAGGAGGTGGTAGTGCAGCAGCCGCGCCTCCATGACGCCCGCGCGCATGAGCGGCGGCAGCGCCGCGCCCGCCCACAGCTCCTGGAAGGCGCGTGCAGCGTCGGCCACGCCCGCGTGCGCCACCAGCAGGCCTGCACGAGCGGCCCCCAGGTCGTCGTTGCTGCACCGTTCTGAGGAAGGCGCCGCGTGGCGGCGGGCACGCCCGCACGCGCACCACCAGGCCTGTCCGGGCATGGGTGGACGTCGTGCTGCCGATGTGGATGGGCTGGACAGGCAAACTCGCGGCCGCTGCCAGGCAACCGGGGCTGCCTAGGCAGCAGCTAGCGCATGCATGGGCATCGTGCAGGCGCCAGCAAGTGCTTGGGTAGCGGCAGTATGCTGCCCGCGGCGGAACCTAAGCAGGCGGAAGCAAGTGTTTGCGCGCCGCAGCGCCAGGCATGCTCAGCTTGTCTGCCGGCGTGCAGTCACGGGACGCGCACTGGCAGCGCTGAATGTCCTCAAAACATGTGCCGTGCACGTCGCACTGGAGGCCCTCAAGTTTGGGCGGTAGGTGGAACGCACATGCAACGGGGTGGTCAAAGGTCTCCAGCTCGCCGAAGGCCAGCATGCGCATGAACTCGCGCTGGTACGCGTTGAACCAGGGCGTGGCGCCGGGCGCTTCCCCTGCCGCAGCGCGCCGCATTGGCTGCATGCATGCAGCACGCGCGGTCGTCGGCTTGGCGCCTGGCTTTCACGCCTGATGTGGGGTGAACGCTTTCCACGGACGCATCTCAGGCGTGCAGCCCGCGTGATGTGAGTGCCCAGGCGGCGGCCCTGGTAGCAACGCGCAACTGCATCATGCGAGCCAAAGCGCGGGAGGCGTTGACAGAAAGAACCTGTTAATGGTGGAGCCTCGCCCGGGCGGGACCAGCAGCGCACCCTCCAAGAGGCAGTAGAGGCAGGGTCTCATGACCCGGGCCGACCAGGAGGCGCCCCGGCCAAGAAGGGCGGGAGGCTCGACGTGGGGCAGACCGGCGTGTGGGGCCGAGTGGGGCCCCGGCGCACCCTTCCGCAAGCAGGTCGCGATGTCTGGCACGGGCTGCGCTTCGCAGCCCCGCGTCGCGGCGTCCACCACGCCATGCAGGTACTCCTCGGCGGCCTGCCGCACACACCGAGCGCGCTGGAGCAGCCCCACCACTGCCGTTCAAGCGCACACAAGAGACTGAGCCGCTGTTCTAGCTGCTGCCTGGCCCCGAAGCCCACTGCACGCGAGTCGCAGGCGCTATCGGCCTTGGTCCGCCAGGCGACAGGGAGCGCACCTCATGTGAGGGCTGAAACATGGAGGACGCGTAGTGGAAGCGCAGCTTCAGCTCGCGGATGCGGTAGGACTGCTCGCCAACGGTGCGCACCGGCACTGCGTGTGACAGAGAGATGTGTCAGGCCGGGGGTGGCTCTCGCGACACACCGAGCATCAGAGCATCCGGGGCCGCACCGCTCAGGCTGCGAAACTCGCCCAGCGGCCGCAGCATGTCCACGACTGTGAGGCCGTTGTTGACTTGCACCATCTCCTCCGCTTCAGGCGTGCTGACCACCATCACCACGGGCGTGAAGCGCTCTGGAATCCAGCTCCGCAGCTCCATCCTACTGCTTTAGCTTCCTTCAGGAGCTCACTAGCTGACAGCGTTGGTTGGAAAAAATTGCTGTTTGCCCTTTAAATATCGCTAGTTACAGCCAGCAGAGCGGTGAAGTTTTGCTGAGTAGCGCATGCCTGCCGTGTCTCCACCACCAAGCTGCGTGACACGCTCACAGCCATCACTGGTCACTGCTCTTCGCTTACTGCTCGCAATGTGCAGATGATCTGCTACTCAATGCGGCCTTGTCCTTGACGCCTCAGCTGCATGCTTGCCAGGGTCATGCACAGGGTGTGCAAGCTGGCATTTTTCCCAGTCTGGTTGCACATACCACGCTGACAATGTCAGCCTGACATGCATTACACAAACATGCAATACACACGCCAACGTGCCATGCGAGCATCTTTACAGGCAGGCACGCTGTTCTCGCCGTGCACGACAGCAGAGCGCCAGCGAGCCCATCATACAATGAGCTTGTCGAGCTCTTTCTCCTTGGCGCTGCCCAGCGCATCGATGTCCGCCACAAATGCGTCAGTCAGCTTCTGCACCTGCAGCAATGCGGATGTACAGAGTCTGCAACCTTTGCAGACATTTTGCCTCCTGTCTTGACCGCAGAGTCGCCGAGCGGTCCGTTGCAGCAGACCTCAGGTTCACAGCATGTATTGGGGAAGTAGCTGCAACGAGGTGCTAGTCACTGAGCTCAATTGCTTGCAATCCAAGCTGCCAAAGCCCTGCTTTCTAACTGCCCCATCGACAACCTGCTGCCATGTTTAACGTACCAAATGCGCACGCCAGGGGCATGCATGTGCGGCGCGCGCGCCTGCTTTTCAAAGTCCCGCTTCGCGTCCTTCTCCTTCAGCTTCTTGGCCTGCTCGAGCGCGCTGCGGCGCGCATGCCGCACTGCCACCCGCGCGCCCTCGCACTCCGAGCGCACGGTCTTGCCCAGCGCGCTCGCGACCTCCTTTGTCGGCCTGCCGTGCGAGCGAGCGCGCGCGAGCTTGCAGATTCCGCAGCCACCTATGAGCAGCCCATAGCAACCACCGCGCTGCTCGCAGCATGCAGCATGCACAGGGGCAGGCTCGCGACGACATGCTGGGGCAGTGCAGGGTGACCCCTGGCGGCCCTTGCCGAAGCTGCATGCCACCGCACAGCAGCATGCTACATAAGCGACATACTAGGGAGCGCTCAGCCTGCATGTGCACCGCCTGCGACAGCGACCCGTGCTGTGTGCAGGCGCTTTGTACGGGTACGGGTCAGGGTAAGGATGTGAAAGCATATTGGCCACAAGCGCACCTGGGTATGTTTACCAGAACCTCGACGCCCTCCTTCCTGGGGTTGAGCTGCATCGGGGACTCGCGTATGGCTGTCTCGATGCTCGCCACATTCTGCGGCACGCCACAGCAGGTGAGCGCTGCACGTGGGCCTGTCATGTTGCCAGCAGGCACGGCGTCGAGGCGACGACGCCGCTCATGTACGGCCTTTCACAAACTCGCCAAGGGTGTGTGTACCAGGGGCGGTGGTACCCGCATGACACCAAATGCAGCCTCGCCGACGCAAAATGCAATGGCGCACACTGGCGAGACAATCTTCTCACTCAGACCTCTCGCTCAGGCCTCTTACTTCACATCGAAGTCACAGCAGCGAAGGGAACATGCAGCTTTCAGCGCAGCAGCGCGGCAGCGCGCGCAGGCGGAGGCGCCGCACCTGGGGGTCAAACGCGGTGACGACCAGCGTCTGCCCCTCGCGCACTGCGACCGAGGCCAGGCTCTTCAGCGGCGCGGCCTCGCCGTACGCCAGCACGCGCAGGTGGTCCAGCATGCCTGCGCACTGGCGCCGCGCATGCTCGCTCAGCTGCAGGCGTGGCCCGAGGGTGGCTGCAACGGCTCGGCAAGCGTGTGCCAAGGCATGTTTCGCACTCTGGCCACGCCTGCTTGCTAACCCGAGGCGCGCGCTACCAGGCAGTGCGACCGTGCTTACTCGTCAGGTTGCCCAAAGCACATGCCCCCCGCGCTGCTCAAAAAACAACCAGCTGGCCCCGTGCACACCACGTGGCAGCATGGGCCTTCGCACTGACAGCCCCACGCACCCGGGGTCGCTCGGCCTGTCCTGATGTTCGCCAGGCCCGACGCGAGGTGCTCGACAGCCTTGTCCATCAACCTGCAGACCCCTGTTCCTGCGTCAGGCCGCTCGCGCCAGGCCCAGACCTCAGGCAAGGTAAAATTGAGGGCCCGAGGCCGCCCACCTCCGTGCTGGTGTTAGGTCTAAGGGGTCCGGCTCTTCAGCGCCGACGGGCTGCGCCTCAGCCTGCTGCCTCCTGCCTACGTCCAAGCAATAGCTTGCTGTTGCGTCTGCTCACAGCCAACGCGTGCTCGCTTTCTGCTCAGTGAGCACTTAGCACCCACCTTTTGCAAAGCCTGCGCGCTGTGAGCACGCTGCCGGCAGGCCTGCAGTCTCCAGGCTGCCCCACCTGCACACACGTTCCGTTTAAAATAGATCAAGCAAGCAAAGTAAGAGCACGCAATGCCAAGCGCACCCTCCCAAAGCGTCGAGGACCGCAGAGCAGCCCGGCATTCGATGCCGCAACATGCTGGCACAGAAGGTGCGCCGAGCTGACTGCAGCATCTTGGCTGTAGGGATGTTGCCACGGAGAGATGTCAAGTTCCATACACAACACACTCCATCAGCAACAGCACACACAGACCCTGCTGAGGACCAAACTGACTGTTTGTACTACCCAGGTAGTCCCACTGGCCTCGCCAGCACGAGCAAAGGGGCTGGTGCAGCAGTTCTTAAGGATCTCCTGTGAGCAGGGAAGGGGACACGATGCCCGCGCGCGCTTGACCCGGGGTCCGGTTTGATCCAGGATGCAGGTGCTGCTGCGCCCCTGTCAGAGCTGCGCAGGGCCTGATCGACGCAAAAGCCCTCCACCCCTCTTGAAACGCAGGCGCGCTCGGCGTCGGGGAGCCTGGGCGCTGGCTCGAGCGCCAAGCAGGAGCTTGTGCAGCAGGGCGTGCAGCTCTTCCTGCGGCGGATCCTGCAGGACCTGCAGGCGCGCGGGCGCTGGCTGCTCCACGGCCGCAGCACCAGAGCCGCTCAAGTCGGGCGGGCTGGATCATGGCATGCCGCGCGCCGCAGGCGAGCGATGGCGAGCTGCACCTGCAGGCGCTGCAGGCGCTGCACAGCCTGGGCCGCGGCGGCAAGGCCTCCGGCGCGCACAGCCTGCCGGTCGAGGACGTGCAGACCGCGTTCGGGCGCGGCGGCGGCCTGCCGCTGCTGGTCGGCCTGCTGGACACGGCGGTCACGCCCAAGCCGGGCGCGGCCGCGCAGCCGGCGGCCGTGACGCAGCGCGCGGTCGGCGCGCTCACGGCCATGACGCGCAACCACGCCGCAAACAGGCGCGCGGGCGGGCCCTGCCCACGCGCAATTTTCCCTTCTATTTACCCCGCTCCAGCCACGGGGGCCCACAGCGCTTGCCCGCCGCCGTCGCAGGAGGCTGGCGATCGACGCCGGCGCGGTGCCCGCGCTGTGCTCGGTGCTGGGCACGGGCGACGAGGAGCCCGTCTCGCTGGACGTGCTCAAGGCGCTGTACAGCCTCATTGCGCCCGACACGACCGGTGCGGGCCGGGACGCTCGCCGGCTGGCCGGCGCAGCAGCGCGCGCATACGCCGCTGACCCTGGGCGCCGCGCAGGCCACACGTGCAGCGAGGTCTTCGCCTCCGGCGGCGTGCACGCCCTGGTGCGGCGCGCGGCCGCCCCCCGGGGCGCCCCGCTGGCTGCCTGGCGCGCGCGGCAGCGCGCCCGGGCTGACCCGCCGGCGCGCGGCGCGCAGATCCGCCTGCTGGCCAACGTGCTCGAGTTTGCGGGCGAGCCGCAGCGCAGCGTGTGGACGCGCGAGCTGCTGTCGCTGCTGCTCCCGCTCGCCCACCGCTCGCGCCTGGTGCGCATGGCTGCACGCGATCCTTCACGCACCAGGCTGTGCCCGCTTAACTGCTTGTCTACGACACACACGAAAGATGCAGGCAGCCGAATGAGGTGTCCAGAAATGCATTGTTGCGCACTGCGTCGTGCCGCGCCTGGCGGTCGGCCTCATGCAGGTCGTGAGGGCGCCTGGCACGGCGCCTGGTGCGCAGGTGGCGCACCTGCTCGCGAGCGAGCTGGCGGGCCTAATCTGCCTGCTGGCGACCGCGTCGGACCCGCTGTCGCTGTCGCTGGGTGCGCCCGCCGCCCGCCGTCCGCCGCCCCGCCCGGTCCTCAGAGCCGGGCTGGCGGGCCTGCCGGGAGGCTCTCGCGGCCGGGCGGCGCGCGCCGCGCGCGCTGGAGCCCGCAGGGCCGCGCACGTGCGCAGGGTGGCGAAAGAGCGGGGCGAGCGGCAAGCTAACCCTACCCTCACCCCACCCTTCCAAGCCGCGCCCACACCAGCGCCGCGCGCGCAGGCATGGACCTGCTGGAGGAGCTGCTGGGCAGCGGCGAGCTAACCCTACCCTAATCTACCCTTCCAAGCCGCACCCTCACCAGCGCAGCGCGCGCAGGCATGGACCTGCTGGAGGAGGTGCTGGGCAGCGGCGACCGGCGGCGCGTGGCGCGCCTGGCCGCGCGCGAGGGCGTGCTCGGCGCGCTGGCGCGCACGCTGCACACGCGCGGCCTGGGCGGCAAGGCCGCGCCGCTGCTGGCCGCGCTGGCGGCGGACGGCGCGCTGGCCGACGCGCTGCGCGCGCTGCTGGGCCCCGGCGACTACGCCGCGCTGGCCGCGGTCGCGCTGCAGGAGGCGCGCGCGGGCGACGCCGCGGCCGCCGCGGCGGGCCTGCTGGGCCAGCTGCTGGGCGGCGCGGGCGCGGCCGCGCTGCGCCTGCTCATCCTTGGCCGCTGCCTGGGCGCCTGCGGCGCCGCCGTGCCCGCGCAGGCGCCCGCGCTGGCGGCCCTGGCATCCAGCGACGCGGGTGCGCGGCCCCGCGCCCGCGCTCTATTCTAAGCGTATACCCCGCGCGCGCGCATGGGCCAGCAACGCACGGGCCTCAGCGTGCAGGGCGCGCGCGGCAGGGCTGCTCGTGCTGGAGAACCTACCGGCGGGCGCGGCGG
>JAABUY010004326.1_pt1 | contig 14977 bp, 14 predicted proteins | sample 5560271 | NCBI WGS metagenome assembly JAABUY01 (sample SAMN10711886, study PRJNA513374) | rock metagenome | isolation source: Antarctica rocks | place: Antarctica: Victoria Land, University Valley
AGGGTATGGAGAAGTGGAAACCGCTACGCGCTTCCCACTTCCCCACACCCCCGACGGCGGCTATCAAGCAACATCGTTAGCCGCGCTACACTAACTCTTCACTTGGTACAAAAAATCGGGCAGGCCATCCCGATCTGGTCAGTGACCATCGCTTGCTGAGGGGTCCAGGCTGCGTCGGTGATTGGTGCGGTGTGAGTTGCCATACTTATTCCTTTCGGGGTGCGTGGTGTGATGAAGAAGGACGCGGGCGAGTCCGGCGACGACGGCGGCTAGAAGAATCCAGCGGAAAAGGCGTAGCAGCTTCTGCGGCGCGGCTGGATGGATTAGTACCGGGTGTTCGTCGTAGAAAGGTGGACGAAACATTGCTACACCGCCAGGAGCGCTATTAGTTGGGAGCCGACTGACTCCGCCCGGCCCGCCATACCCGCCGCTCCGCCGAAGATCGCTTGCGTGAGACTTGGAATGAAGAGCAGATTGAGAATGAAGGCGACAAACATGGTGATGACCGGGATGAGATTTGCAAGCCACATCTGGATCGAGTAGTCGCCGTTGAACGTCTGCTGGATGAAGGTCGTCATGAAGCCTGCCCACACGAAGAGGAAGGCTGCTGCGACGGCGCGAATCATGGCAAAACCGATAAGCGCGTCGATGTACTGGAAGAACTTCCCACGAAACGTGTTCGTCAGATAGAGCGGAATGAACACCGGCCCGAAGAGAGCCGACACGCCGTAGAGGATGAACGAGCTGATGTTGATAAGGAAGAGAATGCCAGAGGAGACACCCAAAAGGATCTGAACGATGACGTAGCAAAGCAGCTCAAGCGGTGCCGTCAGCGATGGTGTATCCATCTTTGCGGAGGCGTCCTTCATCAGCGTGTTCAGGGTGTTGAGCGAGGAATTGTCGAAGACCTGTGTGAGAGCTTCGGAGAGATAGCTGAACAGATGATTGAACCCGAAGCTCGCTCCTGGGAGAGGGTTGACCCAGTAGTGCTCCAGCAGAGCGCAGAGTCCCAGTCTGAGCAGGAACCGCATCACGGTTCCGGCGTCTACGCTTTGGGGACGGAAGCTGATGGTCCAGTTGGCCGTGTTGATCGAAATGACCATCTGGACCAGCATCATGATTGCGACGAAGCTGAGAAGCGAGAGACCCACACTCGTGAGCACGCCACCGTTCTGAGTCGTGAGTTTCGTGAGGTTCTGTGCAAAGACAGAGAGCCAGTCAACACCCTGGGCTGGAGCTTGGAACATTGCGAGCATCATCGTCTGAAGTCCTCTGTCTGTGAGTGCTGACTACTCTCAGGAACCCCTACGGGAGATAGTGGGTCCACGTTTTGCCCTGCTTGTCCGGCATGTTGTTCTTTGACCGGCGAATGGCGTCTACTTTCTTGGCCTCATCCTCGCGGTACTTTTGCTCCGCCGCGGCCTGGCGCTGTTGCTGTTCAAGGACGGCAGCGGTGCGTGCTGCCGCCGCTGCCTGCTCCTTGCGGATGCTGTTCTGCCTGACCAACAACCCTCCAATAACGGTGAGAGCTGCAAGGATCGCGATTAGAAGTTTGGTGTTGATAGCTTTGAGCATCCGGTAGTTCCTCCTCGACGGGTTAGGCTTCGTAGTGCCCCGCAGAAATGGTTAGGGGAGGTAGTTGTTCCACGTATCGCCCTGGTTCTCGGGGTGCTTCGGAGCAGTGAGATTCTGCTGTCGAATGTACGCGGCTGTGTTGAGGTCGTGTGCAGCAGCGTTCCGTTGCTGCATATTCTGGATGGCGAGTTGAGTGGCGATGCAAGTGTGCAGCGATCCCTGGGCCTGCTGATCGTTCATCTGCTGCGCTTGCCCGGCGTTAAGTAAGTTGAGCTGTTGCACCTCGCTGTTTGTGTCGTCGGTCCCGTCGAGCTGTTGCTGTTGCAGGTTTTGCTCGGCGGTCGTGGCGTTTGCTCTCGAAGCGCGATAGGAACCGACGGCGTTGATGCAGCCGGGTGAGGCTGCATCGGACGCCTCAATCAAAGCGAGCTGGGAGAGCTGAGTGGAGGAACCAACGGTCTGCCCCGAGAGGAGACTGGAGGTATCTGACGAAAGAGAGACGTTGCCGTTCTGCCAGGCCGAATTAGCGGTGCTGGCCGAGTCAGAGTTGAGTGCGGCGGAGAGCCCGTTAGTCTCACCGAAGGTATTTGCGACGTTGACGGTCTTGAGCTGGTTTAGCTCCGTCTTCCAGACCGTCTTGATGGAGAAGTTCTTGAGGCTTGCGAGGGTCGTGTTGTACTGATTCTTCGCCGTCGTGTACATGCCGGTGAGGGTTGAGAGTTGCGAAATAAGACTGGCGTAGGACGTTGGATCGAAGACGATATCGCCCAGTCCGAAGATCGCGAAGCTCGGGGTTGCCGTTCCCAGCAACAAAGCTCCGCCCACAATCCAGCGGGTACGCCGTTTGGAAAGTGATGCCTTCATTGCGGTATAGCTGAAGTTCATGAATGCCTCCCTCTTAACTGGTTGCGGTGCTTGGAAGGTTCCAGGGCATGAGCTGGAGCACAAACGTGCTCACAGCGGGAGAAGTCGAATCCGCCTTCCTCACGATCAAAGCTGACTGCAAGCACAAGGCAGAGGATTAGCACTGCTCCCGCGACGATCCGGCGCTCGTCCTGCTTGTCCTGGGCTTGTGTCGCTTCGGTTGTGAGGGTTGGTGTCATGGTGTCTCCTTTCCCGGGGGGTTAGAGGGTGGGATCGACGCGGTGTTCTGCGTAGGAAGGAATGAGGAAGTCCTGGTTGATGTAGACCCTCGCTCGGGAACCTTCCTTGACGGTGATGACGGGTAGGCGGCTCAGGAATTTGTTGAGAACCTGCTCGGACTCCGCGGCTGTTTGGGCCGAGATGCCGTTGCGGATTTGTGTTCCTGAGTCGAGCACGCTCCCCGAATTTCCAACCTGAGCGAGTCCGCCGATCCCGCCCACTGCGGCGGCTGCGACGAAAGTAGAGAGATAGTGGTTGTTCACGCTCGTTGCAAGCCCTGTAGTGCCGAGTGGGTCTAAGCCAACGAAGCGGTTGAGGTCAAGTGAAAATCCGTCTGGGCAGATGGCTCTGTTGAAAGTCACCATGAGCTTTCGCTGTCCCGATGCCCCGACGCTTTGCACGTTGCCGATAAGCCGGGTTCCCTGGGGAAGGAGGAGCTGTTGGTGATCGTGCGAGTAGTAGTCCGTCGTGAGCATCACGATCATGGGGCCTGCGAGCGCACCGTCGATGTGGTTGGTGACGACTCCCTCGAACACGGTCCCTTCGAACACCCGGAAGAGCCTGCCCTGGTACTCATCGAAGCCATAAGGAGCCATAGGGTCACGCTGAGTCGTCCGGGAGCGGTCTGCGACGTTCTGAACTGCCTGGGAGGTTCCTGCCCCTCGGATTTGACTTGTCGTATCTGTGGCGGCTCTGTCGGCCTCGCTAGAGGCTGCTGGAGACCCCTCGGACTCGCCCTGCGCTACGTCTTGACCCTGTTCACGCTCGGCAAGCACTGCGCTCCCCTTCCCAGTGCTTCCCTGCCCTTCTGAGCGCGAGAAGTCGATAGCAACGGTGTCGCTTGCAAGGGCCTGCTGGTGCTGCTGTTCACGCGCAAGCGCTCTTTGTTTGGCCTGAGCCTGAGCCTCTGAAGCACCGGAAGTCTTCTGCGGGGCGTTCGGGTTGTTCTTGCCGTACATGGCCTGGCGCTGGGCCGGGGTCATGGCGGGAGCATTCTGAGACTCTGGGCCGGGGGTCTCCTGTTCCTGTTGTAGCTGAGCCTGCTGAGTCGCGATGATCTGCTGGCGCAGTAGTTCTGCCTGGTCGTGCTGTACCTGCCTCTGCTGGTTCGCTTGGAAGGTGTTGACCTGGTTTGAATCCGAGACGATGGGCTTACTTGCCAGAGCGCTCTTAGCGGGCTGGTTTTTTGCGTGTCCGGTGGCTATGTTGCCGACGTTTGCGATACCGATGATGCCGACCACTACGGCGACGGCGATCATAACGGGTGTGGAGCGCTTCATCGGGACAGGGGCGTTCGGCTGGCCGGGGACAGTCGGTTCCCGGTCGCCTGGAAGAGTGTGAAGTTCGTCGGCCATGGCTAGTTCACCCCCTGGCGCTTGAAATCGACCCGCTGCTTACCGATGGTGAGATACCCTTGCATGACGGTCTTCGGCACGGTGTAGAGGCCATCTGCGTAGTCCCACTTGATAAGGCTTCCCTTCCCGTCCTTCAGCTCGTACAGCACTGGCGTTTCTTGGAATTTGCCACGCAGGTAGGTGAACTTCTCATCACGCCAAACCTGCTGAAGCCCCAGCCCATCGGCCTTCTTGCGGTCCCATGAGTAGTCGAAGTGGAGCTGGCCGGGGTACTGGCTCCGGTAGCTCTCGGCTTTAGCCTCTGCTTGCTTCCGCTCCGTGGCCTCTTTTGCCTCCGCCTCGGCCGCTTCGCGCTTCGCCTTGTCCAGCTCGGCGGCAGGAACGAAGACGGGCAGAGCCACTAGCTTGTCTTTCCCTGCCTGGTCACCGGGCGAGATAAATACTTTGGAGTCGTAGCGAGGATCGGCATCGCCGGACACCTCGCGGAGCTGCAAAGTGTACTCGTTTCCGTGGTCTGAGACGATATGTACGTCGGTCACGCTGTTCGCCACCTTGGGCTTGATCGAGATAAACCGGCTGGCAACGTGTCCGCCGTCGAAAACCCAGCTCGATGTGTCTCCGCCGAACACGGTCGCAACCTTCTCCTCGGCGGGCAAGAGAATCAAGGTGGATTGAAGCAAGCCGGTCCGAATGACGGGCGGCGCTTCGGTCTCAACGATCACGATGGTTCGGGGCGCGGTGGCCTGTGGGTGTGGCTTCTGGTCTGCGGCACGGCTCATCGTTGGGTTCATGGCAGCCAGGCCGGACAGGGCAAGCGCGGTCAGGGTGTTCCTCATAGCAGTCGTCATTACGCCTGTTCTCCATTCGCGAAGCGCTCGATGCCTTCGGTGAGGCCATACTTCTCGACCAGCTTGGACCGGCGCACACGATCCTTCGGGCGGGTGGAGAATTTGGCATAGCTGCGGTTGTCAAGATTCAGGGTCACCACTTTGGTGAGCCCGTCACGGCGCACATACAGCGCTTCCCTCTCACGCAACGACTCGAACAAGTTGAGCTGCTGCTTTGTGAGTTTGAAAAGCTCGCCGTAGGACTTCCGGTTGAATGTCGCATCGGGTAGAAAGAGAAACGACGTGCACGAGTTCACGATGTTGTCTGCGTTCGCGCCCAGGTCGTTCGCACTCTGGCCGATAAGGGTTACTCCGCCCAGGTTTTTGCGGACGGTCTTGATGGAAGAGAGTGCAGCGTCAAGAAGCTGCGTGTTCTTCATCGAGGAAAATAGCTCCTCGATCATGATGTGCTTCGGCACTCCGAGGTTCTTGGGATCGAAAAGAACCTCATTGATCCGGCGTAGAAGCCACACCATCAACGGCTCTACCAGGTCGGCGTGCTGGTTGGTGATGCCCTGGAAGTCGAAGCATTGGAGTCTTCCCAGAGAGAGACTGTCTTCCACGTTGTCAAAGACGGCGTTGTAGAGCCCTTCGCCAATCCACTTGGAGAGGTAGCGCTGAAGATGCTTCGGCAGCATGACTGCCGATAGCCTGCGCAGCTCCGGGGGAAGGTGGTAAACCCCTTTGACAGAGCTGAATACCGCGTCCTCATCCTCGGGGGACATCTCCGCTCCACCTTTTGTAAGAAGAAGCTTCACAAATGAGTGAAGGAATTGCAGGTTGTCGTCGTTCGGCTCCAGCGCGAAAGGATTCACGCGGGGGCCGTCCTTCCCTACCTTGTCGATCCGACCGCCGTACAGCTCGACCACCGACTCATAGCTGTTGCCGATATCGAAGATGTAGGTGAATCCGCCGTACTTCTGCTCGAAGGCAATCAGGTTATTTCCATGAACACTCTTCCCTGATCCCGGAGGTCCAAGGATCAGCATGACGCGCACGCCATTCACGTAAACGTCTTGGAAAAAGGGCGTCCGGGTGCGGGTCTCGAAGATATTCAGGTATTCGGAATCGAGGTCTTCAGACTCGGGATGGCCGATGTGAGGAGCAAACGCAAGTGAGAGCCTGGCATGGTGATCTTCGCCCAGCCATAGCGGAAAGACGTTGAACCGGGGATTGCCGGGAAACATCGTATAGAACGAAGACAGGTTGCCAAGCGTCTCCTCCATCACCTGGCTCCGGGCGTCCACGAAAATCCTGTGAACGGCTGGAATCGCATTGTGGAGTTCGTCCTTGCTCCTGGCTGCGAGCAGCAGCCGCATCGTGTACTCGCCTTGGGCGGTCCTGTCGAGTGAGTTGATGACCTCGCTCAACTCCTCGACGTTCGACTGTGCGGCCTTGGCTCCGGCTCCGGTTTCAAGTGAAGCCGTGTCCTTGCCGCTCATAATGCGATTCAGAATCCCGACCTTGAAGAAGCTGATGAACTTCTCCTGGTTCTCAATCTCCTTGCGGGCGGTCGCTCCAGACTTCGGTCTCCAGCTCGTGCACAGCACGCTGTCGCAATCGAGGGTCATCAAACCGGAAAATTGGCAGGGTCGCGATGTGTCCGGTGTCATCATGAGAGAGAACATCTGCACGTAGCGCTTCCCTACTTGCAGATGGTCGCTATGCCAGCTCACCGGGCTCTTTACGATCTGGCGATCAACGCCGGTATCAGCTCCAAGCCTGTCGAAGTTCGCCCACGGCTCAAGGTTGTAGAGGTACGAGAAGAATGGGAAAGCTTCGGTTTTCGACAGCAGCCGAATTCCCAGAGCGCTCCGCAGGTGCTCTTCAAGGATGGTGGCTGATTTCTGGAGATTCGCCATCATCCGCGCGTTCTCTCCTGCGTTCTCCTTCGGCTTGTTCTTCAACGAAGCAGCCTTCGGTGGTTCCACGGTGAGGCACCAGTGAAGGTCGATCCGCCTGAACCCGGCTCGCTGATTCAAGAAGTCGTGACGGTCCCTCACAAACTGATCGGTGACAGGGCTTGGATACTTCGTTTGCTTTGGGAGGTCGTAGCCATTCAAAACCCGGCAATACTGGTATAGGCAGGAATTCTCCGGCATGCCGCGCAGTGCGCCCTCGATCATGCGCACCCGCGACTCTAGCTCCTGGTCAGTCAGGCTCTCTTCGTCAGCTCCGTTGAGTGAAAACAGACAACCGTATCCGCCGCCTTTGAGTGCGAAGATGGTCGGCGTCACAAACCGAGAGATCGGCACGATAGAGCAAGCGGCTCCGGCCTTGGTGTACCAGAGCGTCAGCTTCGGGTCATTAGTCGCTTTTGCGAGGATCATAGTGGCTCTTCTGGTAGAGGCTGTGACCCCAGAGCTGGAACATCTTGGGGTGGTTGCGGACGGTGAACCATGCCGCCGTCACCAGCAATGGAAAGCTGATGACGGCAAGCATGCGGAAGCCAATGAGGAAAACCGAAACCGACACAAAAACAATCGCCATCCAAGCCGTCAGCTCTAATCCGAGCTTGGTCCTGGATCGATTCATCGCCTGATTGATGGGTAACGCTTCTCCCCGTTTGGTCATGATGAGCATCCCTTACAGAGTCTGGCCGGTGAGAGAAGCAATCCAACCTGCACCCCAGCCGAGTACGCCAGCGCCGAAGAGGGCGCCGAACAAGCCTGGGATTGCATCCTGGAAGCGTCCGCCCATAAGCCGGATACCAGCGAAGATGAGGCTGCCGAAGCAGATAACTGCGCCCGCGTAGACCGCGAACGTCTGGAAGCTCTGCATCAGGGTTTTGGCTTGGCTGAAGTCCATACCGCCCGATTGAGCGTGGGCAACACCCGACAGTGCCATGCCGAGTGCAATGGGAACGAGGCTGCGACCGAATAACAGGGCCTTCTGCTTGGCCTGCTGGCGATCAATGTTGAGGGTCTGAAGGCGAGCGAAACGAGAAGCAATCGACTTGTTCAACGGGGTTCTCCTGTAAATCCACGAGGTTGAGGGGAAGGTTGCGCTCTCTCGGGAGAGCAGGTCTGTTACGGGTTTTGCGGCCCACGACCCCACGGACACGCGGTACCTTCGCCGCCGTGTTCACGTTGTTGTGTAACCGCAAACTTGTGGGTAGCTCCTACCAACAAAATCACTTATAACGGCACCCTTGCACTGTGTCAACACACTCAAGGTTATGCACAGTTTTGTGAACTAGACACAAAGGGGCATTACCACGTTTGTGTGTGTGTTTTGGAGTTGCTAAGATCCGGAAGTACCGAAAAGCCAAGGAAGTGCTCTTATCAAGGCAAAGGAAACCATCACCCAAAGCAACCCTGTTCTCCGGTACGACTACAAAGCGTTCGCAGTGGAGTTAGGAAAGAGGGTCAAACAGCTCCGCAAGGAGAGCGGACTGACCTTCCGCGCCTTGGTGAAGCAGCACGATTACCACCTGACGCAAATCCAAAGGATCGAGTCTGGGGAAGGGATTTCGGTTCCCACGCTCCTGCGCTTAGCTGAAACGTTCCAGGTCCCGATAGAGAAGCTGGTCGCGGGTTTGGGGATGGTGGAAGCTGTCGAGCAGGGGTCAGAAACGTCAAAGAAGTAGTCCTCCTCGCGATGCCTGCGGACGGGTCTTCCGACAACCCTGACCGATTGGCAAGCGCGTTTTTTGGCATCTACTTATAAGCGCGTTGAGCGGGGGGGTTCTTGACACCCCTGCATCCTGATTTACGGAAAAAGATGGTCCGGGCTCACCTACATCTCGTCGACGCGAAAGGAACGCCTCTCAGTTCCGGAATCACACTGGCAGTAGAGACAGCCTTTCAGTGGGTCATTCGCGATTACCCCGGCTTCGACCAAGCTCAAATCGCTGATTGGGCCGAAGAAGTAGGCGGCTCGATGCATCTACGCGGAAGTGCCATTGCTTCACCGAAGCGCTATGCCTACGTTGCACTAGGGGGCAAGGTGCGTGATTGGCTTCGCACTGCAACCGGGAAAGAAGAGCTGAAAGGAATCGGTCGGGATCTGGAACGCGATGGAGGTATAAGCGATTCCTTCGCGGCACAACTTGATAGGAAAATTCTCTTTGAACAACTTGAGACAACGTTGAACGAACGGGACCGCGCTATTCTCGTCTTGCTTCTTCGAGACAAATCCACAACAGAGATTGCAACGTATCTCGCTACAAACTATGCCGCAGCAGCGAAGGCGATCCAGCGTGTAAAAGACCGTATGTCAGCGGCGACGAATGGCAAGAGACACAAAGGCGAACCGGGTCATGATGCAGCGCATCTCTGCGATACGAAGGGGTAAGAATTGAATCGTGATTTGATGAAGGATTTCCTAATGGAATCCTTCCCCAATCCGGAGAGAAAGGGCTGTCCCGACGAGGACACTTTGCAAGCTCTGGCTGAGGATCGGCTACCACCCAGTCACCCGGCTTTGCTGCACGTTGGGTCGTGCTCCGAGTGCTATGCCGAATATCTGCATTTCCGGCAAGACTTTGAAGAAGCCGGTAGCGGGAAGGCTTCTCCTGCCCATAGCAAGGCTCCCGCTGTTGTTCCTGCTCCGGTGCCAGTCGCTAGCGTGGCTCGGACAGAACACACTATTCCCTTCCTTTCTCGTTTTAAGGCCGGACCGTTGGCCGCTGCTGCCGCTGCACTAATTATCCTTTTGGGCGGTGGGGCGTTGTATCTGAAGCACTCCGGCCAAGCGTCTGCGCCGCCAGGCGCTCTGGTTGCATCCGCAACACCTGATTCGAAGCATCCCGCGCAAGCGCCTGCCCCTTCAGGCGTCCTCGTTGCCTCCTCGACGCCGGTTGATATCCAAGTTGATCTCTTTAGTGCCATCACAACGCGAGGGGTTGGTGACGGTGCGACTCCGATTCAGCAGGTGTCATTGCCTGCGGCAGTCGTCAACTTACACGTGACGCTGCCACGTTACAGCGAAACGGGAGAATATCAAATCCTGGTGTCCAAGGACCGTGCGGGCCACGAACCCGTAGCGAAAGGCTTGGGAGAAGCCGTTGAAACGAAGGGTAAGGTACTCGTATCGGTCAAGCTGGATCTGCGGTCGGCTAAGCCGGGATCGTACTTCCTTGCCACGGTGCGGGGCTCTGATAACGGGACGTACTACTACCCGCTTGAAGTGAAATAATAGGCTGGAATCCCTTTCTACTGCTTTACAGCGTCGATCGCGGCTGAGAGCTGGTTGTCTTTGCCTGCAAGCGCTTCTGAGAACAACCACGGAACAGAAACATCGGGGGTTATCCCGCTGCCTTCTATCTGCTTTCCTTTCGCACTGACGTAGGCTGCAACTGGCACTATGAGACGGTAGCCCGACCCGAGTTTGGTTGCGCTTCTGGAAACCAGCCTCCCGGGTGTCTTAGTGCCGACGATGGTTGCCAAACCGTTCTCCTGAGCGAATTGCGCCAGCATCTCAGTCGCGCCCGTCGAATGTTCGTTGACGAGAATGACTACACGTCCACGGAACGACTTGCTTCCGAGAGCTTCAGTATTCAGGAAGACGGAAGTCTGACGCATAAACTTGAGGGCGAGACCAGGTATTGCGAGCCTAGAGCGCGGAACCTTGTCGAAAACGGGGAGGGATGACGGGTGAGTTCCCTCTTGGGCCATCTTCCGGTTCTTCGAATAGCCGACTGGAAGGCGGTCTGGGGTCAGATAACTCATAAGTGCGAGGCCGCCGATACCGCCACCTGGATTGCCTCTAAGGTCAATGATCAGGCGCTTCGCTGAGGCGAAACGGCCGGAGAAGAGGCTGTCGATCTCATTCGCGAAGTCTATGCCGACTTTCCCTTGAAATAGGCTGATGCGAAGGTATGCGACCTCTCCTTCGAGAACGTCGGCAGAGATCGCCTTCAAGTCCGAGTAAGGGTTGTCCTTGTACTTCGGATCGCCGGTTCGTAGAGAGAGGTTTTGTTCGGAATCCCCACGCCGAATGGTGAGCGGGATAGCGTGCTGCATCTCGAAAGGCGGTTCCGCGGCTGACGGTGACGCTGGCCGCATATCCTTGCCTGCAGCGATTAGAAGAACATCACCTGTTTTTGCACCGGCTTGCGCCGAGACGCCTCCGGGCAACACGTCCTGGAATACCCAGCGCAGTCCATCAAAGACTTCCTGAACAGAGAAACTTGCGTTGATCGCATTTCGGGGATTGATCGGCGTTCGTCCTGACAGCAGGCCCAAAGTCTTAGGAGAAAGCTCCGTCAGCATGGCTGTAATTTCCTTCTCAAACGCCTCAGTCGTTGAGGCACTCAAGATTGCTTGACGGTGTTTACCAACGATAGCCTGCCATGCGGTCTTGCTAAAAGCCGGGTCATAATACTTCTCCGCGACCGTTGCCTCGATCTTGTCGAGCAACGCACTACGCTGAGTCTTGTTGAGATCCATTCCTTCGCCTTTCATAAGCTGCCGTTTGGGTCACCGACGATCTGGAAGCTGGCCCAGAAGTACGGCGGAAGTCCTTCTTTCATAAGGTCAAGCTGTGCTGTGCGAAGCGCGTCAACTTTGCGGCTATGGGCCGCAAGTTGCGCGTAGAAATCTTTCATCAACCGCCCTGTATGTCGGTCTGACAGCTCCCAAAGTGTCGAGACAACAGAATCGGCTCCCGCTTCGATGAATGCGTTTACGAGATTGGAGACGCCTGTTTCTCCCACTGGACCAACGCCAGTGTCACAGGCGGACAAGGTAACGAGCTTTGACTTGAGATGCATCTCTCGAATCTCGCGCACCTGGAGAAGTCCGTCGTCTGCTCCACTTGATTCTGGCGCAAAAACGAGGGCTGAATGGTCTGGATAGTCGAGATCCGCGTAGCCGTGCAGAGCGAGGTGGATGACCTCAGTGTTGCCCAATGGCAGACTTTTGAAATGGGTCTCGGTCGCGTCTGCCCCTTCAAGAATGGTGCTGGACTGCGGCAAGTCTCTCGCGATTGTCTCCACCTCACTCTTGCTCTCTGGAAGGGGAACCAGCTCGCTGCGTTCTGGTCCCGAGACAGCACGGAGGATTGGGTTCCTTGTATCGGCAGGCTGTGTCCATGCAGCAACGCCGATATAGGACAGATTTTGAGACTCTTCGCGGAAAACACGATTGTGCAGCAGAGCGAAGACGGTAGCCGATGGATTGACGTCTACGGTGTGCGATGTCAGGACATAGCCTTTTCCATCCTGCAGAGCCGAAAACGGTAAGAGATGGAGAGAACCGTCCGGAATCACAATCAGGTCGTTCGCGTCGTTGTACTCAGTGACTTTCCCCAACAACTCGGCGAAGAGAGCGCCCGCAAGTTGTCTGTCTTCCTTCTGAGTGCGGATTTCCTTGCGGTATAGGTTTGCATCCATCTCGATCTTCGCTTTAGCGGCGAGCTGGTAATGCTTCACAGAACCGTGAGTGATTGCCAGGACGTATGAGGCCCGCTCTGCCAGGACGTATTCAACAAGCAGCGTCTTCGGACCAAGTGACTTCTGAAGTTCTGGCAACGTGACTGGATGGGTGATTGTCTCCTTCGATATCAGGCTCGGCGTCATTCCCAGCTCGGTCGTGTAGATTGCATTTGCGATCATTACGCGGGACGCGGGGTCGTCTGTGTTGATGAGTGAGAGGTTTAGCCGTGTTAGTTCTCGCTCAGCGGGTGTTGTCGGGTGGACCGGCTGGCTCACATGGTGCTGAAGGGCATCGGCTTCCACTCAGCCTCTAACATTGTCCAATATTTGCAAGGCTTCGTTGTAGCGGTGCTGAGCGCAAAGAGTGGAGAAATATCCTGAGTACACATTGCTCATCTCGGAGATGAGCTGGCGCTGGACGTTTGTTGTAGGCGCGTGCTCAATCATGCGGTTCACCAGGGCGATCCCCTTCCGGTAAAGCGCATCCGCCTGCTGCACTTGCCCGCGCTTCGCTTCAATCTCGGCCTTGATCGCTAGATTGCGCGGCACTAGATAAAGTTCGTCGGGAATCCTGGTGTTTGCTGCAATAGCCGCATCAATGGCTGTGCTGGCTTCGGACAAGCGACCCGCTTGTTCGTAGGCCAGCGCCAGTTCCCCTCCCCCATCCACAATGCCTCGATAGTTCTCGATCCGCTGAGAGATCGCTAGCGCCTGTTGGTAGTCATCGACCGCAGCGGCGACATTGCCCTGTTCACGCTCGATAGTTCCGCGAGAGATGTAGACCTGGCTCTTGTGCCCTTCATAAGGAGTCCCTTTTAGCCGCTCTAGCGAAGTATTGGCTAGCTGGAGTGCTTGGTCATATTCGTGGAGTCCGGCTAAGGCGTCGATCTTTGCGTAGACGGCAATCGTAGGGTACGCAATGTGAGGATTGCTGTTGGCAAGGGCTATCGCCTTGTCCAACGGATTCAGCGCTTCTTTGTAGCGGTGGACTTGGACAAGCCCTGCGCCATAAATCGAAGCGTATCGGACGGTTGCGGCTGAATCGTGTTCGACCTGAGACAATCCCCAAGCTTTCACCACTTGGGTTTTTGCAGTTTGGGTGTCTCCCAGAATGAATGCTGCGATCCCCTGCTCCCCGCCAGCGCGAGTTGCCAGCATAAAGGCTCTCTCACTAAGAGCCAGTCGCTCCACCTCCCTCCACGTCGCTAGTGCTTCACCGGCGTCGTAGTTTGTCTCCAACATGCCACGAATGGTCAAGATGCGGAGTTTGGTGGTCGGGTTCTGTCCTTCGGGCGTCTTCAACGCTTGCGTTAGCCGAAGGATATTCGTTGCTGCGCTTGTAGACTCATCCGCGGGAATCTCACTCACCGTCGCGTACAGGGCTTTGGCTGGCTGATGCAACGTGACAAATAAATCGGCGGCTTTCGCGTAGATCGGCCGCGCCTCGGCCCATCTGTTAGCCCAAGACAGGGTGTCTGCTTTGTCTAGCAGGCCCGCTGCGGACTCCGGGGATGCGAAGGAGTGGTGAGGGCTAATTGCATACCAGTAAGCCCCTCCTAAGCCACCTACAGCCACAACAATCCCTATTCCGGTTCTCTTCGCCCAGCGTTTCAGGTTCACGTTCCTATTCTAGTTGAATTTGTACACACTCGGGGTTTGCACAGGACTGTGAACAGAGACTGGTTTTTACATTTATAGAGAGGTTTTTCTAGTTTTAGACATATCCGCAGTTTTCACAGGCAACTACTCCTACTACTCTTCTTCTTTTGAATCTCATGTACCTCTTGCTTCCTTATATAGAGCTACACGGAAGCCCACCCTTTCATACACGGAGACCCACCGCGCTCTACACGGAGGCCCGCTTTTCAGTACGCGGATGCCCACTTTTGCATACACGGAGGCCCACCGCACACATAGGAAATCTCCACAACCTGCGGATATACGCGGAAGCCCACCAGCGGTCTCCAGAAGGCATTCATACACGGAAGCCCACCGCCGTGAACTCCAGGTCACGGTATACGCGGATGCCCACCATGTACGCGGAAGACCACCGTTCTAGGCTCCTGCAATACGCGGAAGCCACCCACTCCTCTCAGCGGTACCTTATCTGATACCCCGAGCTCAAAAAAGTCTAAAAAGGGTGTCAAAAAATATGGGGGGTGGGCTTTTGTGTATTTGATCTTCTAACTTAGCTGAAGGTCAGGGTAGGCGTGGATCGTTCGTACGGTGGGCTTCCGTGTATATAACGCTTCTAGCGTTCTAGATTGCTAAACCGCTAGCCGGTTAGAGCTTCCGGATACGATTTCGGGTTGCGTCATCCTCAAGCATCCCTGCACTCGCCTTGGCCACCCATAGACCTTTTGGATCTTCCCTCACCTGAGCTTCTGGCCATAGAACCTTGAGGACCTTGATTGCTTTACGGAGGTATTGTCGGAGCCTATACGGATTGGAGTCTGTCTGCGGAAACTGATCTCCAAGAGCCTCCCATGGAATGATCGTTTCGCTCATAGCTGCATAGCAGCGGTAATACAACCAGAAAACAAGGTCCTGGACAGGCGTCGGTCCTTTGAGTTCTAGCCATAGGCGGCGAGGCATGACGATGTTGTGCTTTTTGATGTCAGCGAACAACGGAGCGTGCA
>JAABUY010004327.1_pt1 | contig 14977 bp, 11 predicted proteins | sample 5560271 | NCBI WGS metagenome assembly JAABUY01 (sample SAMN10711886, study PRJNA513374) | rock metagenome | isolation source: Antarctica rocks | place: Antarctica: Victoria Land, University Valley
CCGCTCGCCACCAGCACCAGCACCCGCACCAGCACCAATACCCCGCTCGCCACCAGCACCCGCACCAGCACCAATACCCCGCTCGCCACCAGCACCAGCACCCGCACCAGCACCAATACCCCGCCCGCCACCAGCACCAGCACCCCACCAGCGCTGCCCGCGAGCACCAGCACCAATACCCCGCCCGCCATCAGCACCAGCACCCCACCCGCCACTAGCACGCCAGCAACGACAGCCCTCTTCGCCACCGGCTTCGAGAGCGGAGACTCACAGCCGACGTGGGCTAATACGGTCGACACCACCGGCGGGGGTGGAGGGATCCTCAATGTTGGAGGCATCTGCTGCGGTCTGTCCGGTCCTGAGGCTGGGGTGCGCAGCGAGACGACCCACACGGGCAGCAGCGCCTTGATGTACTCAGGGATGGATAACAGCGCGACCAGTTCCTATGCCTACCTCAAGGTCTTCGACCTGAGCACCCGGAACATCGTCGTCGGCCCGACCACCGCCCTCTCGTATTGGATCTACCCGCAGAGCCACACCGCGAATGGGTTGGTGAGCGGGAGCAACAGTAGCTGTGTCGCCGTCGACCTCGTCTTCGCCGATGGCGCCACCCTGCACACATCGGGCGCGGTCGACCAAGGTGGTAATCCGCTAACGCCGTCCGCCCAGTGCGGCCACCTGACCCTGGACACCTGGAATCACATCACATCCACCATCGGTACCGTGACAAGCGGCAAGACCATCAGTCGCCTCGACGTGGGCTACGACCAGCCAGCCAATACGGGCGGTTACCGTGGCTACATCGACGACATCAGTATCCACAATTAGAACGAGCGCGGCTCCACTTCAAACCAAGGAAAAGGACATGGACGAGACGACGGCTGAATCACGTCAATCACTTGAACAACTGGTACGACGTGTGCGACAGAAGGATCTGTCGCGCGGGCACTTTATCGCGTTGCTCACGGGCCTGGGCGCTTCGGCCACGGGAATCGCGACGTTGCTGGCATCTGCCGAGTCAACCAGCGTCATGGCGCGGCCACCACAGCGTGCACACTCGCACACGAATGCCCCGCACCCCAACACGCACCTCCACGAGGCCCACGTCCGCCGACAGGGCACGCTCACCCATGGCATCGCCCCCGACGGCAGCGTCAGCGCTAGCCACAGGCAGCAACTACAGGCCATCGTGGAGGATTATGCGCCCCACGCCGTGGTCGAGGATCCGCTCGTCGCCGCACCTATCGTGGGCAAGGAGGCGATCGCCGCCCGGAAACTGGCCGAGATGCAGGGGATGCGCGGCGTTACGATCGACGTGGCCCAGCGCTTTGCCCACCACAATCAGATCGTCGCCGAGTGGGTGCTGCGCGGCCGGCACGAGGGCGAGATCTTCGGCTACCCCGCCACGGGGCGGCAGATTGAGGTGCGGGGTGTCACCGTGGTCACCCGCCAGAATGGCAAGATTACCCGGGAGTCGCTCCACTACGACGTGGCGAACGTGCATCGCCAGCTCTCCTCGTAAGACATGGTTCAGCGGCAGGTGCACGCGACGCAACAGCCAGGTCGTATTGGCCCGTCGGGCGGTGCGCCGGTGGCGGAGGCGACCGCTCCGATGGGAACGGATGCTGGGACACTAAACGTGAGCCATGCGCACAAGCTGCAAGTGATTATGAATGACTATGCCGATCATGCCGTGATCGAGGACCCGTTCTTCGCCGAGCCTATCGTAGGCAAAGAGGCGATCGCGCACCGCAAGCTCGCGGAGATGGCTAGTATACGCGACGCGACGATCGAGGTGACCCATCGTTTCGCCTACCATAACCAAGTCGTGGCCGAGTGGGTCATGCGCGGCACACACGCCGGCCTCTTCCTGGGCTATCCAGGGACAGAGCGACAGATAAAAGAATTGCTTCACTACGACCTAGCAGACGTACATCGGCAGCTCTCCTAACGACGCGGGAGAGACCGACAGGAGCTGGCACATCAGGGGCAGGAGGGTTGCCTGCCCTGCGCATCCGCCAGACGATATAGGTCGTGGAGCCCGTGACTCGGCGACGAGCGTTGATTTTTGGAGCACCCTACGCGCAAGCCACTAGATGCGTATCGCATCTGCACGTGCCATCAAGGAGATAAGGAGATAATGTGTGGTGTCTAGTGATCGCACGCCCACGTTTCGGCGCCACTTTGGGCTTATCGTCGGGGTAACCGCACTTTGGCTGCCGCTCAGCATGCTGTTCAATAGTCTGCAATCCCTGGTCCTCCCGGTGTTCGTCCTACGCTACGTCGCGCCGGCCCACAAAGGCACAGTCCTCGGTGTGATCCTCTTCGTTGGGTTGGCGGCTGGGGCACTGGTCCAACCGCTCGCCGGCATCTATTCGGATCAGCATCTGGATGCGCGCCGTGCCTCCTCCGTCTGGTGGGGCCGGCGGCAGCCCCTGATCGTGGGCGGCGTGGTTCTGACCCTGGCCTTTCTGGCCGGTTTCGCGCTCGCCTCCAACCTGGCATTGCTCGCTATAGCCTACGTCGGCATCACCGTGACGGCGGGTATTGCCCAGGCCGGGTTCCAGGGACTCCTGCCGGACTTCGTTCCGGCGAACCTGCGTGGCAGCGCGGCGGGACTGAAAGGTTTTCTAGAGTTGCTGGGCTCCGTGCTTGGCTTCAGCGTCGCGGGGATTCTCATCAAGAAGGGACATCCGACCGGTGTGCTTCTGGCGATTGGGCTCGTGTTGGTGATCGGCACGCTCCTGAGCCTCGCACTGGTGCGTGAGGGTACACGACTCCGCGGCCAGGCGGCGATGCAGGACGCTGCGGATGGTGTACGCCTTGCCGGCCCCGTGACCACCCTGGCCCGCCAGGCCGCCCGTGAGACACTCCCTGTGCCTGACATAGCGGGCAACCCCAGTGTGCGCAGCGTTTTCACGCGCGTGCTGGTCTCGCGCTTCCTGTTCTTGCTTGGCGTCTATGGGATCGGACACTTCCTGCTCTACTACATCCATGATCGCCTGCATCTCGTCAACGCGGCCGGCACGACAAGCGTGCTCTTCACGGCCTTTACCGCAGAGACCGCCCTTGTCGCTATCGGCGCGGGGGTGCTCAGCGACCGCGTTGGGCGGTTGCCCGTCCTGTGGGGGGGCGCTCTCCTCTCCGCACTGGGCGCGTTCCTGCTGGTTCCGGCGAGCACGGTCACGACAATCCTTATTGGCGGCAGTATCATGAGCATGGGATCGGGCCTCTTCGCCAGTGCGAACTGGGCCCTCGTGGCCGATCTGACGCCCAGCGGCGCTGGGGGCCGTTTCTTCGGCCTGCTTGCCCTCGCGACTGGTGGAGCCGCCGCGCTGGCAGGATTGTTCGGCATCCTCGTTGATCGCGCCGGCTACAATCCGCTCTTCATCGTCACGGCGCTCATCTTCGCCGGCAGCGCCGTCGCACTCCCACGCGCCGCACAGGTCGCGCGTGCCGTGCATAGCGCGGCATCCGGACATCTCTCTACTGTCGGCGAGTCCTGGTCCTGATAGCCGAGAGACAGGAGAGGGCTGGGATGACGGGGTGGGCCAGCCTTGTGTCCATCGTGGGATCATGCCAGCACTATGTCCATCATGGGATCAGGCCGGCCGTACCAGCGCCCGGCGCACGTTGTACACGGCGACGCCGGCGCGCCAGTACCGCATCGTTCTGCGTCGGCACGTCACACCCCTGCCTGTGCCAGCGCCGGGCCAGCCGCGTCACATGCTATCTGTCGTCCTCCACCGGCCGGTTCGCGGGTCGTATACCTCGGCGAAACTCAGGACGTTGGCGCCCACCACGACGCCACCCGCGATGAGGACGGCACCATCAGGCAGCAACGTCGCCACATGGTAGGCATGCGCAGCGCCCGAGCCTCGTGCGATCGTCCAGCCGTTCGTATGGGGGGTATACAGCTCGGTGCTGTTGAAGTTTGCGCCCTGTGTATCCTCGCCACCCGTGACGAGCACGCGGCCATTAGGCAACAGCGTCGCCGTGTGTGTGACCCGCTCCCGCCTCATCGAACCAGCCGCCGTCCAGGCGCCTGTGCGCGGAGTGTACAACTCGGCGCTGGCTAGAACAACGCCTGGCGCAACATCCTGTTTGCCGCCCGCGATCAGCACCTGACCGGTGGGCAACAGCGTCGCCGTGTGGCCCGCACGCGTCGCTCTCATCGAACCAGTTCTCGCCCAGCGGCCTGAATGGGGGTCGTACACCTCAGCGCTCGCCAGCACCCGGTCTGCTTTCCCACTCACGCCGCCCGCGACGAGGACACGCCCGGTGGGCAGCAGCGTCGCCGTGTGACTGGCACAGGCCGTCCTCATCGGGGGGGTGACGCGCCAGGCACCTGTGCGCGGCGTATACACCTCCGCACTGGACAGCGTCGCACCTGTCGTGCTCAGACCGCCCGCGACGAGCACAGATCCGTCCGGCAAGAGCGTCGCCGTCTGGTATGCCCGCGCGGTATGCAGGCGCCCTGTCGCTGTCCACGCGCCCGTTTGTGGATTGTACACCTCCACACTGGCAAGAATGCCCGTGCTGTTGAAGCCGCCCACTACCAGAACGCGCCCGTTAGGCAGTAGTGTCGCCGTTTGGCTGGCGCGCGCCTCGCTCATGCTGCCGGTCACCGCCCATGTGCCACGGCGCGGGTTGTACAACTCGGCGCTCGAGCGGCTGAGGAGAGAGGGCGGCGCGTAGACGCCACCCGTGACGAGCACTAGGCCGTTCGAGAGCAGTGTCGCTGTGAACTGTGCGCGGGCCTTGCTCGTGTCGATCAAGCCGCTGTGACGGGCATGCGGGTCAAAGAGTTCGGTGCTCACCTCCGTAGGGCCGACGGTCGTTAGCGCGTTGCCGCCCGCGACGAGCACCAGGCCGTTCGGAAGCAGCGTCGCCGTGTGCCCCGTGCGGGCCGCGGTCATGCCGGCCGTCGCGGTCCACGTCCCTGTCTGTGGCTCGTAGCGCTCAGTATTGCTCAGCGCGTGGCCTGCGACCGACTCCTCCTGTCCACCCGCCACCAGGATCGTGCCATCCGGTAAGCGTGTGGCGGTGTGATTGTACCGCGACTGGGTCATGGCGCCGGTGACGGTCCAGCGGCCCGTGCGCGGGTCGTACACCTCGGCGCTGGCCAGGACACGGTCACCATCCGACTGTCCGCTTTCACCACCCGCGACCAACACCTGCCCGTTTGAGAGCTCCGTCGCCGTGTGACTGGCGCGGGCGACGCTCATCTGACCCGTTGCGGTCCAGCGGCCCGTCCGGGGATCATAGATCTCGGCGCTGCGCAGCACGGGACCAGACCCGAACATGCCGCCGGTGCCGCCCATCACGAGGACCCGGCCGGAGGGCAGCAACGTCGCCGTATCAGCTGCTCGGGACGTGGTCATGCGGCCTGTGGCCGTCCACTGTCCGGTCTGTGGATTGTAGAGTTCCGCCGTGGCAAGGGTTACACCGGCTGTATTCACCCCGCCTGCAATCAGGACCTGACCGTTGGGCAACACCGTCGCCGTATAGTCGTAGCGGGCCGTGGTCATAGCCCCGGTGGCGGTCCAGCGGCCCCTGCCCGGGTCGTAGAGCTCGGCGCTGGCCAGCATGGGACCGGGACCGGCCGTACCGCTGGCACCGCCCGCGACCAGAATGTGACCGCTGAGCAGCAGCACGGCCGTCACGCCTGCACGAGCTTTACCCATAGATACGGTTTTCGTCCACCGGCCTTGCCGGGGGTCATACAGCTCCACACTGGAAAGAATCGACCCTGACGCGGCTACGCCGCCGATGACGAGCACGCGGCCCGTGGGCAACAGGACATCCGTATGATAGACGCGCGCCGTCGTCATGCTGCCCGTGCGAGTCCACATACCCAGGCCGCTGCTGTTCATGGCCAGCAGGCGCGGCTGCCCGTTGAGGCCTGGTACGAGCAACGTGGCGAGCACGAGGACGAGCAGCGCGGCGAGCAAGGGCCAATGACGGGCACCTACCGTGCGGTGCGGTAGCCGTGGCTGCATGTCGCCTGGGCGTGTCCGTCGTCTCATCGGTCGATTGCCCCTCAAATGTTAGACAGGGCCATCGGCCAGTGGAAGTCGCCAGAGCTTGCCGGTACCGGCCTCGGCCACGACACCGCTCTCCGACATCTCGAACTGACCGAAGTCGAGGATGTACAAGGCCTCGTCGGTGGGGCCGAAGCGCACATCAATAGGACGGGCCAGCGGGCCGGTCACGACCGGGTGCAGGCTCCAGTCGCCCAGGTCGATGCGCGCCACGCCACGGCCAACGCGCGGGCCGGGCGGCGCCGTCATCGGCGCCTCGTCGCCAAACAGGGCCACAACGATCTGATCCGTCCAGCCGGCGAGGCCGGCCGGACCGACGTCGAACTTCACGGCAGCGGCATGCGGCGGGAAGCGCAACAGGGCGCGCTCGGGCACCGGCAGGTCGGCGTGATTGGCCAGCACAAAGGCCGGCGCAGGTCCCCGCGTGGGTAGGTACTGAGGATCGGTGATGGGGTCACCGCCGATGACGTCAGGCCAGCCGTACCACGCGCCCTGTCGGACCTCATACAGCAGGTCGGGGACGTTGCCGATGGGACGGCTGCCGCGGTCGTCTGCGCCCTGATCCACGGCCAGTAGGCGGCCGTCCGGCAGAAAGCCGATGGCAAAGGCGTTGCGCAGGCCCCAGGCGACCAACTCTAACGCGCTACCGTCGGGGTCGCAGCGCATCACAGCGGCGGTGCAAGGGAGTTGCGCCGAGATACGCTGGCCCGGCTCGGTGGTCGTGCCGAAGGGCGCGAAGGCACCGGTCCACGTGCGAGCCTCCTCATCGTTGACGAGCGGATTCGCGGTCTCGACGTTGACGCCGGTGAGGACGATGTCGAGACCCGGCAGATCGTGGGCATGGGGCAGGCGGCGCAGCCAGCCCAACTCGTAGGCATCCAGCCCGACGATGCCGGTGTTGGTCATGGACCCCTGGCTGAAGTACAGCTTGCCGTCCGGTCCGAAGGCCACCATGTTGGTGTGGTAGTTGCCCGGCCCCGGCAAATTATCCAGGATGACCGTTTGCCGCCCATCGCGCTCGAGACGGCTGATGCGGCCGGGATGCCCGCCCTCGGAGACGTAGAGGCCGCCATCGTGGAAGGTGAGGCCGTTGACCGGTGCGCGCAGCCCTTCGGCCAACGACGAACGCCGGCCGTCGGGTTCGATGCGCCAGATACGCCCACCGGGTGGGGCTCCGCCGAAGGGCAGCCCCGACTCGGCGACGTAGGCGATGCCCGTATTGTCGAAGGTCAGACTGGTGGGAAACGAGAAGCCCTCGGCCACCGGCTCGGGTGCAAGGCCACCGTCGCCATGGTCAGCAGATGCCATAGTACCTCCGTGTTTCAGCGGTGTCTACGAGAGTTGGCGGTGCACATCCGCCACGTCATAGTGAAGCGACTCGCGGGTAATCTTGCCCTCCTCGCGGGTGACGACCGTGAGGCCCCGTACTTCGATCGGCCGCCCCGTGCCGGGATAGCCCAGGAAGTTGTCCTGGTGGGTACCGCGCATAATCCATTCCGCCACAACCTGGTTGTGGTGTGCAAAGCGATGCGCGACCTCGATGGTGGCGTCGCGTATGCTGGCCATCTCCGCCAGCTTGCGCTGAGCAATCGCCTCCTTGCCGACAATAGGCGCGACAAAGAAGGGATCCTCGACCACGGCGTTGTCGGCGTAGTCATCCATGATCGCCTGGAGTTTCCGGGCGTGGCTCGCGCTCATCGTTTCCGTCGCTTGCGCGGCGGGCGACGTGCCCGCAGCGGCGGTCTGTTGGGTGGCGTGCGCCTGTCGTCGTACATGTGCGGCGTGCAGGTTCTTGTTGTGGTCCTGGGCGGGCTGAGACACAGGCTGGCGGCGGGGCGGCAGCATCGCCGCGGTGGCCGTATCCGCGGAGGACAGCAAGGTGGCAACGCCGGTGGCGGAAGCCCCCAGGCCTGTCAGAATCGCGATAAAGCGGCTACGCGGCAGGTCCTGCCGTTGTACACGGTGCACGAGTTGTTCAATCAGTTGGTCCGTCATCTCATCCATTGTCATCGCCTTCCAACGTTGCGTCCTCCCCCACTGGTGGGATGCGCTATGTGCGATCTGACCATGCGTATGCCGCCCGGTCTCATCGCTGGCCGACTCCAAGCCTGATCCTATCATATAATACTGGCTCTCCCGCAGCCTCGATGACGCCATTTCAGGGTCAATCTAAAGCAAGGTCAAAGCAGTGCGATAAGACGACGGCTATGTGCCCACTCAAGCCTCGCTATCACGAAAAATATGACGTAGCTCTTCACCATCCCTGAACGAGGGAATGGATCGTTTCTGGCACGAATCGTTGCAAGAGAATTAGACAGCGCCGTGAGGTTTTCGTCGGTTTCGTCGGCTCCATCGGCTCAGCGCACCGTTACCGGTGCGTAGCCGTCACTCTTCTCAGCCTTTGGTGATGTTTTGTCGCTCAACCTATGTCATCGAGGCTGCGGGAGAGCCAGGGTCATGTGAGCAGCCCCACACGTGGTGGTAGCAACCTTAACACTAGGCCTGTACCGGCTGCACCACCCGGAAGCGACGCTGACGCTGGTGCTCACGCTGCTCATCCATGACTGCCCTAGCGCGGACGTCGTCGCGGCGTTCGAGCTGGACGAGCGCACGGTGCGGGTGTGGCTGCACAAAGCCGGGGCGCACGCCGCCCTCCTGCACGACCAGATGACGGGCGGGGTGGAGGCGCGCCACGTCCAGGCCGACGAGATCCGGGTGCGTGTGCGCGGGAGCGTGGTGTGGGCGGCCCTCGTGCTCGACGTGGGCAGTCGCCTGTGGCTGGCCACCGCTGTCGCGCGACGCCGTGACGGCCTGCCCGTCCACCTGCTGCTGCGCCGCACCCTGGCCTCCGTGGCCGGCCGCGCGTTCCTCTTGGCTGTCGCCGGCTTCGCCAGCTATGATGAGTTGCTGCGGATGCCCGCGCATCCGGTCCCGCTCATGGTGCCCGTGCGCCTCGACGCGGACGACCATCCGCGCGCGGACGCCTTGTCCCGTTCCCACGACCGTCCGCAGCGCCGCCGGAGAGGTCAGCCGCATGACCACGGTTGCGTGCAGCTATACGGGCGATACACCCCAGCTTACTAACGAACCCTAACCGGTGATCTGTATGTCGTCGATGTAGCCACGGTAGGGGCCGGTGTTGACGGGCTGGTCGTAGCCGACTAGGATGCGGTCGATGGTCTTGCCGGCGACGTTGGCCCCGATGTTCGAGATGATATGGTTCCAGGCGTTGACAGCGAGATGGCCGCCGTCGCCCTGATACTGCGGGTGCAGCCGCACGCCATACTGGTCGACCACCCCCGAGTCGCGCAGGTCGCTGCCGTCGACGAAGATCATGTCGATGGCCACATGGACGCTGTTGCGCCCGATCGCGCCCACAGAACCGTCCTGCGGGTAGACCCAATACGAGAGCGTCGTGGTGGGCGTGATCATGAGGTTCTTGCCACGCAGGTCGAATACTTTGGTGTACGCGTAGGACTGAGTTGTACTGGAGTCGTTGCCCGAATACATCAGCGCCGTCCCGCCCGTATGAGCGATTTCGTGCCGCGTGGACGACTCCGGGTGCGTTAGCCCGCAGCAGACGCCCCCGATATTGCGTGCGAAGTCGACCGTGTCATTCCAGGTCGGCTGAGGATCGCCGCTCTCGAATCCAGTCAAGAATGCGGGTGTCTTGCTCGGTGGTATTGGTGTGCTAGTGGGAGGGGCCGGCGTCGCAGTTGCGGCAGCCGATGTACTGGTCGCAGGGACCGGCGTCGCAGGTGCGGGTAGCGGTGTGCCAGTGGCTGGGACGGAGGGCAACGCGTACGCCGAGAGATGGCCGGGAGTCTCGTAGAAGTCGTGGTGGTCCCCCGTGCCGTCGGTCACGTACACGACGCCATTGACGACGACCGGGCTTTCCCAATGGATGTTACCCAGCGTTTGGTCCTGCCACAGGATGCCGCCGGTTGTGGGATTTAGAGCGCGCAGAGAGCCGGAAATCGCCTCGTAGAGCACGTTGTTAGCCACGAAGGGCGAATTGCCGCCGCCGCCGATGCTCCAGACAGGCTGGAGGGTTGGCGTGTTGCCGTTCCCCAGGATGATACGCAGCCCAGCAATGCCGTTGCCGTTCGAGACAAAGATCCATGGCGTCCCATCGGCGGGGTTGGTCCAAACGGCCGGTTCGGAGAAAATTTCACCACCTTGCGGCAGCGGGACGATAGGGCCGACCTGGCCCCCGGTGTGGCCGGGGCCGTGCTGCCCGCTCAAGTCGTCCAGATTCAGTAGGCGTAAGTTCGCATCCTTGCCGCCCTGCACCGCCAGGTGGGCAACGCTACTACCAGACGGGGCAGGCACGATCTCGGGGGTGGTGCTGCCCAGGTCCGTGTCGCTGTTCTGGAGGTCCTGATAGTTCGACGGAGTGTACGTGTCCAGGGGATTGCCCCCTGACCCCGTCGCGTGCGGCGACAGGGCGATCACGCTGTCGCCCCACTGATGAGCAGACGGATTGTAGGGGCCGTTCCCGGTTGACAGGTAGACGCGCCCGGTATCCGCGTCTACCGCGACCCCGCTGCGCCCCCACACGGCCGCCTGCGTGGCGGTGCAGTCCGGCGCGCCGTTCTCCACGAAGTGCACGACTTGATCGCTGCACAGGGTATTGAAGACGGTCTGGTTCCCCGAGGCGAGATCGATCGCGGTGACGTGCCCTTGGTAATCACCCGAGTCGCCAGGATAGCCCCCGTTGGCGACGTAGAGGGTGGCGGTCCCCCCGATTGTTCCAATCGTCAACGAGGACGACCCCTTCTCTTCAGTTGGCTTGAGGCTAGCCACCTCCGGCCATCCACCACCCGTCACCTCGGACCCATCCCCCACGCGGTACCGATGAACGCGGCCGTCTAGCCCGTAAGCGTAGATGTACGCCCCTGAAGGATCGAGAGCTGGAGTCGAGGTGGTATGACATGGCTGGGATCTAGGATGAGTGCACGACCCGCTGCCGACCGACCAGACGGTCGCGCCAGTGGAGGCGTCGAACGCCGTCAGCACGCCGTCCTTGCGGTTGCCGAATAGGAGCGTTGTCGTGCCAGCCGCCGTCTGCACGTTGCGCAGCACCAGCAATGAACTGTCAATGACAGTCGAAAGTGGGCTACGATAGAGCCTCGTTAAAGAGCCCACGTTCGCGGCGTTAATCGTCGCTTCGCTCGTGTTGTCGCTGGCATGGCGACCGTCCCCGCCGAACTGAGCCCAATCGATGCCACCCGGCGCGGATGGGGCGGCGGCCACACTACCTTGGCTCGCGCTGACCTGCGCCCCCCCGAAGCGGGCGACGGCCCCAACGCTCACAGTCCCCACGAGGGCGGTTGCCACAACTAGGTGTCTCCCCGTCTTGGCCAGTCTACGCGCGCTCATACAACGTTCTTTCACTCACTCTGTTCCTTATTTATATCCACTTACTATCCACCCGATGAACGCTCTCATGTCTAGCGCCACGCTCAAACGGGCGCACCCACCCCCGCGCGGACGCACACAACCTCTGATTCCACTCTACTTAATTTTTTGCACCCTCCACATGACCCATCCGGGCCCCCCGGTCGAAATGACTCATCCTGCCCGTATCACTCTAAAAACTCGGGGCCGGTATACTAGTACTAGTTGCCGTTGCGAAATGGAATGGGCGCGCACGAGTTCATGGTTTGCCTTGCTAAAATCGCAGTCTCGACCTGTTATTTGTACTTGATAAGCACGGGATACCTCCTGTCGCATCGGTTCTCACATCATGCTCCCAGGGTACGGTATCCCGCCCTTTTTGTCAGACCCCGTCTAGTTCTTTTCCTGACGGTCTATAATTAACATGAGCACCTGGAGCGTGAACGAATCAGTCCCACCTCTGTCAACCCCGCCGCTTCTGGCATTTGCCCTGGATACGTTATTTAGGAGCGAGCCCTAAGTGGGATCACGGACCCGAAGGCACGGCACATCCTGGACCTGCTGCGCAACGTGATCGAAGCGCAAGCGGCCGAGATCGCGACGCTGCGGGCAGAGAACCAGCGCCTGCGCGACGAGAATAACCGGCTCGAAGGAGAGCAGATACGCACCTGACGCCCGTAGAAAGGGTGGTCAGGTACATCCTACATCCAACGTACCTGACCGTTAAGCGCGCCCCTGCTTGCCCACCGTATGTCCATGATAACCGCGCCCGTTAGCCCGTCGGCGGCTGCACATAGGTCTGAAACCCGAAATCATTGACCGTGTGCCCAAACCAGACGCCATTCCCGCCCGGATACGGGTCCCCCGGCCCTCCGGACGTGCCCCACAACGGCGCTTCCCCCACGTGAGGCTCGACCGCAAGGATTACAACCTCTCCCGCGCTGACGGCGATGGGCTGGGCGAAGGTGAACGTGTACCATGCGCAGTCCGAGTAGCTGTGCGCGAAGGTGACCGAGGCCGTACTCGACTGGAGGGGCATCTCCGTCAACACAGTAAGATCGACCACGCTATCCTTGATGGGCGTGCAAAAAGGGAGCATCACCTGGGTGAGGATGCCGCTCACCCCCACCGTGACCGTCTGCGCTGCGTGCGCACCCACGCGGACACTCACACCACCCGCGACCACAAGTTGCGCTTGATCGAGTTGTTCCGGCGGCTGCGCTGTCACGGCCAGCGCAAACAAGTGCAGCCGTCCTGGACCAGTGGTGACCGGGAGCGTCACCCGCGTGATGGGCTGCCCGCCGCGCAGCGGAATGGCGGTATAGAAGACGTATGTCTGGACCGTCTCCCGCCCGCCCTGGCCTGTATTCCGGTAGGGCAAAATGGCCGCGATACCGTTGCCGTAGGACGGCCGCGCCGCGCCCCCGCCGTCGAGCGTCCAGTCGCTCAAGCCCAGCGTGAAGCTCTGCGTCGTGCCGTCGCTATACACGACCGACCCTGTCCCCTGGGTAGAACCGTGGTCGGCTGCCCCCAGGACGGACAGCAGGGTCCCACTAACAGGAGTAGTGGGCGTGATCACCTGTCCCTGTGCGACGACATTGTCTGGCTGGCCAGGGGCCGCGTTCGGCCAATCAAACGTCACACCACCGGCCGTGATGGCTTGCCCCGCGGTCATGCCGTGCGCTTGCAGGCTAGCGGCGGAGTAGCTATTGCCCAACATGTCGAAGTCGCCGACGCCAGCCACGCCATCGGCGCCGATACCGACGTTGTTCGCGTCGGCCTGCAAATCAAGCGATGCGCCGCTCACAACGGGTAGGACTGGCCCGAGGGCGGAAGCCGCAACGCCGAATGAACGGTAGAGCTTATGCTCCACCCGGCCACTAAACGTGAACGGCGGGGGCGTCACATACGCGGACGAGGCGGCAATCTCGCCCCCGGTAGCATGCTGACTCGTCGCCGGTATGACTGTGAGACTCACGAGTGCCAACAATAGTGGCGTGACGGGCCAATTCATACTCTCTCCCTCTCGCACCCGCTCTATATAATAAACGGAGACATGTGCACCCGCTATTCGGGGTCTCCGTCACTTTTGGTACCGATGGCGAAGTCGCCACTGGCGCACAAGAGTCCTGATGCTCGCCGGTCAACAGGGGACGCAGCCCTTATTTCTTCCGATGCTTGACCCTCAGAAACCGAACGTCAAAAGGGTTTCTGGACTTCGCCATCAGTATCAAAAGTGACGGAGACCCGCTATTCGGTACACGTCGGGTACATCACCACCCATGGACGCATGAAGCGTCTGAGTTGGACGTACTATAGCACAACGGATATCGCCATTCAAGGCGTTGCGGGCAAGGGCATAGGGCAATCGCATAGTAAGCGGCGAGGACTTTAAGCAGATACTGGTGGTCCCACCCCGCTTTAAGGAGGGGCTGTGATGCCGTAGCGCGCGGTGGTCTCCCGCTGGAGAAGGTTGAGCGCGAGGTGGCGCAGGACGGCCAGGTTGCGGGCACTCTCGCCGGTGCGCGCGCGGCTCTCATCCTTAGCGGAAGGCGAGGTCGAGCACCCAACGCACCTTGTTCTCGATGCCTCAGTGGCTGCGCACGGCGTCGTTGAGCGTGCGGGCCGAGGCTACCAGGATAGAGATAGAGTAGCGCGTCAGCGCGTCTCGCGGCTGACCTCCTCCCCCACGCGCTGCTCCACCTGGACCATCCCGACGCTGCCCAAATCCGCCCAGCGCCCGTCGGGGTCGAGATAGCGCAGCGTCGCCGGATCGTCGATGATCCAGGCTTGCCGGATCTCGATACGTCCGTGGCCGTCGACGGCGGCACGGGACGTGTCGCGGGCGAGGCCACCGTTGGGGGTGGTCAACGCCTCGGTGAAGAGCGCCCCCACATCGTTGTGTAGCCGCCCCTAATTCTTCTTGAGCGCGAGCACATAATCCCCGCCTTCGGCGCGGATCGTCTGGGCCACCTTCGTCTGGCAGTCCAGCGCGTCGATCTTACGCCGCATGGTGCCAGCGGGCGGACTTTCAGACTGCTCGCCATCGCGACCAGTGGGGCTGCAGCCCTCGCTGGCCTGTTTGGGATCCTCGTGGACCGCCCGGGCTACACCGTGGACCTGCTCACGGACAGGTAACGCTTTTGGGAAGAAATACATCCCCGTCAGAGTAAATCGAGATATCAAAATCGTAGAGTTCCATCGGCTATAGAGCGCGTAAATACTAATCTTGTTCAGGGACGGCGCCCTGAACAAGAGGCTCCTGACGGAGCAGCAAAGATCGACAAAAAATTGTCGATGTTGACGCCGCAAGCGCCTAGAGGCCCTGCTTTTATCGAAGAGCAACCGTTCTTTCTACGCGTCGTTGCGCCGAAGAATATCTTCCCAAAAACGTTACCTGTCCGTGAGATCCGGTATTGCTTGTCAAGGGGCAAATTGTGGAACGCGAGGCCGGCTGTCGGGCTACGCCCGACCAAGGGGCGGCCTGCCCCTTGAACCCCGGTTGCGGACTGCGGCGACGCACGGGCAGGCAC
>JAABUY010004328.1_pt1 | contig 14977 bp, 13 predicted proteins | sample 5560271 | NCBI WGS metagenome assembly JAABUY01 (sample SAMN10711886, study PRJNA513374) | rock metagenome | isolation source: Antarctica rocks | place: Antarctica: Victoria Land, University Valley
GGGTCACAGACACTGCCACGCCCATCACACGTTCTCCTGACCCCAACACGGGAACAGCGAATCAGATCAGAACGGTGATGGGAACCCCAACCCCGCCAGAGTCAGGCCTTTTGGCGGTTGGTATTACACCACTAGGTCGAGGTGAGCCCTGGCGTTGTCTGCTTGCGCTGCCTTTCGCCCACGAACCAGGGGTAGAGCGCAGGAAGCACCAGCAGCGTCAGCAGCGTCGAGCTGACCAGGCCGCCGATCACCACGGTGGCCAGCGGCCGCTCTACCTCGGCACCGGCGCTGGTGGACAGGGCGGCCGGGACGAATCCCAGGCTCGCCACCAGCGCGGTGGTGAGCACCGGGCGCAGCCGGATCGCCGCCGCCTGGGAGGCCGCCTCCACGGCATCGCAGCCCTCCGCCCGCTGCTCCACGATGTAGCTGACCAGCACCACGCCGTTCAGCACCGCGACCCCGCACAGCGCGATGAAGCCGATCCCCGCGGAGACGCTGAACGCCAGCCCGCGCAGTGCAAGGGCGTAGATCCCGCCGGTCGCCGCGATCGGCAGGTTGAGGAAGATCAGCAGCGCGAGCCGCCCCGAGTCGAAGGTGACGTAGAGCAGCACGAAGATCAGCACCAGCGCCACCGGCACCACCAGCGACAGCCGCGCCGTCGCCTGCGCGAGGTTCTGGTATTGCCCCGACCACTCGATGCGGTAGCCGGCGGGCAGGTGCACCTGCTGCGCCACCGCCGCCTGCCCGGCCGCCACGAACGAGGTCGGGTCGCGCCCGCGCACGTTGGTCTGCACCACGGTGCGCCGCTCGACGTGATCGCGGCTGATTTGCGACGGCCCGCTGGCGAGCGAGATCTTCGCGACCTGCGCCAGCGGCACGCTGCCGCCCGAGGGCATGCGCACCCGCAGCCGGCGGATCGCCTCGATGCTGCCGCGGTCCTCGGCGCGGAACCGCACCTGGGTGGTGAGCTGCGCGTCGTCGACCACCACCGTGGTGCCGCCGTGGCCGCCGATCGCCTCGACCACGTCGAGCACGTCGCGCGCGTTGACGCCGTAGCGCGCGGCGGCGGCGCGGTCCACGTCGATGTGCAGGAACGGCAGCCCGCCCACCTGCTCCGGCGCCGTGTCGGCCGCGCCCTGCACGCCGCCGACCACGCGCGCCACCTGGTTGCCGAGGTCGGCGAGCACGGCGAGGTTCGGGCCGTACACCGCGATCGCGACGTCGGTGCGCACGCCCTCCAGCAGGTCCTCCATGCGCATCTGTATCGGCTGGCTCCAGGTGAACATCTCGCCCGGCACCGCCTCGTCCAGCGCCTTGGAGTACGCCGCCACCAGGCCCGCTTGGCTGTCCGCGGTCTTCCACTCCGAGGACGGCTTGAGCATGACGAAGCTGTCGGTCTGGTTCACGCCCATCGGGTCGGTGGGGATCGCGGCGGTGCCGGTGTTGCTGACCACGGCGCGCACCTCGGGGAAGCGCATCAGCGTGCGCTCGATCAGCGTGGTGTCGGCGAGCGAGGTCGGCAGCGCCACGCTGGGCAGACGCTGCGAGGTGACCACCAGCGAGCCCTCCTGGAGCTGCGGGATGAACTCCCCGCCCAGGGTGCGCGCCACCAGCACCGAGCCCCCGAACAGCACCAGCGCGGTGGAGGCCACGACCCAGGGATGGCCCTCGCACCAGGCGAGGGCGGGGCGGTACGGCTTGCGGATCTGGCGCACCAGCCAGGTGTCGCCCTCGCGCACCTCGCGCCGGATCACCACCGAGGCGAAGGCCGGGATCCAGGTCAGGCACAGCAGCAGCGAGGCGAGCAGTGCCAGGATCACCGTCTCCGCCATCGGGCGGAACATCTTGCCCTCGATGCTCTGCAGGCTGAGCACGGGAAGGTAGACCAGCACGATGATCGCCACCGCGAAGGTGATCGGCCGCGCCACCTCGGAGGCCGCCGCCGCGACGGTGCGCGAGCGCGGCTCGTCGCTGCGGCCGGCGCGGCGGCGCAGCGTGTTCTCCACCAGCACCACCGAGCCGTCGACGATCATGCCGAAGTCGATCGCGCCCAGGCTCATCAGGTTGGCCGAGATGCCCAGGTGGTGCATGCCGACCAGGGCGACCAGCAGCGACAGCGGGATCACCGAGGTCACCACCAGCGCCGCGCGCCAGTCGCCCAGCATCACCAGCAGCACCGCCAGCACCAGCGCGGCCCCCAGCAGCAGGTTGTCGCGCACCGTGGCGATGGTGCGCGCGGTGAGGTCGGCGCGGTCGTAGAACGGCCGGATGGTCACGCCCTCAGGCAGCGTCTTCTGGATGGTCGGGAACTCCGCCTTCACCGCGCGCGCCACGTCGCCGGAATTGTGCCCCTCCAGCATCAGCACCACGGCGTTGACGATCTCGCCGGAGCCGTCGCGGGTCACCGCGCCGAGACGCACCCGTGGCGCGCGGGCCACGGTGGCGACGCTGGCGACGTAGATCGGTATGCCGTCCGGCCCGGTGCGCAGCACGATACGGCCGAGATCCTCGACGCTGCCGATCAGGCCCTGGCCAACAATGACCTGCTGTTCCTGGTTGTGCTCGATCCAGGCGCCGCCGGAGGCGCCGTTGTTGCTGTCCACGGCGCGGAACACCTCGCCCGCGGAGATGCCGAAGCGGGCTAGCGCGTCGTCGTTGAGCTGCACCTCGAAGGTCTCGACCGCGCCGCCGTTAATGTTGAGGTCGGCGACGCCCGCGACTTGCTTGAGCATCGGCGCCACGTGCCAGGTCATCAGCGTGTTCAGCTCCATCAGCGTGTGGCCGGGGCCACCCGCGAGCTGGAACTGCATGATCTCGCCGAGCCCGGTGGAGAGCGGCCCCATCGTCGGCACCACGTTGACCGCGGTGATGGCGGCGCGCGCGGCTTGCAGCCGCTCGTTGACCAGGGTGCGGTCGAGGTTGATGTCGCTGTCGTCGGCGAACTCCACGTAGACGACCGAGACCCCGAAGCGCGAGATCGAGCGCAGGTCGGTCATCTGCGGCAACCCGGTCATCTGCGTCTCGATCGGGAAGGTCACCAGCTTCTCGACTTCCTCCGGCGCCAGGCCGGGGGCGACGATGGTGACCAGCACCTCGCGCGGCGAGATGTCGGGCACCGCCTCTACCGGCAGCGAGAGCACGTCGATCACCCCGCCCACCACCAGCAGGCCGACCAGGATGAACAGCAGCGTGCGCATCCGCAGCACCAGCCCGGTCAGGCCCCCCGTCGCCGGCGGGCCGTCCCTGGGCGGGCCTCCGCCGCGCGCCCCGCCCGGAGGCACCCCGCCAGGCCGCGTGCCATCGGGCTGCATCCCGTCCGCAGGCGTCCCGTCGCGGGCGATGCCCGGCGCGGCGGGGCCGGGGCGCGGCCCCGGGGCCGCGCGGCGCGGGGCCGAGCTCTCGCCCGACGGCGCCGGCCTCAACTGCCCGCCCCGAGCTGGGCCTGGAGCACCTCGGACTTCAGCACGAAGCTGCCCGTGGTCACCACCTGGTCGCCGGGCGCGATCCCCGCCTTCACCTCGTCGAAGGAAGCGGTCTGCAGCCCCAGCTCGACGCCGTGCCGCTCGAACCTCGTCTCGCCGGTGCGCACGAACACCACGGGATGCCCGTCGATCTCCTGCACCGCGCCCGCGGGCACGGTGAGCGACCGGCTCGACTGCGTGGTCCCCAGCTCCGCCTGCGCGAACAGGCCGATGCGCAGGGCGCGGTCCGGGTTGGCCACGTCGCAGCGCACCTGCACCGCGCCGGTGCGCGGGTCCAGCTCGCGGCCGACGCTGGCCACGGTGGCCTCGAACACGCGCCCGGGCAGGCCGTTCACCGCGATCGTCGCCGGCCCGCCCGCCTGCACCAGGCCGATGTCGTCCTGGAACACCGCCGCCAGCACCCAGACATGCGACAGGTCGGACACGGTCGCCACCACCTGCGTCGGATCGACCACCTCGCCGGGCGCCGCCGCGATCGTGAGCACGTAGCCGCTGCTGGGCGCCAGCACCGCGGAGGCGCCGGCGGGCGCGCCGGAGGGCGCGGGGGAGAACTGCGCCATGCGCCGCGACAGGTCGGCCAGCGTCGCCTGCTGGGTGGCAACCCCGGCCTCGGCCTGCGCCAGCATCGCCCGGCGGCGCTCCACCTCGGCCGCCGCCACCGCGCTGCCGAGCAGCGCCCGGCCGCGCGCGTAGGACTCGCGCGCCACGAGGGCGGCCGCGTCGGCCTGCGACTGCGCGGCCTGCGCGGCGGATCGCTGCATGCGCAGGTCGGACAGCGTCAGGTCGTCGTAGGTCAGCAGCACTTGGCCCGACGTCACCGCGTCGCCCGGGGCGACCGCCACGCCCAGTACCCGGCCGCGCCCGTAAGGGCGGAGCTGCGCGGTGCGGCTGGCGTCGGCGGCGACCACGGCGGGGGCCAACAGCCGCCGCTGCAACTGCCGGGGCTCGGCGGTGAGCACCTGCAGGCCGATGTTGCGTTGCGCGTCAAGGCTCATGCTTACCTGCCCTGCCGGCGCCGCGTCGGGCAGCGCCGGCGGCTTGTCCCGGGCGGGAGCGCTGCTGAGCCGGCCCGCCAGGAACACCGCGCACAGGCCCAGTGCCCCGCCGCCCAGCAGCAGCGCACGTCGCATCCCTGCCCTCATCGCCCGATCTTCATGGCCCGACCTTCATGGCACGACGCCCCCCGCCAGCGACATCCGCAGGCTCGCCACGTCGGCCGCCACCACGGCGCGCGTGGCGATGAGCGTGGCGTCGAACGACGCCTGCTGGGCCCGCACCACCTCGATCAGCGGCATCTCGCCCAGGCGCCAGGCACGCCCGATCGTCGTGGCCCGCGCGGCGAGCTGACGCGCCGCCACCGCGCCGGCGTCGCGGGCGCGCCGCGCCGCGTCGAGCTGGGCGCGCGACTGCACCAGGCCGAGGCGCACCAGCCGCTGCACCCGGGTCAGCTCGGCGAAGGCGGTGGTGAGCGTGCTCTGCGCCAGCGCGATGCGCGGCAGGTTGCGCGCCCGGCTGGCGAACGGCACGCGCACCACCACGCCATAGCGCGTGTCCCATGGGCTGCCGAACTGGTGGTCGCGGATCGCCTCCACGCCCAGCTCCGGATCGTCACGGTCGGCGAGACGCACTAGGCGCAGCTCCGCCTGCGCGGCGTCCACCCCGCGTTGCGCCGCGGCCACCTGGGGGTTGCGCCCGATCGCGGCCTCGTCGGGCACGCCGTTCGCCAGAGCGGTCGCCACGGCGGCGGGCGGCGTCAGCTCGGGCGGCGTCCTGGTCCCGGTGAGCACCGCCAGCGCCTCGCCGGCGGAGACCAGCTGCGCGTCGGCGTCGGCCAGGGCGACCTCGGCGGTGGCGAGGTCGGCGGCGGCGGCCTGCTCGTCGATCTGCACGGCCTCGCCGCCACGCACCAGCCGGTGCAGCTCCGACAGCAGCAGCCGCGCCGAGGCCAGGCGGCGCCCAGCGACCTCGCGGACGTTGCGCGCGATGGCCAGCCCCGCCGCCGCGTCGAGCACCTGCCCCGCGACCAGCAGGCGCCCCGCCGAGTCCTGGGCGGCGACATGCGCGAGCTCGGCCCCGGCCGAGCGCGCCGTGGCGGTGCCCTCTCCCGGCAGCCACAGCGGGGTGTTCAGCGAGCCGGAATACGTGGCGTAGCCCTTGTCGCTGCCGACGAGATGGTCGTCGTCGTAGATCGCGGTGGCGAACGGCGCGTTGGGGAACAGGGTGCGCGCGGCCCGGCCCCGCGCGGCGGCCGCCCCGCCGCGTCCCTCCAGCGCCAGCCGGTCCGGGCTCCTGGCCCAGGCCATCGCCACCGCCTCTGCAAAGCTGGGCCGCGGCTCTGCCGGACCGGCACCCGCCGCCGCGATGCCCGCCAGCAGCAGCGCAAACCGCATCACTTTTGATCGCTCGCACAAAATCCCGACCAATTTTACTTTTGACCCTATCATCAGACATTCAGTGGCTGGACCAGCGCCCATTTCTCGTCGCTCAGGTGGCTGGGAGGCGCAACTTGCCACAGTCGTAGCGAGGACGGTTCTCCGCAGTCCACATCAGCGCAGCCTCTCGTCATGACAGGCAACCCTTGCTGCCGCCTGGACTCGATGTTGTTGATATAGCGCTTGGCCATGATCTCACTTGTCTAAGATCCTTCTCTGATTGGGGTTGTCGGGGTCAAGCTGTTCCTCTCGCGTCAGGCCCGTTCCTCTGGGTCACTCGCTTCTCTTCGCGGTCGGCGCAGGGCCACCGCATGATGGGGTCAGGAGGACGGGGTGTCTCAGTCTGTCCCGTGACCTCAGGGCGTTGCCGCCACCGGGTTCCGGACTCTCAACGAGATCACCCGCCCATCGTCCCCATGGGAACGACACGCTCTCCGCCCTGCTCAGGCGGAAACTAAAACTCCTTGGCTCACACGGCTACTGCCGGCGCCGCGGCCTGCCTGCTCCAGCGGAACTCGCCGCTATCGGCCCACATGCGGTGCAGGATCATCGCCAGCTTGCGAGCGACCGCGACACGGGCGCGTGCCATGCCGCGGCGTTTGGCCACGGCCATGCTCCACGCCCGCAAGGCCGACCACATTGCTGCTGCGGATCAGCAGTGAGTGAGCCGCCTCGTACAGCGCGGTGCGCGCCAGCTCGTCGCCGCACCAGCTGATGCACTCCTGCACGTCGGTCTCGCTCGACTGGTAGCGCCGCAGTGTCGGCCCGAGATGGGCGCCGATGTTACGGGATTTCCGGAAGCAGCCCGGCTGGTCGATCACAGCGCGGAACGTCAGGGCGGTCAGCGGACCGACGCTAGGCACCGTCATCAGCCGCCGGCACGTGGGCTCCGCCTTGACCTCGTCGAGCACCCGCCTGATGAGCCTTTCGACCTCGCGCGTCATCACCTCGACCACGTCCAGCAGCAACTCTGCCAGGCTCGACAGCACAGGGGCATCGGCGGCCAGCTCGCGCACACGGCGCGGGAACGCCTTGCGGCTCGGCGTGCCAACCTTGAGCCCGGCCTCGCGCAACAACGCGCGGATACCGTTCTCCACGTCGCAGCGCTCGTTGAGCATCAGGCGCCGCGCAGTCAGCAACGTGCGCCAGGAACGGCAGGCCAGGTTCTTCACATGCACCGCGCGATACTAACCCGTGCGCATAATCTCCGCGATCCCGCGGGCGTCGTTGCGGTCGGTCTTGTTCGGCATGGCACCCATGGCCGCCTCCGTCAGCCCCGCATGCAGCCAGGCCGTCAGCGAACAGGCATCGAGGCCGATTCGCTCCATCATCATTCCGCACGCTCCAAAAAATGTTCTCAGCGCCTCCGGCTCACTGGCGGCACGTGTCTCGCGCACGATCCTGCCAGCATCGTCCACGATGCAGATGGCGGTCTCTTCCAGCGACACGTCCAACCCGGCAAAGTAGGTTTTCCTGCATTTTGCGTGCTGTCGTTGCGGTGTCATGCGGCGTGCAGGACGCGAGCCCGCAGGAGCTGAAAGCCGGCCCGGCCATACATCGTCGGCTTGATCATCTTGATGCGGTTGATTTGGCCCTCGGCAGGGCTCGTGGTCCAGGACAGGTCGAGAGCCGCCTGCACTGCAGCCAGATCACGCCGCAGGTCCGCAGCGAAACCGGCGAGCGAGGTGCCGTCCGCGCCGTCGAGCACAACGCCCAGGTTCTCCTGGCTCTTGTGGCGCAACAGCAGGCTCAGCCGTTTTGCGACGGCGATGCCGTCCGCAAGGCCGGGAACCTGCGCCACAAGATGGCCGATCAACGCCTGCTCCGCTTCGGGCAGCATCTCCGCGTCGGCCATGAGCATACGGGCTACCTGCCGTGTGGATGAAAGGTGTCTGGCAGCAGCGGCCGTGGTGCGCTCCACGGTGGTTGCCATGGCGGCTTTGCGTCGCTGCCCTGCCCACCTGCACACGGTTCCGGACCTGCCGGCAAAGCCGAGCGGGACAAGTTCGCGCCAGAGCCGTGCGGCATTGTGGCAGCCCTCTGCCCACCGGCGTTCAAGGTGAGCGAGATGGCGGGACAACACTCCGGCCCGCGGTGGCTTACGCCAGAGAGAGGGGCCGCCGGCCTGAAGCCAGCGACGGATGGTCTTGCGCTCGACGTCAAGCTGGAGGGCGATGCCGGAGATGGAACAGCCTGTCGCCTGCAGCCGGGCCACGTGCTCGTAGCGACCCTGGCGGCGGGCCCAAGGAAGCCTGGTTGCGCAAGGCCGCCGCACTTGGTCTGGCGAGGTCCGGCTCGGCCGATTGTGCCGCTTGAGGTGGCTCGACCAACTGCTCGCTGGAGTGCCTAGCAGCACGCCGGACGGCCGCATGGTGGCGATCAACGACGGAGCGGACGGCGTCGCCAAGATTGCGCAGCATATGCCAGCGATCCGCGACCTGGACTGCGTGGGGCGCACCCTGGCGCATCCCGTCGGCATACGCGCCGGCCCTGTCGCATCAGCCAAGCCACAAACGCCTGACGCCCGCGAAAGGCGATGAGCCTGGGCGGCCTGATTGCAGCCAGCATACCCTTGGTGGTCCGTCTCAGGGTGCCCTGGATAAGATCCACGGACCAAATGCCGAAGCGTGCACTCTCGTGTTCGTCTAACTCCCTGCCTTGGAGCGTGGTGAGGCCCGCAAAGGAAGTCTCCTCATCCACAAGCTCCTTGATGGCCATAGCTACGCCAACCTCCGTAGTGCTCCTGCAGATCGGGCATATCAACTCGCCTTTCCAGGCAGCATGACCGTCAAAGCCGCAGGCACGACAGTTGTATGTAGCCACGCCCGGCTCCGTTGATCTGTATGGCCGCGCGGCAAGCCTCCTTGACAGGAGGTCAGGCCCATTTCGGCCAGCCACGTGGCAAACGCCACCAAGCCCCACCGGGGCGTTCGGCAACAAACCTATTTAGGCGGCCCGGCACTACCGTATAATCGGCAAGTGTCACCGCATGCTGGAAGACAATTGTTAAAGACTGGCTCGATATCCAAACCAACTCCGGACAAATCCTGCCTGCGGTTGTTCCGACCCAATCCTTTGCCATCACAAACAACGAATCCTCACGTGACGGCAAACCCGCTCCTGATCAAGCTCGCCGAACGGGCAGGATGGAAGATCGAGCTCACGGTCATACTCTTTGACAGCATTACATTACAGGAACATGACGTGACGATAGACCGCCGTTCCAGCCGTGGAGAGACCCAGACATGATTTCGCCGTCGTGCGTCCAATCTATCGATGCCGCCCGCCATGCAAGCTCGTGAGCCCGTGCACAATCGCCGGGCTGGGACCATCACCTGAGCCAGGATTGTCCTTGCACCTGGACATGATCTGCGAAGGGGCGCAGCAGCGAATGCTCGAAGCCACAAACCAGCAAGGAGGCGCAGGGTGCCCCATGCAAGCTGCTGGAGCTTGCGTTGTGATCAAGGGGCTACGTCATGCGCATACTCTTAGTTGAGGACGAGCAGGAGATGTCGCGCCTCATCGCACGTAGCGTCGGTGCGACTGGTTTCATGGTGGACTGCGTCGCCTCGATCGCGGAGGCCGAGGCGGCGCTGGTGGTCGGGAGCCATGCCCTTGTGCTGCTGGACCGGCGGCTGCCCGACGGCGACGGCCTGTCGCTGCTGCGCTCGGTGCGGGCGAGACGGCCCGGCGTCCCTGTAATCGTGCTGACGGCGCTCGACGATGTTCGTGACAAGGTAAGAGGGCTGGACGCCGGGGCCGACGACTACCTTGCCAAGCCGTTCGATGCGGAGGAGCTGCTTGCGCGCATTCGGGCGGCCCTGCGCCGGCCTGGTGGCGAACCGCCCCCGTTGATCCGCTGCGGCGACCTGCGCTTTGATCCGGCCTCGCGCGAGGTCGCCGTGGCCGGACGCCTCCTGGTGCTCGGACGCCGGGAGCTTGCGCTGCTTGAGGCCCTGATCCGCAGGACCGGTCGCGTCGTCCAGCGTTCCACGCTGCTCGACGAGGTCTACGGCTTCGACGACGAGATCCAGTCCAACGCGCTCGACGCTCATGTGTCCCGGCTGCGCGCGCGTCTCGGCGCGGCGCGGGTCACCATCCATCCCGTGCGCGGGATAGGATACATGCTTGACGAAGCCTGACCCAGGAGGCGCATCATGCGCCAGCACTCGCTGATCCACCGCCTGCTGCTCCAGCTCATCGCAGCCCAGGTGGGATTGATCGTGCTCGCCCTGGCGGTGTTTCCGCTTGTGTCGCCCTACGTCAACTACGCCGATATCGCCGACCGGACGGTAAGGGAGCTGCTGGCCGCCTCCCTGCGCCGCTCGGCGGACGGCAGGCTGATCCTCGATCCCAGTCCGGCACTGCGGCACTACGCGGCTCGCCGGCCCACGCTGGTCTATGCCGCCGAGACGCGCGCCGGACTGCAGACGCTGGAGGGGTCGGCGCCGGAGCTCGCGGCAGTTCTGCAGCGCCTGGGTCTGCTCGCGCCCCATGACAGCGACACCCTGGAGACCGACCGGCCCGGCGCACCCGGGGATGCGATCATCGTCACGGGCCATCCCACGCCGTTCGGCAGCGTCATCATGGCCACCGCCGGCAACGTGTTCGGCCACGAGGATCTGATCGACCTTGTTGATGACTTCATGCCGGCGCTGCTGCCGATCTTCGCGCCGCTGGTCTTCGGCACCCTGGTGGTCGTGCCCCTGGTCGTCCGCCGCTCCATGCGGCCCTTGCGCCTGGCGGCGGAGGGAGCGCGGCAGATCAGCGTGCGATCGCTTGATCGGCGCCTGCCCGAGGCCGGGATGCCGGTCGAGTTGATGCCCCTGGTGGCGGCGGTAAACGACGCGCTGGACCGGCTGCACGACCAGGTCGGGCGGCAACGGCTGTTCCTCGCCAACGCCGCGCACGAGCTTCGGACCCCGGTCGCCATCCTGCAAGCTCGTGTCGACGGGCTTCCGCACGAGACCGCAGTCCGGGGCGATCTGCGGCGCGACGTGCACCGCATCCGCCTCCTGGTCGAGCAGATGCTGCTGTCGGCACGGCTCGGCGAACGCGGCATGGCGGCGGATGAGCCCATCGAGCTGGTGGGCCACGTGCGCACGGTGGTCGCCGCCTGCGCGCCGCTTGCGATCCGCGGCGGACAGGCGATCGAGTTCGAGGCATCCGTGGCGGTCGTGAGGATACTGGGCAACGCACGCGCGATCGAGGGCGCGGTGACGAACCTGATCGACAACGCCCTGCGCGCTGCACCTGCGGGCGGACTCGTGACCGTCGCCGTGCACGCCGGCGCTGTCGTCGAGGTTCGTGACCACGGTCCTGGGATCGCGCCGGCCGACCGGGTCCACGTGTTCGAGCCGTTCTGGCGCAAGGACGAGCGTGGACCTGGCACGGGCCTGGGCTTGGCGATCGTGCGCGAGGTCGCGCAGCTCCACGGCGGCGTGGCGTCGGTGAACGAGACGCCCGGCGGTGGCGCCACGTTCTGGCTGCATCTGCCGGCTGTCTTCAGCATCGCCCGCGACGTCGCTACGTCACGTCATGTCCATGTAATGTAGGGCTGGCAGGATACAGTCGTGTGTTCAGAAGGCGGACCACTGGCCGGACTCTCCAGAATGCCGCGGCATTGCTCTTATACCAACGGCCCAATGCAATGACCCATTTTGCTAGATACGCCACGCTGAAAATGCTGGCGATGGCAGAGGCAGAAAACGGTCAACACATGGGCCGTTGTTATTATGCGCGTTTTAGCAGGAGGTCTTTCTAAAATCTTGCAAAAGCAATTCCGGCAACAGAATTCACATTCAAAGGATAGAAACATGTCAAGTAGGTCACTTTTTACTCAGATTTTCGTTCTTAATTTAGTATTAATTTCCAGTCAGGCGATGGCGGGCGATGCGGACAATGGCCAGAAGGTGTTCAAATCGCAATGCACCGCCTGTCACTCCAACCAGCCGGGCAAGAACATCGTCGGGCCGAGCCTATATGGCGTCGTCGGCCGCAAGGCAGGGCAGATCCCGGGTTTCTACTACTCTGAGGCGAACAAGTCGTCCGGCCTGACCTGGGACGCCGCCACGCTTGACCGCTATTTGACGAGCCCGCGCGGCGTCGTTCCTGGGACTTTGATGACCTATCCGGGATTGAAGGATGACGCAAAGCGCGCCGACCTCATCTCCTACCTCGCGACCCTGAAGTGACCGCCATCTCCCGTCCCGCGAGACAGGCTTTTGCTTTGAGGGTTTCTAGTCTGGCCCTTGCTGCGGTTGCGGGGCTGCCTCGTACGGCAAGCGCCTTGCCGAGCTTCGCCGCCCAGACAGGCCAGCCCTGCACCTCGTGCCACGTCGGGGGGTTCGGACCGCAGCTCACCCCGTTCGGCCGGAACTTCAAGCTCGGTGGCTACCTCCTGGAGGGTGGGGACGGCCCTCTCGCTCATATTCCGGTTGCAGGATACGTGGAGACGGGGTTCGAGCACACCCTGACCAGACAGCCCGGCGGCCCCGCACCCGGCTTCGCCACCAACAACAATGTCGCGATTGATCAGATCAGCCTCTTCCTGGCCGGGCGGCTCACCGACCATCTCGGCGCCTTCGTTCAGGGGACGTATGCCGAGGCCCAGCGCGGCTTCAGGCTCGACAACACCGATGTCCGTCTGACGAACAGCTTCGAAGCCTTCGGCAACGACCTGGTCGCAGGGCTGGACCTCAACAACAGCCCGACCGTGGAGGACGCCTACAACTCCACCTACGCCTGGGGCTATCCCTACATCACGTCGACCCTGGTTCCGAAGCCTGCTGCGGGACCGCTCCTGGCCGGCGCCTTGTCCGGCAACAGCTACGGGCTGCTCGCCTATGCCTGGTATGACCGGCGCATCCTGATTGAGGCGGGCGGCTACGACACCTACGGGCCGACGCTGCTGAACGTCACGGGCAGTGCCTATGGTCCTGGCAGCGCGCACTCCCTCGCGCCCTACTCCAGGGTGGCCTATGAGTGGAACTGGAACAACCAGTCCGCCCATGTCGGGGCCGCTCTGCTGCAGGGCACGTTCAACCCGGCCACCGCACTGCGGACCGCGACGGGAGCATTCGGGCGCGACGCCTACCTCGACTACGCCATCGATGCCGACTACATGTTCCTCGGCGACCAGTCGAACATCTACACGGTCAACGCGATCTTCACCCACGAGGACCGGAACCTGCGCGGCGGGGTCGGCCTCGGCAACGCCTCCAGAGCACGGCAGGGACTCAACCAAGTTCAAGCCGATGTGTCTTACTTCTATCACCAAACCTATGGTCTGACGGTGGGAGTCTCGACGGTCTGGGGGTGCGCGGACTCCGCCCTGTACTCGCCGGCTCCGATCGTCGGCAGCGCCAACGGCAAGCCGAACAGCAATGCCGTCATCGTGGAAGCGGATTATATCCCGTTCGGCAAGGATGGCTCATGGGGTTACCCGCTGGCCAACCTCAAGCTGGGGGTGCAGTTCACCGCCTACACCGAGTTCAATGGCGGCACGAAGAACTATGACGGGTTCGGTCGCAGCGCTTCGGGCAACGACTCGCTCTACGTGTTCAGTTGGCTGGCCTTCTGATAGACGCTGGAGATGTCACAACCACGGCTGAGCTGCTGCCGGTTTGGCGGACACGCACCTCAAGCTGACGCTGCTTTCCTCTCGAACTTCATGGGACTGATACCAACCGCCGAAACGCCTGACTCTGGCGGGGCTGGGGTTCCCATGATCGTTCTGATCTGATTCGCTGTGCCCGTGTCCAGGTCGGGAGAGCATGTGATGGGCGTGGCGGTGTCTGTGACCCGGCTGGATCATTCGGCCGCGGAATTGCGCAGCGTGGCCAGGGTGGAGGCGGGTGCGGTGGCCTGCCGTATCCTGGCTATCGCTCATGTGCTCGAAGGCACGTCGCGGGCAGAGGCGGCCGCTCTGTGCGGGATGGACCGTCAGACGCTGCGGGACTGGGTGCACCGGTTCAATGCCGACGGGATCGAGGGTTTGGCCAACAAGGCAGGCTCTGGGCGCCCCCCGGCGCTGTCGGAGGCGCAGATGGCGGAACTCAGGAGCATCGTGCTGGCCGGGTCTGACCTGGCTCGCGACGGGGTGGTGCGCTGGCGCTGCTGCGACCTGCAGGGCGTGCTCGCCGAGCGGTTCGGTGTTGCGATGCACGAACGCATTGTGGGCAAACTGCTGCGCCGCCTGCGTCTGACCCGGCTGCAGCCCCGCCCGCATAACCCCAGGCGGGACGAGGCAGCACAGGCGCTTTCTAGAAGGATTCTGCGGCCCTCGTAGCGGCGGCCCTGCCAGTCCAGGCAGCCGGCAAGCCGGTGGAGATCTGGTTCGAGGACGAGGCGCGCGTGGGCCAGCAGGGCACTTGCGGCGCCGTGTGCAACGAGGCGGGCTTCCGTCCGGCCGCGGTCCGCGACGATCGGCACGACTCCGTCTGGTTGTTCGGCTCGCTCTGTCCGCAACGAGCGGTCGGAAGCGCCCTGGTCATGCCCTGGGTGGGCAGCGAGGCGATGAGCCTGCACCTCGATGCGCCCAGCAAGGTGGTCAGCCCCGGCGCACATGCCGTGCTGGTCCGCGCCGGCGCCGGCTGGCACCAGACAGGTGGGCAGCTCGTCGTGCCGGATGATGTCACCCTGTTGCCGCTGCCGAGCTGCTCGCCACAGCTCAAGCCGATCGAGAACGTCTGGGCCTACCTGCTGTCAGTGCCGGAAGCATCCTGGTTCTCCCGCATTTTGCGTGCTGCTGGCGTTTCAGGCTGCCTGCAGGACGCGTGCGCGGAGCAGCTCGAACCCGGCCCGACCGTACATCGTGCGCTTCAGCATCTTGATCCGGCTCACCTGGCCTTCGACGGGACTGGTGGTCCATGGCAGCACGAGTGCAGCGCTGATCGCATCGAAGTCGTGGCGCAGGCTCGCCGCGAACCGGGCGAACGATAGCGTCCGTGCTCGTGGTGGAATTTCGCTGATGGAAGCGGTGTAGGCGGAGGTGGTCATCGGATCGGCTGGCTAAGGTGGAGTTGCGAAGCTTCAACCTGACCGGAGAACCCGATGACCGAG
>JAABUY010004329.1_pt1 | contig 14976 bp, 15 predicted proteins | sample 5560271 | NCBI WGS metagenome assembly JAABUY01 (sample SAMN10711886, study PRJNA513374) | rock metagenome | isolation source: Antarctica rocks | place: Antarctica: Victoria Land, University Valley
GGGTAAAGCCGCGCGCCGCGGCTTTGCCATGCGTGACAGTATATAGATAGAGCAGCCTGTGGCTTCTCTCCACAATCTAGATAGATTCCATCATATGTGATACTGTTCGCCCTACCCTTTCAATACTGTTTATCTTTTAACTATTTTAACTATATAACATTAATTCTTGAGCTCATGATTAACATATGCAGAAAGCTGAGTCAGAATTGAAATAATTTTGAACTCATAATTAGCATATGCAGAAATGTCATGATGTCAGATCATCAACTCAATTTAAAACATAAATCATTGATATTTTAAATAATCTTAATTCATTGAATCTGTTTTGCAATTCAATGAATCAAGTCATTAATCAAGTCATCAATTTAATCATCATCATGTTAATTTAGTTTCAACAATTCTGTTTTAATTATTTCAATTATGTGCATAAACTTCTGCAATTTTAAATCAATAAAACTATTGTTTAGTCTTGATTCTACTCAATTCATGTATATAAAAGTTGAATTTTTATTCTTTTCTTTCACTTTTTATCTTTCATCTTATACATTATCTGATGTATTGTCTTGTATTTAAATTCTATCAAGTCACTCAAGTTAATCATAATCAGCTTGAATAGTAATAATAATATCATTCTTTTATATTGATAGTTTCTAATCTAGTTTAACTGTTCATTTATGATCATTCAAAATCTCTGATAATTAAGATGAATGAGTTGACTGAGCTTTTCAACATTCTGTCTTGCAATCTCTTTTGTATGAAACATCATTCATTACTCATGAGCTCAAATCTTCAAGATCAGCAGCTTGAAGAGAATAAGTAACTGCAAATCGAAGAATTTCATCATCATCATGCTTGAAACTACGATAGAAGCTTCTCTTTTTGCGACTGATGAAAATAACTGAATGTTCATCGACTCACTTTTTACATGCTTGAGTGCATTGAAGACGCGCAAATTCATGACTCTGAGCATCATCATTCATCATTGCTTTGATATCTGTCATTTGATCTGATCTGTGATGATTTTTCTAAGAATTGTAACTAGTTTGATCTTTGAAATCTTGAATGTAAACTTTATTTTCAAATTCAACAGCTGTGCTTCTATCATCTTTATTTAAATCTCATCTTGAATGACATCAAACTGAGCTTTTGTTCATTTAAATTCTTGCTGACAGATCTTGATAATTACATTAGTTGAAGAATTATCATATCAATGCTTTGATGACTGTGTTGAAAATTTAGCTAAGATCAAAGACATCTTGATATGAATTGACTCATTGCGCTTAAATAAAACTTTTCTACTGAGACTCACTTTCATCTTTGATGATATTGATTACTTGATGTTTGAAAAAAGCTGATAAGACTAAATTTGATAACACAATGAAATCTTTAAACACTGAGTGCTATATGATGTTCTGATGAAAGATATAATATGTGAGCTGATGATGTTGTAAAGAAGTTGTAAAAAGTGAGTGAGTAAAAAAGTTGCAAGATGTGAGTAAGATCAATCAACAATTCTGAAGTTAAAGTTATGATGATTAAATTTGCTTTGCATACAATATGTTAAGCTATGAAACATGAAAACAGTGATATTTAATATCATTTCTTTACTATGAGTATTTATCTATTCTTCATCATTCAGTTTATCTGTTCATTGCAAGTTATTGAATGTAATGAATATGAAAGTGCAAGACAGAAGTGACTAATCTTTCAACTATATTACACATTTAGTTTACATGAAGAAGTGAGTAAAATATATGAAATGAAATAGAAAAGTTGAAGAAAATGAGTGAGATCATGCTTTTAAATAATCTTATATGATCTTTTTTAATTCTAATAAAGATTATGATATCATTAAACTAACGTGTATTCTATTTGTTGCATTTTAATGTATTGCATTTTCATATTTTACAGATTTTCATGAAATATTCAACTTACGTCTTTGCTTGATAACAGAGTGCATGTGATTGCATAACTGATCATTGAAAAACTTTCTGTGCTTTTTTTTAATTTTAATGAAGATTATGATATTATTAAACAAATAAATATTTTATTTATTATATTGTTAAACTAGCATGTATTTTATTCATTGCATTTCAACGTGTTGCATTTTCAGAATTTATTGTTTATCATGAAGTATTCAACTTGCACTGTCTTTGCTTAAGAATGAAATGTCTATCATCTTAAAACAAATTGTTAAACTTTTTTAATGCTGACATACAACAAACTGCTACTATAAATATGTGATCAAGAATTCTGTTTTTATTCTATTTTAGTAAGTCAGCGATGAAACTCATCTGTACGCGATGCTGATTACGAATTTACTGTTTAGCTACAGTAAAGTCTAAAGATTATTAAAAGTTTGAATGACATTGAGATGCTGCGTGATGATGAAGCGCTGTGCGTTGATCGCATGCAGAGTTTTCACGATCGCGCAGACTTTGACAATCTCAATGCGCATGTTACAAGCAATCTGTATGCAGATGAGAAAGTCAAATAGAATGCAGAACTATGAGAAAAATCGCTTATGAAAATCATTTGATTCAGTATCTCGTCATCGCGATGACAAGAATTGAGACAGAATATTCTTGTGTTTGATCTGTTGAGAATAATTAGCAGAAAGAATTCAAATCACGAACATTCTTTAAATCTACATACTAACTACTTATAAATCTTGTTAAGACTGCATGTTTGTTACTATGACATGAGCAACTTACGAGACTTGTTAAGTTCAACACAAGCAAACTCAAGAATCTTGTTAATATCATTTAACAAACGTTCAGACATAAACATTCTATACATGAGAATTACACTGATGAAAAGACTTCGTTAAGAGAAGAGAAACACAAGCAAGTTAGTAAAGAATGATTGAACTAAGCTGTCTGATTAGAAGTGTAGCATATGAACATTTTTGCAAGACATGATTAATCTGCATGAGAGAAATCTTTACAGATAACATGAAACAGATGAGTTGCACACTTTCGAGCGAAGCAAGCGTCTGCAAGACATGATATACAATGACAACAACTGTTGATCTTAAGAATCTCACTTTTTCACTGAGCTTTGACTCTTAAATGTCTTGATGATAGAATCAATCTCTAGTTGAAAACATTGTCTGTATAGTTCAAGAAAACAGTAGCACATGTCAATGTGATTAAAGAAGAAATCGACTGTGATATGCATGCATATCGCTGATGAAACATCTGCGACTCATGCTTAAGAAGTAAACTGTCGAAATTTGAGCAGTGAGAGATTTTGCTCATCTTAAACTGTGAATCTGCTGCAAGAGACTATCTCTCGCTAAGAAGAAAATCAGCATAGAGATCATGTCTTATGTATGTTGCATGCAACGTATGCAACATATTTTTGATAAACTACATAGTTGAATGAGCATGCAGCTTTCTAAAGAACAAAGAGACGTCGCTGATATTCAATGAGCAAATGAGCACTATGCGCGAGATAAACGCAAACATATTTCAAGAGTTTTTCATTTCATCGATTTTCTTTCTATTTTTCAACGCAAATTTAATTGAAAAATGCAAAGCACTGAGAATTAAAATTGAAGTGCTTGACTTTGTAAATGACATCAATATTCTAGCATATGACAAATTCATCAAAGAAATCTGCAAAACACTGAGTAAGACATACAACGTCTGCATGAAGTGAGCTTGAACTCATGATGCAACGTTTGCATCAGAAAAATACAAGCTTACACATTTCACTAGAAATTCGAGAAAATTCAACATGACGACTAGTATACAAATAAAAAGCTCAGTGATTAAATTGAAGTCAGACGTGCAAGTTTTAAAGATTCAACTGAACATGAAACTGCAATGAAATGCACATCTTTGACAGATAAAAGTGAGTCACATCATAAAAATGCTTGCACTTAATCATTTAAAAGTCTTCACATGAAAAACAATCTTCACAAAAGTGAGACAAGTGTACTCAGCTGTAGTGAGATTAGAAATTGCATTCGAAGCATCAGTCTGACATCAGCGTGACAAAGAAAGAGAGCTGTCAGACAAGAAATGCAGACTAGAAACTCTACAGAATCAGAATTTACATCACGTTGTGAAAGCATTTAAAAGAGTAAGCATCAAAACGCTAGAGATCGAAATGTACATAAGTTCGCTGCATGTTCATCTGAACATGCTGCAGAATAAAGTCACATTACGCAGTTGAGTTGACAACAGAACGCAAGAGACTAGATGAGCATGCAAACTCATACGCGCTTGACTGATGAAAATTAATCGTCTCATCTTTCGCTTTTCTGTCATCAAGAAAATAGTGTTTCTGAACACATTTATTCAAGAAGATGTAAGAATGCAGTTTAAATGCAGATGATTTGATCTCTTTACAATGATTTCAACAAGCAATAGCATTGCAATAGTGTTATATCACAAAGATCAATGAAAGCAATGATGAGAAAAATACAAGAAATGCATCGCAGATGTCAATGCAATCTCAGCACAAAGATCTCATTTATTCAACAAGATGATAAAGATGCGTGATGATTTTCAGAAGATGAAAAGCATTCTTGCAACTTACATCAGAATTGAATGCATAAATCTTAATGTTTATCTGCACTTAAGAAACATTTTGAGCATGAATAGCTTGCGATGTGATTGCGAACGAAGTCATCAGACAGCGAAGCATGTACTCATGCACTGCTCAAACTGAATGCATCTGCGATTGAAAGTGCTATGCAATGTCAACTTCTTGAACTATTGAATAATCGTTGCGATCACGAAAGATCTCAAAGCAGCAGCGAGAATGATAATGAAAACAAAGCTTCTGAAGCAATTTAAAGTGACTAGAACACTCATTCTCTAACGTGCGATCAACGCAAACAAATTTGATACATAGTTTTAATCTTGTTGTTTCAACTGCGTGAAGCAGTTGTATAAATAGTGAGTGATTTTCTACCTCAGAGAATTTTGTTCACTCGACACACATAGCATAGAATCTCTCATGAGTCAATCTAATCGATGTCACAAGAATGTATGAATTTATTATTATTATTCTATTTTAATGCATGTTATAATAATGTTAGTTTAACACATTCTGTTTAAGAAATAGAATAAATCAACTTACAATCTTTTTTAAATCTTACGTCACAGCATTACTATGATTTCTTCAAAGATTTAAGATCGAAATTGATTTTCTTAAAATTCATGTTAAAAGTATCATAAATATTGACTTCAATCACTGAATATAATACAAACGAGTGATTGAAAATTCACATGCACTAGTTCGCAGTCTAGCAGACATCATATGCTCAAGAGTATTGTTTATCTTGTTGCTCAAGTATCATAATCATCTTTCAAAAATGAAATAGAATCATGTTTATGTGATCTGTGAAAAGTTATATACGACAGTAAGAGATTTTGAACTACACGTTGCATTCTGTCAAGTACAACGTAGAAAATTCAACAAAAAAGTGTTTAAAAAAACGATCAAGAACTTAACTTTGCTGATGATAAAAACATTTAAAAAGAAGATAGAAACAACACATGAATCAAATGATTATATATTGAAGAAAGAGAAAATTTGAGTTGATATGTTATTTGAGTCAGAAAAAAACAAATACTTTGAGACACAGATTGCTGAGACGATGATCAATAATTCAAATGAGAAGTTGAATTACTTTTCTTGAAGTTTTGATATTTTCTCGTTCTTCTCATCAATCAACGTCAGAAGCTATATGAATATCATGAAAAAGAAGACAGAGAAGTCGCTCAATCAAATTTCAAGACAAAGAAGATTCATAATTGATTCAGTGATGAACTCATTCATAAAAAAGAAGAATACATTCAATTGATTTTATTATCTTTTTGCATCAGCAATGCACTACACATTAGCTCATTGATTTCTTCATTCTAGATGTACTCAAAAATTCATCAATCACTTCTTTCAAGACAAAAAACTTAAGAAGATACATGATCTCTTAAGCTTCAAAAACATGAAACAGCTATATCAATTGATAAACAACATTTCAAGAAATATTCTCAATGACAAGTGACTTTGATATTCTTTTGAAATCACGTTCAAAGTCATCAACGTATCAGCGAAGAAATACTACATCGAATATCATGATGTGATGTTGATCATACAATTTCTCATTAATCATTCGTCTTTTGCAAACAAATTGACATATACATCAATTCAACAGTACAACACAAACGAGAGTTGAATATATAGCAAGATGTATACTGCAAACTGATGATGACACAGACAGAATGATATTTCAACTGATGATATATTTGTTTCTGTGTTACTTGAAACAGATAAGACTGTTCTAACTTAACATCATGATAACGTCGCTGTGTGATTAATATATCTCACTATTGACAATTTGACTTAAAAAACTCAATGAAGTCAAATCAGTCTTGAAACTCTGCTATTGAGATTCATTTTGATAGTGAAAGAGATTAATAGAAAGACTAAGTTTAATATTTATCACATGATTATGACTAAAATTTTAAAGCATAAGTCAGATCTTTCGTGATTCTTTCAATAATGCTGAAGACGCTAAGAATCATCACAGCATTGAAAACTTACGTAATCGAGAGCATTTCTCTGCTATGCGCAGATGATTTCACACGTCAGTGCTATTTTATACTTGAATCAATATTTACAAACTACGAAAAGTAAGTACTTATTATTGAAGTCAAGACTAATCAGCATTGTATACTTTATACTGTATTTTTAAACAGATGTCAGAAACTTTGCAAACATTGATCAAAGCAAATATATGAATATACACAGAGATTGATTTGAATTCAGCAAACTTAAGCAACTACAACTGAATAAAAGAATGTCAACGACAATGATGATATATTAAACGACATGCAAGTTCATGTAATAGATAACTTTGCATGAAAACATTATTTTATTAACATTCACAATCTTATAACTTTTGATTCTTTGCATCAGCTGTACAAAGAATGAATTATGCAGCTGATAAAATATATAAAGAATCTGAACAATAAGTTATTAAAAGAAAATCTCGATCGAAAACGAAAGTGAAAAGATTAAATAATCATGAAGAATCTCTTGATTTGAATCAACTGAATCATAGATTTTAACTCATATCAGAATACTCAAATTTGAAAATGTTCAAGCATTATAATATCATTAAATAATGAAGTGATAATAAACAGAAGAACATAGTGTGTCAAATTATATTTATTATAGCTTTGATGTTCACAATGTGAGTAGCTCAAGAAATGTGCAGTCACACTAGAGAATATGCGCGTAGATAATACGATCAAATTTGATAGTAGTTTAGTAATATTTATTCGTATAGAAAGTTAACACTAAACTATGAAATACAAAAGTGAATTCTTCTTTATATACTCAGAAGACTAAGCTTAAGCATCGTTGATGAGATAAGCAAGATTACATGCAACTCATGCAAGATCTTTTGAAGATTGTATGTGACTTGAACTCTTATCATCGATGAAACATCAAAGATTGTATGTAACTTGAATTCTTGATAGACTCAGAGACTCTGAGAATCGATGATAGAGATTCTCATAGACTCAGATTCTCATCTGAGAAATCAATGATAATGTCGAAGAATAGTTCTCATGTCTGTTCTCTATTCTATGAAGAGTTCTGACTCTCATAAATCTGAGTTCTGACAATTATTCTTTCTCTTAATAACAACGTTCTCGTTGTTAAATTATGAACGATTGCAAGCAGAAAAGCGATGACGTCATGCAACGCATGACATCAGAATTCGTTGTGCATAATTGTGTTCTTAAGACTCTTTTGATAACATCTGAGCATTGTTTTATTCTCTGAGTTGCAAGCATCAAGTCTCTAAAGAATCAACAGTAGCATTCATGTTTATTCTCTTAATTCTCATAGATTTAAATTTTGATGATAGCATATTCTTTAACTTCTGATTCTCGTAAACGTAGACTGAATATTCTCTGCAACTCATGTAAGATCTTTAAATAATCAGCAGTAGCATTCATGTCTGATCTAGATTCTGATGATAGCATATTCTTTAATCTTTGATTCTTGAGACGTAGACTGAGCATTCTCTGCAACTCATGTAAAATCTCTAAATAATTAGCAGTAGCATTCATGTCTATTCTCTGATTCTTGTAAGTCTGAATTCTGACAATTATCTCATTGTTTCATTATATTTCAACTGTCGCTTTGCAGACATTTTATGTAGTTATGCAATATGTTATCATGATCTTGATGCTTTCTTTCATTAGCGCATGCATGTCAATTAGACTTGAATTTTCATGATGACAATTGTAGCGAGAATTGAGATTTGCTCGATTCAAAGTTTTTTGTTCTATGAATAATATTCAATAGTAGAAGCAGATAACAAGCAGAAAATAGTATCAGATAGTAGAAGTAAACAGTGAACAAAAGAATAATGCTTCTGTTGTTTGTTGTGACTAGCGCAAAAGCGATGATCATTGATGTTTATGTTTATTTATTATGAAGTAATGAATTTTTGTTGACTCATCTCTTTTATCTTCTGCGTGATCTTCAGCTTTCTTTCTTCTTCAACTTTCATTTTCACATTCAGTCTTCACTTTGTTATTTTACTCAATCTTTTATTCATTCTGTAAAGTAGTTTTGTACAATTTCTTTGAATATCATGATCATAATGAGTATGAATCAGCTTCTTGATTTAATGATGATGAGCTGATGATATCTTAAATGAAGATGAAGAAGTTTAAGAAAAGTGAGTGACACAGTTCTTTGTTGTATCTCTTTCTTAAAACATGAAATGTGCTTGCATCACATCTGCTTGCTTTCTTTGCTATTGATTCTTCGTCTCACGTCAGCGCGCTCGCTGTGTCTGCTGCTTGCGTTCAATTCTCTCATCTTCACGTCATCTCTGATCAGAAATCTGTCTCTCTTTCTCTTTATATGAGAAATCTCACGTCATTAACTCAGCATCACAAAACAGCTCTGAATGTGTACAGCAAAGAAGTTGTGATACAATTCTTGAATAAATGTAAAAAGTGCATGAAAAGAAATGTAAACTGCGTAAAAATAAAGTTTTCTATTGAAAAGAATTTCAAGAAATGCACACTATGCATTGTTATTGAAGCAAATTGCAAGTATGAGTCGTAAGTACAATTTTCAGTAGCTTCAAGATGTGAAAATTTAATGATTAATTGATGCTTTTTAGAGCACTCAAGAACGATTTGATGCTCATTTCTGTCAGCTTTGCTCTCTCTTCGCCTGACTTAAGCACTTTTCTGTCTCACTCAAACTCTTCTCATATCAAGATTACGTTTGATCTTAAGTTCAATTTCGTCAGTTCTGTCTCTTCATCACTTTGCTTAAGTCTTCTTTCTTCTCGATCTTGCACAAGCTTTGTTTCATTCTTTATTGCATCTGATTCTGAGTCTGTGATCAAGAAGATGATGATCATCTCTCGTGATCTCTCTCTTGATTCAACTCAGAATCAAATGTTTCTTGAATTTAAAGAATATATTAAGAAGAAGCTGTGTTTTCTCGTTCTTGATATCAAGATAAACAAAGATGATATCAGTGAAATGAAGAAGAATGTTGAAGACGCGACTATCAATTGCAGAAAGATGCAAAAGCAAATGATGACATAAAAGACTTAAATTAATGATTTGCTGTGTCAAATTGCAAGACAGAACAAGATCATTGAAGATTTGTGAAAGCAGATTGAAAATTATGACAATCTTTGACTCGTCTTGATTGCTCAGACTCAGAGTGCTCTGACTTTTCTTACGATGCATTTGAAAGATCAGAATGTCTTTGTTGCAACTGAAACATGCTCTTTTGTGATGTCATCTTCATTCTTGTTCTCTTCGCTCTCTTGTGTCTCTTTGTCTTTATTCTTGCCTGATTCATTTCTGTCAATGATTTTTTCTCTTTTCTCATCTTCAACATCGATCACGCAGTTTATCATTGAAAAGATGAAGAATGTTTCGCTCTCATCTGATTCATTTCTATCGATGACTTCTTCTTTTTTCTCGTCTTTAACGTTGATCACGCAATTTATTATCGAAGAGATGAAGAATGCAGTAAACTTTGATATGAGCTTCTTATTTCATTCATTCTGTCAATACAATAGCTTGTGCATGTTTGTGCTATCTGATTAATAGTTGCAAAAGTTTACTTTCATCAATTTTTGAATTTTCGAGAAAGTGAGAGTTGAATGATACACATATCATATGAAACTTATGAATTATTCATGTATCAATTTCTGCATCTGCTAACAACTTTTTTAGACTGTTGAGTCGAGTATTGACGAGAATGATTGAGTGAGAAAGTCTTGTTTTTCTTTTCTTTTTTCTTTTCTAGTGATAATGAAATAGTTATCAATCTTTTTACTTCGTTTTATGCATACTTGTGATCTTTCATAATGACGTTAATGATTTACTTTCAAACTTGATGAAATGTTTGTGATAAAAAAATCTCAATAAAGTCTTGCAGTTATTAAGACAGTTTAATGATTTTCAAATATTTTCTGAAGCTTCAAAGTTCTTTCAACTAAGCAGATATTGCAACTGATCATTCTGTATGCAACTATTCAGTATGTTGTCGATCTTTCAGCTATCATGTATCTCTTTCTCTAGCTCAAGATCTTTCATGAGCGACTCATTCAATTTTCTTTCTCTCGAGCAGAAAGATTTCAGCAAGCTGACATTGAATATCGAGTGTATGCACGTCTTTGAAAACAGTTTCAGACGATAGACTTGTCTGCTCAGATGCTTCAGAATTCTATACAATTTGTATTTTCTGACTTCAAGTTTCTTGAAAGACTTCTTGATTTAAATGTTCTTGACATTCAATCACATTAACTGATTAACAAGATACATCTTAACAGAGTGTCTTTTATCATGCTAAGTTGCATAGTCAACGTTTGTCTCTGCAAGTTTGTAGCGAAGATTCTCATGCAATCTTTTCATTCTCATTGCATAGTTCGTGATTGACTTTAATTTCTTTGAATGATTCTTGATGCTGAACTTCATTCTTGAATGTCTTTCTGTGATTGCAAAGAATGATGTTATTGATGTTGTGATGTAAACGTTGTTATTGTAAAAGAACTCAATCATGATAAGAAGATGAATTCAATTATTTTGAACATCATTGCAATACGCTTGAAGATAAGTCTTGAGAATTTGATTCTGTCTTTCGATTTGATCATCAATGCAAGAATGAAACGCAGTGCTAAGTTTTTGCTTGATCAGAAGATGATAGCACAGCGACGTTCAAAAGTGTGATGTAAATACGAAATCTCTGTCAGAAACTATATCATCAGAAGTCTCATGATATTGAACTACTCTGTCAAGAAAGAGATAGATTAAATCAAAAGTAATCATTGTCTTTTGAATAAAAATGTAGTGCGTCATCTTGAAAAGATGATCAACTACAATCATAATGCTGTTGTAGAAGATATCTGAGACGCTTGTGCTGTCAGAAAGATCGATGATGAAGTTCATGATAATGCTTCTTCATACTTTTCAAGAAATGAACAAACTATTCAGAAGTTCTCAAATTCTGTGACGTAGTGTCTTATGTTGTTGACATGATTTATAAATTCTGCAGTATTTCTTAATGTTCTTATTTGCAAACAATCAGTTGAAGATTCATTGAACAAGCTTTAAACATCATTGAAAGTTGAGATATTCTGGAAGAAAGCTGTCATGATGTTGTTTCATAATTTCTGCTCTAAATTCATTTTATGCAAAGACATAAATAAATTCTTGAAATATCATGATATTATCTGTGATTTCTTTTGATCAGTTGATCATGAAGACGCTGAAGTCAATCTCAATATCATGTGTGCTTGAATTTCTCTTTTTCATTAATTCTCATACTGTGATGACGAGATGATTCATTTTCTGCTGTTTGCAGATCAGTTGAGTCAAATTCTTGAAAAGATAGCTTGCAAAGTCAACAAAGCTTGAAATCAGAACATCATTTTGTATCAACGAATTGAAGCATTTATGAATTTTCATAAACTTCAAGACTGCATCATCTGTCTCATTTAAATCATTCTGAATTGCAACAAAATGATTCTCTGATGCATTCACTTTCTCTCTCGTGATTAAAGCTTTCTTTTTTTCAGCAAAATGATGCATAGTTGAATCTTTGCTCTGATTTGTGATCAAACATTCGCTTTTCTCAGCAGAACAACACATGATTGAATCTCTGCTCTGACTCATGATCAAACATTCATTCTTCTCGATAAAACGACGCATAGTCAAAACTTTGCTTTAACTCATGATCAAACATTCGCTCTCTTCAGCAGAATGATACATGATTGAAACTCTGCTCTGATTCATGATCAAACATTCGCTCTTCTCAACAGAATGATGCATAGTCGAAACTTTGCTCTGACTCATGATCAAACATTTGCTTTCATCAGCGAAATGACACATAGTTGAACTTTCGCTCTGACTCATGATCAAACATTCATTCTCTTCAGCAGAATGACACATAGTTGAAACTTTGCTCTGATTCATGATCAAACATTCGCTTTTCTCGACAGAACAATGCATAGTTAAAACTCTGCTTTGATTCATGATCAAACATTTGCTTTTGTCAGCGAGATGACACATAGTTGAACTCTCGCTCTGATTCATGATCAAACATTCACTCTCTTCAACAGAAGAATTTGCTCTTCTGTGTTTTCATCTCATCTGAATGACGTTTTTCTCAGTCTCAGCAATAGTGATAAATGTTGACTCAATGTTTTTGTAAGAACAGACGTCTCTTCTAGTCTCAACTACAGTAGTAAACATTGACTCAATGTTTTCATGAAAGCAGATGTTCTTCTAACGAGAAATAATAATGTTTTGAAATCATCATTGAGACTTTTTGTTCGCAGTCGAGAGTTTCTTCAAAGTCTGAGAAACTTCTCTGATTCTTTTCGCGAATGCTGATAAGTTAATGATCTTTTCGAATAATCTGATAATTATCTTTTCATGATTCTTGATGCTCAGAGTCTTGAACTGTCAAGTGAAGATGACGAGTGTTGATGCTGACTGATTCAAGAAATTCTTTAAGAGTTTTCTCATGTATGTTAGATCATGAGTGAACTTTTTCTCATCTGCGTCAATATCTTTCTCATAGTTGAGTTTTCTTGACAAGTCATCAACAAAGTTGCTCACTCTCTTTTGATAGAAGATCTTGAAGTTGTACACAGTAAGTTTATTGACTCACTTCATCTGTCTGCAAAAAAGCTTGATTGTTGTCATGAAGTGTTGAAGATTTGCATGATCGTTGATTATCTTTATTTCATGTCAAGTTTCTTTTAAATAATGTCTTTAATAATTCATGCTTTCGACAATTGTCAGCATTTTCTGATCATGTGCATCATAGTTTCATTCAATCGATTGTCACTTTCTTGATCAGATGATTACTGAGTGTCAATGTAAATTTTCGAGTGTGATATCTGTTTGTTGAGATATTATCACTTTCTTTGTAAATTCAAAGATGTTCATCTTCAATCTTATGACTTTCACAAAATTGAAGTGCTGAAGAACAACATTTTGAGCAAAGATGACTTTCAGCTTCTGAAAAGCATTTTGAGCACTGTTGATAAATTCAATTCACTTCATTTATTCTTTAAGAATTCATCTTTTCTTTGTGTTAAAAAAGAGATTCATTTTGAGATTATCAATCAAGAATGATGCTATTCTTGAATAATTCTTTATGAATCAACAATAAAAGTTGACAAAGTTGAGAAACATTTGAATCTTTTTCATTATTCTCTATTGTGATCAATCTTGAATGATTTGCACTCAATTCTTCTTCATTGAAATTTCTCTTTTTTCTACTTTATATTTTAGAAAGAATAGCTCTTTTTTGAAGAATTTGCATTTGAAGAGCTTGATGTAGAGCTTTAAAATCTGCAGTTTGTCAAGAATTTGTTGTACATGATGAACATGTTTCTTGCGAATTTTGTTGAATATCAGAATGTCATTCAGATAAATGAGATAAATGATGTCAAGAAATTTGAACAGAGTCTGATTCATATAGATCTGAAAGAAAGTCGATGCATTGATGAGATCAAAGAGCATCACGAGATACTTGTATAAGTTAAATCTCGTATGAAATGTCATCTTTCATTTATCTTCTTCTCATATGCAAAGTTTGTTGAACGCGTTCTTGATGTCAAGCTTGATAAATCACTTGACATCTGCAAGATAATCAAGAGCTTCATTAATCAATGAAAGAAGACATCTATTCTTGAGAATGATTGCATTGAGCTTTTGATAATTAACGCATGATTGCAGCGTTTCATCTTTTTTAGATGTAAAGAGCATGAACATCTCGACTGAAAAGATGAAGTATTGTATCATGTTTGCTTGAAGCTGTTTCTCAATATATGCTTTTTGTGCAATGAGTTCAACTGCGAAAAGATTGTACAAAAAGTCTCAAAGAGCAATACGACTCTTCTTGATGCAAATAGCATGATCGTGAAACTCATGAGTCGAAAGAACTTTGACTTTTTGAGTGAAGAAATTCGCGAAATTCATAAATTCTTTTAAAACATTTAAGAATTGATCAATTATCATATTTTCAATCTGTGTGAGTTGAAAGTTTTCTTCTGTCACTGAGAAATTTAAAAAGTTGTACAGAGCATTTAGAAGCAATTGAATGTGTATTATGATGCTCTGTTGCTTGAGATTCTGAGTCAATTGAGCGCTTGAGACTTCTCGTTCTCTCTGATGATTACATCAATGAAAAGACTTGACGCAAGTTTTGCTTCATTGAACATCATGTAAAATGATTTTGAAACTGTTTTTCAATGAGATAGTCTATTTCTTTTATTCTGAGTACACAAGATTCTTCAGCGTAAGTGTTGATGAGCAAACTCGTGAATGAAATTGTGCTTCTCAAAGAATGAAAGATTTAACATGAAATTCTCTGAAATGTATTCAACAATGATAAAGATTTTCAAGATGCATAGATTGCTTTCATTGAAGTTCTGAATGTTCAAATCAA
>JAABUY010004330.1_pt1 | contig 14974 bp, 8 predicted proteins | sample 5560271 | NCBI WGS metagenome assembly JAABUY01 (sample SAMN10711886, study PRJNA513374) | rock metagenome | isolation source: Antarctica rocks | place: Antarctica: Victoria Land, University Valley
CGCGACGCCACCGTGGCACCTTGCTCTGCGACAACCACAGCTCAACCGGTGACTCTATTAGCTCTGAAAGGCAAGCCTTTCAGGTTCCCAGCCTGCACCGCGTGGAGGAAGAGTCTTCGCAGGCCAAGTTTTGAATATATAGTAAAAACTAATATATTCTGCTATGTAAAATTTTTTAAAGATGTAATGTCTATTATTTGAAGTAGTATACAAGATTTATTAAAAAATATAATAAAATACTGTGCTTTATATTACTACTTCACTTTCTTAAAAATTGATAGCACTTCAAGTTAATATTTTGTTAAAAGATGTCTAATACAATGTTAATGCAGCTTAAATAATTAGAATTTATAAAGATGTTGTAATGTTATTGAAAATTAAAATGTTGTAATTTATATAAGTTTTTGAGATAATCTGAATAAGTAAGTTGCTTAAGTAGCAGAAAAACTCATTATTGTGTGTGCATTCTTTCTACTTATAAGAAGCTAAGTAAGTAACATATGAGTGTGCTGATCAATCATGAGTTAGAAAGTGTGTTAAATATATAACTTATAATAGCTGTAACTAAAAGTGTGGTGCTCACTTTTGACAAAAAACTTAATAATTATGAAAAAACTTAAGTAAATACTATGAAAAATGAAAGAAATGTTTAGTCTAGAATAAAACTATAAAAAAAAAAAATATTATAATTACTTTTTACATTAAAACATCAAATCTGAACTGATATAATCATATAACTATTTTTATATTATAAATTTATACTATTATAACTACTTTTTATATTATAAATATTAAATTTAGAAGTTATAATTAAGTTTTATAATTATAATATCAATATTAAATTTACATTGTCATAATTACTTTTATAGTATCTGTTACACAGAGTCACAACAGCAGCAAAACTCTTAATATACAACTTAAACAATTAAATAAATTGTATAAAACACTTTAAAATCATTTTCTTATTTACTTGTCATCACACTAATGACAGCTTGCATGAAAAACATAGATGCAGTATAAAGAAAATGTAAAAACTCTGTTAAACAATTAATTATGTTTAAATCTTAACTAAAGTAATCATTAAGTCAGATTAACTTGATCTGATCTGAACAGAGCTTTTAAGTTAGATTAGATTGAGCTTTAATTGTTAATTTAAGAAATTAAGTTAAATTTTAATATTAAAGCTTAACTTAATTCAGAAGCTCTGTTTAAATTTTAAGAATTTTGAGACTGATTAATAAGTAAGTTCTTAAGACTTGACTTAAGAATAAAGATTATGAGCTTAGAGATTATTGATATATGAGTGTTATAAGTGAGCATTATATATATATATTGAATAGCTTTCAATTTAATTTATTTATTTACTATATTGAGAGTTAAATATTCTCAAAATAGTCTAATAACAATTGCTTTAATCTGCATCTTTAAATGCAATGTTTTAATTATGTATATATCTCTTAATAAGAGACATATTCTTATACTAAATAATAATTTACTTTACATAAATTGCAGTCAGATTGACATCTGCTTTCTGTTAACTAATAAATGATAATTACTGTAGAGTTTATTAAATATACTTTTTAAAAAAACAACAATATATACTTTTATTATCTTCTGCAGACTTTTGATGACTAAGCTTTAAAAATAAAACATTTTATACTGAAGAAAAATTTTCTTTAAATAATTTTAAGTTATCTTGCAGCAAAGCTTTTAAAAGAATAATTTTGCTATTAAAAAATTTGTTGATTTCTGATAGCAATGTATTTTACAAAGAGTGACAGCTGTAGAATGAAGTATTATTATTAAATATTATATTATATATTAAAATTAAGCTTACTGTCTAACTTTCAGTGATGAGCTAACTTAAATACTTCAGTATCTTTTTCTATATCTGCAGCATTATTTTCTTTTTTCTTTTTATCAATATCAGTTTTTTTTCTTTTAAATATCTTTTTAAATATTCTTTCTGCTGCTGCTGTCTTCTCTTCATTTAATACAGTCTTCATAACACTGTGTTTTGAAGTTTTCTTAATATGTATTATGACATAATATAACAGTACAATGATGCTTTAAAATTAAGTTAACAAAAAGAGTATTAAAAAACAATTTAAATGTATCTTTAAATAATAATGAGTTCTAAAGTAATCTTATAGTTTAAAGATGCATTGTAGTTTGAAAGTATGTTGTAATTTGAAAATATATAGTTAAAAGATGTGTTGAGAGCTTTTAGATGTTAGTGATATTTAAATGTTAAATTGTTAATAAACAATACATTTATTTATGATATATATATCAATGTTATAAATAAATATATCAACACACTCATTTTTAACATTTAATTTAACACTTTCTTATCTTTATCTCTATTACTCAATCTACTACATTCACTCTATCTCTACTCAGTCTCTACATTAAATCTCTATACTCAGTAAATATGTTGCTTAGTGTTATTACTTATTTTATTGCTTATTTTTTAAGATTAATTCTATACATTGCTTTTATACTTCACTTTAATGTGCAGCTATAATGCATACATATAATGCTTAATTATGTTGCTCAATATAGAACTCAGTAGTTAACTATATATTTTAAATTTTCATTATAATGAATTTAGACATTAAATTTTCACTGTAAATTACAAAATACTTAACTTTTAATTTATTCTCAGTCTCTAAAGAAAAATCTAATCATCATGATTATTTATAGAAGTCTATATATAATTTAAAAAAGACATTTAGTGAATACTTAAATAACTTAAAGACTGTATGTGCAAGAAAGAAACAACAGAAATGTATGAAAAATAAAAACTTTAAATGAATTGAAAATATAAAGATAATGAACTGTAAAACTGTAAAATGAGAAAAAGATACATTAAAGAAGATTGATTCATATCAGACTGTGAACTCAGCATTGAAGAAGATCATGAAAGAAAAGATTAAAGATGAGATTTTAAAAAAGTAATATAATTATAAAATTTCTTATAAGACTTCTTTAAAATTATTATACTCAATTATATTGCTTTTAATTATCTATAGATGTTTATTATAAAGATGAGCTGAGAAACAAGTTAATGAAGAATAAGAATTAAGCTTGACTTAAAAAGAAATTAAGAAAAAAATATTATTTATTGAAGTTTTTGCATTAAAAGAAGAGCAAAAGTTTAAGAAAATAAAGTAAAAAATATATTACATTTATATTTTTTATAGACTCTCTGACATTCTTTAAAATATCAATAAAGATAAAGTTATTGAGTAAAAGTACATCAACATTAATTATTAAATTGAGAAATATCTAACAGTTATGATTAAGCACTGAGAAAGAGTTCTTAATAATATAAAAAAAATAAAAACTACATAATGCTGAAGATTCTGATCTCATTAAGATTATGCATCATTTTTATAGTGAAGTTCTTAATTCTAATCACATCAATAACTTTAATTATATATAAATATTATATCACTCAATTATAACACTTCTTAACTCTAACATTGACTAGTTATATTTAAGAGTCTGTATTTGATCAGAAGAAAGAAGATAAAAAGAGTGTAATTAATAAATTAAGTATATAAGTTATCTATAGATTACATGAATCTGAATTGAGTCTGAGTGTCAGATTAAATAGAATGAACTTTTTTTAATTTAAGTTAAATGTAAATTAATTTGACTTGACTTTGTGTGAATTATAAATTATTTGTGAACTAAGTAAGCAAGAATTAGTCTGATTAAGTAAGTATAAGTTAATATAAATATGTGAAAGTTTTTGTCAGTTAGTTTAATAGTGTGCATATTAGAATTATGCATTAGAAATGAAGATTTTATCTTAAAAGCAGAGAAATTAACATTGTGTTTTGAATAGATTGTAGTTTTATGAATTTTTTACATTTATTGACATAGCTATTAAGCAAATCTCTTCTGACTCTCTTTTTAAGATAAGCTGAGAAAATTAATAGTGTAGTTAATTGTAAAGATGCTGTAATATTAACTAATTCATTTAGATTGCAGCATTTTAGTCTTTTAATGAGAAATTCTAACATGCATGCATCAGTGTAACTCATTATGACTAGTCTTACTTGCATGTAAGTATCTGCACAAATTATAAATAAAGTTAATCTATACACAAATCTGATCTGACCTGACTTGAATTCTAGTGTAAGTTCAGATTAAATGCACTTTTTTTCAATCTGACTTGACTTTACACTCAGTCTAGTGATTAAAGATGTTGATGAAGCTTATGTAATGATGTTTAAAGATAAGAAATTTTTAAATGATAATTTTATTAATAAATTTGTTCTTGATGACTTGATTGATGACAGTGAAGATGATGAGAAGAACATTGAATTTATTAATAATGAAAAGAATAATAAGAAGAATAGTAAGTAATCATTATTAATTGAATAGAAAGCTGATCTTTAGAGATTAAAGATGTAAGATAAAAAATAATTAAATAAATTATTGAGAAGTGCAGTGCTCTATTCACTTTCTTGACTTCTTTAATCTTAGTATAAAAGACTGACAGAGTCTTCTTCTGTCTTAGATAAAAGAGCTTCTGTTATTCATCAAATTATATTTAAGTTGACTGCAGTCAACATCAACACATTAGATTCACTAGATAGATAGATAGCACAAATACTCATTATTATTTCAATAGATTATGAGCTCAAATTAGCAAGAGACTTCACAGAGAAAGTGTAGACTGATTTAGTGCATACAGTTCTTAATATGCTGCTCATTGAAGCAAAATAAGTATACAGCTCTTAATATGCTGCTTATTAAAGCAAAATAAGCAGACAGTCTCTGATACACTGCTCATTAAAGCAAAACAAGATGAGCACAATGAGCACAACAATTCAGCAGCTTAATATAAATTAAATATTGATAAATAAGCATTCTCTGCATTGCTATAAGCAGACAGTACATATACATATCTCTTCTGTTATTATATTTATTTTTACAACACATTCTTTTATCTTCAATTCTTATACTGTGTGTCAATCATCACTATGAATCAAAAGCACAAATCATCATTGTTTATAAAGCAATGTTCAATCTCTGTTCTTACTTGAGAGAACTGTGAGAAATGATTTGTTCATATAAAGAGATAATTAACTGACAAGAATCTCTAATATGTAATAGAAACTCTTATTTAAGTCTTTATAGACAACATATTCATCAGTAATGTTTTTTTTTATTAAGCAAACTCAATTTTGAGAATCAGCAAATCAACAGCAGAGCTCTGTTCTGAATTACAGTCTGCATCAGTGCTGACAATAAGAATTATTTTATGAATAAAATTACAATAAGAAAAGCTTAAAATGCTTTTTTCTTAAAGTACAAGAAGAAACTGCAGATAATTAAAAGACAATATTTGATGAAGTTTGTTGAATATAAGATATCATCAAACATGACTGTTAATGAGATATGAACTTAATTCAGCAATCTTAACAGAAAGATTACTGCAACACAGTCAAGACTTAAGAACTTTATTATATTTAAACAGCAGTTTTAAACACTGCTTTAAGCATTGTCAGCAGAGTATATTGTTATTTATAATATTATTGATGTTTAGAATGCATTTAACATTAAGATGAATCTGCAGAAACTTCAGAAGAAGAAGACTTAATTAAAGATGTTTAATAATGCTTTATGAGCTGAGCAGTAAAGATGAAATAAAAGTCATTAAGAATGTTAAATCTCATAATATGATTACAGAAGATACTTAAGCTCAAACAATAATTATTCATCATTATACAGAATCTTAATCTGCTTTCTTTATAATGATACTCACTGCAAACAGAACTGTAAATATGTCTCTGTAATTTACAAGATTATACAGTCAGCAAAGCTAGTTAAGATAGTTAAGAAGTAAGTTAAGTTAACTGCAGTCAATTTGCACAGAAATAAAAGAAGAAATTAAACATATAATGTAAAGATTGTTTCTGAAGAAAAACTCAATACATAAAAGTCTGAAGCTGTAGATGAGTCTGATAAGAAGATTGCTGCTATCTTTAAGAATATTATCAATAAGATTTCTCAATTAAACTGAGTTGCAGACTCTGATATCTCATCTTATATAATTAATAAACTCTGACTTTTCAGTGACTCTCTGATGCATATGTAACAGCATATCATCAAAGTTGAAGAGAGAAGATTGTATATTAATTATTATGACACAGTCACTATGTAAAATAAGAATGAGAATTCAGTTCTTTTAAGTTTAACACTCTATGTTTTAAAGCTTGAAGTCAGTCTTCTGTCAGAAAAGAAGATGTATAAGAAGAAACTGCTTAAATATTTTAATCATAAGAATCTTTACATGCAAAATAAGAATGAAAAGCTCATGTTAAAAGCATTTAAGAAAGAAGAAGTCTATATAGTTAAGTATATTTTAAATAATCTTAATGAATTCACTCTACTCTCTGTTATGCATATACAAAGTAAGTCAGAGATTGCTCTTTCAGAAGTATGCAAAAACTTATAGATTTAGATCTCTGAGTTCATTATAGATACACTCAGCAAGAATGTATAAATGAATGATGACACAGTTATATTACATGATGACAAGATCAAGACATATAAACTTTAACATCATTAATTTGCTTATCTCAGCACAGTTAAGCTCTGTGATCTTTATAAGATCATTACTTTGAGTAAGTCAATTCTCATTATTAAGAACAATATCAATGTGTATAAGATCTGTGCTCTGACTAAGTTTGTGAATCAACAAGAACATAACATAAATAAAAGAAAAGTTAACATTCTTGCTTTAATCTTCATTAACATATATGAATCTCTGCCTTTATCATTCATCAACTATCAATACTTTCTGAAAATTGTAGACAATCACTTGCAGAAGATATAAACAATATCATTGAAGTGATAAGATAATGTTTTACAGAAACTGCAAAAGTAATAACTGAAGATTAAACTTTCATTTAATGCAAAGATTCTTGCTGTACAAAGTAACAATGCAACAGAGCTGAGATCTATTCTTAATGAGTGATGTATATCTTTCAACATTGTATTACAGTACATAGTGCTTTACATGTTGATTTAAAATGATGTAACTAAGAAAGCAATCAGAATCACTGAGAACTCAGTGTATACAATAATTAAGAAAACTGAACTCTCAATAAAGTTTTGAGTAAAGACTGTATAGATTGATGTTTATCTTTATAATTGCATAGTAACTGACTTCTTAATCAATGATAAATAAGTCACTTCAGAGAAAGCATTCACTGAGATGAAACTATTCATTAATTATGTATATATATAAAGATGTAAATGCTACTTCTATGTTGACTTAAAGTTTCTGTCTGAGAGCAGACAGAATAAGTTCATGAATTGAGAATGAGTGAAAGTATTCATGAGCTATAGTGAGAAAATCACAAAGCAGTATCTGCTTTGAGCATTAAATCTTAAGTAAATCATTAAGAGTTATGCTGTCAAGTTTGTTAAAAATGAGAAAGAAGACAGCATTGATGTGAGACTTTATAAATAGACACTGAACATTCTTTTAGAATGAAAGTTTATTGAATGACTGCATAAGACTGAGATTGTGACTGCTTCACTGAAACAGTTTCTGAAATCTAATATGCAATCTTACAAGTTCAGACTGATGAGTTCTCATTCTGTTGTCACATCATCAGAGAAAGAGATCACAGACAATTCATTGTTAAAGTTAATTGTAGTTAACTTTGATCACAATGCATTAAAGCTCTTCTCTTATATTAAGATTTCTGTTAACAAGATTAATCATTTAGACATGAATGTCTCAATTAAGAAAGTTAAGACACTTCTGCACATTAAGATATTAAAAAGAAGATGAGAGAACAATGATACTGATTTTAATAAGTTTATAATAAAGATCTTAAGAGCTATGCTGACATTGACTGCATTTACAGTCAATGATGAGAATAATAAGTACTCAGCAAAAACTGACATCTCAACTTCTCTGACATATGCTGAAGCAGTGAGAGACTTAATCTGAGAAAAGATGTAAAAAATGTCATTAATGCAGAGCTGACAGCATTTGCAGTAAATGACATCTGAGAAGAGACTGTTTCATTAAAAGAGATCAACATTGTGATCAGTAAGTAAATATTTAAATTTAAGCTGCATACTAATGATTTTCTTAACAAATTAAAGACAAAAGTAGTGACAAGAGAATTCTTACAGATGTACAGCATTGACTATAAAGATATCTTTACATTAACTGTGAAGTTTAATACTCTTCATGTCTTTCTGATTCTAGTTGTACTCAAAGATCTAAAGTGTCATTAAATAAATGTTAATAATGTCTTCACTAAATCATTTCTGAAGAAAACAATCTACATAATATTATCTCTCAAAGTTACAATTATTTCTAACTGTATACTACACATTCTGCACAGTCTATATGATCTGAAGCAAGCTGTCAAAGATTAACATAAACAATGTGTTACTGAGCTTCTTCAGTTAAGTTTTCATCAAAGCAGTATAAACTCATGTCTTCTAATTCACACTGTCAAGAGCATTATGCTACTTCTTTATGTAAATGATATCATTATGACCTCATTAAGTCTCTTAAATGTTCTCTGATTCAAAAGATTTCTCAGAAGCTTATTTAAGATTAAGAACTTAAGAAAGATACAGAAAATTCTTGATATCTGAATAACTTATAATTGTAAGAAAAGAACACTATGCATAAATCAAACACACTATGTCAACAAGGTGCTCAGAGATCTTTACATTTAAAGTAATAAGCATTGATGCACTGAGATCTCACTAAATGAATATGACTCTCTTTGTTTAGCTGATTCTAATGATCAGCACATAAATCAAAGAAAATATCAGCAGATCATTAAAAGTCTTATGTATACTGCAATTCACATATATTTAGACATCTTCTTTGTTTTAAAATGACTGAGTCAGTATCTCAGTGACTCTGCAGAACATTATGAGTATGCATTTAAGAGATTGCTGTAATATATATAATCAATCATCAATCTTGAGATCATGTATGAGCTCAATGAAAGTCAAGATCTGCTTAAATACTTCAACTCTGACTATGCATCAGACAAGTTAGACAGAAGATTTATTTTAAATTATGTCTTTCTGCTTAAGAAAGAATCTATGTCATGAATCAGTCAGAAACAGAAGTCAGTAACAACATTAATCATAGAGGCTGAATACATAATTATATCAATATGTGCAAAGACTGAAGTCTGACTCATTCAGATACTAAGAAACATGAGATTAAGCAAGTATCTTGAAGTCAATTTACATTGTGTAAGCATTTAGAAGAATGAGACTCATAGAAAAAATATATCTCTTTAGCTTAAAAAGAACAATCAGACTGTCTTGACACTGATTAAGAACACTTACATGCATGAGTGATCAAAATACATTGATGTCATTTATCATCACATTTAAGATCTGTACAAGAGAAATCAGATTCAGATGAACTTTATATTTAATTAAGACATAATAGCTGATGAACTGATCAAGCTCTTGTTAAGACAGATGTTTAAGTGCTTTGTGTGTCAGCTGAGACTTAACAACAGTGAGAGTCAATAGATATGAATGCATTAAGTAAAAATGTTGAGAAGTATAGTGCTTTATTTACTTTCTTAACTTCTTTAATCTTAGCATAAGAAGCTAACAGAGTCTTCTTCTGTCTTAGATGAAAGAGCTTCTGTTATTCATTAAATTACATCTAAGTTGACTGCAGTCAATGTTGATGCATTAGATTCACTAGATAGACAGATAGCACAAGTACTCATTATTCTTTCAATATAAATTTTTAATTATTAATTAAAGATTTTTCAATGAGAAATCTCTTCATTGATACTTAATATTTACTATACATAATAGTTTTTAAATAATATCTATCATAATTAATATTGTAAAAAATTCATTTTACATTCAGATACATATTCTGTCACATAATTACAATCTTATATATATTAATTTTGAAACTCTTACAACACATTATCATCAATACATTACTTAAAGTACAACAAAATATCATTTATTTGCTTAACTTACTACAATAACTCAACATCATATCTTTATACAGCTCATCATTCAGTCAAATTTTAAACAACTTAAAAAGATCATTTTTAAGTGCTTTTAATGACAAAATTAAGTTATCTTAATTAAATCAATTTTGTTCTTTAACTTTTGCAGACACTTTAAACTCAGAGTATGTTCTTTAAAGATTTGTAATAAAGTAAGAGTTTCAAGACTGATAGAAAATAACTATATAAAATTAAAATATAAATACAAAAATTAAGAATTATACTTAAATAATATAAAATAATTTAACTTATTCAGCAAAAATCTGACAGTTCTTTTCTGAAGTAGTTAATAAATGTAATGAAAGATTAAATATAATGTATGTTAACTGTTATAATATCATAAATTATTCAGCATCAAAAAATAATGAAACAATCATCATAAAATGTTATTTGAAAAGCAGCAGTTGTCAAAAGATAAAATCAGTATTAAAAAGATAGATTTCAATCTTTAAAGTAATGAACTCAAAGATATGTTATAATTTTCAATTATAATACTTTAATATAATGCTTACTTTTTAACAGACAGCTCAAAAGATCATTATTAAATCATTTTATTTTATTTTTAAATTCTTTAATCAACAAATTCTTCAATTCATTATAGTACTCAATCTACTCTTTTGTGCTGTTAAGTATATAAAGTTTTGAAAGCTTATCTAAATGTATTGTGTCAATATTAAGATTTTAAATTAAATTAAGATTGCATAACTTTTTAAATGTTATGCTGTAAATGTCTAAAAAAAGATATTTGCAGAGTTTAAGATACAGATTAAAGTCTTTATTGTATTTAATGAATGAATTAATTTAAATTATTTTGCATTTTTAGACATTACTACATACTTTATTAATGTTAAGTAAAAATACATAGAGATATTTTTAGTCTTTAAAGAACTAAAAAATTAATATAATGATGAAAATCTTGCTGAGTATATTCTTAAGATGTTAAAGAAGTAAAATCTGACACATTAATTGCTGATAGTTACAGCAGACAATGTGTTCAACAATTATACATTATAATGTTATTTGAGTCAGCTTCTAAATTAGAAGAATATTATTTAAAGTGATAAAACTAAAATTATAAATTACATAATACATATAATTTAACTTGTAGTCAGTCAGCTATTTACATATCTGAAAGTGAATACAAAGAATGATTAACTCATCATTATATTTAATAATTATGAGCTATAAAATTTCACAATTAACAAAGACTACTTCTTTGACATTATACTAAAAAAGATTAGTATATCTTTTATAATGCTTTATTATAATGCTCATATCTATTAAGTTAATATTTTAATAAAAGTCTTATATAAATTTAATTATTAACTATTGTCATCATGACATCATCACAGCATTTAAAGTTGTTCAAAGATTTGTAAAAGACAAATTCATAAAATATAATTAAAAATGTAAGAATTTGATAAAACTCTTTGTACAATATGCTGAATTAAGTATATAAACTATAAACTGAACTTTCTTAATGAATAGAATATCTGACTTTGACAATAAGTAGAATGAAATTTCTTAAATATAATATAAAAAAGTAATAATATATTAAATATATGCTGTATCTTCTGAAGCATTTCAAGAACTAAACAGAAACAATGAGTACTATCAATAAGTTAATAATTTATAAGCTGTAATATGTATACAATGATTTATTTAATTATCTTAAAAAACAAAATGAAGCAATCAGAAAGGTTAAATTGTTCTTTAATACTGAGTTGTAAAATGTCATTGATGTGTTAAAAAAGAAATTAACTCAATATTATAAAAAGATAAAAATTAATCAAGAATTGTTCTGTAATTTTGATGTTATATTGAATTTATGCAATAAGCTTAACATGTACAATATAGAATATTCTCAGTTCTCAATAAATATTACATATAGACTGACCATCAAGTCAGATCAGACTCAGATTTTAAAATCTAACTTAACTTATTGAACTTTACTTTGCAATCTGATCTGACTCTGTACAGAATTAAGTTTTAGACAGAGTTGAGTTAAGCTATTTTTAATGATTTAGACTAAATTAAAATTAATTAATTTCTGTTATTAAGCAGCTTTATATTGACAGCAGCTATTATTGAAACATTTTTAATTAACATTGTATATAATTCTTTTTGTTTAACTACATATCTGCTTTATAAGCATTATATATAAGCATTATTAATCTAATTATCAGATTACTCATTCTCTACAGAGTAAAAATACATTAATTAATACATTTTATTTTTTTAGTAAATCTACAATGTATAAAAGATTGCTTTTATCTTTTATAATTTCTTTAATATTATTAGATTTTCTTTCTTATGTAGCTCAGCAACTATATCATAAATAAGTTATGAAAGAGATTCTTAATATGTAAGAACTTATACTTTTAAAAAATGTATAAAAATATATTTTACTTATCTTCTACAAATCTATAATGACTGATTGATTTCACTTTAAGCTATTATTATACTGATTAAAAATCTCTTCAATCAGTAATGAGAAGAATTTTAAATTTGAAGTGAAAAAATGTAACTTTTATCAATACTATTACTGCTGCATTGCATAAGCTGATCAGAGAGCATTAAAATTGAGTGTTTTAATTTAATTTAATAATGCAATTATATAACTTACTTAACTCTTTTTGTGCAGAAACTGATTTAAAAGAAAAAGAATTATTAATGATTTAATTTTCTTCTTTAAAGATATCATACTTGACAGCTCATTCTTTACTTTCATTTCATAAATTTAATTCTATCTTATACATCTTCATCTATAATTCATATTCTGTTCTCTTCAATAAATTTTATGTTGTCAGATTCACAAGCTTTAAAGTTTACTTAATATTTTTTTATAACTTTAACTTTCATCATAACTCTGTCATGCTATACAACATAATTTTAATGTCAGTTTCTTTACTGTGAGAAGATCTATACTTAGTAAAGAAATTGCAACTAACATAATTGAGATACTATACTTTACAAATTGTATATATTGCTTTAAATTTCTCAGATAATAGACTTAAAAAGAAATGATTATAAATTAATAAATCTAAATAATTATATAGCTTAATTTGAATTGATCTTAATTATCTATAAATTCACTGATAATAAAAACACAACATTCATGTAAACAAATAATAATATAAAGACTTAGCAAGTTCATTTATTTTTAATACAACACTTTTTACATTTTCTTTCTACAGAACATCTTACTTTTTGTATTAAGCTTTTTATATTTTCTTTTTGCATCATATAAGTAAAGTAAGTAATGAAGAGATATGATGCTGACTTTTATTTTAGAGATATATCATCAAAATAGAAAAAATTGAGTGCAAAGATTATCTTTATTAATGTAATAAAAGTATTAAGCTTTATACTTCTCATTACTGAACTGAATTAACTCATTAATATAGCAAAAGCATTAGATTTCATATTTCTCATTACTAAATTAAATTAATTCATCAGTAAGAAAACACATTTTATTAATATATTAGACTTCTCATCTCAATCTGAGAAAAAGAAAAAGAAAAAAATTAATAAAATTTATTTATTTATTTTAAACATTGCTGCATATCTAAAGAAAGAAGACTTTGCTGATTAATAAAGAAGAATAAAAGCATTCATTAATTACTTTAAATTTATACTCAATACTACACTATCTTAAAGTACTTCAACTGTTTCTTTTACTTCTTCTGACTCAAAGTCTAGTATGTAACTTCACTTATTATAATGCTTAATTATAATACACAAAATGTATATTAAATCAGAGACTAAATCATATTTAAGAATTCAGAAACTTTTTATTTATTTTTTTATTGAGTTCTTTATGTTTTAATATTATTTAAAAATTGATCTCATCACATTCTTTAATGATTAATACATTCATAAATACTGATATTGAAGAAACTTAAAAGTAAAATGATATGATAATGAATAAATTAAATATAGATCTTAAATATAATTCAGAATATAAGAAGCTTAAGATGAGAATTTAAAGAATGAAATATGCAGTTAAAATAAAGAAAAAGATTGTTGCTAAAAGATATGAAGAGAATGAGCATGATAAATATTAATAAATAATTATAATATTTTATATTAAACTTTAACTTCATTTGTAGTAATCTTTCTCACAGATTAGAATGTAATGACTAAGTAAAAGAAGAATAAAGATATTATTCAGTAAAACAACTTAATTATAATTATTAAAGAAATATAAGCTCTGTATAAATTTCTTAAAGCAAAGAGTGCTTTTTTAATAATTAAAGAAGAAATATATTAACTTTATTTAACATTTAATTTGTATTAATATGATTAAATTAAAAAAGCAAATAAACATATTTAAAGCTGTTGAGATAACTGTTTAGATGAAGTAGTTAAGCATTAAGAATAAATTATTTAATTTAATAATTATAAATAACTTATTATAGCTAAAGATAAGAATTCAAATCTTGCTATATAGATTTTTAATTGTAGCATACTTAATTTAAAGTACATAACAGACAAGAAAAATCATCAATATATATTATATTTGTTAAAAGATGGCACCACACTAATAGCATAGCTATTGTGAGTTATATATCTAACACTCTCCCTAACCCATGATCGGCCCGCAACTGACCCGCAGGTGTAAAGGGTGCGCGCAGATGGTGGTTCAAACTCATGACCTTTTGAACTTACTTTCTCACCATGAACTTGAACCACCAGCAGAGGTGGCCTAGGCGCTGTTTTACACAAGTTATCACACACTAACTCAGGCTCATAACCTGTTAAAAGGTGGCACCACACTAATAGCATATGTTACGGTCTTCTAAGCCTAATGGCTAAAAGCTATAACCCTAATGGTAAATCTATGATATGAGTGAAAGATGAGTGAATGTAAGGGCTACAATGGCTACTTAAATAGTAGCTAAGCGACTCGCTAA
>JAABUY010004332.1_pt1 | contig 14965 bp, 15 predicted proteins | sample 5560271 | NCBI WGS metagenome assembly JAABUY01 (sample SAMN10711886, study PRJNA513374) | rock metagenome | isolation source: Antarctica rocks | place: Antarctica: Victoria Land, University Valley
GGAGGTGACGACTCAGAGCAGAGAACAAGGTCGAAGCAGTCGTGCCTTCCGAGGCGGACCATTATGACAAGAAGTAGGGAGGGATACGGATCTCTTGCGGTCAGGTATGTTGGAAGCTATATCAGCGACGAAAACCCGGAAATAATTCCAGCAGCACGGAGTACTCCGTGCATCCTTAGCATTCTTCTTTTCCGGGCATCGGGGACTTCGTCTAATTCTAGGGTGGCAGGGTGGTAGCGTATTCTATTTACTGTACTTAATTGGATCAATAGCCTGTTCTTACCCCTGCTCAGTCAGACTGCCCTGTACTCGTAGTGCGAGTAGTAGTAGTCTCGGCGCACGTTACCTCCCTAGCCCAGATTCCCTCTGCCGCACCCTAATCCCCCTCACCTCCCTCCTCCTGCGGTCCAACCCTAAGGTCCAACTCTGAACGCTTACGACGTCCTGATCACGGATACTGTCCGCCTCCAAGAGTCGTTTCCCCATCTCATCCGTATCGCCAATTTCACAGAGGCGGAATATGGAATCATGAAAATACCCTCGGGGCTTCTCCCTCGAACGACCCCGGCTTCAAACGGCGACCGCAGCCACTTCACCACGCTCAGCCCGGTCGCACCTCGATGACGGGTATCTTCACAACGCTGTGTAAAAACAAGAGGAAAGGAAGGGTGATCAAGTACACGGGAACCGTGCAAGAAAATAGTGGCGACTGCTCTAGTCTGCGTTATTCCGACCATGCCTACATACTCGTACACTCAAGCTTTACTCGCGGCGTCATCGAAGCCGAGCACCTCCAATCCTTCTTTCAGACTCGATGAGCTTTCAAGCCCAATTAGTCGAAAGACAAGTGGACGACAACTCAATTTTGTCGCAGACCCAAGAGAGGAAGTACATCGCAAAGACATCATATTAGACCCAAAGCACGAGACGGAACGGACAAACATTGTGAAGAAGAAATCTTCGGAAAAGATATCGGGTAGAGGCCGTCAGAATTCTCTTCGCCACGTTAAGAACAGCACGGAAGTTCTGCGACAGCGCTCTACGAGAAGGGCTGCTAAGGATGTTGTACTCGAAGGAACTTCAGGTGCGAGAGAAGGGAGACAGTTCACCGTCGCGAATGTTGGAAACAACGGGATGATATATCTCAGGTAAGACCCAGGTTGTTACGTCGCGAATGGAGAAACAAAGTATGTGTCGCGACAGACTGAACGAGGAGCTGATATTCTTGGCTGCCAGACCCATAGAGCGGCAGACACACCAAACCCCTCAGGTACCACCTGTTCCTATGTCTAATGTGAGGACTTCGGATGTTGTTGGGTCGGAGAATGAGCTGTGGCGTGCTAGTGCATGGTCAGATACTCAGGGTACCAAAACACCAACGCGCCCCCGGCGCGGAAATCCAGCATCGCACCGCTCCAACTCAACGTCACGGCAACCAGTACAACAAAGTCGCACTCATTCACTGTCGGAAACTAGTAGCCAGGCCGGTACTCAGGAACTGGGACCTGGAGCCTTCAAGGTTGTGATTACGCACGCAGATTCGCCAGATGGAGGTCCTGAGAAGGTGTCATTACCCACCCTAGAGGTTCCAATTCCGCACTACAGACTCGGGACTCCTAGATTTAGCGCTCGGGGAACAGCGTTCCTTCACAGTTCGGTCTACACAAGGACATCAGCAACAGAAGATACACAGTCATCAACATTCTCAGGACCAGAGTACGACAAACTGTTTCCCATTCCACCTGGCATGGAATCACGTGCAATGCTATCGCGCCGCCACTCCCATGCTTCTCCACAGCCTTACTCGGTTCAAGTAGCCCCGATGGTAGAAAATGCCACTGCTCCGTGTGCGACCTCTTCACCGGCATTTCATCAATCCAAGGAACCTATCGTGCCCGCGATTTTTGATACACTGGCGTCCAACCTAGATGATCCTGCTGTGGTGCGGTACGCTCCAGGCACGAAAGATGTCATTGCTGGCTCCCCTGCACGAATTATAGCCCAAATAACGTCAAGAAACTTTCTCGATTATGAATTGCTTTCGGACTTCTTCCTCACCGTTCGGGCGTACCTATCAACGCATGATCTTCTGGCATATCTGCTGGCACGATTCGAGTGGGCAATAAACAAGTTTGACGACGACGGCCGAGTTATTAGAGTTCGTGCCTTTGCCGCTCTTAGACATTGGATTCTCAACTACTTCCCTTATGATTTTTTTGTCGACCGTGACCTGCGGGTAAAGTTCTGCCAACGCCTTAATGCCATGTCAAGAACAGTTAGGGAAAGATCCGTCCACGGACCAAGCGACTTGAAGCTTATCCTGGATCTGAAAAAGTGTTGGAACGGGCGTTGTGCCTTGTATTGGGACAATCCTTTCATGGACGTGAGCGGCCGCCACGATCTGGATATCAGCCCCGGAGGCATCGCAGGGAGCCGCGATAGCCAACTTACTCATCCAAGTCAGCTGTGGGGCAGAGGAGACGATGGTACTCCACCCCAGGTCTTAGCGACTCTAGAGCCAGAGGGTTCTGCTTCCGCACTTAGCAACTGGTTCGATGCTGTCCAGGAAGCAGAGGAAAACAAGGCGAAAGGCCATGACAGACAATTGTCTGTCGCAACATCTCATAGTCTACCTACATCCCCGATCAGCGAACAGAGTATCCAAGTCCTGTCATGCACAATACCATCAAAAGGGCTCAGGAAGTTTGTGGCTCATCCCAATCGCAGTGTCGGTGCTCATCCAGTACCAATACCAACGTCCATAGGTAGGATTTATCCAGCGGCTCCATCAGCACTTCCAAAGGAGAGGCCCCCTCCGAAACATAGCCACAGGAGGAGCGGAAACTTTTCTGATGCTGCAAGAGACAAACGTACGTCAATGCCCACAACGCAGGTAGATCGATCGAAGGAACAGATGGTGATGGCATTCCCATATTCGGGTAGTTTAATACGTGGGAGCGTGATCCCCCCTGGCTCTCCTTACATCCATGATTTCGCACCTACGACGTCAGCATTTGATTTACCAAACATGCTTGCACGCGATGTTGACGGCGATAGCCCTTACCACAACAAGCCCCTGAGTCCCGGAGTCAAAAACCTACTTGGAAGCATTCGCCGGGCTTTGAGTAGCAAACAGAGTTCCGGCCACCAGTCTAACCAGAGCCTATGCAGTGGACCTTTTGAGGGCAAGAACTCGAGTTTGCCTACGAATGTAACATATCAGGAAGACGGCAAGCTTGACCGAGCCCAGATTGAGGCTTTGAAGAAACACTCGCGCATAGATCTTCTTTGTGCAGATGTCACTGAAGAGTTCAAGCGTGCCTTGATGGAAGAGCCGAAGGACTATTCACAAGCAGCTAGCAGTACTGAGATGGCGCAAAGTATTGAAGTTGTGCAAGACTTACACGATGCTCGGCAACCCCCAAAGAATGTCCGACCCACTACTGCCATCAGGAACCGTAGCGAGGTCACCAATGGGAGCAAGTCAATTCTTATTGTAGACGACACCGGTCCGGTACAACCATTGCCTGCTATGCCTTCTAACCCCAATGGGTATTCAATAGATCAGCAGTTATATGAGTCACAACGTGCACAAACCACCGGTCCACGCTCTATGACGCCCACTCTACCAGCAGCTCATGCACCTGAAATTCTCCGACCCACACAGTACCATGAAGGCCAACGTCAGGATATTCCAAATGGCTACATACCTTTGCCTTATAGCAGCCCGACTGCTCCAGACGCCGTTTTGGAACGTCAAGGCTTCGACAGCACTCAGGGTTCCGGTCTTACTCCATCGTCCCATCAAGAAAGTCAGACAAGAATACCCCTAGGAAGATCTCGATCCACGAATTCAGGGACAATGTCACTACGAAAGTACGCATCGTACCAGAGCGGCATGACCCGGAACCCTGTAGATCAAAGTCTCGATCCAACTACGGTCTCACTGTCATCTCCATGGACGTCGAGTGACAAGGCTCCCGCAAGGATGCTGCGGAGACGTCCCGGAGGCGACCTCCGCGCTAACGAGAACGTGCATGATATGGAGCCGGTACAGAGGCCTCGATCAACGGGTTCCATCACTACATATACGGAGTCTATGCATGGTTCAGGGCTGTATAGAACTCAGGCTTCAAGGAATACGTCAAGTTTCAAGGCACCGCCCATGCCTCAAACAGTCCCGTCAGAAACAGCACCTGGCAAAGCTGAAGAATCGCCATCTTCAGAGCGTACTACTTCATCGCACCCAGCTTTACGTCCCTCTTTCGAGGCCGCTGTCGCAGAATTTGCCCGAATACCAGATGATGATGAAAGTGGTATTGAGGCTACTTTACTAAAACTTGAGGGCAAGTACCTGAGGAGCCATTCAGACCCTGCAAGAACGAAGCCGTCCGAAGTATCCGACTCTACTGAAGTTGCAACAGCAACTGAGCCTCCTGTTGAGGCGTCACAAACAGTCCAGAGCCTGATTCCTGATCATGAGCTCACTAGCGATATCCCAGGCACATCCGTAACAGTTTCGCCAGCTGCTCATAAAGCGGAAATCTCGCAAGCAATGAATGAAGGTCTCGGTCACAGGCACACTGCAGCCTTAAGCTTGTACGCCGAATCAGAGGAATCGTACAATTCTATGCCATTATTGGAGCGAGGTCTCAGCACCAAATCCAAGAAAAGAGCCGAAATTTGTTCCGATCAATCCAAAGTCACGATGCCAGACCCGCTCTTCAGTCCAAGAGAGAGCCATCTGCCTTACCAACCAGCCTCACCCCGACAATCTTTCGCACCATCCAAGGAGACGTACAATTCTAGAAGAGTCAGATACCTATCCTCAGTTCCAACTACGACGGATTCATTTCTGCTCGATGAAGATGAGTTCCTGAGCGATCTTTCTTCAGAAATGTCCATGGAAGACGGGGACCGCGACGAACTGTTTGGTAGACACTCGGCCCATTCTAATCAACCTGAATATCAACAGAATGTGCCAACTTCGAATGTAGGGAATACGCATTGGTCGTCACCTTCACATCCGCCTTCGCCCCCTATGACCACGGAACATGCAAGGGCGATTGCAGCGCAAGCGAGCCAGATCCAAGATCAGCGAAGACCTCCGACACCTGAACCATCACCTGTCAGTAGATACGTGGAGCCCGCTATGGATATTGCGCGAAAGAAGTCTACCTCGCCAGCGTCGCAACAGCTATCGGACACTGTACCAAGTACCATCTCAAGCCACAGGCATCTTCCGTTCGTTCTAGCATTCAGCTCCGAGGTAATTGCAGAACAATTCACGATCATCGAGAAGGATGCTTTGAATGAGATCAACTGGCAAGACCTGATTGACATGCGCTGGCATCACACGTCACCATCAACTCTGAATTGGGTGGACTACCTTCGAACTCAGGAACCTAGTGGTATTGAGCTTGTTACTGCTCGCTTCAACATCATAGTCAAATGGGCTCTGTCACAGATTGTCTTGACACAGAACATCGAGGAGCGCGCCCTTTGCATTGTGAAGTACATCCACATCGCGAAATACGCCAGGAAGGTTCATAACTACGCTACATTGTTGCAGCTCACGATAGCCCTAACTTCAACCGATTGTTCAAGATTGACCAAAACTTGGGAACTGGTGCCTGCGGCGGAGAAGAAGGTCCTTGATGAATTGGAAACGCTGATCACGCCTATCAGAAATTTCCATAATCTACGGGAAGAAATGGAAACGGCCAATTCAGAGGAAGGCTGTATTCCTGTTGTCGGTAAGTCTAAGAACACTACCATCTCCATCTCCACGTTTTCCTTGAACTAACATCCACCCCAGCCCTCTACATCCACGACTTGACCTACAACTCACAAAAGCCCTCGCAAATCGCCAGCACCCGCGAGGGCGAACCCCTCATCAATTTCGAGCGCCACCGCAGAACAGCGACCATTGTCAAAAGCCTCCTGCGTCTGATTGACGCCAGCGCCAAGTACACCTTCCAGCCCGTCGAGGGCGCTTTGACGAGGTGTCTCTGGATGGCTTGTTTGAGCGATGATGACATCAGGCTCAAAAGCAAGGAGTTGGAGTAATCGGCCTTACGAACCTAGTGGACTGCGATGTTCCCGATCCACCGTTATCTTGTTTTCGAACTTGCTAAGGAGTATGGTTAGCGAGTTTTGCATGTTTTATGGATACGGCCCAGGCATCCTTTGGAAAGGGTTGGATTTGGGAATTCCTTATGGCCCCCCAGCTGTTGGTTGGCCGTTGGATGCCACGGCAGCTCTTGGCGTTTTTTATTTTCCGGACGGATAATTGTTTACGATGATTACGGCTTTATGAACTAGCAGCAGCAGCAGCAGCCTGGGTTATACGATAGCGAGTTATTCTCTGGGCATTGGTATAGGAAAGGGGGGTCTTTCAGGATTCGAAAGGTGTTGGATGGGGCAAAAGGGGTGGGGGTTTGGATGCATTTGGCTAGGGGGGTTTGTATATGGGGTTAGATGATGAGTTTTATGACGGCTATTGGGAATAGGGATATTAGGTATGATAGTGTGATAAGGGGGGGGCGGGTATGACGTATAGAGGAGGATAGTAGGGCATTAACGAATAGTGGTTGAGTAGTACCATGAAGATTTGAATCCTCATACTTTTTCATGTCTTCATTGCCGCCTCTCCTGGGTCTTTGATCCGTAGAAGTAGTTCGCGCCATAGGCGATATAGGCCTTTGAAGTCGTGATCGTGTCTCTCCATGAAAGATTCACAACTTTATGCTGATGAGGGCATACGTTTTTACATACTGCTGGGGATTGATTACAGCTGCGGGAAGTGATGGCACCGTAAAAAGTATTCACACGCGAGTGTAACTCTAGAGACACTCGGGACTATCCCTTAACGCAATGGTCCAGACACTGCGTTCTTGGGGAAATTGAAAGGTGAACCTGGTGGGTGGCTTTCTAGGCAGGAATAGTATGATGCTGGCAGCCATGACCAGCTTCGGGGTGTTTGTGATACACCGAACGCATTGAAACGCTATAAACGCAAGACCATGCCAAAGCTCCAATGACGTTAACCCCCACAACTCCCAGTTCCCAAACGCCTGCCATATGCAACCATCACCTCTAGGTTTGTCACAACAGAATCAACCAGCAACCGAAGGAGGTGGCGCCATCGTCTCAATCTGCCGTATCAAGAAGCTCTTCTCATCCGTAAACTGGTCGTCGTCGGTGCGATCTTCGAGGAACTTTGGTAAAAACGCCAGCAGCCGATCGCGGTTATTGACCAGGATCCTCTGCACCGCGGGGGATTTATGGGGGTTTGCAACGAAGACTTTGAAGACATGGAAGCCTTCGTACTGGACCATTTTACGGTCGTCCTTGAGCAGGTTCATGCAGAGCTTGAGGTGCTCGCCACGGTCGACGTATTCGGTCATGACGTTGTAATTTGCGCGGTCGAGGAGGATTTCTCCGAGGAGCTTGATTGATTGGCGCTTTGTGACGTACGAGTTTGACTTGACGAGGGTGGTGTTGTACCGGTGGAAGAAGAGGTTGAAGTTTATAGTGAGGTATTGGGAGACGAGTTGCTTGTGGCGCATCAGGATTTCCTGATGCTGGTTAGCACCTTATGTTTCTACAAAAATTATGCGACTTACTCTAAACGTGGTTAAAGCGTCCGTGCTGACTTCAAAGGCCCCGCCGTCGATCCAAGGGAAAAACTTCCAGAATACTCCATCTCCCGACTGCGTCTCCTCCACATCGATCTCATCTACCCTCACCGCTTTCTCATTCCCTTGAGACTGATCATGCAGAATAATTGTAGCCACGGATTCATGCTTGAGAGCCTCTCTTAAAACAACACCACATGGCATAGCACTCTCCCTGTGCTCGTAACCTCGACATAACTCAACAATAACTTCTGGCCGTTGATTTATTACGTAGGACAAGGCTGGAGGGTCGGGAGTGGTAGCGTTTGGGGGCTTGAAGCGTAGGACGTAGGAAAAGATGGTCTGGGTATCTTTGCGGGATTCGAAGGGGAGGAGGTAGATGCTGCGGGCGAGGGAGTATAGGAGGTCTTCTTGGATTATGGAGTTGACTAATTGTGAGACCTGCTCAGGGCTACTTTCCGTTTCTATCGAAGCAGTGTTTAGTAGGTGTGTCATGACGGAGGATGGGGAACCACCTTGCGTTCCTTGTAGGACTAGCTTCATCTGCGCAAGCAGCTTCGCCAGCTCATCCTCCGTCTATGACTGCGTCAGTACCCTTCGTAAGGTACCTGGGCTGATAGCCGCACCTTTTGTGAGAATGGAGGTTGCCATAGCCGAGCGAGTAGCTCTTTTGTTGGCTTTGCCAGGTCGGCTTTCGACTTGTTCCGAAAGAGGAAAGCCATTGGCTATATTTCGGCAGAGGGAACCTATGCTCCCAATACGTTGAAGAGTCGAATATAGTGATCGGTGGTGCCGTAAAAGATGGCTGTCTGTATGCTTACACGCTTCCGTACGGTCGGGGGATAAAACCTCTAGAGTGAGAGAACATCTTTAGACTGCTAACACCCTATATCTCAGTGGCAATGCACAATATAGAAGTCATGAGCCAAGACAGAACTCGGAGAAGAGAACGTATATAATTGCACCAACGAGGAAGCCTCTGCCCGTAAGGCGTCCAATCGGGTCGAAGCGAGGTCGGCACGGATCAATTCTCGCCGAAAGCTATATCCTCCAACAGTCTCACAAGAACGTTAAGCTATCCATAACCATAACCCACCTGACAACAACCAGCTGGTGGGCAAGTGTACTTCTCTCACCAAAGCTCGCAGCTCGCCAGCGGGCTTGCTACTCTCTCAGATGTCGCCAGCTAGCTCAAATTCCTCGGAGAGCCATGACATCCTTGACCTTGAGGACGATGAGGGTTGGGAGGACTTGGAACCTGACGTAGAGAAAATTAAGATAGTCAGCCTATTTGGCGAAGACAAGTTCCATAACGTTCAGACGATGCTGCAGCATTGTAAGGACAATCATCAGTTTGACCTTATAAAGATTCGGAAAGAGCTCAGTATGTATATCTTCCTCTACCTTGTTGGCGTACACTGCATTGAAGGCTGATCAGCGGTTGTGGAAGATCTTGATTTTCTTGAGACAATGAAGCTAGTCAATTATGTTCGTCGCGAAGTTCAAAATGGAAACAAATCGCCGAATGTTTCTTCCAAGTCCACTTTCAACGACGACCAATACTTGAAGCCAGTCCTAGAAGACGACGCTCTTTTATATTCATTGGAAGACGTTACCGGGGACATTGAAGCCAGTAAAGATTCAGTTATGAACGGAGACAAGATGGGCGACTATGATTGTAGCGCCACAGAGCGCGTCGCTAAGCTTGAGGAGGAATTGCAATCGACTCTAGCTGCCTTCGAGGAGTACAAAGACATGGTAAGCAAGGCATTAGACAAGCAATGGAAGAGTGACACGGGTTCAACCCTGTCCTCAAGCGCGGACTCAATGTCATACATCGGAGCATCCGCACCTAAGGACGACGATTCCCACTACTTCAATTCGTACTCCTACAACGGTAAGTCGATGCAAGGCTTGGAGGTTTTCTATGCTAAGCGTGTAAAGACATACATGAGACCATGTTGAAAGACACCGTCCGAACCGACGCTTACAGAGATTTCATCTACGACAACAAGCACCTGTTTCACGGCAAGGTAGTCTTGGATGTTGGCTGTGGTACTGGTATCTTATCCATGTTTTGTGCTCGAGCGGGAGCCGCGAAAGTGATTGCAGTCGATAATTCGGACATCATCAACAAAGCCCGGGAGAATATCTACGAGAACGGAATGGGAGATGTTATCACGTGAGTTTCATTGGTAGATATTATCTTTTAGTGAGACGTAGTTAACACGTCACAGATGCCTGCACGGAAAGATTGAAGAGGTTGTTCTGCCTGTTCTTCAGGTTGATGTCATCGTCTCCGAATGGATGGGCTATTGTCTGCTTTACGAAGCCATGCTCGACTCTGTGCTCTGGGCGCGGGATCATTATCTCGCTCCCGCCGGGCTTATGGTGCCATCTAATACCGTGCTCTATGTAGCACCGTTCACCGACCCCGACTACATTGCGAACCATGTCACTTTCTGGAGGGAGGTTTACGGATTCAACATGACCAGCATGATGGCTCACATCTACGATGAAGTATTGATCCGCGACCTCAAGTCTTCAGTTCTCGCCGCAGAGTCTGTGCCATTTCTACGCCTTCCATTGCATAGCGCACAGAAGGAGGAACTCGTCTTTACGAGCAAAGACTTCGCCATGACTCTCAAGGAAGACATCGACGAGCTGGATGGATTCGTCATCTGGTTTGACACGTACTTCCTGCCCAACGAAGACCTGAGTGTGCCCGAACACGCCAAGGCCGAAAACTGGGGAGGACATGAGCGTAAGGGAGTGGCGTTCACGACCGGACCCGGAGGCCCCGAGACGCATTGGCGCCAAGGAGTGCTGTTGATCGACCATAGCAAGCGCCCGGCCGAGGCTCTGAAGAAGGGGCAAGTCGTTCGCGGAGAGATCGGATACAAGAAGAGATGTGAGAACAGCCGCGAATTGGAGATTGAAGTCAAGTGGGATGTGGCTGGCAGCGGCGAAAAGGGAAGACAGCTGTGGTTTATGCGCTAGAACATTTCAGCGAACCGCAGCAATCGAGTGGGGTATGTCGAACAATAGGCCATGCGACTACCGAGGCTGAATGTGTGATTCGGGGTGTTTTATGATGTACGATACGAGAGTAACGAGACATGGTGGTTTTATATGTACTGTACCTACATAGGTACCTACCTTACCTTATGTACCTGATGATCCGAAATAGTGCAGTAACCTTAACGGGGACTTTCGAACGTTATCCCGTTGTTTGATTCTTGATCTTGATCTCGTCTGAGAACCCTTGGCTCCATAAGGACAGTTCAGAGTGATGGTTGAGTTCTGACAGTGACAGGGGCCCCCCCCTGGACTGCGAGCTGGAGAGAGAGACCTGACTCCTTGAGGTTGACCGGTCAAGCCTTGCCGGACCTTTAATTCGAGTAGAGTAAGTAAGGTATGTATGTATCTCCCACCAACCCCGCATTTCACGATGACGCCAAGCCATGTGAATCGAAAGCAGCTTGAAGGTTCCTCCTTCCTTTCTCGGTTCCCACCATCTTCTCCAAATTCTACAACTACCTTAACAATAATAACAATGGAAAAGACCAATGCTCCACTTGGACGGTCTGGATCATCTGGACCTTGTCTGCTAGATGTAGAGTCAACTGCTTGGACTTGAAATTGCTCTGCAGCTTGCTTACATCATGTGCCACCCCCGAGAGCCCCCGACGAACAGTGACCAGTTGCACTAAAGAGCTTTGGCCGCTCTCAATAGGTAATGCCCCCTCTGTGGGGGGTCTGTTGTGGGATGCCCCATTGGACGCCGGGGTCGATGCTGGCCTGAATGGGATGCAGCCTCTTGAGGTCACACTGGCAACATTAATATCATGGTAGCATCTGTACTTTAGACCATGTCCCCCGATCTTACTAGGACTAGTCCCAAGGGATACTGTATTCTTCTATTTAATCAACCCTTTTCCTCATCATTCTAAGGTACTTCTGGTCTCTACTTGCCTCTACTCAAAGCCATCAACTCCCTACGGTATGCGTCGTCTTACTGCTCTCCTTTCCCTCTTGCCCCTCGTGGTGGTGGTGACGCTTGCCCAGCATGGCCGTGAACCCCCCGAGGTCCAAGAGGATGTCCAAGACATGCTGAGCAAATTCAACCAATATGTCAAATACGAAGGCCCGAACAATGAGGTTCCCAAGAAACCAAAGCATGGACCTGAGCCGCCTGCCGGTGTCACTTTCTGGATGGAAAACATCAAACATCAGGGCATTGCACCGTTTAATCCCAGCCCGGGTAGTTACCAAGTCTTTCGCAATGTGAAGGACTTTGGTGCCAAAGGTATGCCCAGCACCGAGTATCTGCCGCCAGAACCAACCGAATACTGACCGTGTTCCAGGCGATGGTGTCACCGACGATACCGCAGCCATCAACAATGCCATTAGCAGCGGAAACAGATGTGCTCCAGGGAAATGCCAATCTTCCACTACGACGCCTGCCGTTGTCTACTTCCCTGCTGGGACTTACATCATCTCGTCCTCGATCATCGACTACTACTTTACTCAGATCATTGGGAATCCCAACAGCCTTCCAATCCTCAGAGCCACCCCCAACTTCAAAGGTCTCGGTTTGATCGACAGCAACCCGTATCAGTCCACTGGAAACCTCGGCTATGGTGCGACTAATGTATTGTATGTACTTGAGCACTTTACCCGGAGAATGGTTCAGTGGATTATTGTCGACGGAACAAGAAGCTGACTGTGATTTTGAACAGCTATCGACAGGTTAGGAACCTCATTTTCGATATGACCGATGTACCCGCCAATCTGCCTGCTACTGGTATCCATTGGCCCACGGCTCAAGCCACGAGCTTGCAGAACTGTGTGTTCCAGATGAGTGACGCAGCAGGAACGCAGCACCAGGGTATCTTCATCGAGAGCGGTAAGTCTTCATCCGAGCTATTCTAGTCCGCTTTGGTCATCTGACATGTCTCGTGCAGGTTCCGGTGGTTTCATGAACGATCTCACTTTCCAAGGTGGATTGAACGGTGTTGCGTTTGGGAACCAGCAGTTTACGGTTCGGAACTTGTCATTCTCCAACTGCGTGACGGCCATCAACCAGATTTGGGATTGGGGTTGGACTTATAAATCAATTACGATCAACAATTGCACTACTGGTGTTTCCATGGGTAATGGAGGCCACGACGCCCAGACTGTCGGCTCCGTTACCTTCCTCGACAGCTCGATCAGCAACACCAAAGTTGGTTTCTCCACGAACCATGACGCCACTTCTCAGCCTCCTGCTGGTGGAAGCTTAATTATTGAGAACGTTCAGCTCAACAACGTCCCTGTCGCGGTTCAGGGTCCCAATCAGTCAATGGCCCTTGCAGGCACCACAGGTCAGTCAACCATTGCCGCATGGGGTCAAGGCCACTCATACACTCCCAACGGCCCGACCAACTTCGAAGGCCCCATCACTCCCAACAACAGGCCAGGATCTCTGCTTCAAGGTAACAAATACTATGAGCGTTCCAAGCCCCAATATGAACAGAACGTTGTCAGTGATTTCGTCAGTGTTCGCTCCGCAGGTGCCCTAGGCGATGGTAATACCGACGATACAAAGGCTCTCGACAAAGCAGTCAAGGACGCTACAAAGCGAGGAAAGATTGTCTACTTTGATGCGGGTATTTACAAGGTTACTAAAACCCTGCGAATCCCAGCTGGCGCCAGGATTGTTGGTGAGACGTACCCAGTGATCATGTCCAGTGGGAAATATTTCAGCGACATCAACGACCCGAAACCAGTCGTCCAAATCGGCGAGGAAGGTGATAGTGGATCAATTGAATGGTCGGACATGATTGTCGGCACTCAAGGTGCCCAGGCCGGAGCTATCTTGATCGAATTCAACCTCGCTGCCGGTGGAACACCTTCCGGACTGTGGGACGTTCACACCAGAATCGGTGGCTTTGCCGGCTCCAACCTCCAACTCGCTGACTGCCCCACCACCCCAACCGTACCGACACCACCAGCACCAGTCAAATCCAGCTGTATCGCAGCTTTCATGTCCATGCACATCACACAGGGCGCCAGCGGCGTCTACATGGAGAACAACTGGCTCTGGACCGCCGACCACGACATTGAGGACCCCAACGACACCCAAATCACCATCTACGCCGGCCGAGGCCTGTACATAGAATCTGAGGCCGGCAACATCTGGCTTGTCGGCACAGCCGTCGAACACCACACCTTCTACCAATACCAGCTCGCCAATACCCGCAATCTCTTCATGGGTCAGATCCAAACCGAAACGGCCTATTATCAGCCAAACCCCAATGCCGCAACCCCCTTCCCCGTCGTCAAAGCTTACAACGACCCCGACTTTGTCGCTTCCTGCCAGGGCAAGACGCCCAACTGCCTGCTCGGCTGGGGGCTCAGAGTTATCAACTCGCAGAGCGTGCTCGTCTACGGCGCGGGCTTGTACTCGTTCTTCAACAACTACAGCACTACGTGCTCGAACCAGGGCAACGGCGAGGCATGCCAGCTCCGCATTTTCAGCGTCGAGGGCTATGGGTCTAACAATGTGAATGTGTATAATTTGAATACTATTGGCACTACTGAGATGATTGATAGGGATGGGGTAGCGTTGGCGAGGTACTCGGATAATCTCGATGGCTTTGTGGATACGATTGCTTTTTTCAGGAGCAACTAAGGGTGCCGCGGGGTGGAAAGGTGGTTAGGAGGCATGGGGTTTGTACATATGGAATCTTTCGCTTCGTTGCTGATACTCATGAAATCCTTGATTGGAAGGGGAGGATGTGGAACGAAAAACGGATCGAAAGCGGATGGTTTGAGGATGCTGATACATATGAAGACATCACGAACTGTATATATGAATTACGTTCTCCGCCAAAAGGACCTGGTGTTGTCACTCCACTTTGAATATTGCATATCAATCCATCAATCCTTCAACCTTCCTTCATCCCCTCCATCCTCCCACTTCTTGAACCCCGCCCCTCCTAGTCCCAAAACCCCCCTCACCATCCTTCACTCCCGCCCGTACTCCACCCAACCGCCCTCTTAACCGTCCGTACCGTGAAACAAAAGTATGTTGGAAATAGGGGAGTTGGTAACCTCCGCTTCATACTCTAGGGCTGGTAGGGCTGGGGCCTGCTAGTTAGAGTTTCCAACCTTCCAACCTCCTAGGTACATAGATACCTTAGCCTCCTATGTAACAGCAACAAACCAATATATCAATATGACCTCGTATTTCCAACAAAGTAAATTTTAATTATTTTGAAGAAAAGTATACGAGGTGGTTAGATAGGGGGGGGATGGGAGGTGAAGAGATAAGGGTGGGG
>JAABUY010004333.1_pt1 | contig 14957 bp, 25 predicted proteins | sample 5560271 | NCBI WGS metagenome assembly JAABUY01 (sample SAMN10711886, study PRJNA513374) | rock metagenome | isolation source: Antarctica rocks | place: Antarctica: Victoria Land, University Valley
TTTGCTTTGCCCGCTTGTGTATATTATGTGAGGCAATACCGAGCATGTTCATTGTGAGATTGCAGACATCATGTCTTGCAGGCCATGCAATATGGCATCATTAGGTCCGTTGGCTATCCACCAGCTGTTGAACCGTTTTAACTGTCAAAGATCAAACATGTACCTGTATGAAGCAGAGCAAAGCCTTGAGCTGCATGTAACCGCTCATATCTGCTGTCTACACATGGATGCAAAACACATACTTGACAGCACCGAACACAACCTCTGTAGCGTGCTACTCAAACGGAAGCATCAAGGTCTATACCACTGAGAGTGCTAGTCAGTGGCATAGATATGTTACGCATGATACATACAAACCCATAAACAGAATCAAAACCTGAGCTCCATATGATGATGTCTGAAATCACACTAAAGCCAAAAACAGGGCCTCAAATGTTTAATTACACTAAAAGCTTCATTGTCTGCTGCTGCGCCCCTCGCCATCAAAGAGTTGCTCCCTTTCCCTCTTGCGTTCATGTGAGCGGCTGCGCTTCCTGCACAGAATTAGAGAACTCCACATCTGCTAAGTCACTTCAATACGCCATTAATGGGCTGCTAGCATATGCTCACTGGGGGTTTTTTAGGCAGCAAACTGCAGTCACAGATGGAAAGACTATGGATTGTTGCTGATGATTTCGCAGATTGTAGTTGAATATGAATATTCTTGAGATTAATTGGAAATGTACAATATACATGCATGTGCTAGCAGGGTAATAGGTAACCCTAGTATGCTAACATAGTCCTACTATGCTGATATGCAACAGCCCCTGTTAAACCCATGTTACTGCTAATCTAACATACTAGAGGTATACTAGGCAGCAACTAGTACCCATACTAAACCCCCCCTTTATTTGTAGTGATTGAGCTGCAGGTGCCAGATCAAAACGACACCCTGCTAGTAATTTACTGCGCTGCACAAACGACACAACTAGCCAGTGAACAACTCGCAACAACAAGGCCGACTTGCCACAAATATGCAAGAATGACTGGTCCATGTGCAGTCAGACTGTACAAACCATACCTGGATGGGGATCTTTCTCTATGACTATGACTGCTTGACCGCCTGCCATTCTCAGGCTCTCTGTCTGATGTATGCCTGCTGCGGTGATGATCTCTAGAGCTGTGTGACCTTTCCCGATCCCTCTCCCGTCTGGGCTCTCGTTCCCTTTCCCTATCCCTGTGTGAAGGGCGGGCTTCTTCCAAGGGCCTTGATGGGGGTGGTGGCAGCCGCTGATTGGCCAGCTGCTCTTGCAAGCGTGTTTGCTCATCTCTGATAGCTTTCCAGCCCAAATATTGCTTGCCTGTCAGGTGATCCTGCATCATTTCACAAGCTGAGCCAGGCACGGCGTAGTGTCATGTATGCAGAAACACTAGGGTCATGCACTGAGTTATGCCTTGCATTGCATGCAGCATTGTGCGCAAAGGGCTGTCCTTCGTGGCCAATGCTTGGAAAATCTTATGTCAACATGTCAAGCTAACCCAAGCAGCAGGATACTGATTCATACACTTCAGTTGCATGTGCCCAGTGTACTTGGCATTGTCAATACATGTGAGTCTGGGCAATGGCATATCAACCAATCACCTCTGAGGGCCTTTGACAGGTACATGAAAGCAGGCAGGAATTGCACAGGGCAGCGGAGAGGGTGGGGGACATGAGGTGGCGCTATGACGCGCTCACCTCAGTCATCTTCCTCACCTGCCGCCGCTGGTCATTGTCAGTGCTGTTGATGAAGACGCCGCACACTTCGCAGACAGTCATCACCCTTTCGGGCGCTGTCAGCTGAGTGTGCAGTGTGTCATGCTGCTTCTTGTATGTCTCTGCCTGCTGGGCACACACCATGCTGCCATCCACATCCCCAGCTTCAGCCATGGCCTGAGATCTGTGCATGGCATCTACTTCTTGACTCTGCATGATCAACCGAGACCTGAGTGAGGTACAGGTGGCCGACCTGCAGCTGTTATTCACACTCTATCTCGTATACACAATCGTGACTGCTGGGGTTATGAAAGATGTGGTGAGCTTCCATGCTTCAGCTTCAACACTGAAGTCAATTCAGCACACACAGCCAGGGGTTGAAAAACGCCTCAGCGCTCAATGTTCAGAAATCTTGCTGGACATTCCCATCCCGACCCCCCTCCCACCCCCCCAGTAATGTTGCCAAAGGGTGTCAACCATGCCTCATTGGCAGAATGGCATGATGTCTGCAAGAAGCTTGTATGCACCTGCCGTGTTAGCCCACAAGCATTCACACGATGTTTAGACCATTCCAAGCAGTCCAATGAGGTGTGTCACATATGTGCCCAAGGACAGCTGCAATTATATACCTTGATGGCTTCAAGACGTGCCTTATCTTCAGCATTGAGGGGCCTTGCTGAGCTTTCAATGATAGCTCGCTCCTTCTGACGCTCAATCTTGCGATTCATGTCACGACACAGCTGGTTCAGCAAAGTCATGAGCTCTCTCTCATACCCATACCTGTCAGATCAGCTCAGGTGCATCAGCTGCTGTACAGGGTTCGGTTGCAATCTGACACAAGTCCTTTGCCTGCTCATGATGTAAAGGATATGAATGCCATGCAGCATATCACTAACATGCCAAACTGCATATGGTACATGCTGGCATCCAGCCATACAGTATGGCAACCATGCTTGCCTGTCTTTCTCCTTGATTGAGAGCTTGTCCCAGTTCTCCTTGACAACATCCCACTGAACATCATCCTCATGAACTGTGTACTTGCACACACCTGCAGCGATGAAGAATAGGCTCAGACAAAAAGGGCAGCTGGATGGTCTCAAGTTTCGTAGTGTCCATCAGCAAAACAATGAAGCCATATGCTCGCAAAATTTGCATGCAACCCCTGTTGTGTCCACAGCAGTACCTGCAGGTGCACCCTCTGAGATACATGCATACAAGACATACCTCAAGCACTCCAGGCCCAGTGCATAGCAATGCCATCCCATATTCCCAAATACTTACCTAGATCACTTTTGGTGTTTTTGAATAGCCCATATGGGCATAAACCGGCAAGGGCATATTTGCACACCTCCGGATCATTGAACCTCATGTCTGTGCCTTTCCTCTGGTCCAATGGCACGTTCCTCTCTTTCCCCATCAGCTCATCAAGCATCGCTCGCATAGCGTCCGCCATATTCACCTGAGCGCAAGCAGGTGAGCTGTGGAGGCATTAAAGCTATGACATCCCGAGATGCAGCACCCTCACAGATCTGAAGTCGTCATGTTAAACAAGGTAAACCTTACCGTCGGCCGGTTCCGCCAAAGAATTTAACTGAGGCCGCTGCAAGCGTAAATGCAGATCTTGTTAGCTGTCTCTGAGGGCTGGCGGACTCCTCTTTTCGCTGCAAAATCTCCAAGGGCTTGTTGTACGGTTCTTCCACCCTGATGCTGTGTTAGTGGTCTGTCCAGAACGAAGAAATCAACGTGTATCATTGCTGAATAGAATTGCGACAAACCGAAGTCGAAGTGGGGAAGCAATTTTTAGGGTTTCTTACACTGGTGAGGATTCCTCCCTTGCTTCTTGACACTCCAAGTGAACGGGACCTACACGGTCAGCTCAGCTACCCACTGTTGTTGCATGCGTGTGCAGGACGCATGTCAGTCCAGGCGCAGCTTGTGGCATGATTGCTGTGTCTGCCTTCCTGGAATGACCTGACTGGCACCAGGAGTGCGATCACAGGGAACTGCGCCCTTGAAGATATAGCTCTGTCAGATGCAGGCATTCAGCATGCGCAACGCAATAGCGTAGCCAGCGTCTCGCATTGTCACGCTTGACTATGCGCTTGGAATATGCACTTCCTAAAGTTTCCACTGTTCTCCTACTGATCGCTCACCCAGACGATGAGACAATGTTTTTCTCCCCAACGGTTTTTGCGCTACTGCGCGAATCCTGCAGAGTCTGTGTTTTATGCCTGTCAACAGGTGACGATATGAATTTACTGAACCAGCTTCCCGCCTGATCACTGCACTGTACAACCTGACATCCGGAAGTCTGGGTGCATCTCTTTATGTACGGCACAGACAGATCATAGCAGCTACCATGTGCTTGCCCAGGCAACTTCGAGGGGCTGGGCAAGTTGAGACAAGAAGAGCTGCGAGATGCATGTGCTATACTTGGTGTAAGACCAGTAATGATTGCCAACATGACTCAGCAACATAGCCAGTATCATACTCTCAGGCAGAAAAGCTCCTTGTGCAGATAGAACCGCAAGATGTGTCCATTTTAGACAATCCAGACTTGCAGGTCAGAACCTAGCATCATGATGTCAGCAGGACACCATCTTTGAGTGCATACCTGCTACAGCAAGGCTGCCTGTGCACAGGATGGTCCACATGCTCAATGGCCACCAGAGCTCACTGCCGCAATCATAGCATCGCAGGCGTCAAAAATCAAAGCAGACATGGTACGATGCCATATTCACAAACATATGCGACAGCCTGTCTGGCAGCTTGACCATCTGGCTGGTGACCGCACTGGTCAGAACAATGCTGCACTGCAGATCATAACATTTGATGCTCAAGGCGTGTCCCATCATCCCAACCACATTGCTGTGTGGAGAGGTGCAGTGTAAGACCAAAAAAGAACACGCCATCTGCTGGAGCCTAGCAGCCCTGTATTTTTGTCTGTGCTTTGCAGCTCCTACCTGCGGAAGGCTATTGACTCCACAGCAGCAAACTCACAGCCAAGCGTGATGGTGTATACACTGGTATGTGTAAAGCCAGCAGGCGCCACAGACTTTCAAGCCATTTGCTGGCAAGACGCTGAAACTGTTCACTCATGTATGATGGCCACTGCAGCAATCATCAAGCATGTGGCGCAAATTCTGTGGGCCTCTTGACATACCACTATCACTTTATCAGACAAGGCTGGGCAAGGTACAGGCGTGCTACATCAGTAAGCAGCCAATCACAGCGATACAGGCTTTGAAAGCTCACAAGAGTCAGTATGTCTGGTATGTTACATGCTTAATGACTGCACAGAGATCAGGGTTGCTGATTGCGCAAATCCATGCAAGCAAAGATGCACTTATCAAAGGATGCATTTGCTCAGCAGACATTGCATGCAAAAGGATCCCTGAAGACAGTGCCTTGTACTCTGCAGGTACCGCATGCTGTACATCAGAATTTCTCGATACACTTATGTAAACACCCTCATCAGGTTGTAAGACTCCTCAGTTACACTGCTTGTCTGGCTTGACCACACACACCCTTGTCTAATAGATATAGTATACCATGTCTGCATACAATCATCAAACGAACCACTACTGACTGGTTATAGGCAGACTGCTGATGTCAATACTGTGATGCAAAAAATAAGGCACAGGCAGACAGACTTATACTCAGAATTGCTCTGCTGCGAAACAGGCTTCAGACACAGAAATGCTGTACCAAAAGCAAGGTACCAAGTTTCCATTTCTGCCAGGCTGGTATTTGGTTACGTGTTCATTGATGTTTTATGTGTTTACTAAATCCTGGCACTTGAGCAGGAAAGCATATTCAAGTGCTGTGTCCTTCAATCTGTCAAAACGTCCAGACTGTGAGAAGTGACCAGCCCCCAAGTCACACTTAAAAAGCAGGATGCGGTTGTCTGTCTTGTTCTCTCTCAACTTGGCCACAAACTTTGCTGGCTCCCTGCACATCAACAATGGAACAGCTGAAGATTTCAATGCAGACTGATGTCTTGCAAGAACTGAGTCAATCAACAACACGCTCAGTAGGATGGATGGAGAAGAGCCATGCCAACAGAAACAGACCAACCAATTGTGGACGTGCCAGATCTTACCAGTATCCAACACGAGGGTCATGAAGACCAGCAGTGACCAAAATGTTGGGGTAATCTGCCGGCTGAATGTTGTCCACTGGAGAGTACGTCTTCATGTATTCATAGTACTCTGCTTTCTGCAGTAAAACACACATAGCTGCGGCTCTGGCACAGAGCCATCAAGCTTCCTTCATGCACAAAATGCACTGACGGGACACTGCTCTTCACTCAGGGCACTCAAATGAGTGGGATACATATGCGTCTGGGCACAATTTGTACCAGGTTTGTGGGAATGCAAACTCAGGCATAGCTGATGCATGAACAGTTAGGCACTTACATTTGGGTTACCCCACTCTTCCTGCTCTATGCTTGTCAGTGGTATACTTTCATCCATCATAGTGGTCACTACATCCACAAATGGCACACCCATGATAGCAGCATTGAAGAGATCTGGGCGCATGTTGAGGACTGCACCCATGGTCAGGCCACCAGCACTCCTGCCCTGCAAACAGGTACAGAACATATCGTACACAGCCCAGGAGGAGTGCTACAGCAGCTGCCCACTGCTCATGTGCATCAGACCTGTGAATGCTGCCTGGCATGCTTTCTCAGTGGAGCTCTGGACAAGCTCACAGGCGAGCACCAAAGGCCGGGCATAGAATGCCTTGGTCATGCAGCAGACAAATGACTACTCTCAGTGCACAAGAAACAAGGCTGCTGCTATGGTATGAGGAGCAAGCTGCATTGTTCTGTTCATTCTGCATGGTTGAACTGCACTGACATGTTGTTTTTTAGAGGTATTACACTCAAAATCGATCATTTCTGTCATATTCAAATATGATCACTTTGATAGACAAAACCCTAAACCCACAAAGAATGTTCAAAGTCTCAGCACAGATTCCAGATGATTTTGCTCATTGACAGCATCTTCTCTGTCAAGCTCGTACCTCAATGCACAAGTGGGCTGGGCTGGTGTACTTCTCTTTCACCAGGTACTCTGCACAGGCTATGAAGTCTGTGAAGGTGTTCTTCTTGTGTAGGTATTTGCCATCCTCATACCAGTTGCGGCCCATCTCTCCACCACCCCTGACATGTGCTAGAGCAAAGATGAACCCTCTGTCTATCAGGGACAAGCGGTTGCCGCTCAGGTAAGGGTCATTGCATACTTCGTATGAGCCATATCTGCACGGCATAATAATGATGTGACACAGTCTGTCTACGACAGGACATGCATCTGCCTTCTAGCAGCAGGACTGAGCTGCAGCACAACTGCAAAAGAATGAATGAGACCCTAGCTGTGTTTGTCAGCTTGATCGTTGCCCAGTATAAATTGCATCTGTCGCAACAGGACACACACATAAGGCAGTCAGAGAAAATGTGGTATGCTTCCAGACGAAAGCACTGCAGCATAAGCATTACAAGACAATAATCGCCAAGACGGTAAACAGGAAAAGCAGCGTCTAGCTTGACTAGAAGCACAGAAGAATGCAATCTGACCCGTTGAGCAGCAGGGGATCAGAGCCGTCCAGCTTGACCAGGCCTTGCTTGTACACAATGGACATGGGCACCTTGGTACCATCTGATGCTGTTGCCCACAATCGGTCTGTTTTGTAGCTGTCCTTGCTGAAGCCTCCCAGCACAGGCTGCACCTTTTTCACAGCCCTACATGAAACAGGGTGACTTGCACATGCTGTAAGGCTGCAGATGTATGAAAGAGCTTGCACATGGCCAGCAAGTTGCAGAGTTGTAGCTTACATTAGAAGCGCATTCAGGGCAGTCAGCCGGCTGTTTTTATACAAATGCAGAGTGAAAACCTCGCACGTCTCTGAGCAAGCTTGCCCAAGTAGTAAAGTATTCCACCAAAGGCAAATGCTATGGCAATAGGAGAGATACTTTGAGTGCTGAGCATGATGTAAGCAGGGAGCTGGAACAGATCAGCTGCCTCTTCTCCGTTGCCTCTGAAGCATAGCAGCCAGGTTTTGCCACACCACAACCAAGCAAAACCAAGCTGCAACATCAGCATGCAGTGCTACTGGCCAGACAGAACAAACACAACATAACTGTGCTCTTGATGGGAGAGATGTGCACACCTTTTGCCAGTTTTCATGTTGAGGTCGATGGTGGAGGTGGGAGTGGTGAGGGAGGTGTAACCTATGCGCAGAATAGGGCTGTCAAAGTCGCCCTGGCTGCCAGGTCCCAGGCTATAGGCAGCCTCTGGGAACTGCACCTGCTCCCCCATGCCCAGCGTCTGAGGCATTCCCAACCCATCTGGCAGCTCATATATGGTGGCTTCCTGCAATGAAGAAGATTGTTTATTTCACACTGCAGACCAGGTGCTTCTACATGTCAATGCTTGCTGTATGCTATGCTTTGCACCTGGGCATAATGTGGTACCTCATGCAAAACTTGCCATCCTACAAAAGCCGGTATTGCTGGCATTCAGCTGTGGGAAGCAAGGCATATTTGTGTGAGAACAGCAGAGTACACATGCACAAGTAGGTAAGCACAAAACAGGTCAGATGTCAAACCTGTAGCCCCTTGATACGCTGAAAGACAACCAGGTGACTCTGAGACACAACCATGGACTCAATCTTGACATCTGTCTTGTGGGGAATCAGAACCTGCATGCAAACGGCAGCAGTGACAAGCTGCATAAAGTGTCAAACAAAACATTGGCTGGCTCTTGAGTCAGCAGCAGCAGCAAAAAAAAAATGCCTTACAGCAGAATCGATCGAAGACCCATTGGAGACTGATTGAAAACAATGAAGTAAGTCTGTGTATTCCTAGGCAGGCCATGCAGGCCTGCTAGCATACAGGTCTGTGCAAGCAATTGAGCAGCAGTACCTCTGCATTCGAGCAGCAGTACCTTGGTTTGTGTGGGGTCAGAGACAGGCACAACCAGCACTTCTGAGTTGGGTCTGTCTGCATCTCTGATCTCAATGAAGAAATGGTCGCCACGGTGCCTGATGTCATACTCCACGTTGTTCACACGCGGCAGGATGACCTTCCACTCGCCCTCTGGCTGATCAGCTGATAGGAAACGCGTCTCAGATGTGACAGAAGAGCCTGCAATCCAACAGCAGGAAGTGACCTGAAGCTCAAAGTGATGACAGGGAGCATGAGGCTTCTTTTGGTTACACACTGTGTCATGCAGCCAAGCTTCACTGACAACTCCTTGTGTGTATGTGTGAGTCAGAGGGATGAGTTGCGAAGCTGTGTCTCTGTAGTTGCACGAAACACAAAGAGATTTTTGCTGATCAGACGTGCATCTGAGAACACCTCACTAACAAGCACACCGTGTGCAGCAAGGCTGCCAGCAAAGCAGTGCACACTGTGACAAGTGCTGATGCTCACCAACGTGAATGCTGAGGATCTTCTCATCGCGTGACTTTGCAAGGTGCACATACATCTGGTCATCCTCCTCATGATATACCAGCTCATCTTGCTCAGCGTTGCCACCAACATGGTGCCGCCATACCTACGGCAACAGACTGATTGGACACAACAGCAAAATGGGTGTACGACTGTCTTGTAGTGCATATACATAGCATGCTGTGAACTGAACTGCATGTGCAAAGGTCTGAGATGCCTATGCAGATGGGCTGTACAGGACTGCAGCATGTCTGTGTAGTTGCATGGATTACAATATAACAGTGAATTGGGATATAGGCGCATGCATAACAAGCCTATGTTTTGGTAGACTGGCCACACTGACCTTGAATGGGCGATCTAGCTTGTCCTTGGTGACGTAGAACAGAGTCTTGTTGTCATTGGCCCAGGCTACATTCCCAGCAGTCTCCTGCAGATCATGCATTTCCACTTGATGATAGCAGCTGTTTGTGACAGCAAAATGTCTGCGTGCTCTGATGTCACTCGGCAGGGTCGTGCAGGGCTGGCACACAAACGCTGCAAACTATGCAATCAGGCAGGGCCAAAGAATGTGATACTGGCAGACAGCAAGGTGGTGATACACTCCATAGCTCACATTTGGCACTGCCTCATGCCCAGAAGGAATGTCGGCCGCAATAGCAATACAAAGCCAATACGACATCCACATCCACATTGATACTCACACATGACCATTAAAGAAGCATTACAGCAGTCACAGGACATGCAACTTGCAAGCTGCGCATGCTTGCTGAGCTTAAGATTTACCTTGATAGGCTCTTTGAGCATCTCCCTGTTCAACTCAATGTCTTTCACATGGAGAGTGTACTTTTCATTGCCAGAAGTGTCCTCAGCATATGCCAGCAGCTTGTGATTGGGTGAGGGCTCCAGGCCTCCCACCATGTAGAAGTCAAATCTGGCTGCCTCGGCATTCTCATCTAGCAGGATCTCCTCTGGCTGGCTTTCATCCATGCTGTCAGACTCTGCACCCCAACAGCTGTTGGTTGGAGACTGTGCAATGTTACAGGAAAAGCAACATTTGAGGTGACAACACGCGTCTCAGACACGCATATACAAATAACAGCACTGAACACTTTGAATGCCGTCTGGTATTGTGATGCACACCTGGCCTGCACTCATATCCTAAAGAAGAGCACAACAGGCCCAACGCGTTTTGCAATTGTGTGCCTGGGGAGTGCTTTCCAAACATCTGACAACAAAAGATGTCTCTCTAGTCATCACAAACTGTGACCAATGCAGTGATGAACTTAGCGTTGCCAGCACCTGAAGGGGAACCAACATTTGGTGGCAGCTTCCTTCTGCAGTGCACCCTGTATTGCTTGCCTTCTAGGGTACAACTGTAATAGAAGTATGGTCCATCCCTGCACAGCCAGGTGCATTGTGAAAGTTTTTGAAGCTTGAATGGCTGCATTGCTCTGCAGTCAGGTTGGCATGGCATGATCAAGAGGGAATCTGTGTGCAATGCTGCCCAAGGAAGTTTCACCTGACTGGCGCAGACTGGTCAGCTTCCTGTATCCTGCCACGCATTTCCCGGTACAACTCCTCCTGAAGGTGCTCTGTGTTTTCCAAGACATTGTGACAGTAGTCTGTTTCGGCCTGCATACAGGTAGATCTGTGCCTTGATACTTGCATGCTATTTGAGCTGTGTTAGCTCAACTAGAACAAGATCATCATGTATTCACAGTGCGGTGTCTGCTATAACAGAAAATTCAGGCTTGCATGAGCTCAGCCCTTGAACAAAACTCAGCTTGGTCAATTGTACTGATGAAGGAGTTCTTGAAAGCATGTTGTGAGCAGGGGAGCAGGCAACTAAACTGCTCCTGTAAGTTTAAATCAGTACCCTTAGGTGTGCTAACACATCTTCATCTGTCCTGTTGTCGTCTCTCAACCAGTAGTACTGATCCTTTCTGAGGTCATCAGTGCCTGGTGGACCAGGCAGCTGATGCTCCCTCTTTTCACATCTGGGGGGATATAGAACCTCTGCACAACATTCCTGCTGTTTCAGTTGTGCCTCATCATGCAGGCACAAACTTACAAAAACTGGTCAAGTGTGTGCTGTGCTGCAATGAGCACATGAGCATTCTTGCCAAGGCGCGCTTCTTCCAGCTCCCTTGCAGAAATTGATTCAGAGGCAAAAGCTCTGGCGCGTTGCAGAAGAGTGATCTTCTGCTGATCTCTGATGCCTACATATACCAGATCTTGTGAAGCCAAGATTAACAACAGCGGCTTACCTTTTCTGGCTTTTTTTGTGAGCACACAGAGTTACACAGGCTGGCATAATTTGCTTTTCTTGGCTGTTGTGTGCGGAGTGCAGTAGGCTCTGCTCACCAGGTGCTGGCCAGTGTTTGAAGATGTGAGCTTGACCTCCTCGAACAAGCGTCCGCACTGTATGATGGTCTTTCTTACTGAGTAGCTTTGCATTGTTTTGCAGCAGTGTTCGCACAGGATTGTTTTGCCTGCAGCAGCGCCTCCCCCATTTGCGACATGTGGCAGAAACGCAGAACTGCTCTAGCGCATCCTGATGGACAGGCTTGATCACGGACTTGTGCAGGTACATGCCAGAGATGACATCACATGTTCCAGATGTATTCAACATTACGCGAAGCAGATGCAGGGCTAGTTGCCGACCTCCTCAACACGATCCCTGCAACGATACCGGCGGCTGCACCTGCGCCTAGTACAAATGGCCCTCGGCCGACCATTGTTGGTACCAAGCTTCGATAGTGCGCGGATAGTTGTCGCTTGCACGCAGTCTACGTGTCTATGGCGGAATTGTTACACAGCCACATGGAAACTTTGACCTGAATTACTCATTACGCTACCGCAGGAACTGCAGGTGGCGGTGGTGACATAGCAGTGCTTCCGAAGCACGGAGGCACGGAGGGCTGCAGTAGAAGAAGCTGTACAGGAAGTCAGCAAGTCAGCTCGTTGTACCTGTCGCCATGCTGTGCTGCGGGTTTGAGCTGATCTTCCGTGTGGCCGGATCATGAACGATGATGATGAGTTTCTGCCTTATGAGGAGGACTCCGACGTAGAGGAGCGGACGGAGGTCGTTGATGTAGAGGCCGGTGTCGAGGACGAGGACCTATCCGACGAAGCATTTCTCCGAGGTCAAACTGACGCCGAATCTGACTCAGGCTGGGAAACCGGCGGCGAGACGGATGCAGGCTTCAGCGACGCCGATGCAGGCTTTACTAGCGGTGCAGACACAGATGCGGACGGGGAAGATGAGCTATTTCCAGCTGGTGCCGATCCCTTGGCCATGTTGGAGGGCATGGAACAAAATCGCAACAATGATCACGGAGTCCAGCTGCAGCCGTATGAAGTGCTTGCTAGGCAGAAGAGGGTCAATCGAAACAGAGATCTCTCCGAAGCTACGGTGAACTTTGGCTCAAGCAAATTTTGGCAAACTTAGGTCGAACAGGCGAAGGCAACACTTGGTTCTGATGTGCAGGCTGAGGATGCAGCACGGCCATCTGGGACAGCAGCAACAGAGAGTGTGTTTGGGGCAAGTGCAGACGAAATATGGTACACTGAGTGCCATGCTGCATGCACTGCGACTTGACTGCTCATTGTTGCGCTTGTGGCCACTGACCTGCACTGACATGCAGGAATGATGAGGTTGCAGAGCACCTTGGCATGTCTACCGGCAAAGTAAAAAAACGAAAGAACAAGCGCAGGTCAGTGACTGCTGCTGCAGTGTATAATATTGCAGACTTGTGCACATTCTTAGCCCTGCCTCTGTGCAGACCAAGCAAGGGAAAAGGCAGCAGGACAAAACCGATCCCAGAGGAAGTCAACCGCAAACTGGGTGAAGCGACACTGCACTATGCATCTGGCAGGTGAGGCTGCATGTCACATCTGCAAGACACATCCATGTCAGGGGTCCTGGTTTGAGGTTGCGCTATGCTGCCAATGCCAGGGCAGAATAATGTTCTGCATGGGCACGCATCATCTTATCAAGATGTACACAGAGGCAGAAGGCTTGATGGTGCTGGTGCTGGGATTCTTGCAGGCATGCCGAAGCCATCACTCTCTTACTGGCTGTCATCAGGGAAGCACCAAACTTGCCAGATGCATACCACACCCTGGGGTTGCTGTATGAGTCTCAAGGAGATGCCAAAAAGGCTCTGGATTTCCACATGATCTCTGCACATCTCTCTAAGGTCTGGACTTTGCATGTTGTGGCAGCTGCAGCAACCACAATGCTCTCTGAAAGTATTGTGCTACATCTGCTCAGAAGCTGCCACAAGTTGCGCGGTATGCTTGTTATGCTCACTGGTCAGACTGCTTGCAGGATAGTCAAGTCTGGAAACGCATTGCCAAGATGTCCACTGATCTGGGATATTTGCGGCAGGCCATCTATTGCCTCAAGAATGTAAGCTAAGTATCTGCATGCTGTTCATGGATCTTGTCCAGACAGAGACTTCATCAAGCTCTTCGTTAGGCTCTTGTCACTTTGACACCTTGTCACCTTGACACAGTCTGACGTGATGATGCAGGCCATTAACCGTGACAAAAATGATCTGGATGCTAAATGGGACAAGGCAGTCCTGCATTCTGAGATAGATGAGCCAAGAAAGGCAAGCACGCATATACTGTCAGTATAATATAAAAGTATACTTTGCAAGCGCAATGCAGCGACAATCTGAATTGCCGAGCTCATACCCGATTGGTCAGAACACACGCTTGTGGCCAATGTCTTCATGTACAAAGCACCACCATTGCTTTGATGACAGCAAAGAGTACACTGCAGGCGCTGAAGGCTTTCAAACAGCTGGCAACTGTACGACCTGGGGACCCAGAGATTGCCAAGATGCTAGCTCGCCTTTATCATCAGCTGGGCAACCCTGAAGAAGCAAAGAATGTGTTGCAAGCACACCTGCATGACTACCCCACTGCAGTAGACCTGACACACATCAACATTCTGGCTGAGCTGTACATGGAGGCATCTGAGTGGGGTCTAGCTGTGGATAACATACAGTATGCAGACGCACAGCTGTGCGGACAGGCTGGCCTGCCCGTGGAACTCCAGGTGCAGCTGCACTCATTGCTGTGCCTGACCAAGATAAGCGCATCTTGCAGACTTTGCGCATCCAAGCATGGACACGCTTGTTTCCGTGTCATGCAGTCATTACATGGGGCCTCTATTGACTCTCACAAGGCCCCATGTACTGACTGCAGATCCTCCTACTGTTCTGTTGCTGCTCTGCAGTCTTGTATGCTGGCAGAGATCATGTTTCAACACAATTTTCCCTGGCAGAGAAGTTCTGGCACATAGGTTGCATCACGCTGCACTTGTGAGTGGTCCGATGTCACAACTGCATGCAGCTCAACCTACGCCGCTGTGGCAAGACAACCAGTCCTTGAAGTAGTGCAATGCACTGTGCCGTAGGTCAAAGCAGGTATCTGCTGTGCTCACCTGGAGTCTGATGTTGAGTCAAATCACGGAATGCATGAGGCTCAGCAGTACTTTGGCAACCTGCTGGAGGAGCCGCTGGCTGAAAATGCTGACCTGTGCCTCACTGTTGCAGATGAGCTGCTGCAACTACAGCATGCTGAGGAGGTATGGCAATTTAGCTGTGCAGGCAGTGTTCAGGGGCGCTGTTTGTGTCTGGGTGCACATTGTGTATCCTCTCTGCCATGTGACCCATCATATCTGTTGAGCTTATGGTCCATGGCTGGTGCTGTCGTACAGGCTGCAACCTGACTGCTTGTTGTGACAATCTGAAG
>JAABUY010004335.1_pt1 | contig 14954 bp, 20 predicted proteins | sample 5560271 | NCBI WGS metagenome assembly JAABUY01 (sample SAMN10711886, study PRJNA513374) | rock metagenome | isolation source: Antarctica rocks | place: Antarctica: Victoria Land, University Valley
CCGGGCGTGGACTGTGCGGCGGGCGCGGCCGGCGCAGCTGGTGCGCGGCCGGCGGCGGAGCCCGCGGCGGTCGCCTGCGCGCGCGCCTGCTGGCCCGCCGCCGGCGCGGCCTGCGCCTCTGCGACCTGCGCAGCCTGCTGCGGCCAGTCGGACGCCGCGGCCTGGCCCACGCCGCCGCCGCCGCCGCTCGCGCCGCCGAGCGTCGCCGCGCCGTTGAGGCCCTTGCCGGCGACCGAGGCGATGCCGCTGATCACGCTGTCGACCGCCGCGCCCGCGCTGGCCAGGTGCCCCGGCGGCGGCGGCGCGCTGGGCGTCCAGCTCTGGCCCCAGCTGCTGTCGCCGCCCCAGGAGCCCGCCCAGCCGGGCGGCGCGGGGCCCCAGGACTGGCCCCACGAGGCCGAGCCCTTCTGCACGCCCGGAATCGAGGCCTCCCACTGGGTGGACGGCACGTTGTTGGAGTAGCTCGGCTGCACGCCGCCGGTGCAGGACTGCGCGATCGTGAAGACCAGGCACTTGTTGGGCGAGCCGTACTTGTCGGTGTAGCACGCGTTGAAGCCGATGGGCGGCAGCGTGTCGGTGGCTGAGCGCGAGGCGATCTTGACGATGACCGGCTTGTTGCCGCCGTACGACTCGAAGCACGTGCTGCTGGTCACCACCGAGCCGCCCAGGTTGATGGAGCAGAACTGGAACTGCAGCGTGCCGCCGGCGGGGATGCCGCCCGCGGGCTGGATCTTGCTCAGCACGTCCAGCAGGCGCCGGTCGGCGTAGTCGAACACAAAGTTGCACGTCGCCTGCAGCGTCAGCAGGTTCTGCTTGCACCTGCGCGCGCCGGCCCGGCACCGCGTCAGCGCGCGGTGAGCGTCTCGGGGCCCGGCAGCGCCGGCAGGGCCCGCGGGCCGCCGCCGTCGCAGCGCGGCGGCGCGCTGCGACGGCGGCCCCGAACGGCAGCGACGCGGCGGGGGCAGGGCGGGGCGGGGCGCGCACTCGCCGAAGAACTTCATGCCGCCGCCGCCGGGCTGCGTGCCAGAGCCGTAGCCGGACCAGTCGCCGTACTGGCTGGAGCCGCTGGAGCCCCACTGGCTGCTCCAGCTCTGCCCGCCCGGCGGCGCGGGCACCATGCCGGTCACGTGCTGCGTGGCCCCGGGCACCAGCTGGTCCAGCGACTGCAGCTTGCGCCGCCGCCCCGCGCCCGTGCCCGCAATGGGACACGTGCAGTTCAGGAACGCGTTCCACGACGGCGACGTCACAAAGCCTGCGCGCGCAACGCACACGGGGTCACCTCCCGGGGCGCGCCCGCCGCTGGCGCCCGGTCAGGGCAGAGCGGCGCGGCCATGCAACAACTTAGCGCGCAGCGTTTTGGGTACTGGTGGACCGGCACGCGGCGCGCGGGCACACCTGTCGGGAACGCGCCGCAGGGGTTGTTCGGAGGCGCCGACCCCTGCGAGCGCGCGCGCACGAGATCTTCAGCGGCCCGTCATGCTCTGCCGCGTGTCGCGCAGCCCGCCCGGGCAACGCATGCGCGCACTGGCGCCGCGCGCATGCGCGCATGCGAGAGCAGCCGCGCGCGCCGCGTACCTCGCTGGGCACGCTGCTGCGACTGGAACCAAACGCACGCACGAGGGAGCGGCGCTGCGCCAGGCGCGCGCAGCAGGGCTTGGCTAGCTGGGGCTAGATTGCAAGATTGCCGCACCGGGGTGGGGGCGATCGCCGAGACGGGGTCGTTGGCCTGCACGGTGACAATGACCTTCTCCACCTTGTTCAGGTAGCAGTCGTTGCCGTTGCCGTAGCCGGCCGGCGGGCTAGGTACGCCATAGTTTGTGCCAAAGTTCGCCGAGATGGGCGTCTGCCCCGCCGCGCCAGCGAGCAGCAGGGCTGCTGCGGCGCACAGGGCCGCCAGGCCAGCCATGCTGCACCCTCCGCCCTGCAGCCCGCACGACACAGATTTGGCCAACAGGGCGTAGCCAGATGTTGGGCAGCAGGCTGCCAGCCGGCGCAGGGCGCGCAGGGGCAAGCTGTGCGGTTTCCACGCAGCCCGGCAGGCGGGTGCGCACTGTGCGGCGCGCCGCTGCCTCCCTTGTCAGCCTCCCGTGTCAGATCGCCGCGCGCAGCACGCCCTGCCAAGGTGCACGCGCACGCAACGAGTGTGAGCCTGCAGTGCACTGACAAGGCACAGGTTCCTCTCTTGCCTTGTTTCCTGCCAGCCTGCGCAAACCAAAAGCGTAGCAAACGAGAGGGTTGCAGGGTATCCCTTGCATGCTGGGAGCTAGCTGGCCTCCCAGGCCCACCATTCCGTCATTACACACCCGGCCTGGTTTGAGGCAGGCGCACCCATCCCTCGAACAGGCACATGTGTGCTCCCGGCGGAGACTCTCGGCGCGCCCTGCCTCCAGGCCTGTCCTGCTTCCCTCCTCCAGCTGCCACGAGCCGCCGCACCACCTGAACAGGGCCGGCGCCTGGTGCACGCCCGCCGCCGCGTCACCAGAGGCGGCGCTGCCAGTCCGCTCCGAGCTTGCGCGCGCGCGCGCCGCCGCGCGCCCTCCCTCCAGCTCTTCCGCCCCCCGGCCGTGCTGAAGCAGCCAGCCCAGCGCGGCGCGCACGTCGTCCGCGTACCGCCCCGCCGCATGCTCCGGGGTGGTGCTGGTGAGCCGGAGCAGCTCCGCGTCGGGCGCGGCCAGGAGGCGGGCGAACTCCGCGGCCTGCTGCCGGCCGAGGGCGCCCCGGAGCGGCGCGACGCGCATGCGCCCCCGGCTGAACACCGGCTCCAGCGCCGCGCCGGCCGGCGCCGGCGCCCACAGCCGCGCCAGGCGCGCCGCCAGCGCGGGGCCGCGCGCCTGGAACCAGGCTGCCGGCCGCGCGCGCGCGGCCTCAGCCAGGCCGGGCGCCGCGCGGCGCCCTGCGGGGCCTGGACGAGCAGCAGCGCGAGCGCGGGGGTTGCTGGAGGCGGCGCGCGCCTGGCTGCACGGCCTGTCGGGCGACGTCGTAGACCGCGCCGCAGCAGCGCGGCGCGCCGCCCCGGCAGTTCAGGCCGGCCACGCACGCCAGGCGCAGGAGGACGGTCGCGGGGTGGCGGTGGAAGGCGCCGAGGACGCGCGCGAGCGTCGCGCGGCCGAGCCCGTTCGCGTCGGGAAACCCGCCGACCAGAAACAGCTCCGCGCAGGTGGCGCCCTGTCTCCCCCAGGACCCGCGTGTGGCGCCGGGTGCCGGCGCGGCGGCAGCAGGCAGTGCAGCAGCTGACAAGGCCGGGCGGACCTCCAGGGCGGCGGCGGCGGGCGCGGGCTGACGGAGGCAGGACGCGTCAAAGTGCGCGACGCACACCCGGGCCGGGCGCGCGCTGACGATGATGGCGACCACGCAGGTGGTGGCCTCGCCGGACCCGACCAGGGCGGGCGCGGCGGGAGCGCTGTGCAGGTCTACGCAGGCGACCTCGCCCTGGAGCACGCAGCAGCAGTGGTCCGCAGCTGTCACCGTCCTCAGCGGCAGGCCGGCGAAGCGGGCGGCGACACCTGCCAGCGAGGGCAGGCCCATCAGCCTCTCCACGAGCTGCGGGCAGTCGTGCGGCGCGCCGACCCTCCCCTCCGCCGTGGCCAGCACCATGCAGCCCGCGCGCCAGCTCGACAATCACTGCTCGAATACAGTTGGCTTGCATGTTTTGATGCGCATGCCGCTGCAGCCAACTAGGCTATGTCCGTGGGGTCTAAATAGGCGCAGCCTATCAGGCAGCGACTGCCTCTTTTACGAATACGGACTTCATATTTGCAGGTGTAGCTGAGAAGGTACTCAGAGCCTCAGTGGAAAGAAAAACACGTGCGTATGGACGAAGCTGTGTGACACAAGCGGCCAGGCCCAGGCCACCAGGTACCGCTGCCAGCTGGGCAGTATGGTGCACATCCTTGACCGCCCCCCGGCCTTTAGCAGCTTTGGGGACAGCACGCATAAGGGGCCAGGCCAGGTGCCAACCTGCCCTCAGCTGTGGCGGCGCACAGCTTCTGGCCTTGCAACGCAGCCCCAGCGCCCCGCGTGCTGCTCGCGCCCAGGCGGGCAACAAGAGCGCGCTCGCGTACCACGCAGGCCTGGGGGTGCCCGGCTACACAGGCTTCATCCCCTCCTGGGCCAGCCAGCCCATATGCACGAAGTGCAGCAGAGCGCGTGCAGGCGCGCCTTCAGCGGGCGCACCCCGCCGCCTCTGTGCTCGCCCTCTGGCTGCCGTGCGTCATTCAGCTGCACAGACCCAGCAAACCCGCAGGCGCAGAGCGCGCCGCGCGCGAGCGCGCGCGGCCGGTCGCGCCGGCCGCGCGCACGGCGTCGGCGTACACGGCAGCATACCCGCCGCCGCCCCCTGGCACGCTGCAGGACCCCGCCCTGCGCCCGCGGCCGGCGGCGGCCCCGCTCGCGCCGCGGCGCTTCACCGCGCGCAGCACGTACCAGGCGGAGATGCTGCCCGCCGCGCGCGCCGCGCCGCGCCAGCTGCGCAGCGAGGGAGGGTGCGGCGGCTGCCCGCTGCTGTGCGCGCATGCGCGTGGTTGTGCACGCGGCGCATGCTGGCCTTGGTGCGCTGTGCTCTGACGGAGCGGAGTAGCGGCTCTCTGTGGGGGCCGGGGGGCGTCTGCAATTTCTGCCTGTGGCTGCTCAGCGTGCTCATGCTTGGCTCGGCAGGCCTGCGCCGGCCTGCGACACAGTGCAGAGGCCGAGTGGTGTGTGCTCGCGGAGCAGGGGCTCTGCCGGCTGCCAGGCTGAGAGCGCGCCCGGCGGGCACGCGCGCACACCGCCGCCATCCACCGGTCTGCCTCGCGCGCCAGGAGCGCATGATGCCAGCGCACGCCCCGCCCATGCGCGACCGTGAGCTGCCCCTGTTCTGGCACTAGTGTGCCCTCGCACCTGTGCCAGGCCAAGCTGTGCGCTCACACGCCTCCATGGTGTCCAGGGCACGGGCCCCGCCGCATGCATGCGCACCCGCTATGCAGCCGACTTCACAGACCCCGGCGGCCGCCCCGCGCTGGCGGCCCCGTCAGACCTGACGCCTGCGGCGACCACCCGCGACCTGGCGGCGGGCACAGTGCGCGGCGGCCGCCACATACCAGGCGCGTGGGTCCAGCAGCACTTCGGCTTGCAGCTGCTCCATTTCATGCGAGCTGGAAATGCAGCACTCCAGGCATGCCTCGCTTCATGAGCTCAAGCGGCTCGAGCGTGCAGGCTACTGCGGCTTTGTGCCCTCGTCTGCAGACGGGCAGCACAGACAAGGGGTTGGACAGCCAGGGCAGCGCGCACAGATGCAGGCAGACATGCTGCTGCTCACCCTGGACCAGTACTCGCGCGGGTGCGCATCCCGTGCTCCGTAACACACCCAGGCGTCAAGCTCATGCTGCGGCACTCTGGGCAGTCTTCTGTGCTCTCAATCCAATCAGCCTGCATATGCCTGACTCTGCTCTGCGACAAGTGCGCTTCGGGTGTGCGTGCAGGCACCTCCCGCATTACACTGGCCACAGGCCACAAGCGGCTCGTAACATCAGGTTACTGTAACACTTTCTGCTGCCAGAGCCAGGCTTTGGCGTGCATAGCTTGCCTATGCGAGCCAAACGACGGCTGTGGGCTTTCAGCGTGAGGCTGGTCCAGTGCTGTCAGCAGCTGCTGGACAGGTTGCCATACTTCTCTTCTGCCGTCTTCTTGAGGAGCAACTCTGCTGCCTCAGCGATCTCGTGGAGCTCTACATGGCTGGGGCCGAGCTGCAGTCCCTTCCTGTGGCATGCATGCTGCAACTCAACAGAAGCTGAGCAAGAGAGCACTTGTTGTCTTCTGCTGTAACCAGCAGCACCTGGAGGCTGACAGCGCCGCGCGGTAGTGCCCAAGGCCCATGTGCGCTTCAGCCAGGGCCGCCCAGCACTCTGTCCTGCAAGCAGAGCAATTGCCCTCATCACAGCACCTCCACAAATGCCCGAGAGGAAGTCTCGCTAGTGCAGGTGGGGGCGTGCCAGACCTCGCCTGCCGTTGCACAGGTTCACCTGTCAGGGGCCAGTTTGGCAGCCAGCAGCGCACAATTTAGGGCCTCAGCATATGCGCCCGCTTGCAAGTAACTGACAGCCTCCAGCAACGACGCTGCGGAGGCCGCCGCAGGCGCTGTCTCTTGAGTTGATGCAGGCCTGCGTGCTGTGCATGCAGTTAAGCGCTGAGGCTTGGCTCTCCGTTTACACTGCTGAGGTGGTGTTGAAATCTCAGACTGCCGGCATATGCTGCTTGGGAGCACTGAGGTGATGCCAACGCACCAAGGGGCTTCATCTGCGCCTGCGCTGCTTTGCGCCATTGCGCAGGCAGCTGTGGTAGAGGCTTGCAGCACCTGCCAGGCAGTCCTATCTGCCAGGCTGCCGACTGCGCACGTTGACGACCAGCGCAAAGCGAGAGTCTCCCGCGCACTGTGCGAGCTGTCGCAACAAGGGATTAGTTGTTCAAATCTGCCCTACATCCTTTCCAGCATGCAGAGCATGAGCATGGACACAGATAGGTGTAGTGCATATGCACAGTGCGCTCGCCTGCTGTAAATGCAACTACGCTCCGCCACACAGTTGAGAGCAACCTGTGACTGGCTGACACAGGCCTGCAACGAGCAGGACATACCTGACCAGCACCGTGCACCAGTAACACCTAGCGGCACCAGCTTACAGCTGTTTCAGACAGTTGTTCCTGTCGGTTCCCACAATAGAGCATTCCTGCGGCACACGTTCCAGACACGCCCTTACCTCTGCTCTAAGTCCACGGCTCGTCTCCTACCAGGGCCGTGTCGAGCCGTCGCTGCAGACACACAGTGTGGAAAACCCCACATATGGCACACCGATGCCCGTAAACGAAGGAAGGCACGTGCCCACGCGTCTCCCAATCACGCGCATGCCGCAGGCGAGGCCTGCTGCGAGCGCAGGTGCTCGACAAACTCGTCGATCAGGTAGGGCCACGCCGACATGCTACTGTCCTCCCAGTTCGACAGATCAGGCTTAATGGTCTGCGCCCGCACACACAGCGAGACCTCAGAACATGACTCGCACACACTTGATACCAATGCGCGACAAATGAGCTGAGGGCTGGACAGCAAACAGGCACCTAGGGGAGTACACTCTGGCCACCAAAACATGGCAGTGCTGGCCGATACATCACGCACGCACGAGGGCAGCAGTGCACGTCCTGCATTGTATCTGTGTCTGCATGTTGGGAGCAGCCGTGCGGGCGTCGGCGCCGGGCACAGACCATAGCCTGTACGCCGCACCCCGGCGGGCGGTTTGGGCGCGCCTGCACAAAGACGAGCAGCTGCACCCAGGTGTCGCGCGAGACAGCGCGGCCATGGTGCTTCTCCAGGAACGCGCACCACGCGCCGCACAATGGCCACGGGCGCGCGGTGAACAGCAGCCGCCACATGGCTGTGGCCATGTCCAGCTGCACGCATTTCTGGCCCTTCTCGCGCGACCACAGGTACGCAAAATTGTATATCTCCTGCGCGCGCGCCGGCGCTGTCAGCTGTCAGTCGGCCGGGCGCCTCGCGCGGCGGGAGGCGCAGGCGAATTGTACCACAGCCACGGACACGCTCGACGCCACGGCATGCAGGTCAACACTGCCCTGCCGAGCTCAGCTGGCGAGACAGAATCTTGGCATCACAGAAGAGCCGCCATGCAGCGTTGTGCAAGGCAGCAGCACCACAGCAGCGTGCGGCAGGCCCCGCAGCACACAGCTACTAAACAGAGCTGAGGGCAAGCAGCGCACCTTGAACCTGTCGGGGTCCTCCAGCTCCGCCCGCAGCCGCGGCAGGATGCGGCGCAGCTGCTCGGCGCTGTCGCAGCCCAGGCTGGCCATGCCCTTCACAAACTCCTGCCGGCTGAACTCGCACATGGCCGCGGCGTTGAAGTGCCAGCTGATGACGAGCGTGATCACGTCGCCGGGGTCCACCTGCGGACACGGAGGCGGCCGTATGTCGACTTCAGCCCGGGGGGGCTGATGCAACACCGCCTGCTGCATGCCTTGGACATGCCGCAACAACAGGCCAGCTGCCGCTGACAGTAAGCCTGCTTCCCTACACGCTGGGTCCCAGGCAAGCAGGCGCCCCGGCAGCCTGCCGCGGGGCTCACGCGCAGGTCCTCGCAGAACTTGCCGACGCCCTCGGCCAGGATCATGTCGCCGTGCGGGTCCTTGTAGCGCTGGTACAGCGCCTCCAGCGCGCGTGCGTTGGCGCTGGGCGCCGCCGGCGGCGCCGCGGCGCCGGACGACATGCCGGAGGTGAAGAAGATGTCCACGGCAGCCTCGACGGCCCATCCTCCCGCCTGCGCAGGCATGCCGGGCTCAGGCAGTGGTTCCGGAGCAGCGCTGCCTGCGCGAGGCAGCCGGCAGCGCGTCCGCCTCTGCGCCTGCTGTCAGCCGCATGCCAGCCCTGTCGCCTGTGCAGTGCAGCAGGACGCAGGAGTGAGTGTGGGAAGAACTCACGCTGAGGCACTGCGTGGCGACCTTCTCTGTGCAGCCGAGTATGGCACGGACTTGGCTCAGCTTTTCCCTCTGCGAGCCAGTGAGCCGCATAGTGCCTGCCTATGCTAGCAGGCTCGTCATTGCCGCAGGTGTGCGACTTTCCCAGTGACTTGCGTGTGCCGAGCGCCCTGCAACACAAGCGTTTTGTGCCCAGCGTTTTGCTGCAGCAAGTGTTGTCCCCCAACTGTGCTCATCCAGGCTCCTAACTTTGTGTTGAGTTATCAATCTGCCTGACCAGTCATCAGCTGGGCTCTCCGCTTCCAGTCTCTAACCTGGGCTGTTGACCTCAAGGGCTTCCCTGTTGCATGCAGCAACAGGGAAGCCCTTGATGCAGAGTCCTTTTGCTCGCCAGCGCAGCGGCGCAGGATGATGATGTGCACGCGAGTGTACGATGCTGCCTGCTTCTGGTCAGTGCATCAGGCTACATGCGACGATCAGAGGGTCAGTGGCACGAGCCTTGCGGGGCTGTGTGAGTTAAACTGTACACTTATCTGTGGTGCTCATCACAACGCACGAATCTGCATGCATGATGTACCTACAGACTCCCACAGCACCGTCCAGGGCTCTCAGGAGGAAGCCAACGCAAGCTGCGGGAAGAGCTCCGGGAAGCGGCGCTGCTCGTCGGTGCGCGTGTCCGGCAGCAGCAGCGGGCGGTCGGTCAGGTACAGGGGCTCCCGGAATCTCTGGCGCGCCCCTCCCACAGCGTCAGGCGGAGCACAGCCCTGAGTCTTGCGCCACTCACAGGCTGCCTGCAAGGAGGGGCTGCCGGTCAGCGCGGGGCGGGCAGTGTTTGCTGGGCATTGCGCAAGCGCACGTACGTGGCCGATCGCCGCTGGGCATTGCAACCAGCTCGCCTAAGGGCGGGGAGCGACGCGGGGCACCTTGTTGAGCCAGGGCGTGGGCCGGAGCCGCCGGTCACACATGCTGAGCAGCAGCGGCGCGGGGTCGGCGCCCGGCGCCAGGGCGGCCTCCGCCTCGTCGCGCGCCTCCTGGCACATGACGACGCGCCTGTAGCCGGCCACTGTGGCCGTGTCGATCCAGCGCGCCTCATCGCCGTGCGCTGCGCGGCCCCGGCGGAGGCGCGCTCGCCAGTTGCCGCACACAATGAGCCGCTCGGGCCGTCATGGCAGGGCTCGCTCGCCGTGCCGCAGCGCGCCGCGCGTCCGGCCAGCCGCCGCCAGCGTGCGCGCTGCACCGACCGCCGTGAGGGCGAGTTGCACGCATGTTCATACATGGCAGGTGTCGGGTTGGCAGCCCGCTGTCAGCCACCGACCCGCTGACAGCAGGTCGTCGCGCGGCCGCAGTGCGCAGCATAGGCCTGCCCTAGCCCTATCTACCCCCGGCGCACCAATGATGAGCAGCCAGCGGCGGACGTTGGCGATGCCCTCGGCCGCGCCCACGCGCTCCTCCAGGCGCCGCGCGGCGGCCGCGGCCGCGGCGCCCGCGCCCTGCAGGCGCATGCCGGCGCCAATGCGGACGGCCAGGCACGTGGAGCCGGCGTCCATGTCCTGTACGTGCGCGAACCTGCATGCAGGCCGACCGCGCGCGCTCGCCCCGGGGCGAGCACGGCGCTGGCTCCCGCCTACGCTTTCCTCGCTCGAGGAGCGTGCCTGGGCGATGCGTTGCTGGCTCGAGGAGCGTGCCTGGATGCGTGCCTGCTGCGGAGGCTGATATCACACTGCAGGTGTGGGCAGCCCAGTGCGGACTAGTGTAAACGATGAGGCACCCGCGCTCGTCCGTAGCTTCTGGCGCTCACGCGTCCTGATGCGCGCCGAGCACACGACACGCCATGGCATGGGCCCGGCGCCCCCGCGAGGGCGCGCCAGAACGCCGGCACGAACAGCAGGTCGCCGGGCCGCAGGAGCGCGACGCTGCCGCGCGCGCCCGCGAGCGCTGGCCAGGCGGCCGCGTTTGGGCGCTCCAGGTCCGGCATTGCGTAGCGGTCGTATGGGTGCGCGACGGGGAACGGGTACATCCCGGCGAAGGCCAGCGTGGGCGGCAGCAGCAGCACGCGCCGCCGGCCCGCCACCTGCGCGGCCTCGCCCGGAGTGCCTGCAGGGCGGCACGCGCGCACAGGCCCAGCAAGAGGTCCAGCAAAGGCACAGCAGGGTGCAGGCACAGATCTGCGCTTCCTAAGAAGGTCATCGCCCGCCGCTTTCCTCAAGCTCGCCGCTCGGGCGCGGCGCATCCGCGCCTTGCTTCCTGGCGCCCATGCGTCCGGCATGCATCCGGCTCGGGGGGGCCTTGCAGCCCGGGGGTGCGCATCGTGGGAGATGACTGAGCGGCGTGTGCGCGCGCCTGCGCGAGGAGGCGGTCGCAGGTGGCGTAGCGCGCAGGCTGCAGCGTATCCGCGGAGGCCAGCTCCAGGTCCACGCCCGCGACGCCGCCCCAGGCATGCGCACGCCGGGCGTCCTGCACGGCCCTGAGCCCATGGGTGCTCGCTGTGCGCTCGCGACGCTGCGCGGGCTTGATGGCTCGATGACTGCAGCAGCCGCGCGAGCGACAGTTTGGGAGCATCAAATGCAGCAGGGAGCGTCTCCTGTGTCCTTTGTGCATGCGCAGTGCATGCAGCGAGCGGCTCTGCGCGGGCAGCGCAGCCCGGGGCGCGCCCACAGCCACTGCCACTTGATGCACTCTGTCAGGTCACGGCGCAGCTCTGCGCCCAGGCCCGGCGCAGCCTCAGGGGCGCCCAGGCTCGGCTGTGGAGGAGCTCCAGCTGCGCCACCGAGCACCGGCGCCGGCGCGGTCATGACCTCCGCCTGAGACAGCATGCAGTCTCACTCACTTTGGCGCCCTTCTTGCCAGACAAGGTAAGTCTGCACAAGCAGGTGCTGTGAAATCTTGTGCGGAGGCAGACTACCGTCCACAACAGCGCATTGCAAATGTGTTGCATGAGCAAAGACATGTCACACGCGGTGCTAACAAGCGGCGGGTGACCAGGAGAGCGCACCCGCACGAACATGCGGCGCTCCTGCCAGGCCACGACGCACTCGGCGGCCTCGCCGAAGCGCATCGGCAGCACCTGGCTCTCCGGCTCGCGCACATGATACATGCCGCCATAGACGTTCTTTTCGCTGTCCGCCTCGAGCACGGCGGCGCGCTCGGCTGTGGCGCACATCGCGACCATGCTGCCGCCGCCAAAGTGTGCCGCCTGGCCAGTCAGCAGAGAGATCATTCTGCTGCTGTGTTGTGCGCGCCACGCTGGTGATGACCTCACAGACATGCCCTTTCTCATTGCCGCCTGGCGAGTAGACCTGCAACGGGACATGATGCATGAGCGGAAGAGCCAGCGGAGAGCTCTGCATGAGCAGCTGCCTCTGGCAGGCTAGCTATGTGTGCCCAGCCTTGTCAATCCCATGCAGCACTTCACCTTGCCTGCACAGCCACAGGCGCATGAGCAAGGCTGGAACTGGTCAGCCCACCAGGTATGGCTGCGTCCAGCGTTCAAGCAGCCCAGCGACCAACGGCGTGTTGCGCAGCACAGCAGGGAAACCTCCGCGCAAGGCCTCCCAGGCCGCAAACGCCGACTGCGGTTCGCCCTCCTGCACCCCGCGCTGCTCAAGTTCTCCAGTCGCAAAGCGCGGTGCTTGCACATGCAGCTCTTATGCGCGACTGTACCGTGAAACTGGGCACTGGTCCGCCGTCCAGCCACGCTGCAAAGCGCTGCTTTGGAGCTGCTTCGACCAGGGCTGGCCTGTTACGCAAGAGTGCACACGCACGGTTAGACTGCCCAGAGACGCTTGCGCAGCAACGTGAACGGTTGCAACAGCAACATAACCAGAGTCACAAGCTCACTTGCTGGCCTGTGACAGCTGAAGCCTTGCGTCAGCGCCACTGAGGGCGAGCGCGCCCGCCCGCGCCTTGATGCGACCTTTGCCGCGCCCCTCTGGCGTCGTTACATCAAGCCTTTCGGCTCGGACAGCTATTGCGCGGTCCATGCTGGCTGTCCAATCCACCAAGAGATGCTGCTCTAGGAGGTGTGGAGCTTCCCCCAAAGTGCATGGAACGCCGAGCTCCAAGAAGCGCCCAAAGAGGGAGCCGCCGACCGTACCCCTAGATCTACGGTCGAAAACCGTGCGCACTTTGGCTGCTGCACAGCATATTGCTGCACTCAGCCAAGCTTGTCACCCCTGTTTGCCCATTGACTTTTACGCTAAAGCCTTCCATCACCTCTTTCTACACGATGTCAAACCCGATTGTGTTCTTCGACGTCAAGGCGGGCCCCAAGGACCTGGGGCGCATTGAGATGACGGTGAGGAAAAGCTCGAGCACCGCCACTCTCTACTGTCCTTTAGGAGAAAACTTGACCGATCGGGCTTTGGTTGCGATCTTGAAGACATGTCTGCCATGCACGGTCGCGCGCAATATAAGGAAGCTGTCACGCGCAGCTGCGCGCCGACGTTGTGCCGAAGACTGCAGAGAACTTCCGTGCTCTGTGCACTGGTGCGTGGACCTGTGTGTCTGACGCGCATCCGCTGTCCGCCACCCGCCGCGATTTGCAATCAGGGGCTGCTGCATCTGCTGGGTTGTTTCTGCTGTGCACCTGATGAGATATTTGCTGCTTGGAAACATGCGGATGCTCAGCCTCATGCACGCATGTTGTGTGGCGTGCACAGGCGAGAAGGGCAAGGGCCGCTCCGGCAAGCCCCTGCACTTCAAGGGCTCGACCTTCCACCGTGCGCTCCCCTGCACGCTGCTGTGCTGGGGTCAGTGCGTGCTATCCTGTACCCGTGACTCAGCTTGGTCGGTCTGTCTGCGCAGGCGTCATTCCCGACTTCATGTGCCAGGTAAGCACTTCCAGGGCTTGCCTGGCACTCTCTGAGCAAACGCTATGCTCAGAAGCAGCCACCCCATCTTGCGGTCGAGTCTGACATGGTTTCGTAGGGAGGTGACTTCACCGCGGGCAACGGCACCGGCGGCGAGTCGATCTATGGTGAGTGTTGCTGCAGGCCGTGACAGCGTGAGATACCAGAAACTGACGGCTACTAAGCACTGCGAGGCTGCTGGGGCAGGCACCAAGTTTGCCGACGAGAACTTCTCGCTGAAGCACACCGGCGCGGGTGCGCCGCCTGCGCACCAGCCGCGCGTTGCACAGCTTGAGCGGCCGGCCGCCGTGCGCATTGAGCCAGTGAGGCAGCTGTCTCACGTCGGCGGGCCCGCCGCAGGCATCCTGTCCATGGCCAACGCGGGCCCGAACACCAACGGCTCGCAGTTCTTCCTGTGCACGTCCAAGACCGCCTGGCTGGACGGCAAGCACGTGGTGCGCGAGCCGGGGCCGCAGCATGGGACAGCCAGCGTGCCACCGGGGCGGAGCAGGGCGTCAGGGCTGCTGCGCAACTATGAGCGGCTGAGGCGATGCAAAGCTTCAGGCCATGGGGCATTGCCCCGTTGCCTCACTGCCGCGGCGCTGCGGTGCTTGTTTATCAGAGACGCTGTGAATGGCAGGTGGTACACATTATGTGAGCAGCCGCGCCGGGACGGCTGCGCAAGGCTGCTGGGACTGAGGCGCCGCTCGGCGCAGGTGTTTGGCTCGGTGACCAAGGGCATGGACATTGTCAAGGCCGTCGAGTCCTACGGCAGCCAGAGCGGTGCGACCTGCTGCCTGCACGTTTGTTCCTCCTGCTCTGGTAAACAATACGCAGCTATCAGTGATATATCCTCATCAGCCCATTCTGCATGTTGGGCTCACTGTCGCGCGGATGCGCGCGGCGGCGCAGGCAAGACGCGGGAGTCGATCACGATCGCCGACTGCGGCCAGCTCTCGTAGCTTGTCGCCAGCTTCTTTGTACAGGCTGTTGCACCTTTTTGCATGTAGCTCTTGTGCCTCATGATCATGCATTGCTGTGGCTGAAATACTGATTGCGGGGGTATACCATCATCTAGGCTGTCGTGGTCAAAGCTCCTGGCATGCAAGGAACCCGCGAAGTTGTTGGGTGTATGCAGGCGTAGGCCTGCTGACACATCCATAGACGCATGCGCACCGGACTCATTTTGCTCAGTTGCAACAACTGTTCAGCACGAATACCTCGCACTGTCAAGAGCGCGCTCTCTTCGCTAGCGTGTAGTCCCGAGCTTGACATAGCGGTAGGCATGACGCAGTGCTTCGCCGAACAGCTTACACTCAGCACACAAGCCTGCACCTATATTCCCTTCTTGCAGCATCTCTACAGGCATGCTTATGATATTGTGTACCAACAGGCATGCCCAGGGGCAGGCAACGGCCCGCTAGCAAGCGCGAGGCACCAGGTTGGAACACTGCTCGATCCTGCGCTTGCCAGCCGTGACCCAAGAGCAGGCTGGCTGCGGGCCGCACCTGCTAAACGCGGCGCACGCGCCAATGCGCCGACCGCCCACAACGCGCCGCGGGCGCGCCCGGGCGGCCTGACGGCGGGGGCGGGGCGGCGGGCGGCCGCCATGGGCGGCGAGAAGGGCAAGATAGACCTGCTGCTCAAGTTCTTTGACAG
>JAABUY010004337.1_pt1 | contig 14943 bp, 27 predicted proteins | sample 5560271 | NCBI WGS metagenome assembly JAABUY01 (sample SAMN10711886, study PRJNA513374) | rock metagenome | isolation source: Antarctica rocks | place: Antarctica: Victoria Land, University Valley
GCGCGGCCGCGGCGCCCGGCCGTGCCGAGCGAGGGGCCTTGCGGTTGCGCAGGTTGACGCTGAGCACGGGCGCGCGGTCGTCCGGGCACTTCAGGACGACCATGTCGTCGTCCTCGGGCGTCCGCGCGCGCGTCTGGAGCTCACCGCCGACCAGGAGGGTGCGACATACTGCAGTCAATGCTCTAACCTTGTTCTTACTGCCGCCAGCTCCCCACCGACGCCGGTGCGCGGTCTGCATGCCACATGGAGCAGTTGTGCCCTTTGCCGTGCGACGCGGCACTCAGCACAGCAAGGTGTGCGCTGCAGGACCGCCGGCTTGCTGCAAGTATAGGTAGGGCCGCCTCCTGTGCAGCCCTAGCCCGGCGGGGCGCTGCTGAAAAAGTCCGCAGCCTTGCGCAGGCCCTGCGCCGCCGCGCGCGCCCAGGCCGCCGCGCGCGCCCCTGCGCCCTCCGCGCAACCTGCGCCCGCCGCCCAACCGCCGCCCGCCGCCCAGCGCCCGCCGCCCACGGCCCGCCGCTCGAGCGACGAGAGGCGCCTGGCGGCGATGCCCTACCCATACCCTATATTGCTGCTGGCGCCGCTGCCAATGCGACACGCGGTTCCGCGCGCACAAGCACGCCAGGCCTGGCGGCCGGCCCGCCCAGCTGCGGCGCGAACTCCGGCGCGTCACGCGCCATCTGAAGTGCCTGGAGCTCACCCGCAACGCCCGTGCGCGGTGACCACGCCGTCGCACACAAAGCTCGCCGCGCGGCCTGGCGCGCGTCCCTCGCTTCGTGCGCAAGCATGGCAGGCATGGCGGCCGGCCCACCCGGCGGCAGCGTGGGCCTTTGTCAGTCCGGTGTGACGCTGGCCGTCAGCCACTCAAGCGGCCGAGTCGGCATTGGGGTGGCTTTCGTACCTCGCCCTGGCTGCTGCATTGGCGCCGCTGTTACTGCATCATGGGCGGCGCTGGCGCAGCAGCCAGGGCCTGAAAGGCACAAAGCCACCGCAGCGCCGACCCGACCGCTCAAACTGGCTGATGGTCATCATCACGCAGGGCGGGCCCACGCCCGCGACGAAGCCGCGCTGGACGGCCGCCACACCTGCCTGGTTGCGTGTGAAGCGAGGGGCGCGCGCCGGGTGGAGTTTCAGCTTGTGTGCAACGGCGTGGTCATTGCGCACGGGCGGTGCGGGTGAGCTCAAGGCACTGCTGCGGCGCGCGACGCGCAGGAGGGCGCGCCGCAGCCGGGCGTGCGCGGCCTGCTGTGAATGCCGCCATGCATTGGTCTTGCTGGGCGCTCCACGCATAGGGACACCTGCATGTGCCGCGCCTGGGCTCCCAGGGCGGGAAGGCAATGGAGTCGCCGCGGCCAGGCGCGCCCGCGCCAGCCACTGTGCCAAGGAGGGTGCGGTTGCTTTTACATGTCTGATTCTGCGGCGCGCACTGCTCAGCGAGCCGCCTGCATCAAGCAGGAGTAGCCGGTCATGGAATGGCTGCGAAGCGGGGCGCTGGACTGCGGCGGCATCGCCGCAATGGATGCCGTGCAGCCCTGGAACAGACAGTCAACAAAGAAAGCATGTGTTCTCTTTGCCACATTGTTGACCAGGCTGGCCGGCAGCCGGCCAATAATGTGGGACAGAGAACGCATACCTCCCGTTGATTGTAATAGACGAGTCGGCATGGTGACCACTCCAGCAATGTCACCTGTCAGTGTAGCGCACGGTCCGCGCCCAAAACTCCCGTTGATTGTAATATACGAGTCGGCATGGTGACCACTCCAGCGATGCCACCTGTCAGTCTAGCGCACGGTCCGCGCCCAAAAACATGCCCGGCTGCTATATCGCTCTATCCTGGCCCCTTCGGATGAGACCAAGACGCATTCACTGGCTTCCAATAATGAACATTGTGCCTCCGAATTGCTAATTCTGCCATGTCTCAGTGAGACACCTTTGGCACCGCTGGCACAACATGCATGCATACAGCTGACATTCTACTAAGAGACTGAGTGCCGGTATCACAGAACCTGCCAGACTGCAGCGGCAAAGGTAGTTCGGAGTCTGAGCACGAGCGCAGAAGCAACCGGCTCTGAGCGCGCGCGCCCTCCGGCACACTCAGGCATAATTGGCTACTGGCCTTTCTCAGCCAGCCGGGGCTGCTCACGCGGTGGGGTCTCCAGGCTCTTTACAGATACATGATCAGGAGTGATGAAGGCAGTTAGGGTTCAGGGTGCGTGCAGGCACAGCCTGTTGACACTGTAGCAGGCAAAGATGTGGCAAGGCATGCGGGCAAGCACTTCCAGGCTATGCGATGTGAGCGCGTGAAGTACCATAAATGACATAGTTTGGACGCCTGCACAAAGTCACATCGCGAGCTGCAAAAGACACAGGGCACTTGCGCAACATGTAACGTTGTGTGTCTGCTCGCCCCGCGAATCAACGTGCTGCCGCGCCGCCGGTTCAGCTCAGGCAAGCCATCTTGACTTGCCTGAGCTCGCTCACCTTGACTTGCCTAAGGTGCACCAGCAGCGCGGCAGCCCCCTGACTAGCTGGCGTGAGCAGGACGCTTGACCACCTATATCACACACATCTCCTGCTTGTTTTGCAGCTACCGTGCAGCTCAGGCAGCACGCCAGGAACTTGCCCAGCGAAGCCAGGTCCTCCTCCGCCAAAAGTGACAGTCTAAACCTGAGCGTGAATGCGTTCCATGCCAGCGTTCTCTTATATGGGTCAGATCTGCTTGAGGCAGACCTGCAGGCAGGAAGCTGGGACGGTGCAACGCTGGAGGATAACAGGTTTAAGTGGCACGGTGACCACATTTTCCCATTGCCAAAGTTCAACCTGCATGACGCGCAGGCGACGCGGGCTGTGCATGCATCACTTCAACCTGATAGCCTTGACCCCAGACGATGACACTCAAGCTAAGAAGTCTGACCATCTCCGCACGTGCATGGAGGCCTTCCACTCCACCATCCCCTCATACGGGCTGATCTGCCTGTGCAGGGCCTGGCTGCGCTGAGCGTCTTCCTGTCATGCAGCCTGAACTGGGCAGCTCAGGCCCAGGATAACCCAGGATGCCGGAGCTGCCTAGCTCAGGCCGCATGACAGCGTAGCCAGGTCCTCCACACGCAGATCCACCCGGAGGAGGGGATGGTGAGTGGAACGCTTCCAAGCGCATGCGGAGATCGTCAGTCCTCTTGGCGTCATCGTCTGGGGTCATCGTCTGGGGTCAGGGGCATCATGTTGTAATGGTGCATGCACAAGCGCGCTGCCAGCGCGTCATGCAGGGTCAAGCTTTGCAATGGGGAAATGTGATCTCCATGCCACGTAATCCCGCCGTCCTCCAGCGCTACGCCGTCCTCCACCTCCAGGCCTAAGGCAGACCTGCGCCGTACAATGGAATGCACTGTGGTGGGAGGTGGCGGTTCGCCAGGCTCGCTGCAAAGTGCGGGCGCGCCTGGCGGCGCCCAGCAATGTCACAGAGGACTTGTGCGCGTGGTGAGCTGTCTGCTGCACTGTCTGCTGCACGCCCTACAGCGGCAGCGCAGGCCCCTCCGCACCAGCTGCGCACGGCGCAGCCTCAGAAGTGTCAGCCTGCAAACGCACTTGCATCAGCAAGCGCTCGTTCATATGCAAAAAGTGCTAGACACGCCCCACTACCTTGTTGCTGGCAGTTTGTGGCCTGAGCGGTTGATGCACCTCGTCTGGACATCCACCGCCCCGCCTATGCAGCGGGCTCTGAGCTTGGTGACCAAACGCGGTTGACGACGTGGTGTCCAAGGAGTCCAAGACACGCAGATGGCATCCACCGGTAGCACTGCTCAGAAGGCAGTGGGAGAGGCCCAGAGAATGGCACGCACCGGCTCTGCCCAGCTTGCATGTCTTTGTCCTGCGGGTCCTGTGCGACTTTAGCGCAGGTATTTCTGGCTCTTTGTGACACAATGCTGCAGGCACGTACTGGTTGTCGGGAGCGTGATACAGCTCTAGCTCCCCAAAAGTGAGCAAGGTCCCAAGCGACGGTACAAAGCTGGTTCGCTACCCTGGTTCCAGGGTAGGGAACGTCAGGTTAATCATGTTAGCTGGGTGGCACTAACTGTAGCCGGGCGGTAGCGCCTCTGTATGGAGTGTGACCGCAGAGCCCTGGCCGACGAGCTGTTCCTGCTCCTTGAGTGTTCTTATGTAGCCTGTGTTTGTGACGAGTTTGCTCACTGCTCACGCCTGGGTGCGCCATACTGGAGTCAATACAGCAGCAAGACACTCGCGGAGTTGCTTGCTCATCCTGGTTTTGCCTATTGTGCCCTGCCTGTGGGTGTTGCCTGTAAGAACTACTGCTGACTGCCTGCATGCCCAACAAAACTGTCGCCTGAGGAGCACTAGCTGGCTGAAAAAGGCAACCCTACATGCCTGGGTGCGCCGAAGGGCGCGCACTCAGGACCTTTGTCATCCTTTCTATATTGCATTGGAACGGGAAGCACCTCAGTCGGCTGACGTACAGTGAGAAGCTTCATTCATAGCTGTGTAGTGAGCTCCGCAAGATCACACCTGCCTGCCAAGTGCTTACCAGAGTGTATGCATGCGCCATGCATACACTCGCCGACTGACGTAGAAAAGCATGTTGTTAGACCTCGGCAGAAGCAAGCACTTGAACCCAAAACGAATGGCCTGATAGGCACAGACTGGCACTTCAGCACACTGCTGTCAGGGCCCTGCCGTGACGACAACCATTCACATAGCCCATGCAGGCCCTGAAACTCTCTTCCAACGACAACAACAGCATCGGCCACTGCCGTCAACAAATCACATAGCGGCTACTCAAGCGCGCAACGGCCTTCTCTGCAGGCCAGAAAACACACACACGGCCCCCTAGATTGCATTCGGCAAGAGCGTGCGCTCATGGAAGGCATGCCCAGCTGGTGGCCGCTGCTGTGCTGCCATGCTTCAGCACCACAGCATTACCACATGAGTGACCACAGCTGCCTGTCTGCACCTGATGCACTGCGCTGCATCCCCAAGCCGCAGCTCAGTTATTGTTCCGGAGCCGGAGGGGATCCCCACAGGGAGAGCTTCGCAGGGCAGTGCTGCTACAGGGGCGGGACGTCCCGTACTGAGCCGTAGCAGGCGCTGCCGCCCATGCCGCCCCGCAGGCACACCTCTGCATGTGGGACCCCTCCTCCGGGGCCTGCGGAGGTGCCAGCTTGCACCCTTCACCGTCCTCCTCCAGGACCGGAACGCGCAGGTGGGTGCGCACTCGGGAGGCTGCACGCGAGGGACAAGGCTCTGCCGCCGCCGCCGCGCTCAGCCGGCGCCCGGCGCGGCGCCGCCGCCGCGCAGCGCCACCTCCGCGAGCTGCGACCACTCTCCGCCGGCCCGTCCAACAGTGTGACCAGAGCGCGATCTAGGGTTAGGGTAGGGTCTGCCGGACAAGGCTCTGGCGCCGGCGCGCTCAGCCGGCGGCCGGCGCGGCGCCGCCGCCGCGCAGCGCCACCTCCGCGACCTGCACCCACTCCTCCGGCGGCTCGTCCAGCGGCGTGCGCCAGAGCGCGAGAGCCTCGCAGGTGAAGCTCTCGCTCAGCAGCGCGGGCGCGCCGTCCTCCGCCAGCGACAGCATCTCCTGCGCGGCGCGGCGCCCCGCGATCGGCGCCCTAACCCTGCCCTAGCTTGCAGGTGAAGCTCTCGCTCAGCGGCGCAGGCGTTCCTCCGCCAGCGACAGCGTCTCCTGCGCGGCACGGCGCCCTGCGCTCGGCGCTCTACCCTAACCCTAGCCTCCGAGTCAGGATCTTATGCCGCTGGGCATGCTTGCACCTGCACGCTGTTTAGGGGCAGGCAGGAGATTGCGCGAGGTGCGCGGCTGGCTGCAGGGCCGCCGCTCGGCGCGCGGTGGTCAGGACGCGGGAGCAGGCGGGCGCGCGCGCGCGCCTGCAGCTGCTCCACCAACTCGGCGCGCTCTTCCTGCGGGATGTCCGCGTACAGCAGCGACAGGTGCGGCGTGTAGCCCTCGCCGTCACCCAGGCCGAACGCGCGCCGCGCGGCCGCGGCGGCGCGCTGTACCTCCTCGTCCGGGTGCACCAGCACGAACACGCACTGGAACCTCGTGGTGGACTGCGCTATGCGGTCAAAGCGCAGCTTGTACGCCTGCCGGCCAGCAAAGCGCGCGTGAGCGCCGCCGGGAGTGTGCGTATGCCGCCGGTTGGCCCGTCTCTGCTGGCAAGCGCGCACGCTCGGGGCGTGCGCGACAGTAGCTGACACGGCACTGAGCACCTCGCTACTCTATTTCAGTATACCTGGTTCAGCGCAAGCAGCACAGTACACCCGAGCGCCAGCATCGGTGAGCGGTGCACATTCGCTTCCGCAGTTTGGCGGCTAGCGCACCGGCAGCGCCGAACCGAGCTCCTGGAACGCTTCAGCACCTCCTCAGCAGTCTTGTCTTCGATGGGGCCGGCAACCGTCACGTGCGGCACAAAGCGGGGCGTGTTGTGCTTATCGGCCAGCTCGTTTATGATCACCTGCAGCTGGTCTGCCAGTGCGCCTGCATCGCCAGACAGAGGGCTATCATGGGAGGTGACTGTGCTCCAAACACTGCAGCCTGCTGCTAGCTGCGCTGCATCCTGTGTGCGCTCAACACATACAGAGGTGTCTGAGAGCAATTGCGGAGCACAACTGGTAGCTAATGCTCACTGGTGCTCACAGACACACCAGGGTGACGCAAGCTGTCTACCAGAGCATGGTGTGCAAGCATGGTCGGCCGCATGAGAGCGCTGGTTGACGCAATGCTGGCCACTAGAGCATGGTGTACAAGCGTGGTAGTCCGTGAGAGAGCTTGCTCTATAGCTAGGTACACAACGCGCCTGTTGGCTGCGCCCAGACGGAGTACGCCATCCTACGCCAGGGCAGAGCAGAGCGGCTGTCCAGCGCAGTGCCGCACACTGGACGCCAGTTCGCAGCACAGCGCGGCCGTGCAGCACAGTGAGCGGGAGGTCTGAGTGCACCAATGATCTTCTTAGTCGAAAGTGGAGCGGTGCTTTTGCAAAACAAGCTCATCTCCTTGCTGCATGGGGGGATTGCACATGCCTCATGCGCGCCAAATGCACTGAGGTGTGGGTGGCAGGATGCTCCAAGGCATGGATAGCATGCCGCAGGTTGCTATGCCGCAGGTCTGCATGTGACTGCTATTTTTATGAGCCTAACATGTTTGCGCACAGGCTTGTGATCTCCAGGAAGGCAGAGAATCCACTGTGAGAACGCTGCAGATAAGTTCACAACAGCGGCATGTCAAACGCAAACAGGCTCACACTTAACAATGCAGGTGTCAGACCTGAGCAAGTGCTTTGTACAGCATGTTACATGATAGCTAGGAGTGCAGCATAGCTAGTGGAGCCTTTCCACCCCGTCAGGAGATGCAGTGCGTGCCCTGCCTTGCGCGTCGTAGACCCTCCTATCCCGTCAGGTGCGGGGTGCACGCCCTGCCTAGCGCGTCGAGTGACAGGCCGACCGCGCACTGTGTCGCTCACGGCGCCACACTCCACCGCCGCCCGATGGCGAAGGCTGTCCAGCGGCACAGCTGAGGAGTGTGCTCTCGACATGGGCCGGAGCCAGCGCCTGCAGGTGCGGCTGGCCAGGCGAGGCGACCTGCCGCTCAGCTCCAGCCGTTCTTCTTTGCGCGGGGCGCGCGGCTGCTGGCGCCGAACACGCTGGCGGCGCCCGCATCGTCGTCGATGCGGCCCAGGTCGCCGCCGCCGCCGCCGCCGCCGCCAGGCGCCCCCAGGCGCAAGAACATGTCGTCCAGGCTGCCCGACTGTGCAGGCGGCTGCGCCCCTGCAAGCAGGCCGGGACTCCATTTGCGGGCCTTGCAGGGCACCGTCATCATCCTACCTAATATGGCAGCCCCGCCCTGCGGATGTCAGCCGGCTGCTCCCTCCAGCAGCGGGCCAACCCAGGTTACCGCCGCCACTGCCTGGCGCGCCCGGCTGGTTAGCAGCGACATGCAGGCTGGAAGTGGTAGGGTAGGATCAGGGTACAGAGCGCAGGCAGCGCACCGGGGCTGGAGGTGCCGGTCGCGTCGTACACGTTGCGCAGCAGCCCGTGCGTCAGCGCGGTCGCGGGCGCGCCGCGCGGCAACAGCGGCGCGGACGGTGCGGCAGGGCTGGCGCGGCCTAGCCCGCTCGGCCGCGTGCCCGTGAAGCTGCGGCGCGGCGCGTCCAGCGCGCGCGCGGAGTCCTGCTGCGCGGCCCTGCGCGCCCTGCAGCAAAACTCTCCTGAATTTACGACGGCGCCGCAGCAGCAGTGAGCATCGTGAGTGTACATTGCATGCTGAGCATGGCCGTTGTGCTGTCCCGGCTCCGCCGCCCGCGCTGGAAGTTGCTGCAACGCGAGGCATCCCGCCGGCGCGGCGGGCCCTGCCTGGCGGCTTGGCGCGCCCTCGCCTGGCTGCAGTGTTCGCCCGCTTGCAGGGTGACAGGTGACAGGCTTACAGAGTCACAGCCCACTCGCCACAGTGGTGTTGCAAATGCAACTCCTTCTCTGCCCTGGTAACAAAGGTCGCTTGTCCCGCCCACGTTTGCGGTCGCGCGACTGCCCCTGTGCTGCCAGCTGCCGCCCTGGGCCAACACTGCGCCCCGCACGGAGCGGCGCGCAGGCGCGCACCGGCCCCCGCTGGACGCAGGCGCGCCGGCGTCGCGCGCGGCCAGGTTACGCGCGCGCACCTCCGCGGCGCCCCCGGCCGCCTCCGGCCCGCCCCAGAGCCCCAGGCACTCGCCGATGGGCTGCCCGCGCGCTCGCGCCTCCTGCGCAGCAGCCCGCGAGCCCCGCCCTCACGCCATGCACGCCATGCAGAGCGCACACTGCTCCGCGGCACTGCGCAATCTGTGCTGCACCGGCCCGCTCAACAGGTCGGCAGCGGCGACTCGAGCGTGTGGGGGCTCGGGGCCGCGCCTGCTCCTGGCGCAGCAGCGCGCGGCCGCGCTCGGTGTGCTCGTCGTCGCCGACGTCCTCGTCGAAGCGCAGGCGCTTGGGGATGCAGCAGCGCACTATCCGGCCCCAGACGTTGAAGAACCTGCGCGGCCGCTTGCCCTCGGCTCCCAGCCGCCTGTGCACTCAGCGGGCGCCCGCCGCATCACTTCTAGGTCTGCGGCACAACGCAGCATGCGCGCAGGCCCGCATGCCCCGCCCATCTGGCAGCCCCCGCTGCGCTGCACACATGCGGAAGCGCGGCATGGCAGGCATAGGGTAGGGTAATCTTAACCATAACCATATCGCAGCCAGCCGAGCCCCGGAAGGCGCCGGCCACTTACGCGGCAGGTGAACGCAGGGGGGGCGGCGACGCCGCGGCGCACAGCAGCAGGCAGTAGACGCCGGTGGTGAGCGGGAAGGCACCAGCCGGCATACGCGGCAGATGAAACGCAGGGGGGCCGCGGCGCCGCGGGCGCACAGCAGCAGGCAGTAGACGCCGGTGGTGAGCGGGAACCAGGTGTTGAAGTCCGCGCCGAAGACGGGCACGTCGGCCATGGCGGGGCTCATCTTCTGCGCGAACACGGTGCGCCGGCCCTGCGGGAGGTACTCGTGCATGCGGATGACGTGCAGGCAGTTGTACGCGAGCGGCGCCGCGAAGCGCGTCACCTGCGCGCCGACGGCGCGCCCGGCTCGCGGGCGGCGCAGCTTGCGCTCGGCGGGCGCGGCCTGGGAGCAGCGCTTTGTCATGGCCGGATCGCGGCGCGCATCGTGCGACCCGGCGGAGGCAGGGGGGGCGCGGAGGCTCTGTACCTATTGGCCCAGAGTCTGCCAGTGTACTGCGACCACGCAGGCGGCATGCCCCCTGACCTCAGCACGCCCGCCCTGCCATGTGTCACTTGACGCAGGCAACCGCATCGCATGCATGCGCACCACACCCAAGCGCGATGCGCATGATGCTCACACCCACTCACCCGCAGTCGCAGGGTGGCGCGTGGCGGCCGCGCCTGCGCCGCGTTCATCAGCAGCGAGTGCGACCCGGTCGCGCCCGGTACGACGCGGTAGAAGTAGAACACGCCCAGGCGCGCGAGCGTGAAGTAGCATGCGGCCGCCATGTACGCCAGCGGCGCGCCGACCAGCAGCTGCGTGGCCACCTCGCCGCGCGCGCCTGCATGGATTGCCTGCGCGCCCGCGCGCCCAGCATTTGATGACTGTGTGCTCTAAGGAAGAAACTGCGCCTCGCCACGCGCGCCCCCGTGGGTGGCCTGCGCGCCCGCGTGCCCAGCCCCTGATGACTATGTGCGCAATGAAAATGACGTTGCACCTCGCCGTGCGCGCCCGCGTGGGTGGCCTGCCCGCCCGCGCGCCCGGGCACCTTGCCAGCTCTCCAGGCGGAGGCACGACTGAGCGGCGTGATGCAGCCGGGGCCGCATCGGTCCGAAGGACTCCGTGCATGATGGCTCTGCGCATGCTCAGCGCACGCTTTGCAGCGATGCTGGAGGAGGGAACGGCAGCCGGCGTGCGACCGCCGCTGTGCGCGCGCGCCAGGCGCGCGAGAGGCGCAACGTGCAGACGGGGATCCCTGGGACGGCTGCAGGGCGTGGAGGGTAGGGTCAGGGTCAGCGGGGCGCGCACGTGCGAGAAGGGCGACAGGTCCGGGTGCGTGCCAGAGCCGATGGTCGCCTCGGACCAGACGATCAGGAACGAGGCCGCGCCGGCCGCCAGCGCGCACCCGCGGCGCACCCACGGCCGCCCGAGCGCGCAGTAGGCCAGCCAGGCGCGCGCGGCGCCGCGCGCCACGGGCGATGACTTGGCCGCCGCCCACTGCGGGGCGCCGGCGTAGTCGCCCGTCGCGCGCGCGCGCACCACCGCCTCCAGCGACAGCGCCAGCGACACCTCGTTGGCGTACTCGGCGCGCAGCGCTGCGCGCGCACACGCGCGGCATCAGGGCCGGCATCTTCAGCGGACGCCAGCCAGGCGCGGCGCCACTAGCTATTTTTCGCCAAATAATAGCCCAGGAATTAGCCAAAGGAAACTGCATGACTGCTTCGCACCCACAAGTGCGCCCACACTCAGACTAGTGTTTGCGCTCAGGCTCGGCGACCCTCATGCGGCCTCTCTATGTTTGCATGTGTGGGAGCCATCGCCGCACCATTGTAGGCGCCGATGGCGCGGTGCAGCCGGCGGCGCAGCGCGGCCAGGCCGGCCGCGTCGGCGCCATAGTCAAGGTCGGAGTCGGCCAGGTCGTCCAGGCACACGCGACCGCGCTCGTCGCGCGCTGCCTGGCACGGCCGCACCGGCGCGTGCTCGTCCGCCTGCGCCCGCGGAGCATAAAGTGCTGACTCTGGTGGGTCCACATTATGACCGCTCATGCACAGTTCTCGATCCCCCCGCCGCCGTCTGCGCAGCGCGCGCGGGGCTTGCCCGCCGCAGACACCCTGATGGTCAACTCCGATGTTGCGGCGGCCGCCGGCATCCCCGAGCCGTGCGCCAGCAAGAGCGCCGCACGCCGCCAGCGCCGCTCCGCTCCCAAGCGGGCGCAGCCGCGCGCCGCGGGCGCCGCACCTCGCGGTAGACGACGTCCATGAGCGGGCGCAGCGGGTCGCGCCGCGGCAACGGCTGCGAGGTGGCCTCCACCACGGTTGCCACCAGCTGCATCTCGAACGTCGCGTCCTCCAGCTTCTCCGCCGCGCGGCCCACCCTGCCGCGAACCAGACTCTAACCCCAACGGGTGAAGATAGGGTAAGGACAGGGCCAACTCACTGGCGGGCGCAGCAGCGGTGGGCGTCCCCTGATGCGGCGCACCGCTCTACTCGCTGCCCTGCGGCTCGCTTGATGGGCGGGCGGCTGTTGCCAACTGTGGCCTGCGGGGAGGTTGCAGGGAGGGTTCCGCTGACTATCGCGCCGCAGCGCATGCGCCGGCCGCTGCCGGACGCACTGCGCGAGTGCGGCAGCCCGTGCTGAACAGCCCCAGTCAGGTAGACCCGGCGCCTGACCAGCTGAGGAGGGGCCTTTTGGCTGGCTTCATGCCGCAGCGCACACAGGAGCTCGCCGCCGGCCCAGCGGCTGCGACAAATTGCATGCTATCGCGCAGCGCAGGCCACACGCAGTCCCAACGGAGCGCACGTGCGGGCGTTGGGCAGAGGGGGCCGTGGCGATTCAGGCGCGCCTGTGGAAGGCAAAGCGCAGCCGGGCTTCCGGGTTGGCCTCGCGCCACGCGCCGCGCGGGATGGCCACCAGCCCGTAGCCCATCAGCAGCACCACCGCGACCAGGCCTGCGCGCCGTCGGGCGCGCCGCCGTCTGCCCGCGGCGCCCGCTGCTCCCCTCCCCTTGACGGGGGGCGGCCTGCCAGCCGCTTGTCAGCCCTGGGCTTCTTCTGTGCGCCCTTCGGCGACGCCGCCGACGCCGGCAAGGCGCTGACCGCACCAAGCCCTGCAGGGACCACAAGCGTGGCGAATGAAACACGCTGAATATGTCTTAATCTCGGCGTGCCTTCTATCGGCTGCCGGTGACGAGCGGGCACACACGCAGCTCACGCGAACGCGCAGCCTGTGAGACCGCTCGCGCACGGCTCGGCACGCTGGGGGTGCTGGCCCGAGCGTGCGCCCAGGCGCGGCGCGGGCGCGCGCCGTACGTGTTGGACAGCAGCATGGCCAGCGGCAGCAGGTCGCCCCAGGACAGCTGCCCGCTCGCCAGCAGCAGCAGCACGCCCAGCAGCCCGGCGGCGCCGATGCTCAGGTAGTACGTCAGGTTGTGCCGGATGCTGGCGCGCAGCCTGCGCACGACCAGGGTGTAGGGCTAGGGTTAGGCTCCGCAGCGCCATCTGGAAGGGCTTGAGCGCATTTGAGGTCCAAGGTGGGCGGCGGTCGCTGGCGCGCAGCCTGCACGCGTGCAGCGAGCAGAGCCCAGCTGCGCAGCCTGGGGTGTTTCGCCGCCCCTGCACGGCCAGCTCTGCGGCCGCACGCAGCCCGCGCATGCTCAGCTGCTCGACTGCCTCGCAGAGACCAGGCCTGCAGAGAAGCTAGGACAGAATGCGTCCATGCCCGGCTGTGGCATTAAGCACCAATCCAGGAGTTTGTGGGCATGCGCTCAGGGCTATTTCATTTGTGAGGCCAGGGCCCATGCCTGCCCGCGAACGTAAACTCGCCGGCGTCACAGAAGCCCTGGGTGACAGGGATGAAGAAGTAGGACAGGGCCTGTGTGGTCCTGCGCGCCAGCCAGCCGGCTCTGCCACATGTGAACCACACGAGCGGCGTGCTTTAATGCATGCTGAATCTGCTAAACTTTGCAGCCTCCCTTCAGGGCTGCCAGGCAGCTCGAGGCTGCATCGGACACGTCACGCTGGCAGCGCTGGGAGTGTCCTGCTCCTCCAGTGCAGGCGCCAACAGGCCGAAAGAGCAGCAGAAGTGGACTGCAAACAGTGCGCAGAGGACATGGCAGGCTCCTCTGCACTGAGCAGCAGCCTTTGTGCAAACAAACTGGTTGAGCACAGCGAGCTGCATGAAGCAGGACGGTGTCTGAGCAGAGACGGTGTGTCACAGTGGGTGCGGGGCGCGCCAGTAGCAGATGAGCCACATGACAGCAATCGAGCTGGTGTCTCCGTCTGTCAGCATCACCCAGACGTCGATGGGGACGAGCGCGATGACGGAGATGGAGGTCACCCAGCCGATCATCGCCAGGCCGCGCACAAAGAGCGGCACTGACGGCGCTGCATACGTGCGCAGCCTGCAGGGTGAGCGCAGCGTGTCAGCACACGGGGTCGCGCAGGGGCATCTGCGCTGCTGCAGTTACATCTTGCCAACTGCAACGGAGAATGCGCAACTGCCAGGTCCGTGCAGGGCATACACTAGGAGCACGACCACGACCGCCGCCACCATGGTCGGGACATAGTAGCCCCACATCTGGGCTGCCTCGCGACGCGGCGTTTTCGCAGCGCCGCATCAAGCACCGGTGCCTTAGGACGGCATGCTGCCTGTCCTGCCAGACCCAAGTCGTCTCCCTGCTGTGAGTGGCGGCCAATCAGTGCTGCTGTCTCGTCTTGAGCAACGCCCTCTTGACGTGCAGAACTACAGCCTGTCCAATGCAATACACCATCATTCCTACTTGGCAGTGGGAAATATACAGGCCACCTTGCAACTCCTTGCGCTCGGGAGGGAGTTCAGAGTGACTACCGTATACAGTGGCTGGGTGATAAAGAAGAAGACGGGTCCCTTAAAGCCAGCACTGGCTCCCCGATTGCTTTGCAGGACCTGCTGAGTTTGCTGAGTGGGCCCACGGGGACACGATGTGCATGTGCCGCGCATGAGCGGGCAGCCGTCCGGGCTGCATCTCTACCGCAGGTTGGCACGCGCGGCGCTCAGGTTCCCCGTGCGGCCGGTGGGGCGCAAGGTAGCCTACAACGTGCGGGAGCTCTTTGTTCTGCACAGAAGCGAGCGGGACCCCGCCGTGCTGGCATCCCTGCACGAGGATGGCGCCGCCGCCCTGCGCGTCCTGGACTGGCTGAAGAGCCTCGCCCAGGTGCGCCTGCGGGGCTGCGGGTGTTGCTCGTAGAACAGCCCTGCTGCGTGGGCTTCCAGCATAAGAGTGTGCGCCAGCGGAGGTGTGCAGGATCGCTTCTCTCACAGATGTGCTGCATCGACCACAGCTTGCAGCCTGTTTGCCACTTGCCCTGTTGCCGTGTAACTACGTCTCTGCCCACGACCATATTGCTATCCTGACCAGGCACACCGCGGGCTTCATGCCGCAGTTTCAAGCGCTGGCTCTAGCAACCTGCGGCTGTGCCAGTGCCAACACCGCTTCGCAAGGAGAAGAGGGAGCGCAAGCGAGCCTGAACGCGTGCAGGAGGACCGGGACGCCGTGTTCCAGCAGTTCATCGGGCATGGCGCTGCCCGGCGCCGCGAGCGCGGCCGACCTGGTGGGCCCGTGCCTGGAGAAGATAATTGAGGCGACGCCCGCGCGCCGCAAGGAGTTTGTCAACCTGCGCCATGATGCCAAGGCGCGCCTTGCAGCGGCCCGCGCACCAT
>JAABUY010004339.1_pt1 | contig 14941 bp, 17 predicted proteins | sample 5560271 | NCBI WGS metagenome assembly JAABUY01 (sample SAMN10711886, study PRJNA513374) | rock metagenome | isolation source: Antarctica rocks | place: Antarctica: Victoria Land, University Valley
AAACCCGCAACGCACTCGGCAACGCGGGAGAAAGAAATTACACCAGCCCAGGACCAAACGTCAAGGCCCAATCCCGCTCCAGTGAACAAAGACCTAAGACGAGAAAGATGAAAAGTCAAGCGGGAAAAACAAAGATTACGCTTCCCTTACGGCCGATCCTGGCCCTCCTCACTCTAGTCCTCTACCGCCGTCGGTATCCGCCTGCCGCGCCGCGACACCGCCAAAGCCAAGCAGGCCATGCCCAACCCTCTACAGCTCCTTCTCATCTGTCTCCGGCTCGACCTCGATATCGCCGCTGATGGCGTCAGCGTCGTCCTCAAGGTCCGAGGCGTCTTCGAGCACGTCCTCCTCAACCTCCTCCTCAGCCGTCTCAACCTCCGTGTCAGCGTCCTCAAGCCCAGGGACGGGGACCTTCTTAACCCGCTTCTCCTCAATGACGTTGCCCCCTGTGCGGCGCGGTCGTGGCTGCTCGACCGGCTGCTCGGTGCCGCACTTGGGGCAGACCGCGGGCGCCTTGGCCAAGTCGTAGAAGCGCGTAGAGCAAGCGACGCAGATGCGTTTGGTGCCGAGTTCAGGCTTCGCCATCAGGTCCCTCTAATTCCATCCGCCGAACATATGGTGGCGAAGGGCGGGGGCCATGCCATCGCTTTGCCCCGCTGTCAAACCTCTTCGCGCCATGCTAACCGGCCCCGCCCCACCGGGAACAGCCCTGCATGAGCCATCCCTGCCCACCTCTAACCTCCACACGGCCAGCGCAGCCGCTGGCCGGCCACCTCCCCATGCCCGGCGATAAAGCCATCAGCCATCGCGCGCTGATGCTCGCAAGCCTCACGGTGGGAGAGACCGCGATCACCGGATTGCTGGAAAACGAGGACATATTGCGCACGGCCGCTGCGATGGAGGCCCTGGGAGCGGATGTTGCGCGGAACGCGCCCGGCGTCTGGCGGATCGCGGGCCGGGGCATTGGAGGACTACGGGAACCCACCGACGTACTGGATATGGGCAACTCCGCCACGGCGGCACGGCTGCTGTGCGGCATCCTGGCCAGCCATGACCTGTTCGCCGTTGTGACCGGCGGCGCCAGCCTGCGCCGCCGTCCGATGCGCTGCGTCACGGACCCACTGCAGGCGTGCGGGGCGCAGTTCCAGGGCCGCGACGGCGGACGGCTGCCGTTGGCCATCCGTGGCGCACGCGACGCGCTGCCGATCGAACACCGCGCCCCAGCCGCGTCCGCGCAGGTGAAATCGGCCCTGCTGCTGGCCGGCCTGAACGCGTCGGGCTGGACCCGTATCGAGGAGCCAGCGCCGACGCACGACCACACCGAGCGGATGCTGCGCCACTTCGGCGCGGAGGTCGTGGTGGAGCACGCAGGCGCCGGCCGCATTGCGGGCGTGATGGGGCAGCCGGAGCTGCGTGCCGCGGATGTGGCCGTGCCGGGCGATCCGTCCTTGGCGGCGTTCCCGCTGGTCGCTGCGCTGATCGTGCCGGGTTCGGTGGTGACTGTCCGGGGTGTCGGCCTCAATCCGCTGCGCACCGGGCTGTTCGCGACGTTGCGGGAGATGGGCGCGCGGCTTGAAACGGCGAATGAGCGGCTGGACGCCGGAGAACCCGTTGGCGACGTGACGGCAACCTATACCGGCCTGCGTGGCGCAGACGTGCCGCCGGAGCGCGTGCCGGGCATGGCCAACGAGGGTCCGATCCTGGCCGTGGCCGCCGCCTGCGCCATAGGGACGACCCGGATACGCGGGTCGGCGGGGTTGCAAATGAAGGAAGGCGGTTGTTTGGCGGCTACGGCGGCAATGCTGGCGGCCAATGGCGCAAGGGTAGAGATCGAGGGCGACAACCTTATAGTTCATGGCGGCGGCGCGGCGCTGCCGGGCGGTGGCCGAGTTGAGGCGCACACGGACCACCGGATTGCGATGAGCGCACTGGTTCTGGGGCTCGCAGCCGCGGCGCCGGTCGGCGTGGACGGCCCGGCGTCGATCAATACCAGCTTCCCAGGGTTTGCGGCGTCGCTGCGCGGGCTGGGCGCGACCATCGCATGACGCTGATAGTAGCCATCGACGGCCCTGCCGCAGCCGGAAAAGGCACGCTGGCACGGCGTCTCGCGGCAGGGCTTGGCCTGGCCCACCTCGACACCGGACTGCTATACCGAGCCGTCGGCCGCCGCGTGCTCGACGCCGGCCAAGCACCGTCCGATCCCGTCATGGCCGAGGCCGCAGCCCGTGCGCTCATCCCGGCCGACCTCGCGCGGGCAGACCTGCGCGGGGCCGAGGCGGACCGGGCGTCGAGCCTGGTCGCCAAAATGCCGGGCGTCCGCGCCGCGCTGCTGGCGTTCCAGCGTGATTTCGCCAGCCGAGGCGCGGTGCTGGACGGGCGCGACATTGGTACGGTTGTGGTGCCCGGCGCACAAGTCAAGCTGTTCGTCACTGCGGCCCCCGCAGCGCGGGCGCGCCGGCGCTGGCTCGAATTGCAGGCGAGAGGCATCGCCACGCCGCTTGCGCAGGTCGAGGCCGAGCTGCGGGCCAGGGACGCGCAGGATTCGGCGCGGCAGGCTGCGCCCCTTGTGGCCGCGAGCGACGCAACCGTCCTGGACACGACATCGCTCGACGCCGATGCCGCGTTCGCGGCGGCCATGGAAATCGTGCGCAGCCGGTCCGGTTTTACTTGACTCCTGACAGGCGTCTCGTATGTCTGCCCCGCTAGCATAAATATGTGGATTGGGCCCTACGGCCCCGTCCTAATTTTTCGTTCACACCGTTTCGTTCAACCCGGTCCGCTTTGCGGGCTAGACGTTCCCTGATCCCACTGGGTTCTTTTATTGGGACACGGCGCGCATTCGATGACCCCGGCTCTCGCCGGTCTCATGCACAGGAACATACCCCACACATGGCATCCTCCGCCACAGCACTCCTCGACCGCCCGTCCCACGGTGACATGGGCGAAGATTTTGCTTCCCTGCTCGATGAATCGATGGGCCGCGAGGCCGGGTTTGAAGGCTCGGTCGTCACGGGCCGCGTCGTCCGCCTCACCGACGAATACGCCATCGTCGACGTCGGCCTAAAAAGCGAAGGCCGTGTCGCGCTCAAGGAATTCGCCTTGCCGGGCCAGAAGCCCGAGGTGAAGCCCGGCGACAACATCGAGCTCTACGTCGAGCGCTACGAGGACCGGGACGGCGCGATCGTGCTGTCGCGCGAGAAGGCGCGGCGCGAAGAGGCCTGGACCAACCTGGAAAAGTCGTTTGAGGCGCAGGTGCGCGTGAACGGCACGATCTACGGCCGGGTCAAGGGCGGCTTTACCGTCGACCTCGGCGGCGCAGTGGCGTTCCTGCCCGGCAGCCAGGTCGACATCCGCCCGGTGCGCGACGTCGGCCCCTTGATGGGCACGCCGCAGCCGTTCCAAATTTTGAAGATGGACCGCGCCCGCGGCAACATCGTCGTGAGCCGCCGGGCCGTGCTGGAAGAAACACGCGCCGAGCAGCGCAGCGAGCTGATCCAGGGCCTGAAGGAGGGCATGATCCTCGACGGCGTGGTGAAGAACATCACCGACTACGGCGCGTTCGTCGACCTCGGCGGCGTCGACGGCCTGCTGCACGTCACCGACATCGCCTGGCGCCGCATCAACCACCCGAGCGAGGCGCTGCAAATCGGTCAGCCTGTGCGCGTGCAGGTGATCCGTTTCAACAGCGAGACGCAGCGCATCAGCCTGGGCATGAAGCAGCTTGAGGCTGACCCGTGGGAGGGTGTGGCGGCGAAGTACCCGCCGGGCGCCAAGTTCTCTGGCCGCGTCACCAACATCACGGACTACGGCGCCTTCGTGGAGCTGGAGCCTGGCGTCGAGGGCCTGGTCCACGTGTCCGAAATGAGCTGGACCAAGAAGAACGTCCACCCCGGCAAGATCGTCGCGACCAGCCAAGAGGTCGACGTGATGGTGCTGGACGTGGACAGCAGCAAGCGGCGCATCAGCCTCGGCTTGAAGCAGGTGCAGCGCAATCCGTGGGAGCAGTTCCAGGACGAGCACCCCGTCGGCAGCACCGTCGAGGGCGAGGTGCGCAACATCACCGAGTTCGGCCTGTTCATCGGCATCAGCGCCGACATCGACGGCATGGTGCATATGTCCGACCTGTCGTGGGACGAGCCGGGCGAGCTGGCCATCACCAAGTTCGAGAAGGGCCAGATGGTCCAGGCCAAGGTGCTGGACATCGACGCCGAGAAGGAGCGCATCAGCCTGGGCGTCAAGCAGTTGCACGAGGACCCGGCCGCCGACGTGCTGAGCCGCGTTCATAAGAATGACGTGGTGACGTGCATCGTGACCGCGGTGCAGGCGAACGGCATCGAGGTGAAGGTCGACGAGGTGCTGACCGGCTTCATCCGCCGGGCCGAGCTGGCGCGGGACAAGTCGGACCAGCGTCCGGACCGTTTCGCTGTCGGCGAAAAAGTGGATGCGAAGGTAACGGCGATCGACCGCGCCGCCCGCAAGCTGAGCCTGACCATCAAGGGCCGCGAGATGGAAGAGGACAAGCAGGCGATCCAGGACTTCGGCACGGCCGACTCCGGCGCGTCGCTGGGCGACATCCTGGGCGCTGCCATACGTCGGCGGAACCAGCAGAGCGACACCTAGCCTTTGTCACTAGAGACGGACCTGATCCTGGACAGGCGGCGCATCGTGCGCCGCCTGAACTTTTGGCGGGCGCTGGCGGTCGGCGCCGGCGTTATCGCCATTGTGGCGGTCGTCGTGCCGAAAGTGGGCGGCGGGATCGGACGGCACGTGGCGCGGGTGAACGTCACCGGCGTCATCGGCGAGGACCGCAAGCTGATCGAAAGCGTCGTGGCGCTGGCGAAAGACCGCAACGTGCCGGCTGTCATCGTCTCGATCAACAGCCCCGGTGGTTCCGTCGCCGGCGGCGAGAGCCTGCGCGGCGCGTTGTTGCGCGTGGCGGCAGCGAAGCCCGTGGTCGCGGTGATGCGCGGCACGGCGGCGTCGGCGGGCTACATGGTGGCGCTGCCGGCAGCGCGGATTTTTGCCCGCGACGCGACGCTCACCGGCTCCATAGGCGTCATCTTGCAGACCGGCGAGGTCTCGGGCCTGCTCAGCCGGCTGGGCCTGAGCGCCGAGGCGATCACGTCGGGCCCGCTCAAGGACCAGCCGAGCTTCACCCGCGAGCTGACGCCGCAGGGGCGCGACTACCTGCATGGGCTGGTGGGCGACATGTTCGACCAGTTCGTTGGCATGGTCGCCGAGGCCCGGCATATGGACAAGGAGCAGGTGCGCAGCCTGGCAGATGGCCGTGCCTACACCGGGCGGCAGGCGCAGAAGCTCGGCCTGGTCGACGAGATCGGCGGCGAAATCGAGGCGCGGGAGTGGCTGGCGCGGGAGCGCGGCGTGCCCGTTTCGGTGCCGGCCGCGGATTTGAGGCCCGGTGGGTTGTATGACCGCACTGTGGGCGCCACGCTCTCGGGCCTTTTCCGGTCGGCGCTGTCGGGCGTCGCGGCGCCCATGGGGGTTTGGGCGATTTGGCAGGGCGGTTCGGCGGAATAGCGCTTGCTTCCCCCCAGTCCATTGATGTGTGTCGGTTGACGCGCGGCGCAGGCTCCGGCATCGTACGGCAAATCAGCTCCGAATGGGGCCAAGTCACGGCAACGCACTACGGCGATTGAGAAAAATGACCAAATCCGAGTTGATCGCGGAGCTAGCTGCCGCAAACCCGCACTTGATGAGCCGGGACGTGGAGCTGATCGTGTCCACCATCTTCGATGAGATCACCGGTGCCTTGGCCCGCGGCACCCGTGTCGAGCTGCGCGGTTTCGGCGCGTTCACGGTGAAGCGGCGCGATGCCCGTACGGGTCGCAACCCGCGCACCGGGGAGGCCGTACCGGTGAACGAAAAGGCGGTGCCGTTCTTCAAAGCCGGCAAGGAGCTGCGCGAGCGGGTGGACCGTGGCGTCAAGCCGGCCCGCGCGCGCGCCCGCGCCGAACGTGTGTTGGCTTAGGCCATGCGCGTTTTGCTTGCGGCGCCCGTGCTGATCATATTGGTGGTGTTCGCGCTGTCCAACCAGCAGGTAGTGCAGCTTGGGCTTTGGCCAACGGACATCGTGGTCGACCTGCCGTTGTCGATCATCGTTTTGATTGCGGCCGGGCTGTTCTTCATCGGCGGCGCGCTGATGACTTGGGGCGCCAGCATTGCGATGCGTGGCCGCGCACGCCGGGCCGAACGCACGGTCCAGCAGCTTAAGGCCGAGGTGCAGGCCCTGAAGTCACGGCCGAGCGTGGGCGGTTCCACCATGGCACTGCCGCCGCCCGGAGCGTGATGGCCGGGCTTGTCGTTGCACTGGACACCGCGGACGTCGACCAAGCGCGGGCATGGGCTGGGGCGCTGGCTCCACATTGCGGAGTGCTGAAGCTTGGGCTGGAGTTTGTTCTGGCGCAGGGACCTGCGGGAGTGCGCGCCGTCGCGGGCCGTCCGGTGTTCCTGGATCTGAAGCTGCACGACATCCCGAACACGGTCGCTGGTGCCATACGCGCCGTGTTGCCGTTGCGTCCGCGGATGCTGACCGTCCACGCCGGGGGTGGCCCTGCCATGATCGAGGCTGCGCGCCAGGCGGTTGATGCCGCCGGGGACGACGCTCCTCTCCTGCTTGCGGTCACGGTGCTGACCAGCCTCGACAGCAGCGCCCTGCACGCGACCGGCGTCGCTGGCGGCCCGCGCCAGCAGGTGCTGCGGCTGGCCCGGCTGGCGCTGGATGCCGGGGCGGACGGAATCGTGTGCAGCGCGCACGAAGCTTCCATGCTGCGGGACGCGCTGGGGGCTGGTCCTGTTTTGGTGGTGCCGGGCATCCGTCCGCTGGGCGCTGCGGCGGGCGACCAGGCGCGGACCATGGCCCCTCGCGAAGCCGTGGACGCCGGCGCCGACTGGATCGTGGTTGGACGCCCCATCACCGGCAGCGCCGACCCGGCCGCTGCTGCAGCAGCCATCATGATGGAGATCGCATGACCACGCGGGTAAAGATTTGCGGGATCAATTCTGCCGACGCGCTTGATGCCGCCGTGGACGCTGGGGCCGACTACGTCGGTTTCGTGTTCTTCCCGCCCTCGCCGCGCGCCGTGACGCCGGCGCAGGCTGCCGCCCTCTCGGAGAAGCGTCCTGGCGGCCCGGCCCGTGTCGGGCTTTTCGTCGATCCGACCGAGGGCGATGTCGCAGCCGCCCTTGCGGCAATGAGGCTGGACGTGCTGCAGGTCTATGGTGCCCCAGGCCGTGCCGCCGCCCTTCGGACGCAGTTCGGCATCGCAACCTGGGCGGCGGTCGGTATCGCCGGCGTGTCCGACCTGCCCTCGGTCGCGGCGGGCGTGGACGGGCTGTTGATCGAGGCGAAAGCGCCGCCCGGCGCCGTGCTGCCCGGCGGCAACGCCCAGGCGTTCGACTGGTCCATCCTGCACGGCTGGACGGCCCCGGCGCCATGGATGCTGGCGGGCGGGCTTACGCCAAACAACGTCGCCGACGCCGTACGCACCTCGGGCGCTCCGGCGGTGGACGTGTCGTCCGGCGTCGAGCGCAGCCGTGGGGTCAAGGACCAGGCGCTGGTCCAAGCATTTGTGACGAATGCGCGGGCGGGTTGACCGCGACGGGGCCGGCTCGCGATGGCGGGTTCCGTCCCGTTCGGCTTCATGCTGCCTTAGCCCAAAGTGGCTCAGACCGGAAATCAGTCGAACAGCACTCGTCAGTGCGCGCGAAAAGAACTCGTTAGTGCGAGCCGGCCTCGGCGCGGCAATCAAGGGTCACATGGGCCGGTGTTCAAGCGTGTGACCCTGGATTGCTTCGTCGCCAGCATTCCTCGCAATGACATTGGAAAACTTTGCACGGCCTGGGCGATAGCGATTTGATCTAAATCCATCCCCGGCGCTTGAACCAAAGCAGCGGCAAGATCGCGCTCAACGCTATGGCCGTCAGCCCATAGGCGTAGCCATGCTCCCATTGCAGCTCCGGGATGTTCTTGAAATTCATGCCGTAGATGCTGGCGATCAACGTCGGCGGCACACCGACAATCGAGACGACCGTCAAGATTTTGATGCCGTTGTTCTGCTCGATGTTGATGAAGCCCAGCGTCGCGTCCAGCAGGAACTGCACCTTGTCGGTGAGCTGGATGTCGTAGTCGGAGAGCGAGGCGATGTCCCGGCTCAGCGTCTTGAACCGAGGCCGCAGGTCCTCAGGCACCCAGCCGCCGGCGACCTCGTCGGTGTACTGCACGATCCGGTTCACCCCCAGCAAGCTGTCCCGGATGTTGGACACGCGCTCCCCGGCGTTGCCCACGCCGCGGAGCGTGGCCCGCAACTGCAAATCCATCTGCGCACGCTTCGGCATCCCACCATGCTCCGGCCGGAACACGCGGCGCGAGATGGCGTCGAGGTCGGCGCCGACGAGCTCCAGCACGTCGGCCAGCCGGTCGACCGTTGCCTCCAGCAAACCCAGGAACGCCGACACGCTGCAAGGCTCCCGCGGTCCGCCCATGAAACGCTCGGCAAACTGCTCGAACGCCGGCAGGACGGCGGAGCGGACCGTCATCAGGTGGTCCGGCGAGAGCACGAAACCGAGCGGTGCCGTCATCGGCACGCCCTCCGCCGAGCGGTAGGCCATGGACATGCTGAGGTAGAGCGTCCGGCCCTCGGTCGCCAGGCGGCTGCTGCTCTCGACCTCGGCCAGCTCCGCCTGCGCCGGCACGCGCAGGCCAGTCAGGCGCTCGGCGGCGGAGCGCTCCTCGTCGGTGGGGTTCAACAGGTCGATCCAGATGGCACCGGGGCTTGGCGGCTCGGAATGCGCTTGCAGGGCGCGGCGGGGAGCGTGGCCGGTGTTGATGTAGAGCATGGCCGCAGCCTACCCCGGCCCAGCGCGTCGGCGCATCTTAAAGAACCGCTGCGTCAGCGCACTCCAAAAAACCAGCTAAAGACATAGAGGGACGTGACCGACACCGGACCGTGCGGTATGACAAGCTCTTGATGCAGGAGAGCACCTTGAACGAGATCACGCCTGCTGCCCGCGCCAACAGCCTGCGACTGGGTCCGGATGCGCGCGGCCGGTTCGGCGAGTTCGGCGGCCGGTTCGTGGCCGAGACGCTGATGCCGCTGATCCTGCGGGTCGAGCAGGCGTACGAGGACGCCAAGCGCGACCCCAGCTTCCAGGCCGAGCTTGACGCCTACCTCAAGGACTACGTCGGCCGGCCCAGCCCGCTGTGGCTCGCCGAGCGGCTGACAAAGCATTTGGGCGGCGCCCGTATCTACATGAAGCGCGACGAGCTGAACCACACCGGCAGCCACAAGATCAACAACTGCATGGGCCAAATCCTGCTGGCCCGGCGCATGGGCCGGACCCGCATCATCGCCGAGACCGGCGCCGGGCAGCACGGCGTCGCCACCGCCACCGTCTGCGCGCTGTTCGGCCTGCCCTGCACCGTCTACATGGGCGCGACCGACGTCGAGCGGCAGAAGCCGAACGTGTTCCGCATGAAGCTGCTGGGCGCCGAGGTCAACGCTGTCACCAGCGGCGCCGGCACGCTGAAGGACGCGATGAACGAGGCGATGCGCGACTGGGTCGCCAACGTGGACGACACCTACTACCTGATCGGCACCGTGGCCGGCCCGCACCCCTACCCCGCCATGGTCCGCGATTTTCAAAGCGTCATCGGCACCGAGGCGCGGGCGCAGATGCTGGCGGCTGAGGGCCGGCTGCCGGACGCGATCATCGCGGCAATCGGCGGCGGCAGCAACGCCATGGGGCTGTTCCACCCGTTCCTCGACGACGACGTGCGGCTGATCGGAGTCGAGGCGGCCGGGCGCGGCCTCGACACGCTGGAGCACGCCGCCAGCCTGTCGCGCGGCCGGCCCGGCATCCTGCACGGCAACCGCACCTACCTGCTGCAGAACGAGGACGGCCAAATCCAGGAGGCGCACAGCATCAGCGCCGGGCTGGACTACCCCGGCATCGGGCCGGAGCACTCCTGGCTGCATGAGATCGGCCGGGTGGAGTACGTAGCCGCGACCGATGCCGAGGCGCTGGAGGCGTTCCAGCTCTGCTGCCGCACCGAGGGCATCATCCCCGCGCTGGAGCCGGCGCACGCCATCGCCCATGTCGCGAAGATCGCGCCCGCGATGGGTCCGGACGCAGTCATACTGATGAATATGTGCGGCCGTGGCGACAAGGACATCTTCACCGTCGCCCAGCACCTGGGCGTGCAGCTTTGAGCCGGATCGCCGCCCGGTTCGCCGCCCTGAAACGCGAGGGCCGGGGCGCGCTGATCCCGTTCCTCGAAGCCTACGACCCCGACGCTGCCACCAGCATGGCCATCCTGCGCGGCATGCCCGGCGCCGGCGCCGACCTGATCGAGATCGGCATGCCCTTCACCGACCCCATGGCGGACGGCCCGACCATCCAGCGGGCCGGGCTGCGCGGGTTGAAGGCCGGCGCGACGCTGGCCCGCACCCTGGCGATGGTGCAGGATTTCCGCCTCGACGACTCGGACACGCCGGTGATCCTCATGGGCTACCTGAACCCCATCGCCTCCTATGGCCCGCAGCGCTTCTGCACGGACGCGGCGGCGGCCGGGGTGGACGGGCTGATCGTCGTGGACCTGCCGACCGAGGAGGCCGACCTGCTGGCCGGCCCCGCCCGGACCAACGGCCTCGACATCATCCGCCTGGTCGCGCCCACGACCGACGACGCGCGCCTGCCGCTGGTGCTGCGGGGCAGCTCAGGTTTCGTCTACTACGTCAGCATCACCGGCATCACCGGGACGCGCAGCGCCTCGGTCGCGAGCCTGGCGGCGGCGGTCCCCCGCGTGCGGGCAGCGACCGACCTGCCAATTGCGATCGGCTTCGGCGTGCGCACGCCCGCGCAGGCAGCCGAGGCGGTGCGGGTGGCGGACGCGGCCGTGGTGGCGTCGGCGCTCATTGACACGCTCTCGGCCAGCCTGGACGCGGACGGCCGCGCGACGCCCGATACGGCCCGGCGGGTGCTGGACCAGGTGCGTGCGCTTGCCGATGGCGTGCGGGCTGCAAGGGTGCATGCATGATAAGGGTTTCCGCATGAGCTGGCTTGCCGAGTATGTCCGCCCCAAAATCCGCACCCTGTTGGGCCGGCGGGAGGTGCCGGACAACCTTTGGGTGCAATGCCCCAACTGCCAGCAGATGTTGTTCGCCCACGACCTCGAACGCAACCTGAAGGTCTGCACGGCGTGCGGCTTCCATATGCGCCCGACCGCGGCGGAACGGCTCGCCTACACCTTTGACGCCGACCCCGGCTTCACCCGCATCGAACTGCCCCGCGTGCCAGCGGACCCGCTGCGCTTCCGCGACAGCAAGCGCTATGTCGACCGCTTGAAGGAGGCGCGGGAGGCCACCGGCCTCGACGACGCGATCCTGGTGGCGCACGGGACCATCGGCGGCCACCGCGCCATAGTGGCAGTGCAGGCGTTCGAGTTCATGGCCGGCAGCATGGGTGCCGCCGTCGGCGAGGCGGTCGTCGCCGCCGCGCGCCTAGCGGTGCTGCAACAGGCCCCGTTGATCGTGTTCACCGCCAGCGGTGGCGCCCGCATGCACGAGGGCGCCGTCAGCCTGATGCAGATGCCGCGCACCGTCATTGCGACCCGGATGGTGAAAGAGGCCGGGCTGCCGTTCATCACCGTGCTGACCGATCCGACGACCGGCGGCGTCACCGCGAGCTTCGCAATGCTCGGCGACCTGCAACTGGCCGAACCCGGCGCGCTGATCGGCTTCGCCGGTGCCCGCGTCATCGAGCAAACGGTGCGCGAAACGCTGCCGGACGGCTACCAGCGGGCCGAGTACCTGCTCGCGCACGGCATCCTCGACATGGTGGTGCCTCGCAACGAAATGCAGGGGACGCTGGCCCGGCTGATCGGCCTGCTGCGCGTGCCCGTCCAGTCGCAGGAGCAGGCGCCCGATGTCCAGCCAGTGGGGCAGCAGCCGGAGCCGCCGCACGAGCAACCGCCGGAGCAGGCCGCCGCATGAGCCATATCCGTCCAGAGAACCGTATCGAGCCGATCATCGACCGGCTGCACCGGCTGCACCCACGGCTTATCGACCTCAGCCTCGACCGGCTGCAGCGCCTGTTGGCGCAATTGGGCCATCCGGAGCGCCGCTTGCCGCCGGTGGTCCATGTGGCGGGGACCAACGGCAAGGGCAGCACGTGCGCCTTCCTGCGCGCCATGGCGGAGTCGGCCGGGCTTCGCGTCCACGTCTACACCTCGCCGCACCTGGTCCGCTTCAACGAGCGGTTCCGGGTCGCCGGCGAGCTGGTGTCCGACACCGCCCTGGCGGACGCCTTGGAGCAGGTTGAGCGGGTCAACAACGGCGCTGGGATCACGGTGTTCGAGGTCATCACCGCCGTCGCGTTCCAACTGTTTGCGCAGACGCCGGCGGACTTGTGCGTGCTGGAGGTTGGGCTGGGTGGGCGCGGGGACGCGACCAACGTGGTCGACGCGCCGGCAGCCTGCGCAGTCACGTCCATCTCGCTCGACCATCGCGAGCTGCTCGGCGACACGCTGGCGGCGGTGGCGGCGGAGAAGGCCGGCATCGCCAAGCGCGGCGTGCCGCTGGTGACGGGGGCGCAGCCGGACGAAGCGTTTTCGACGTTGCTGGACGCAGCCGCTGCTGCTGGTGCGCCGCTGTTGGCGCGTGGGCGCGACTGGGAGATCGTTTCCTGCGACTGGGGGCTGCGGTACTCAGACCGGGCTGGGATGGTCGAGCTGCCGCCGCCGTCCCTGCCCGGCTCCCATCAGGTGGACAACGCCGGCATCGCCGTTGCGGCGCTGCGGGCGGCCAAGCTGGCGCCGGACGCTGCCTGGGCCGGGTTGGCGCATGCGGAGTGGCCGGCGCGGATGCAGCTCCTGCAAGGACCTCTGGCCCGGCTGGCGCCAGCGGGCTGGGAAGTATGGCTGGACGGCGGGCACAATCCCGGTGCCGGGGCGGCGCTGGCGCAACACGCCGCGGGGTGGGCAGACCGTCCGCTGCACCTGGTCGTCGGCATGAAGCAGTCGAAGGACGCGGCCGAGTTCCTGCGCCCGCTGCTGCCGTATGCTACCCAAATCCTGGCGGTGCAGGAGCCTGGGCAGCATCTGGCACTTCCCATTGAGACGATCATCGCGGCCTCCGGCGGCATGGCAAGGCCAGGCCCGACCGTTGCTGCCGCGCTGGCGGGTCTGCCGCCGGGACCGCCGGCGCGGGTGCTGATCTGCGGCAGCTTGTACCTGGCTGGGGAGGTTTTGAAGGCGGATGGAAAACAATAAGATGGCTTGGGGGGCTTGGCGTCTGGTAGAACGTCCCAACTCTTGATCTTGAAGCGGCTTGACCGCACCTTCTGACAACTTGGAGCTGGGTATGGACGGTCCAGACGTGCCGGCACCGGCTGAATTACGTGTCACTACTGCGGATGCTCGGACCAAGCCCAACGACCCTGGCCGGGCAACTGCGCTGTTGCTGTCGCACGGCACGATGGAGTTGCGCTGGTTCGCTCCAAAGGAACATGATCCGCAAACCCCTCATGATCGCGACGAACTTTATATTGTTGCGTCGGGCACCGGTATCTTCATGCGCGCCGTGGAGAGTTCACCGTTCGACGACAAAGCTTTGTTGGTGCAAGGCGAAGAACGTGTGCCGTTTGGACCCGGCGACGCGCTCTTTGTTCCAGCTGGTACGGTTCACTGCTTCGAAGAGTTTTCGGCAGATTTTGCGACCTGGATCATATTTTATGGTCCAGAGGGAGGAGAGCTATAACGGTGGCGAGGGTTGAAGCGGTTGAAATAACCCACTTCAACGCTGAAGACCGGTCGCAGTGGACCGAGCTTTGGAGCACCTACCTGATGTTCTACAAAACGTCGTTGCCCGATGCGGTGTTCGAGCAGACTTGGACACGCCTCCTGCAAAACGGTGACGTGCATGGGCTGGCTGCTCGTGCTGAGGGGCAGATTGTTGGCCTGACGCACTTCCTGTTCCACAGCAGTGCCTGGACCACGACGCCAGTCTGCTATCTCCAAGATCTGTTTGTGGACGAGGCTGCGCGAGGCCGTGGCATAGCCCGCACCCTTATCAAGGCAGTGGCCACGCAGGCGCAGGCTCGGGCCAGCACACGTATGTATTGGCTGACCCAAGACCACAACGCAGCCGCCCGGCTACTTTACGACCGCATAGCCAAAAACTCTGGCTTTATCCGCTATGAGTATCCGCTTGGGTGAGACCGGGCTGCGAACTAGGACGTGTCCTCAATTGAGCCAGATGGCGGCTGCGACGAGGTGAATAGCTCCGAGGAAGTTGCGGTCGGTTTTGTCGTAGCGGGTTGCGATGGCGCGGAACTGCTTGAGCCTGGCGAAGAAGTTCTCGATCAAGTGGCGCGCTTTGTAGAGGTCGCGGTCGTAGTCTCGGGCCACCCGGCGGTTGGCTTTGGGCGGGATCACGGCCGCTTTGCCCGCGGCGGCCAAGGGGTCGAGCACACGCTTGTCGGCGTCGAATGCCTTGTCGGCGATCAGCGTGTCAGCCTTCATGTACCGGCCGAACCGGGTGTGAACGGCCTTCCAAGCCCCGAACCGCTCGGGCAGATCCCGCCACGGCACGCCGGCACGGTAGCGATACAGCACCGCCTCAACGAACAAGCGGTTGTCTGCCGCCGTCACGCCGACATGGCCCTGCCGACCCGGCAACAAACCGCAAATGCGCTCCCACTGGTCGTCACGAAGGCCATAGCGTCGCACCGGTCAACTCCATACCCGCCGACCACCCATGAACCAAACTCCGCGCCAAAGCGGAAGACCCAATTGAGGACACGCCCTAGCATTACAGTTGCTGTTTTTGTTTCAGATGTGAGCGTCGTGCGACGGCTTGGTGCGCCCTGCGCCAGAGCGACCAGGCGATGACGTGGGCGGGCTGAATGCGTCGCTGGGCCAGGC
>JAABUY010004341.1_pt1 | contig 14937 bp, 14 predicted proteins | sample 5560271 | NCBI WGS metagenome assembly JAABUY01 (sample SAMN10711886, study PRJNA513374) | rock metagenome | isolation source: Antarctica rocks | place: Antarctica: Victoria Land, University Valley
CGCCGGGCAGCATGCCGGAATAAGGCGTGTCCACCTCGCGGGTCAGCAGCGTGAGGCGCACGCCGGGCAGCGGCGCCATGCCGAAGCGGCGCAGCACCGCCACATGCGCGTGCCCGGCGCCCACCAGCAGCACGTCCTTCACGACCGGGCCTATGCGCATGCTGTCTCGGTCCCCGAGGCGGATTGGGCGGTGGTTTCGGCGGCGGAGAGGCGAACCGGCCGGTCGTCGATGCGCAGCCGCCGCCGCAGTGCGCGAGAGAAGCCGTCGATGGCCATCGACAGCGCGCCGGTGGCGGCGATGAGCACGACGGCCACGTCGAGCCGCAGCTCGGAGATGGCGCCGTCCACGTAGAAGCCCAGCGTCGGCACGCCGAGGATGCCGAAAATGGCGCTCTCGCGGATGATGATTTCCCAGCGGTAGAGTACGTAGGCCAAAAACTGCCCGTAGAGCCGGGGCAACGTCTCATACATATAGAGGTTGAGGCCGCGCGGCGCGTCGGCGCGGTAGGCCAGCCCGTCCGCGTGGCCGCCCATGAGGTAGCCGACGATCCCCGCATTGTGCAGCGCCAGCGCGATGATGGCGGGAAGCATGGACGGGCCGAGCACCTGCAGCAGCACGTAGGCGACCATATATTCCGGCGTCGAGCGAATGACGATGAGCAGCGTGCGGCCGGCCGGCCGCGCGAGCCGCCCGGCGAAACGCTGGGTGATGAGCGGGAACAGCAGCAAGGCAAGGGCCGCCATGGCGACAAGCGCGATCTGCGACAAAACCAGCGTGTCGGCCACGCCGGGCAGCACCTGGCGGCGCAGGATCGGCCACAGCCACGCGCCGAGCCCGTCCCACCCCGCGCCGCCCGGCCGCAGCGGGCGGGGGACGATATCGTGGCCCAGGAACCGCGCCAGGTTGGTCCAGGCGGACTGTCCGGGGATCGGCGTCGTCAGCCAAGCGAGCGCAGCGACGCTGCCGGCCAGCAGGAACGGCAGCGTGGCCGCCCGTGCCCAGAGGCGGCGGGTGGCGATCAGGATGTAGAACACGCCGACGAACGCCGCCGCCGGCGCGTACTGGCCCTGGCGGAAGTAGCTTTCGAGCTCGAAGCCCATGGTCGGCAGGCCGATGAAGCCCAGCACCAAAGTGGAGCGTAGCCCGCATTCGAGGCGATACAGCAGATAGTTCCGGATCGGCCCCGCCAGCTCCGGCAGGCGGCCATAGGCGAAGCGGGACACGGCGGAGGTGCCCGCCGGCAGCACGCGCTCGGCGGCGAGGTCGGCCTCCTCGATCAGCTCGGCGAAGACCTTGGCAAAGATGCCGGAATAGGGGATGGCGATCGCCAGCAGGCCGGTTATGGGAGAGATGCCCGTCACCTGGATGAGCAGCAGCGCCCAGAACAGCTCATGGACCGAACGGACGGCGGCGGCCAGCGCCCGGACCGCGCCGGAGCGGGCAAAGGCGAGCGCCAGCCCGAAGCCCGCGGCGGCGCCGAACCCGACGCCCAGCACGGCGAAGGCCACGGTGAGCACGACGCTGGCCGCGTGGACGGCCAACACGTCCGGATGCAGCATGCCCCGCAGCAGGCGGAGCAGCTCGGCGCCGGGGTGCAGGGCGGCGACGCCGAGGTCGGCCACGGCCAGGCACAGCAGTGCTGCGGCGAGGAAAGCGTAGCTGGCGGCGGCGTAGCCCAGGCGCATCAGGCGTAATATTGCATAAGGCTGGCGGCGCTGAGGCCGCTGGCGGGCGCGTCCAGCACCATGCGCCCGGCCTGCAGCACGATGATCCGGTCGGAGCAGGCGAGGGCCAGCGGAACGTCGTGCATCGCCAGGATCAGCGTCTCGTGCCGTTCGCCCAGCAGCCGCAGGACATCGGCCGCCTGGATTTGGTCCAGCGCCGAGACAGGCTCGTCGCCGATGACCACCGGGCGGCCGTTGTACAATGCGCGGGCTACGGAGGCGCGCTGCTGCTGGCCGCCCGAGAGGGTGCCGGCGCGGGCGAACAGCTTGTCCTCAAGGCCCACCGAGGCGAGCGTGGCGGAGACTGCCGCCACCTCGGCGCGCGACGGCCAGGCCAGCATGCGCAGGTTGCGCAGCGTCGAGTGCCGGTCGAGCCGGCCCATGTAGACGTTGTGGAACACGCTCAGGCTACGGACCAGCGAGGCCGCCTGCGGCACCAGCGCCGCCTGCTGGGCCAGCCGCGCGTATAGCAGGCCGAGCAGCGTGGACTTGCCGCTACCCGACTTGCCGAGCACCGACACGCGCTCGCCGGCGTGCAGCGACAGGCTTATGCCCTGGAAGACAGGCCGGCCGGCATAGGCCGCGTCCACGTTGCGCAATTCCAGCAGGGGGCGCAATTCCAACAGGGGGCGCAGCTCCAACAGGGGGCGCAGCTCCAGCAAAGGCACCAATCAGTCGAGCAGTTCGGTGGACTTGGCGACCGACTCGACCGGATCATAGTCGGCGTTCTTGGCCGTGATGAAGCCCGAGCGGGCAAATGGGGTGAGGATCGCCGGATCGCGCACGGCCAGCAGCGCCGCCCGCACGCGCTCCTTGAATCCGGCGCCGAACGCGCGGTCCACGTCGCCGCGTATGGTCCAGTTGTAGTCGGGGAACGGCGGGGTCTGCCAGATGACGGAGACTTTGGCCGGGTCGACGCGTCCGGCCTGCTGTTCCAGGCCGAACACCGAGAAGTCCATCGCGCCGAGCTCGAACGCTCCGGACTGCACGAGGGCGAGGGTGCGGGTGTGGTCGCCGGAGAAGCCGACACGGGAAAATAGCTCGTCGGGCGCGCGGCCGAACTGCTTGCGGATATAGAACTCCGGCATCACCCGGCCGGACGTGGAGGCGCGGGCGCCAAAGGTGAAGCTGCGCCCGGCAATGCCGGCGGGCAGGCTGCTGCCACGCCCTGCGGGCAGGGTTTCGCCGCGGGTGAGGCCGGTGGCGGCGTTGGCGATGAAGTAGCTGGTGAAGGCGGTGTCCTCGACGCCCTGGGCGATCGCCTCGGAGCCGGGGACCGCGCGGCGTGCCTGCACGCCGGTGAAGCCGCCGAACCAGGCGAGCTGCACCTGGTCGTTGGTGAACGCCGTCACCGCCGCTGGGTAGCTTTTCACCGGCACGTAGCCGACGGGCACGCCGAGCGCCGCCTCAAGGTAGGTCGCGACGCGGCCGAACCGCTCGACGAGGCGCGTCTCGTCCTGGTCCGGGATCGCGGTGAAAACGAGCCGCCTCGCCGGCTGCGCCACAGCGGCGCGGGCGGAGACGGCGGCCAGGGCGGTGAGCAGGGTGCGGCGGTTCATGCGTTGGATTTCCGGCCTCCGATGGACGGCTTTGGGACCACGGTTAGCGCCGCGCGGCAAGGGCTGCGTGGGCGACGGCGCCCAAGCGGACGGGGCCGGGTCCCTGGTCCGCCGCCAGCCGGCCGGCAAATTCCCGCAGCACCGCCGGGCGGTCCGGGCCGAGCGAGTCCAGCAACGACCGCATGCCGGGAGCGAAGCCGAGCGAGGCCGCAAGCTCCACGGCCGAGGAGGCGTGCAGCTCGGCGGCGAGCGGCAGGATCAAAACGTTGTCGAAGCCCGCGTCGGCCACCAAAGCACGCAGCCGTTCCGGCTCGACGAAGCGGAGTTGCGCGGGCGGTTCTCCGGCGGGCGGGAACGTGCCGCGCACGGCGATGATGGCCTCATGGAGCCGAGTGGCCAGGGCGTAGCGGTGCGGCTCGGTCCAGGCAACGACCGCGACCCGGCCGCCGGGGCGCAGCACGCGGCGCAGCTCGGCCATCCCTGCGGCCGGGTCGGGAAACAGCACGACGCCGAAGCTGGAGATGGCGACGTCGAAGCGGCCGTCCAGCAGGGCCAGCGCCGCGCCATCCATCTGGTATGCGGCGACGCCGGCCGCACGGGCGGCGATGCGGCGGACCATGGCAGCCGAGGCGTCGACCGCCGTGACGCGCGCCCCGCGCCGCAGCGCCTCCAGCGCGGTCCCGCCGGCGCCAGCCGCCACATCCAGCAGGTCGAGGCCAGCCAGCGGCTCCAGCCGGTCCAGCGCCTGACGGGCGAAGGCGGTGGTGAGCGGCTCGAACACGCGCTCGTAGGCGTCCGCATGGCCGTCCCAGCGCAATGGGTCCTGGTCGGGCTGGAGCGGGGCGCGTATGGACATGCTTTCTCTCTAGCAACATAAGGCGTGCGCCGCCATGACCGTCCAGCCGCCCGTCGCCGATCCCCGCTTCTCGCTCGGCCTGGGGCTGACCAACGAGTGCAACCTGGCCTGCTCGTTCTGCTACCGCGACCCCTCGCGCACCGACCGGCTGACGGTCGCAACGGTGCAAGAGGTGCTGGCGGCGCTTCCCATACGGTCGGTGAACCTCGGCACCGGCGAGAACGGCATGCATCCCGAGTTCCGCGCCATGCTCGCCGTGCTGCGCGGGCAGCCGGTCAAGCTCACCATCACCTCGAACGGCCACTCCATCGCCGTGCTGGACGACGCGGACCTGGCGGGCTTCGCCGAGGTCGAGTTCTCGCTCGACTACCCGACGCGCGGGGAGCAGGACGCGCAGCGCGGCGCTGGCAACTGGGACCTGGTCCACGAGCAGGCCGCCCGGTGCCGGCGGCTGGGCGTCGGGGTGACGATCATCGCAGTGATGATGCGTACCAACTACGACCGGCTGGCCGATGTCGCCAGTGTCGCCCGCGCCTTCGATGCCCCGCTGCGGCTCAATGTGTATCAATCGGTCCGCAGCGACGCCTTCGCGCTGACCTATGACGAGTATTGGGCCGGGTTCGCCGCGTTGTTCGCCCGCACGGACGTGATCGCCATCGGCGAGCCACTGGTGCGCGCCATGGCCGGGTTGCCGCCGCGCCGGGGCGGCTGCGGCTCCGGCACGATCCGGGTGACGCCGCGCGGCACGGTGCAGCCCTGCGTCTACTGGCCCGGCCAAGGCGCGGCGTTGGAAACGCTGCTGCAGGCGGGACCGGCCATCGTCGAGACGGAGCCGTTCGCCGCCGCCCGCTCGCTGCCGTCCGCCTGCCGGGGCTGCGCGCACGAGGCCGCCTGCCATGGCGGCTGCGCGGGCCGCCGGCGCCTGGTGGACGCGCTGGACGAACCCGACCCCTATTGCCCCGTTGTGCGCGGCGAGGACCGGACATTGGCCATAAACATGGCGCCGCAGCGGGACATGGCCAAGCTCGAGAGCGCCTGCACAACCATCGTCATGGCGCGAGCCTGACCCGGTCCAGCAGCCGGCGCCCCCAGAGCGCGTCCAGCCCCAGGCACTCGCCAGCGTGGTCCAGCACGAAGAAGGCATGGACGAAGATCAGGAAGATATAGTTCCACGGCCACTCGTCGGCGCGGTGATACAGCCCGACCCAAAGGTTGAGCGTGAAGGCGATGCCCACCAGCCCGGCCAGCCGCACGCCAAAGCCCAGCATGAGCGAGGCGCCGAGCAGCGTCTCGGTGAGCCAGACGACCGGGTCGAGGATGGCGATGTTGGGCAGCAGCGCGTCCCGCACCAGGGCGGCGTGGGCGGGCAGCCAGGAGTGCTCGACCAGTTGCCCCGTCCAGTACTGGAAGCCGCCAGCCACCGGCAGCGGCAGCTTCCACAGCGAACCCTGCAGCCACATCGTTCCGATCAGCGTGCGGAATAGCCAAATGGCGAGGGTGCGCCCGTTGCGCTGCGCCGGATCGTCGGACCACGCCCGGACCGCCACGGCGATCCCGCCAATCAGCAGGACGGCGTAGAGCGCCACCAGGAGGTACTTCGCGCTGCCCAGCGCGTCATGGTCCGGGGTCTGCCCGATCAGGAACAGCCAGGAATCGTAGAACGGGTTTGTACGCATCAGATGCTCCCAAACGCTGCGGCGGCGGCCTCGATCAGGCGGAGGGCTGTCACCGTGCCCTCTGCCTCGCCCTTTTCAAAGTCGCTGCCCTCCTGCTGGCCCATGGCATTCGTCACGTGGGCGAAGCAGGCGACGGTGGCGTGGCGGGCGGTGGCGAAGGCATAGAGGGCGGCGGCCTCCATCTCGACCGCGAGCACGCCCTGGGCGCGGGCGGCGGCGATGGCGGCCTCGGTCTCGCGGAAGGGCGCGTCGGTGGTCCAGGTCGCGCCGCGGTGCAGGGCGACGCCGAGCCGCCGCACCGCTGTTTCCATGGCGTCCAACAGGGCCGGGTTGGGTGCGGCCACAAAGTCGCCGGCGCCGCATGGAAGATAGTGGAAGCTGGTGCCCTCGTCCCGCAGCGCCCGGTCGATCAACACGGTGTAGGGCGGTTCCCCAACGTTGGCGATTTGCCCGGCCGAGGTGATGCTGACGAGGCACCGGCAGCCGGAGGCGAAAAGCTGCTCCGCGACGAGCACGGCAAACGGCGCGCCGACGGCAAGGCCAACGATGCCGGCCGGGGTGCCGTCGGCCAAGTCAAACTCGAACAGCTCGGTGTGGTAGCAGGCCCAACCAGGGCTTGGCCGCGCTTGGCCGGTACGGCGCAGGTGGCGCACCAGGTCGCCGTCCGGATCGAGCGCGCAGACCGCCGGCACGTTTCTGAGCGGAAGGCCGCGCTGGCGCCTCGCCTCGCGCAGCAGGCTTTCGGGCTGGAACACCGAGGGCGCCGTGGAGTCCCGTTCGCGCCAGCTTGGACCCATGCTCTCGTTCTCCGCACCGCGCCCCGCGGCGCGTGCCCGGCGTGTCTGTAGAACAATCTCTGGCCGTCGGCCAACTGGCGGGAGGGTGGTCCTTCGTCGCGTGGGGCTGCATGCAGTTCCAGGACGGCGCCGTGATGGACGCCGAAACAGTGCGCCAACCTTGGGCGACACCGCAACGCGCCCCACAGCTTACGCCGCGGCGAGAGGCCGGTCGTGGGCGAGGACGTGGTATGACGCCCGCACGCTGCGCTCCGGCTGTCCGCACCCTATGCGCCGCTGCTTACGAACCGGTTCGGCACCATGCTGTCGACCCGCGTCCTGGACCAGCCGGCGGACGGTTGGTGGTGGCGAAGCCTTGCCCAAGCGTTAAGACTTCGAGCCGTAGCCGCCGCTCCTTGATGCTGGACCCAGCGGGGCAGCAGGGCAGGGGGTGTCCATGCCGCTCCCTCCCGTCAGGTGCTCCGGCACTGCCTCCATTTTCATGACCGTGACGGGTGTTCCGCCTCACTTCATCTCGATCTCGACGAACACGAACTCGCCGTCGTTGTCGTTGATCACGTCGTGCTCGACTCCGGCGGCGCGCGTGTAGCTGACCCCGGCCCGCAACTCCGCGTGGCGCGTCGCGCCGCCGGGCTCCTCAAGCAGCAGGCGGCCTGTGGTCATCGGCACGACAACGTAGTCGTAGGCGTGCGTGTGCCACCCGGTGGCGGCGCCGGGAGCGAACCGCCATTCCACGACCCGGCAGCGGCTGTCGTCGATCTGCACTGTCGGGACGGCTGCGGGTCGTGTCATGCGTCGGCGCCTTTTCGAAATCGTCGGTTCGTTTCAGCAGACCAGGCGCGTGTCGTCCACGGCCCAAGTGACCAGCGCCGGTTCGCCGGGCCGGAGCGGCGGCAGGCCCGCGCGGTTCTGCTGCTTGACCAGCAGCGTCTCCCGGATGCCCGTCTCCAGAGCGTAGCGCGTCGCCTCGCCCATGAACACCGCCTCCCGCACGGTTGCCGGCACCCCGTTCTGGCCCGGCGGCACGACGCCGGGCGGCCCGGCGGTCATGCGCTCCGGCCGCACCATGCAGGCGCAACCGGGGGCGTGCGCCTGAAGCGGCGCACGCACGTCGACCCCCCAGGCCGTGGCGACGAGCAGCCCGCCGTCCTGCTCGGTCACGGCCGACACCGGGGCAAAGTTCGCCTCGCCGACGAAGGCGGCCACGAACCGGTTGGCGGGCGCGTCATACAGCGCCTGCGGCGACGCCAGTTGCTCGACCCGGCCCTCGTTCATCACGCTGATCCGGTCCGACATCACCAGGGCCTCGCGCTGGTCGTGCGTGACGTAGACGAAGGTCATTCCCAGTCGGTCGTGCAGGCGCTTGACCTCCATCTGCATGGCTTCGCGCAACTGCTTGTCCAGCGCGCTCAGCGGCTCGTCCATCAGCAGCACCTGGGGATCGAAGACGATGGCGCGTGCGATCGCGACGCGCTGCTGCTGGCCGCCGGAAAGCTGCTGGGGGTAGCGGCCGGAGAACCCGGGAAGCTGCACCAGGTCCAGCATCCGGCGCACCGCCGCGTCCCGCTCCGCCCGGCCGACGCCGCGCTGCTTCAAGGGAAAGCCGATGTTCTCCGCGACAGTCATGTGCGGGAACAGGGCGTAGCTCTGGAACACCATGCCGACGTTGCGGCGGTAGGGCGGCAGCCGGACGACCGAAACGCCGTCAATGAGGATCTCCCCGGCGCTGGGCGCGTCGAAGCCGGCCACCAGCATCAGCGCCGTCGTCTTCCCCGAGCCGGACGGGCCGAGCAGGGTCATGAACTCGCCCGCGCGTATGTCGAGCTGCAGGCCGTGGACCGCGCGGAGGCTGCCGTAGTGCTTGGAGATGCCGCGGAACTCGACGGGCGCGCCGAGACGGCGGCTCACCGCGTTGCTCCCGCACGCCTGCTGCGGACCTGAAGCCTTATGATCGCCCATGCCGTCGACACTACCAACTCCCGGCGGGAACGGCATGGAAATTGCTGCACCCGGGATGTGATGGACGATGCGATGGACGGACGCGCGACCCCGCAAGCTTTTGTCCGGAGCGACGCCGCTCCCCGTGCCGGCGCACGGCTGGCCCGCCGCGGCGCCGCGGCGCCGGCGGCATGGCTCGCCGCCCCGCTCGGGCTTTTCCTGCTGGTGTTCTACGCCTACCCGGTCGGCGCGATGCTGGCCCGCAGCGTCCATCCGTCCGGCTGGTCGCTGGCCCCCTATCGGACCCTCGTGTCCGGCGACGTGTTCTGGCGCGTGATGGGCATCACGCTGAGCATCGGCGCCACAGTGACGGCGTCGTGCCTGTTGCTGGCGCTGCCGCTGGCCTACTGGCTCGCGCGGATGCCGCCGGGCCGGGCAAACCTGTTGCTGCTGCTCGTGCTGGTGCCGTTCTGGACCAGCGTCCTGGTGCGGTCCTACGCCTGGATGGCGCTGCTGGAGCGGCACGGCATCATCAACAACCTGCTGATCTGGCTCGGCGCCTTGGACCATCCGGTCAAGCTGCTGAACACCCGGTTCGCCGTCTGCCTGGCCATGGCGCACGTGCTGCTGCCGTTCATGGTGCTGCCGGTCTACGCGACATTGCGCGGCCTGGACTGGCGGCTGGTGCAGGCGGCGGAAAGCCTCGGCAGCACACCGTGGGGCACGGTCCGGCAGGTCGTGCTGCCGCTGGCGAGGCCCGGCATTGCGGCGGGCGCCGTGCTGGTGTTCACGCTGTCGGTCGGCTTCTACATCACGCCCGTGCTGGTCGGCGCGCCGCAGGATGTTATGGCGGCGGTGCTGATCTCCGACCAGGTGGGCCAGCTCGCCTGGCCGGAGGCCAGCGCCATGTCGGCGGTGCTGCTGCTGCTCGTGCTGGCGGTGACGGCCGGGCTGTCGCGGCTGCTGGGGACGCGCGCCATCCTGCCGGGCGCCGCCTGAATGGCCGTGGCCCGGCGAGCCCTGCTGGGGACGCTGTGCTGGGCGATCCTGCTGTTCCTGGCGCTGCCGGTCCTGATCGTGTTCCCGCTGTCGTTTTCGTCGGGCAGCTATCTCAGCTTTCCGCCGCCGGGGTTCAGCACCCGGTGGTACGGCGCGTTCTTCGCCAGCAGCGAGTGGACAGGCGCTGCGCTCATGAGCCTGCAAGTGGCGCTTCCAGTGACGGCGCTGTCGGTGCTGTTGGGCACGCCCGCGGCGGTCGGCCTGTCGCGCGGGCACTTCGCGGGCAAGCGGCTGGTGAACGCCCTGGTGCTCTCGCCGCTGATCGTGCCCGGCGTCATTGTCGCGATCGGCGTCTATTTCGTCTATGCGCAGTATGGTCTGGTCGGCCACCCGCTGGCGCTGGTGCTGGGCCATACCTGCCTGGCGGTGCCGTTCGTGGTGATCAACGTGTCGTCCGCTTTGGCCGGGGTGGACAAGCGGCTGCAACAGGCGGCGGCGAACCTCGGCGCCGCGCCGTTCGCAGCGTTCCGCCAAATTACGCTGCCGCTGATCGCGCCCGGCATGTTCGCGGGGGCGGTGTTCGCGTTCATCACCTCGTTCGACGAGCTGCTGGTGTCGTTGTTCCTGTCCGGCACGGGCGCGGTCACGCTGCCGCGCCGGATGTTCGACGAAATCCGCTACGACATCGACCCCACCATCGCCGCGGCGTCGTCGCTGTTGATCGCCACGACGACCGGGCTGATGCTGGCCGCCGAGCTGCTGCGCCGCCGGAGCCTATACCGCCGCAGCCTGGGCCTGCGCAGCCGTCCCTTCGCCCCGGCTGCGCTGGCAACCCCGGCTGCCGAATAGGAGTTTTCGATGACCGACCTGAACACGGAACTCGCACGGATGGCGGCCGAGCCGCCCCATGTCGCCGACCACAGCCGGCGGCGCTTCATCGGCAGCGCGGCACGCTGGGGGCTGACGGCCGCCGCCGCTGCGGCGATGACCCGGCACCTGGTCATGCCCGCCCTCGCCGCCGGGCCGGAGCTGCCGGCGATCAAGGAGTTCCCGGCGGCGCTGAAGGGCAGCGGCACGGTGCGCGTCTGCTCCTATGGCGGGGCGTTCCAGGCCGCGCAGCGCGAGGCTTATTTCAAGCCGTTCGAGGAGCTGAGCGGCATCAAGGTCGTGGAGTCGCAAGGTCCCGACATCTCCAAGGTGAAGGCCATGGTGGACACCGGCAACGTCGAATACGACGTAGGCGAGTTCGACCGCAGCTCGATCCTCAACCTGGAGCGGAAAGGCGACTACTGGGAGCCGATCGACTACTCCCTGTTTGACACCGACAACATCGAAGCGGCGTTCCGCTACAAGTTCTCGGTGGACATGCTGCCCTATGGGCAGATTTTCGGCTACCGCACCGACGCCTTCAAGGGCGACGCGCCCACGGGCGTCGCCGATCTCTGGGACACCAAGCGGTTCCCAGGCTCCCGCTCTCTCCAGGCCGGCTCCGGCGGGTTGGCGCCGGACCTGGAGGTGGCGGTCATGGCGACTGGCGTGCCGAAGGAGAAAGTGTATCCCATCGACATCGACGCGGCCTTCGCGAGCCTCGCCAAGATCAAGCCCGATGTCGATAAGTGGTGGACGGCGGGGGCCATCCCGGCGCAGTTGCTGAATGACAACGAGGTGGTGATGGCCACCGCCTGGAACGGCCGCATCTACGCCATACAGCAGACCGGCGCGAAGGTGGCGCCGGTGTGGAAGGACGGCCTGCTGCGCACCGACGTCTGGGCGATCCCGAAAGGCGCGGCAAACAAGGCCAATGCGCAGAAGTTCGCCGCCTTCATCACCATGGCGGTGCCGCAGGCGCGGATTTCCTATCTGATCCCGTATGGCTTCGTGAACAGCAAGTCGGCGGCGCTGATCCCGGCGGACCGCCTGCCGCAACTGCCCACGGCGCCCGGCACGCTCAAGAACATGCTGATCTACAACACGCAATGGTGGGCGGACAACCGCGACACGGTGCTGGGCCGCTGGAACAAGTTCCTGCTGGGATGAACGCCCCGCTGCCGCGTTCGCCCCCGTTGCCGCGTTCACTCTATGCCGACACTGCTGCAACCGGTCCGGAAACGCCGCCGTTGGCAGGGGATGCGCGGGCCGACGTGGTCGTGGTGGGGGCCGGGTTCACCGGGCTGTCCGCGGCGCTGCACTTGGCGGAGAAGGGCGTCGATGTCCGGGTGCTGGAGGCCAACGAGGTCGGGTGGGGCGCGTCCGGCCGCAACGGCGGGCAGGTCAATCCGGGGCTGAAATTCGATCCTGACCAGATCGAGGCGGACTTCGGCGCCGAGATGGGGCGGCGCATGGCGGCGTTCTCAGGCGCGGCGCCGCAGCGCGTGTTCGACCTGGTCGAGCGGCACCAGATCGTCTGCGAGGCCCGCCGCGACGGCACGATCCGGGCCGCCAAAAACGCGCGCAACGCCCAGGCGGTGCGCAACTCCGCGGCCAAATGGGCGGCACATGGCGCCCCGGTGCGGTTCCTGGACCGCGCGGCGGTCGCGGCGGCGACGGGCACCGGGCGCTATGTCTGTGGCATGGCCGACCCGCGCGGCGGCAGCCTGAACCCGCTGGGCTATGCCCGCGGCCTGGCCCGCGCGGCGCGGGCAGCGGGCGCACGCATCCACGCCGGCAGCCCGGCCCTGCGCATGGAACGGGCAGCGGGCGGCTGGCGCGTCGCCACGCCGGGCGGCAGCGTGACCGCGGCCTGGCTGGCGCTCTGCACGAACGGGTACACGGACGGGCTTTGGCCGGGGCTGAAGCGCTCGGTCATCCCGGTCTTCAGCATGATCGCCGCCACCGAACCGCTGCCGGATGCGCTGGCGGCGCAGGTGGTGCCGAGCCGGTCCGTGCTGTTCGAGGTGGCGAGCATGACTGTCTACTACCGGCTGGACGCATCGAACCGCCTGCTGATGGGCGGGCGGTCGCCGTCCCGCGACACGGGCGACCGCCGGGCGTTCCAATATCTGATCGACTACACCGAGGGTCTGTGGCCCCAGTTGAAGGGCAGGGCGTGGTCGCATTTCTGGAACGGCCAGCTCGCCGTCACCACCGACCACTACCCACATTTCCACGAGCCGGCGCCCGGCGTGCTGGCGGCGCTCGCCTATAACGGCCGCGGCGTCGCGATGGCGACCGCGATGGGCACGCAGGTCGCCGCGCGCATCCTGGGCGCTGCGCCCGATGAGCTGGACATGCCGATTACCGGCCTTAAGGAGATCCCGTTCCACGGCCTATGGCGGACCGCGCTCGCCGGCCGCATGGCGTATGGGCGCATTCGGGACAGCCTGGGGCTGTGAATTAGAACTCCAGCAGGGTGTCGCGGAACTGCTCGTGGCCGTATGCCTTGCGCACGAGGCCGCGCCTTTGCAGCGCTGGGACCAGACCGTCCTCGACCTCCGCGATCGAGCGCCGGCTCACGTCGGGCATCGAGAGCAGGAAGCCATCGCCGCCCACCTGCTGCATCGCCTCGGCCATCTGCGCTGCGACGCCGTCCGGCGTGCCGACCAGCTCCACCGATCCGCCGTCGCTGTTGTAGGACGCGATCGCCTGCCGCAGCGTGCGGTCGCCGGCCTTGCGCTTGAAGTCGTCCAGCGTTTGCTGGTGGCCGTTGGTGGTCAGCGTGCCGACAGGCGCGTCCAGGTCGAACTGCGCGAAGTCGATGTTGGTGATCTTGCCCAGGAAGGCCAGCTTGCGGTCCACCTGCGCCGCCACCCGCGCGGCACGGCGGGCCTTGAGCGCCTGCGCGTCCTCCGCCGTCTCCGCCACGATCGGCGCCACCAGGAACAGCACCTTCACCGTCGCCGGGTCGAGGCCCTGCGCCAAGCGGCGGGCGCGCACGTCCTCCCGATAGGCCCGCATGGCGTCGACGCCCTTTACGCTGGCCACAATGGTGTCGGCGTGCCGGGCCGCGAACTGCCGCCCGCGGGGCGAGCCACCGGCCTGCGCGATCACCGGCCGGCCCTGCACGCAGGGGCCGGAGTTCAGCGGGCCGCGCGAGGCATACCAGCGGCCCTTGAAGTCCACCTGGCGCACCTTGGTATGGTCCACGAGCATCCCGCTCTCGGTGTCCGCCACCAGGGCGCCGGGTTCCCAGGAGGCCCAGAGCTGGCCGACAAGGTCCATGTACTCGTCGGCCATGTCGTAGCGCAGGTCGTGGTCCGGCAGCCCGTCGAGGCCGAAGTTGCGCGCGGCGAAGTCGGAGCTGCCAGTCACCATGTTCCAGCCGATCCGCCCAGCCGACACCTGGTCCAGCGTCGCCACCAGCCGCGCCAGCAGATAGGGCGGATAGGCGAAGGTCGCGAAGGTGGGCACGATGCCGATCCGGCTGGTCGCCGCCGTCATCAGGCTGGCCACCACCGACGGGTCCTGCCGCGGCACGGAGATGCCGTTGTGCAGGTAGATCTCGCGGGAGGCGGCGTAGCTTTCGCCGATGTAGGAGGAGTCCTCGAGCAGGATGTAGTCGAAGCATGCCCGCTCCAGCGCTTGTGCGACATCGATGAACAGCTTCGGCTGCATCCAGCTCTCGCCGACGCGCCCGGTCCACGGCTCGCCCCACGCCTGCACGCTGGAGCCTTGGAGGAACAGGCCCAAGTGGAAGGGGTTGGTTTGCAATGTTCTCATCCTTGATTGCCGCATGATGCTGAAAAGCGAGGCTGACCACCAGGAAATGCTTATATGTTAGGCACCATGCCAGAGTTCTCCTAAGCTTCTGGTGAACTTTGCTGATGTTTAAGGCATTTATCAAGCGTTGGCGCTTGACTTGGAGACCTTGGCTGCGATTGACTAACGACTGCGAAGGCTTGTCGGCAAGGGCAGCGGCCGTGCGCCACGCTCGCCGCCTGCCAGGACGGGATGGAGCGGCCTGAACCCTGCCAGTTCGGCAGCAAAGCGAGGTGGCGTCCGATGTCCTCCGTCCGCAGCGCATAGACGGCCATGCCCGACGATTTTCGGCCGCACTCGACGGAATTGCACCATCTTGGAGTCGCCGAGGCGTCCCGCCTTATCGAGCGCCGGCAGCTATCGCCCGTCGAGTTGACGCAGGCTTTCCTCGACCGCGCCCAGTCGCTCGACCCTCAGCTCAATGCTTTCCTGCTGTCGACCGCCGACAAGGCCCTGGCGCAGGCGCGCGACGCCGAGGCGGAAATCTCCGCGGGCCGGTGGCGCGGCCCGCTCCATGGGATGCCCTTCGCGCTGAAGGACATCTTCAGCACTGCCGGCCTGCGCACGACGGGCCACTCCCGCGTGTGCGCCGATGTCGTGCCGACGCACGACGCCGCCGCCGTCACCCGGCTGTATGAAGCCGGCGGTGTGCTGCTGGGGAAGCTCGCGACGCATGAGTTCGCGCATGGCGG
>JAABUY010004343.1_pt1 | contig 14932 bp, 13 predicted proteins | sample 5560271 | NCBI WGS metagenome assembly JAABUY01 (sample SAMN10711886, study PRJNA513374) | rock metagenome | isolation source: Antarctica rocks | place: Antarctica: Victoria Land, University Valley
GGGCGAGCCGCCCCTGGACCGGCCTTATTTAAGTGCTGGATTCCAAAAGCTTGCCTTTGGCGGAGTTTGAGGCAGAGCCTCAACCTTGTTTGCTTCACCGGTCATTTCAAAGGGCCGTTGGTATTAGCGCCACGTCGCCCCACGCTTTGCAGGGCGAGGCGCCCGGCCTTCTGCCCGGCCGGCTCCGCCCAGGAGCCACCAGCCCGAAAGTGTCACCCCGCCTGGCTGGCGGTGCTACGCTGCCGTGCATGTCCGCAGCGCTCCATCCCATGACCGCCCGCGAATTCCTCGACTGGGCCGAGTTGCAGCCGGCGCGCTACGAGTTCGACGGCACCCGCCCCGTCGCCATGACCAGCGGCGACCTGGGCCACAGCCGCCTCATCCGCAACATTGCGCGCGCCCTCGCCAACCGCCTCGCCGGCAGCACCTGCGAGCCGCTCGGTCCGGACGCGGCCGTCGCCACGATCGGCGACGCCATCCGCTACCCCGACGCCGTGGTCACCTGCACGCCCTTCTCCGACCGCGACCGGCTTGTCCCCGACCCGGTCGTCGTCTTCGAGGTCGTCAGCCCCTCCTCCGTGCGCACCGACCGCGTGACCAAGTTGCGCGAGTACCAGGCCGTCCCCAGCATCCGCCGCTACATCATCGTCGAGCCGGCTACCGCCGCGCTCACCGTCCTGTCCCGCGAACACGCCGGCGAGGCCTTCCGCGCCACCGGGCTCACCGACGCCGACATCCTGCGCCTCCCGGAGATCGGCATCGAGATCCCGGTCGCCGAGCTGTACGCCGGCCTCGCCCCGGCCGACCGGCAGCCCTGACCGGCAACGCTCGCGCACACCTTGCGCCGGGCAGGCTCAGCCCCGCCCGCGATACCCCGGCACGTCCTGCGCCGGTACCCAGCACTCCTCCGGCGGCGCCCCGGTCTGCCAGAACACGTCGATCGGGATGCCGCCGCGCGGGTACCAGTACGCCCCGATGCGCAGCCACACCGGCGACAGCAGGTCGGCCAGCCGTGTCGCGATGTCCATCGTGCACGCCTCGTGGAACGCCCCGTGGTTGCGGAAGCTGGTGAGGTAGAGCTTCAGCGACTTGCTCTCCACCAGCCAGGCGCCGGGCACGTAGTCGATCACGAGGTGGGCGAAATCCGGCTGCCCGGTGATCGGGCACAGCGAGGTGAACTCGGGCGCGGTGAACCGAGCCACGTAGTGCCGGCCCTGGTGCGGCGCAGGCACGCGCTCCAGTACCGCCGCCTCGGGGCTCGCGGGGGCGTCGACCTGGCGGCCGAGCTGGGTCAAGGCTTCGTTCATCGCATCCTCCCGGAGAAAGCAAGGCCAGGGGCGCTGCCTCCATGCTTGGAAGCGGGGACCCCGCCAAAGGGCGAGCCCTTTGGAAACATTGGTCTGGACCGGCGGCACGTCGCCCCGGCCTTGCCTTACGTGTGCCGGTCCAGGGGCGCTGCCCCTGGCGGGTCCAGGGCAGAGCCCTGGCCTTCCTTGCCTGCTTCCCATTCCGCCCGCACGGCAGCCGAGTGCGCTTCCAGATCCCCCCGCACGATCGCCTCGCGCAGCCCGCGCATCAGGTCCTGGTAGTAGCGGATGTTGTGCTCGCTGAGCAGCATCGGCCCCAGCATCTCTCCCGCCCGGAACAGGTGGTGCAGGTAGGCGCGGCTGTGCCGCCGGCACGCGGTGCAGCCGCACGCCGCGTCCACCGGCCCCGGGTCGCCGGCGTGGCGCGCGTTGCGCAGGTTGAGCACGCCGCGCGACGTGTAGGCGCGCGCCGTGCGGCCGGCGCGCGTCGGCATCACGCAGTCGAACATGTCCACGCCGCGCGCCACGCTCGCCACCAGGTCGTCCGGCGTGCCCACGCCCATCAGGTAGCGCGGCCGGTCGGGGGGCAGCAGCGGCACGGTGGCGTCGAGCACGCGCAGCATCTCCGCCTGGCCCTCGCCCACGGCGAGGCCGCCGACCGCGTAGCCCTCGAAGCCGATCGCGCGCAGGGCGGCCACGGACTCCGCCCGCAGGCCCGCGTCGGTGCCGCCCTGGACGATGCCGAACATCGCGTAGCCTGCCCGCGCCACGAACGCCTGGCGCGAGCGCTCCGCCCAGCGCATCGACAGGCGCATCGAGGCCGCGACCTGCTCCGGCGTCGCCGGGTAGGGCGTGCACTCGTCGAACGCCATGGTGATCGTGGCGTCGAGCGCGTGCTGGATCCGGATCGAGCGCTCCGGCGTCAGGCGGTGCTTCGAGCCGTCGAGGTGGGAGCGGAACGTCACCCCGTCGGCGTCGAGCGTGCGCAGCGCGCCCAGCGACATCACCTGGAAGCCGCCGGAGTCCGTCAGGATCGGGCCGGGCCAGTCCATGAACCGGTGCAAGCCGCCGAGCGCCTGCACCCGCTCCGGGCCAGGGCGCAGCATCAGGTGGTAGGTGTTGCCGAGCACGATTGCGGCGCCGGTGGAGCGCACGCCGTCCGCGGTCATCGCCTTGACCGTGCCCGCGGTGCCGACCGGCATGAACACCGGCGTCGCCACCGGGCCGTGCGCGGTGCGCATCACGCCGGCGCGCGCCGCGCCGTCCCGGGCGACGCCTTTCCAGCCGAACGCGTCGCCGGACGCGGCCGGCACCGCAAGGCCGCTCGTGGCGGCGCTCGCGGCGGCGCTCGCGGCCCAGCTCGGGGCGGCGCTCATGGCCCCCCGCTCACGGCATCGTCCCGGCGTCCGGCTCCAGCAGCGATGCGTCGCCGTACGAATAGAACCGGTAGCCCTGCGCCACCGCGTGCGCGTAGGCCGCGCGCATCCGCTCCGTGCCCGCGAACGCGCACACCAGCACGAACAGCGTCGAGCGCGGCAGGTGGAAGTTCGTCAGCAGCAGGTCCACGGCGCGGAAGCGGTGCCCCGGCCGCACGAACAGCCGCGTGTTCGCGTCGAACGCACGCACCAGGCCGTCCTCGCCGACCGCGCTCTCCAGCAGCCGCAGCGACGTCGTGCCCACCGCGACCGCCCGCCCGCCCGCCGCGCGCGCCGCGTTGATCGCCGCCGCCGCCGCCTGCGTGACCACGCCGCGCTCGGCATGGATGGCGTGGGCGTCGAGCGAGTCCGTCCGCACCGGCAGGAACGTCCCCGCGCCCACGTGCAGCGTCACCGTGGCCCGCCCGACGCCCGCCGCGTCCAGCGCCGCCAGCAGCGCCGGGGTGAAGTGCAGCCCGGCGGTGGGCGCGGCCACCGCGCCTTCGTGGCGGGCGAACACCGTCTGGTAGTCGGACGCATCCTCCATGGTCGGGCCCGACTCGCGTGCGATGTAGGGCGGCAGGGCCAGCGCGCCCGCGCCGTGCAGCGCCGCGTCGAACGCGGCGCCATGGCGGTCGAAGCGCAGCGTCACGCCGCCGTGCCCGTCGCGCGCCACCACCTCCGCCGACAACGCGCCTCCCGCCGGCCCGGCCTCCTTCGCTCCGCCCGCTGCCGCAAGGCCGCCCGACGCGACGGCCTCGCCGGCGGCAGACGCGAAGCGCAGCACGTCGCCCGCCCGCAGGCGCCGGGCGTTGCGCGCCAGGGCGTGCCAGGTTCCGTCCGCCGCCGGCTGGTCCAGGGTGATGCCGATCCTGGCGTCGCCGCGGCGCGCCTCGAGCTGCGCCGGGATCACCCGCGTGTCGTTGGCCACCAGGATGTCGCCGCGGCGCAGCAGCAGGGGCAGGTCGCGCACCGCGCGGTCCGCCAGCCCCTCGCCCACGTGCAGCAGCCGCGCGGAGTCACGCGGCCGTGCAGGATGCTGTGCGATCAGGCCGGGCGGCAGCGCGAAGTCGTAGCGGCCGATGCTCGACGCGCCCGTGGCGGGGCCGTGCGCCGCGACAGGCGGGCTATTGCAGGAAACAGGCGGGCTATTGCGGGAGATAGGTGCCGATCTCGACCAGGTTGCCGTCCGGGTCGCGGCAGTACACCGCGGTCATCGGCCCCAGCGCCCCGGTGCGCGCCATCGGCCCCGTCTCCGGCGCCACGCCGCAGGAGTGCAGGTGGTGCTCGATGTCCTCCACCCTCACCGCGGTGACGAAGCACAGGTCGGCGGCGCCCGGCGTGGGCGATTTCGCGTGCGGCGCCACCTCCTCGCCGGCCTGGTGGAGGTTGATCTTCTGGCCGCCGAACTTCAGCGCGGTGCGACGCTTCGTGCCGAACTCCTCGCGCTCCATGCCCAGCACGCGCTGGTACCACGACGCCGTGATCTCCAGGTCGCGGCAGGTCAGCACGAGATGGTCCAGGCGATCGACGGTGAAGCGCATGGCGGCGGCCTGTCTGTGTGGCGCAGCCGTATATCCGCGGCACCCGGCAACGCAAGGCTCGATGAGGTTTCGCTCCGGCAGCCGCACTGCGGCCTCGGCGAACCGGACCCGGGGGAAATCCTTGATCGAGAAAGCAAGGTTGAGGCTCTGCCTCAAACTCCGCCAAAGGCTCGCCTTTGGAATCCACCACTCAGCAAGGCCGGTCCAGGGGGGGCTTCCCCCCTGGCGGGTCTGGGCGGAGCTGGCCAAAGGTTCCGATGGCCCGCTTGGGCCATTGGAATGGCCAGCGGAGGGAGAGCCCAGCCTTGCTTCCTACTCCTTCGGCCGCTTGCGGAACGCGTCCAGGCTGACGACCGACGGCGCGGCGCTCTCCGCGGGCGGCGAGTCCTCCTGCGGCGCGGGCGCGGGCGCCAGCCGCACCACGTCGGTGGGCGGCTGCGCCCGGTCCGGCACCACGACGCCGAAGCGCAGCCCGACCTGCACCTCGGGGTCGGCGAACGCGCTCACCGCGTCGAACGGGATCAGCAGGCTCGACGGCACGCCGCTGAACGACAGCCGCACGCTCACGGTGCGCGCCGCCTCGTCCACGCTCAGCCCGCCGAACTGGTGCTGCAGGACGATGGTCATCTCCTGCGGATACTGCGCCGACAGCCGCGTCGGGATCACCGTGCCGGGGTGGTCGGTGCGGAACGTGATGTAGAAGTGGTGCCCGCCCGGCAGCCCGTGCGACGCGACGTAGGACAGCGCGCGCACCATCACGCCGCGCATCGCGTCCTCCATCCAGGAGTCGTAGGGCAGCAAACTCGGCGTGCCGGGCGTGTCCTCGCCCTGGGGTGGGGTGTCGTCGTCTTCCATCGGCCGATCCTGTCCGCGCCAATCATGCCCGCGCCGAACCGGTGCGCGCCAGACCCGTGCACGAGGCGCCCGTTCGTGCCGGGGCCGCGCGCACCGGACAGCAATGCGATGCCCGCGTGCGACGCGCAAGTGCCGCGCGCCGCAGCGGGGAGGGCAAGCCTGACGGGGAGAAGTGGGGGGCTTCTGTTGCCCGGTGCCCCCCGAACCGCGCGTGTCTCAGTTGTTAGGCTGCGACCGCGAGTGCAATGTTGTTGTCATTGGCACTTGTGAATTGACCCGATAACGGCGGTATCATGCCGGGCAAAAGATGAGTCTTTACCACGCGTGTCGAGCCTGTGTCGCCCCCAACGCCGGACAACTCCGGAAGGATGGTGGAGGCGCCGGGCACTGCCCCCGGGTCCACAACGCTTATTCCAATCACCGTTTATCACCATAGCCGGCAAGCCAGCCCAACCACCATAGGCGACATCGCCTCGCGGCGCCAGTGGTAAGAATAGGCGGCAGTGGGTCACTGCCCGGTGTCGCCGAAGACCGGTCAGGCAAGCAAGGTGAGGCTCTGCCTCAAACTCCGCCAGGGGGAGGCCCCCTGGACCGCCTTCCTCAAGTCAAGCCGGTCCAGGGGCGGCTCGCCCCTGGCGGGTCTGGGCGGAGCTGGCCAAAGGTTCCGATGGCCCGCTTGGGCCATTGGAATGGCCAGCGGAGGGAGAGCCCAGCCTTGCCTTGCCTGCGCCATGTCCCCGGCCCCGCGTCCGGTGTACTAGAGGCCGCCGACCGGAGGACCCCATGCGCACCCTGACGCCCGAGCAAGACGCCGACATCGAGGCCGCCCGCGCCCACCGCCAGCCGACCGCGCGGGCCACCTGCGCTGGTGTGGAGGAGATCCTGTACCGTCCGATCCCGGTGCTCGATCAGGGCTTCGTGCGGGTGATCGACTATATGGGCGACGACGACGCCGTGGTGCAGGGCGCGCGCGTCTCCTACGGCCGCGGCACCCGCCAGGTGTCCTCGGACCGCGGCCTGATCCGCTACCTGATGCGCCACCGCCACACCACGCCGTTCGAGCTGTGCGACCTCAAGCTGCACGTGCGCGCGCCGATCTTCGTGGCCCGGCAGTGGTTCCGCCACCGCACCGCCAGCATCAACGAGTATTCCGGCCGCTACTCGGTGCTGGAACGCGAGTTCTACGTGCCCGAGCCCGGCCAGGTCGCCACCCAGTCCGCCACCAACCGCCAGGGCCGCGGCGAGGCCGCCGATGCCGGGACCGCGCGCGCGGTGATCGAGACGCTCAAGGCCGAGGCCGCGCGCTCCTACGACGCCTACCTCGCGATGCTGAACCAGGACGAGGACGGCGCGGCCATCGATCCCGGGCGCGAGGGCCTGACGCGCGAGCTGGCGCGCACCACGCTGCCGGTCAGCATCTACACGCAGTTCTACTGGAAGGTGAACCTGTGGAACCTGCTGCACTTCCTCGACCTGCGCGCCGACTCCCACGCGCAGTACGAGATCCGCGTCTATGCCGAGGCCATCCTCGGCGTGGTCGCGCGCTGGGTGCCCACCGTGCACGAGGCGTTCTGCGACTACGTGCGCAACGCCGTCCCGCTCTCCGCCCAGCAGCTCGCCCTGGTGCGCGCGGCGCTTGCCTCAGCGGCGCCGCTCGACCCGGCGGCGTTCGGGCTGAGCGCGCGGGAGGCACGCGATCTTGCGGGCGTGATGCCGGAGCTTGAGGGGCGGCTGGTGGAGGGAAGCAGGTAAGGCCAGGGCTCTGCCTTAGAACCGCAGGGAACGCCGCGGGGCAGTGCCAGGTTCTTACTGGCGCCATCATCCGAAATGGCCAAGAGCCCTGATCTGCGTCGAGACAGGCCATCCATTGCGCGGTTGGACGTACACCAGTGCGCGCCGCCACACACAAGGACTGATCTCGGCCGAACAGCCACGCGCGGACGGGGCGCTCGCCCGAGCCCGTAGCCCGACCAGGAGGTGCTATTCGAGATAGGGCGTCAGCACCTCCTCGATCCATTTCATGAATGCGCGGACCCGGCGCGACAGGTTATGCCGATGGGCCACCACGAGGGACACGTCGAGCGGCTCGGGGCGGAAATCCGGCAGGATCTCCACCAGCGCTCCGCTCTCGAAGTGCCGGCGTATTCCCGAAAGCGCTGCCTGCATCAGGCCCATGCCTGCGAGGCCGGCGGCCTCGTAGGTCTGCACGCTGTTGACGTGCAACGCGCCTGGCAGCGGAAGCGTCGCATAGTTGGCGCCGTCACCGTCCGGATACTCCCACCCGTAGGGTTTTGTGCCCAGTGTCCTGCTGTAATGGATCGTCCGATGTTCCTGAAGCCGTAGATCTTCCAGCGATCGAGGGATGCCATGGCGCGCCAGGTATGTGGGACTGGCGGCATTGACCATGCGCAACTGGCCCAGCGGGCGGGCGATCAGTGTCTCGTCTCCGATCGGCCCGATCCGCAGAACGCAGTCGAACCCTTCCTGAACCAGATCGACCTGCCGATCCGTGCTCGATACCTCCAACTCCAACTCGGGATAGGTGGCCATGAACTCCGGCAACGCCGGCACGATTGTCGTGCGCGCCAGCTCGGTCGGCAGATCGACCCGAAGACGCCCCCGCAGCGCCACGCGATCTCCCGCAAACATCGAATGCAGGTCGTCGACGTCGGCCAGCAGATCGCAGGCGCGCGCATGAAACGCTCTTCCGTCTTCCGTCAATTGCACGCTGCGCGTCGTCCGGTGCAGCAGCCTCACGCCGACATCTTCTTCCAGCCTCCGGACCGCTGTTGAGGCCCTTCCCTTCTGGATGCCCAGGCTGTCGGCCGCATGGGTGAAGCTCCCCATTTCGGCGACCCTTATGAAAATCAGGATGGGCTCAAGGTTCTGCATTTCGACACCTCCTATTGGTACTCTAATGAAGAACAATGCGTTTGTTTGCGCACGGTTTATCACAATTCGAGGATACAGTAACGCCTCGGAGTGGAATGAACCCTTCATCGAGGACGGCAGATGCCAGACACCACGAAACCGCCTCGCGCCGTTTGGATGGGACGGTCGGCAAACGCCCTGGTTGTCGCAGCGCTGCTCGCAGATGGAGCGATGCAGTTGTTCGCGCCGGCCAGAATCGCGAGCATGATGCGGGAAACCGGCTTTGCAATGGACCTGACCCCAACGCTCGGCGGGATCATGGTCGCCTGCGCGGTCCTCCATGCCATCCCGGCCACTGCCGTCCTCGGCGCGATCCTCGTGACAGGTTTCTTGGGAGGCGCCATTTGTGCCCATGTCCGCCTCGGCGAACTGGGATCACCGCCGGAACTCATGTCCCTGGTTCTGGGCGTGATGACGTGGGGTGGCCTTTACCTGCGCGATCCCCGTATCCGCGCCATTCTGCCTCTCAGCCGCTGATCGGCCAATGATTGTTTGCATTGCAGGAAACAATGCGTTCGTCATTGCATGGTTTATCACGAAAACAGAACACAGTATCTCTTGGGCTAGGCGTCGCCAGCAGTCGCATCGTCAGCGCGATGAACGCCGAAGCATCAAGGAGGCAACATGACCCCACCCAGCATCACTACCGCCGTCGTCTACCACTCAGGCTATGGGCACACGAAACGTATGGCGGAAGCGATCGCCAAAGGCGCCGCTGCCTCGCTGATCGCGATCGATGCCGAAGGCAACATCCCCGAGGATGGGTGGGAAACGCTCAACGCTGTGGGCGCCATCATCTTCGGCTCACCAACCTACATGGGTGGCCCGACCTGGCAATTCAAAAAGTTCGCCGACACCTCTTCGAAACCCTGGTTTGAGGATAAGTGGAGGAACAAGGTTTTCGGCGGCTTCACCAATAGCGCCAGTATCAACGGCGACAAGCTCAACACGCTACAATATTTCGTTCTGCTGGCCGGCCAGCACGGCGGCCTTTGGGTCAGCCTCGCCATCAAGCCGGCGAACGTCAAGGCATCCAAGCGCGACGATCCGAACAGGATGGGCTCGTACATCGCGCCGATGGCGCAATCGGACGCGGATGCGGCACCAGGCGAGATGTCGGAAGGCGACCTTGAGACCGCCCGGCTTTACGGCGTCCGCGTTGCGGAGATCGCCAGCCGATTTGCGGCGGCGCCGACCGCCTAGGCGCAGCATTCCACTCCAACAAGGGAATCGGCCGACGGATATCGGCGAGCAGATCCCTCCATCGGAGGGCAGTGGACGCCCTATTTCGATCCGCCCACGCTGCACGAAATGCTGCGAGGCGTAGATTTCAGCCGCGTGGATGACCATCATTGCGGTCAGCTGTTCTCTCGCTACTTAAGTTGAGACCTTGACTTGTCGACATCCGCGTCTGGCGGACGTGTCGTTCACGCCAGACGCGGACGATGACCTCAGATCGAAGACAGCAGTCGTGCGTCGGGGGCAACCTATTGCGCGTCCGTCTCACCGAATGTGGGCTCTTGGCCACTTCAGATGATGGCGCCAGTGGGAACCTGGCACCGCCCTGCGGCGCCCCCTGCGGGTCCAGCCGTGAGTCATCGAACGTGGTCAAGAGCCCCAAATGGTTTCCAGAGGCCTCGGCCTTTGGCGGGTCTGGGCAGGGCCCAGCCTTGCTTGCTGCTTTCTTCCTCCCCGCGCGTTGCCTATTCCAGTGCCCGGCCAGGCCGGGCACCAAACCAGGAGACCACCCATGCGCATGAACAAGCTCGGCCGCACCGGCCTCTTCGTCTCCGAGCTGTGCCTCGGCACCATGACCTTCGGCGGCGGCGAGGGCATGTGGAAGCAGATCGGCACCCTCGACCAGTCGGAGGCCGAGCGCCTGGTCGGCCGCTCCATCGACGCCGGCATCAACTTCATCGACACCGCCGACGTCTATGCCGAGGGCCTTTCCGAGCAGATCACCGGCCAGGCCCTGCGCGCCCTCAAGGTCGCGCGCGCGAGCGTCGTCGTCGCCACCAAGTCGTTCGGCCCCACCGGCCCCGGCCCCAACCAGCGCGGCAACTCGCGCGTCCACATCATCGACGCCTGCAAGGCCAGCCTGAAGCGGCTGCAACTCGACCACGTCGACCTGTACCAGATCCACGGCTTCGACCCGGCCACGCCCATCGAGGAGACCATGGGCGCGCTCGATACCCTCGTGAAGCACGGCCACGTCCGCTACGTCGGCGTGTCGAACTGGGCGGCGTGGCAGATCGCCAAGGCCCAGGGCATCGCGGAGCGTCACAGCCTCCCCCGCTTCGAGACGCTGCAGGCCTACTACACGCTGGCCGGGCGCGACCTGGAGCGCGAGATCGTGCCGATGCTGCGCTCCGAGACGGTCGGGCTGATGGTGTGGAGCCCGCTCGCCGGCGGCCTGCTCAGCGGCAAGTACACGCGCGACAACGAGAAATCCGGCGACGGCCGGCGCGCCAGCTTCGACTTCCCGCCGGTGCAGCGCGACCGCGCCTACGACTGCATCGACGCGATGCGGCCGATGGCGGAGGCGCGCGGCGTCTCGGTGGCGCAGATCGCGCTGGCCTGGCTGCTGCACCAGAAGGTCGTCAGCAGCGTCATCCTCGGCGCCAGGCGGATCGACCAGCTCGACGACAACATCGCCGCGACGGCGGTGGAGCTGGGCGAGGCCGACCTCGACGCGCTGGCCGCGGTCAGCGCGCTGCCGGCGGAATACCCGGGGTGGATGCTCGAGCGGCAGGGCGAGTACCGACGGAACCAGCTCTCGGCGCAGGGGCACAGGACGGCGCGCTGAGCAAGGAAGCAAGGCCGGGCTCCGCCCGGACCCGCCAGGGGCGAGCCGCCCCTGGACCGGCATTACTTAAGTGTTGGATTCCAAAGGCGAGCCTTTGGCGGGGTCCCCGCCTTCAAGCATGGGGGCAGAGCCCCTGGCCTTGCCTGCTGCCTTCACCAGATCCGCACGCGCTTCTCCGGCGCCAGGAACATCGCCTCGCCCGGCCCCACCCCAAACGCCTGGTACCAGGCGTCGATGTTCGCCACCGGCCCGTCCACCCTCGCCTGCGGCGGCGAGTGCGGGTCCACCACGAGGCGCTGCTTCGCCGCGCTGTCGCGCACCTTGGCGCGGAACGCCTGCGCCCAGCCAAGGAACACCCGCTGGTCGCCGCTCATCCCGCCGACGACCGGCACATCGGCGCCCGCGAGCCGGTCGTGGTAGGCGTCGAGCCCGAGGTTCAGCCCGCCCAGGTCGGCGATGTTCTCGCCCATGGTCAGCGCGCCGTTGACGTGCAGGCCGGGGAACGGCTGCATCGCGTCGAACTGCGCGCCGAGCTGGGCGGCCAGCACGCCGAAGCGCTCGGCGCTGCCGGCGCTCCACCAGTCGCGCAGGTTGCCGGCCTCGTCGTAGTGGCGGCCCTGGTCGTCGAAGCTGTGCGTCATCTCGTGGCCGATCACGCCGCCGATCGCGCCGTAGTTCACCGCCTCGTCCGCGTCCGGGTTGAAGAACGGCGGCTGCAGGATCGCGGCCGGGAACACCACCTCGTTGAAGCTCGGCTCGTTGTAGGCGTTCACCGTCTGCGGGCTCATGCCCCACTCGTCGCGGTCCACCGGCTGGTCCAGCCGGCGCACCTGGCGCTGCCACTCGAAGTCGGTGGCGCGCTCGACGTTGCCGTACAGGTCGTCCGGCCGGATCTCCAGCGCCGAGTAGTCGCGCCACGCCTTGGGGTAGCCGACCTGCACGTCGAGCGCCGCAAGCTTGCGCAGCGCCTCCGCGCGGGTCGGCTCGTCCATCCAGGTCACGGTCTCCAGCCGGTGGCGCAGCGCCAGCTTGAGGTCGCCCACCAGCCGGTCCATGGCCTCCTTCGACGCCGGGGGGAAGTACTGCGCGACGTAGCGCTCGCCGACCGCCTCGCCGAGCGCGCGGTTGGTCGCCGCCACCGCCCGCTTCCAGCGCGCCCGCTCGTCGGGCTGGCCGTTCAGCGTGCGGCCGTAGAAGTCGAAATGCGCGGCGGCGAAGCGCTGCGACAGGTCCGGCGCCGCCGCCGCGGCCAGGTGGAACGCCGCCCAGGCGCGTAGCGTGCCGAGGTCGGCGTGCCCGACGATCGCCGCCGTGTCGCGCACCGCGGTGTTCTCCACCAGCACGATCTTCTGCAGGCCGCCCAGGTCGGCCGCCGCCAGGAACGCCGCCCAGTCGAAGCCGGGCGCGTACGCCGCCAGCGCCGAGACGTCGGTGGGGTTGTAGGTGCGGATCGGGTCGCGTCGCTCGGCGCGCGTCCAGCCGGCGCCGGCGATCCCGGTCTCCAGCGCCAGGATCGCGTCCGCCGCGTGCTCCGCGTCCGCCCAGCCGATCATCGCCAGCGTGGCCGCGACGTACGCCCGATACTTCTCGCGCTGCGGAGCAAAATCCGGCTTGAGGTACTCGTCGCGGTCGGGCAGCCCGCCCTCGCCCTGGCCGAGGTAGACGCTGTAGCGGTGCGCGTCCTTCTGGTCGGCCGAGATCTGCAGCCCGAACACGCCCGACAGGAACCCGCGCTGCCCGCGCCCCATCAGCGTCGCGATCGCAGCCGGATCGGCGGCCGCCCGGATCGCCGCCAGCTCCGGCGCCAGCGGCCCGGCGTCCAGCGCCTCGACCTGCGCCTCGTCCATGAACGCGTGGTAGAACGCGCCGATCCTGCCCGCGCCCGCCTTGCCTGCCGCGTCGGCAGGTGCCGCGCCCGCTGGCGACGCGCCGGCGGGTGCTGCGGCGGCCTCCAGGATGGCGTGCACCCTGGTTTCCGACAGGTCGGCCAGGGCGACGAAGTTGCCCGCGTTGCTCCGGTCCGGCGCGATCGTCGCGGTCTGGAGCCAGCCGCCGTTGGCGTAGTCGAAGAAGTTCTGTCCCGGCTTCACCCTGGGGTCGAGCGCCGACAGGTCGTAGCCCCACGGCTCGAACCGTGTCGGGCCTGCGGCCGGGGCGACCGCCGGCGCCGGCGCGGCGGTCTCGCCGCCGGCGGGCATTCCCGCCGCCCCCGTCGTGGCCAGCAGGAGACAGGCGAGGGCAAGGCATCGTGTCGCGCGCAAGGGACGTGGCCTCCGGACGGAAGCCGGCAGGATAGGCGGCAGGGCGGCGGGCGCCAAATCGTGCCGGGTGCCTGGCCCTCGCGCCGCCGTGCTATGCGTGAGGCTCTGGGCGTGAGGCCGGGCGTGAGGCCGGACAGTCACGATCGCGACATTTCGTGGCTTGTCTGGAAAGGCCGGCTGGTGGCGTTCTGACGGCGCGGCCATGAAGTGGCGGCCGGGCGCCTCCCCCCAAGGCGGCTGCGGGAGCTTCGGAGGGGACGGAGGCGATTTGACGCGGCGCACTCCCCATGCAGTCCCGGCGGCGATCCGCTCACCCCGCACACGCGGGCGGCTTCGGCCGGCTTGCGCCTGTCCGGCCCCGCGCTGCGTCCGTCTCCCGGGATCCGTGGTCGCGCCGCCGGGTTGCTGGGCGCCATGAACTGGCCCGACGTCGCACCGGTCGATGCCGAGCAACTGGCGGCGTTGCTGTTCGTGGCGATGGCGTGCCTGGCTCGCCTCGCCGAGGCGGCCACGCTGTTCGGCCTGGGGGTGGCGGTGCTCGGGGCGCTGGCGGTGTGGCGCTTCACGCTCGACGCGGCACGCCCCGCGCCGGCCACTCTGGGTCCGGCCACTCTGCCGCCGGTCAGCGTGCTGCGCCCGCTGTGCGGAGCGGAGGTCGGGCTCGACGACGCGCTCGAAGCCATCGCCGCCCAGCGCTACCCTTCGGTGCAACTGGTGTTCGGCGTGCAGGACGCGGACGACCCCGCGCTCGCCGCGGTGGCGCGGCTGCGCCGGCGCCACCCCGGGCTCGACATCGCCCTGGCCGTGAACGCCGCCAGCCACGGGCCGAACCGCAAGGTTTGCAACCTCATCAACATGCTGCCGCTGGCACGTCACGCGGTGCTGGTGTTCTCCGACAGCGACCTGCACGTGGCGCCCGACTACCTCCTGCGTCTGGTGGGCGCCCTGTCCGAGCCGGGGGTCGGCCTGGTCACCACGCTGTGCACCGGCCTGCCCACCGCGCCGGGCCTCGCCGCCAGGCTGGGGGCGATGCAGATCACCCAGGGCTTCCTGCCGGCGGCCCTGCTGTCGCGCCGTCTCGGGCGGCAGGACTGCCTCGGCACCACCATGGCGCTGCGGCGCGACACCCTGGCCCGGGTCGGCGGCCTCGCCGCGCTGGTGGGCCACCTCGCCGACGACAACGTGCTGGGGCAGCTCGTGCGCGGGCTCGGGCTGCGGGTGGCGCTCGCGGCCACGGTGCCGCACGCCGCCGTGCCGGAAGCCACGCTGCCGGCGCTGTGGCGGCACGAGCTGCGCTGGGCGCGCACCATCGCGGCGCTGGAGCCGCTGTGCTTCGCCGCCTCGGCGTTGCAGTTCCCGCTGGCGTGGGCCGCGCTGGCCCTGCTGTGCGCGCCCGCGGAGGGCTGGGCGGAAGGGCTGGCGGCGGGCGCCTGGCTGGTGCGCGGGCTCGCGGCGGGCGCGGTGTCTGGCCTGCTCGCCCGCCACGCCGGCGCCAGCCTGCGCGGCGCGAGGCCCTGGCTCGCCGCGGCGCTGCTGCCGGCGCGCGACCTGCTGTCGGTGGCGCAGGTCGCGGCCAGCTACCGCGGCGGCACGGTGCTGTGGCGCGGCCACGTCATGCAGGTGGACGCCGGCTGCGCGATGCGGCGGGCGGCGGAGTTCGCGAGGCCGCCGGTGCCGGAACCCGGACGCTGAGCGCGAGGACGGCAGGGCAGGAAGCAAGGCTGGGCTCCGCCCAGACCCGCCAGGGGCGAGCCGCCCCTGGACCGGCTTTACTGAAGTAATGGATTCCAAAGGCCTGCCTTTGGCGGAGTTT
>JAABUY010004344.1_pt1 | contig 14929 bp, 14 predicted proteins | sample 5560271 | NCBI WGS metagenome assembly JAABUY01 (sample SAMN10711886, study PRJNA513374) | rock metagenome | isolation source: Antarctica rocks | place: Antarctica: Victoria Land, University Valley
CTGCTGGGCGGCGGCTGGGGCGGCGGCGGCCCCGCGTACCTGCCGCTGTGGCCGTACAACCTGTACGGCGGCGCGCCTAACTGGGCGGCCGCGTATGCCAGGTGCCGCCCTGAGCCGCCTGAGTGTGCACAGTTGGGCCCCGAATTGCCCGCCTAGCGCCCTGCCCAGGCCCGACGCAGTTGCAGGGCTATGCTGTTGCAGGCGCACGTGGAGGACCTGTGCATTTTCCGAACAGGCTGCAGTCGCCAGCGCGCTGTGTGCCAGAGACGGCTTGGGTGGGCGCGCTCTGACGCAGCCTGTGCGCGCGCGCGCGCAGCCTGGGCGTCCAGGGCTGGGGCGCGCTGGACCTGGGCGCGCGCGACGGCGCCGCCGCGCCCGTGTCCGCGGGCGCACCGCCGGGCGCCGCGCCGGGCGCGGCCGGCGGGCTGCTGCAGGCGCCCGCCAGCGCGGGCATGCCCACATTCGCGTGGCCGGGCTCCCTGCCGGCGGGCCTGTCCGGCTCGCTGCCCGGCGCGCTGTCCGGCGGCCTGCCGGCCGGGTGGCCCGCCTGGGCGGCGCACGGCGCGGCGCCGTGGCGGGCAAGGCCGGCGCGGGTGGCGTGCAGGCCGCAGGCAGCAGCATGGCGTCCGGCGGCAGCGGCGCGAGCGCGCTCACGGGCGGCGCGCTGCAGCTGCCTGCCGCCCGGCGGCCCACGCTCTCTTACGATGCCGCGAGCTGAGCCCGCGAGGGGCGCGGCGCGGCACGGCCGCCTCGGCGCCCGCGGGCCAGCTGGCGCGGGGTTTGCGGGCGGTCGCCGGGGGCTGCGAGCGGCCGGCGGTGAAGAGCGCCCTGCTGGCTGGGCGCACGCTGCAGCGCAGACCGGCCCCGCTCGCGGCGCGCCCGCACAGCCATGCGTGCTGGCGCGCTGGAGGGGTGGCCGGCTGCGGGGTGGCCGAGCCGTTGCCTGCGCGCTGCTGCGCCCTCTGGCTGGCGCGGGTGGGGGAGGTCGCAGCGCACTGCCGGGCAGCCTCAGTACTTATTGATGTTCAAGCAGCAGGCTCGGGGCTCCGGCAGGCGCTGGTGTGCGGGAAAAGGCGCACCCTGGTGTATTACGCACGCGCCGGTCCGCGGCACTGGCTGCGCGGCCGGCGCGTGTGCCCAGCTGGTGTATCATATCTAGGTGTCGAGCTTGCGTGTGGTCTGGCACCCCCTTTGAGACAGTCTGTGTGGCTCTGAGCCTTCACTCGCATGCTGGCTTGGGCGTTTGGGTGCCAGGGCAAAGTTGCACTGACTGATTGGGTGTACTATGCTTCCCGCGAGTTGGGCGGCGGAGGAGGGTGGGTGAAAGCTATTGGTTTTACGTCGGTTGTGGGTGAAGTGTACTTGTCTGGTGTCTGGCCATCCCGCCACACCTTTATTGCTTGAAAGTCGAGGTGCAGCGACCCTGTGCGCCTGCCTTTTTTGGTTCTGCGGAGCCGCGCCTGCCTTTTTTGGTTCTGCGGAGCCGCGCGCCTTCTGTGAGGCTGTTTTTGCACAGCCTTTTTTGGCGTCAGCTTTGTTGGCGGCCTTAGCGGCTTTTGTTGCCCGCTCAGCAGCAGACATGCGTGCGCAGGCACAAGACCGGGCAGCACTGCTGCTGCACACGCCCACAGGGGGCAGGTAATTACACCAGTGCAGCCGTAATTACACCGGTGCAGCCGTGAAGCGGCACCACTGCCATGTCACCATGCCGTGTCACCATGCTGCTGGCTGACCTGGCCACCCTCCGCGCTCAAGCGCTGCGCTGAAGCAGAGACCCAGATGTGAAATCAGGCGGACATCTGGGAGCTTGACCAAACGGGCGGCCGCCAACTTCGAGAGCCAGGCCACAGCGCTGCGACGCCAGGCCGAGTAATAAATCATTGGGCAATGCGGAAACAGGGGGTTGGCAGTACACAAGTGCTGCCCCGATCAGAAACGCCCCACCGCTGGCCCCGGCCCAAGCGCGCGCCCCAGCTGGCAAATGAGCAACAGCTGGCAAGTGAGCAGCATGCACGCTGCGGCCCGCCCCACGGGGCTGCCCGCTCGCGGAGCGCCACGCGGCGGAGCGATGACAACATCAACACAGGTCAGAGTAGGCTGGCGGCCGGCGCGCGGCCTCCGCCGACGCGCCCTACGCCCCGGGCGCGCTCGCAGCCGCCGTCCACGCCTTGCACAGCCGCCGCCCCGCGCCGCGCCGGGCCCGCGCTCCCGGGCGGGCGCGCTAGCGGCGCGCTGCGGCGGGCGCGGGCGCTGCGGCGGCGCGGCGCGGCGCCGCGCGCCGCGGCGCTAGTCAGAAGGCGAGCGCGAGGCGCGGCGCCGCGCGCGGCAGCGCCGGTCAGAAGTCGAGCGCGAGGCGCGCCGTGGCCAGGAACTCCTCCTCAGACAGCGAGGCGTGCGCGAGCAGGCGCCACACGCCCGCCTGGCTGGCCGTGGCATAGTCCTGGGCGCGCTTGAAGATGATGTGCCCGCTGATCTCGAAGGCCGCCGGGTCGACCTGCGGCAAAGCGTGGCGCGCGTCAGCACGCGGGGTTCGCTACAGCACCAGAGGCGCAGGCAGGCGCAGGCCACTGCCTGCAGCGGACAGGGCCCAGGCACGCTCCTCATAGCCTCCCTGTATTTCAAGTGCAGCAGCAGCGCCGGTGGGACAAGTTCACCAAATTCCAGTCCAGCAGCGCCCATGCCCTACCGCACTCTGCAGCCCAGGCGCAGCAGCCCCGAGGCAACCCCGGAGCGCGCCCGGAGCAAAGTCAGGGTCAGGGTCGGGGTCAGGGCCGGGCGCGCGCGCCTGCGTGGCCAGCAGGTCCTCGGGCACGCGCCCCTGCGCCTTGGCCAGCGCGAAGGCGTTGGGGAACAGGAACAGGCGCTGGCCGCAGTCCACCACGAACAGGTTGTACGGCACGTTTGCGTCCGCGAGGCGCGCGCACACGCCGCCCACCACCGCCGCCAGGTCCGCCAGCGCGTCACCCGCCTCAAACACCAGCCCGCGCACCGGGTAGTGGCTGAGCGCGGCGATGTGCACGCCGCGCCGGCGTTTGAGGCCGCGCAGCGCGACCGTCGGCGCGCGCTCCACCGCGAACGGCGCCGCCAGAGAGTACGCCTGCGCCGCGCCGCGGCGTCAACCCGCCGTCGCCCCGCTCCGCGTGCGCGCGGCCGCGGCCCCGCCGGCTCGCGATCCGCGCGGGGCCGCGGCGGCGAGAGCAGGGGCAGGCAGCACGGGCAGGCGCGCGCCGCGCGGCTCCTGGGCGGCCGCCCGGCGGCCCCACCAGCAGCGAGACAGGGCCGCGCCTGAAAGTGCAGGTGGTTGATGGTGCCGTACGCGCCGAGCGCGTTGAAGGCCAGGCGGAAGAAGGGGTTGTCCGCCTGGTGGCAGAACTGCAGCGCCAGCAGCAGCGCGGGCGCGTCCACGACCTGGCGGCCCGCGACGCGCGCGCCTCACGCCGGCGCCCGCAGCCCGCTGCTCCCGCGGCGCGGCCGCCAGTGCGCTCGCATCGGCGCGACCCAACATGCAGGTCGTGATCGTCGCGCGGCTGCAGCCGCCCGCCGCCCGCCCCGCGGGACAGACATCCTGCGCTCGCTCCGCTTCGACCGCCCGCAGACACGAGCGCGGGGCGGCAGCATGTTCGGAACCCTGCCCTGGTGGTGCGTGGGCGGGGGCGGACCTGGGGCAGGTCGGACAGCGCGCGCGGCACGAGCAGCACATGGCCGTACTCGATCGGGCTCACGTTGATGAAGACCAGGTTGGGCGAGCCGCGCGCCGGCGCCAGCGGCTCGTAGTCGACGCCAGCGGCGCCCGACTCGCGCGCCTCAAACTGGAACAGCACCTCCTTCTGCAGCGCCTTGGTGAAGTTGAACTTCTTGGCGTCGAACGGCTGCACCACCTGCCGCACGCCCAGCGCGCGTGATGAAGATGGGCACGACGCCCTGACGTTGGACAGGGTCCGAGTACGACGCGCGCGCATGGCTGCCGCGCGCGCTGCAGGCAAGAGGCTGCTGGGCAGACGCCGCGCCGCCTGCACGCCCGGCGCCGTCCAGGCTGCCGCAGGCAGCTGCGTGCCGCTGATTCAAGCCACCAACACGGGCTGAGCCGGTGCAGAGAGGCCGCAGAGCTGGACCAGGCGCGCCAAGGCACAGCAGCGAGCAGCTGCCGGCCGCACGCGGCCACAGAGTGCTCAGCGGCGGCCCACCCTCTGACACCCCGGCGGCTTGGCAACCAAGCGCAGCGCCGCACCTTGTCCACGCAAAACTCGGTCGGGCGCTTCTTGGAAGCGCGGCCCTCGTTGAACTGCGCGATGAACCCAAACGCGCCCGGCACAACCTGGACGCACACGCCGCCTGCTTCAGACCCCGTTGCCTGCTGGCACAGCAAGGCGGCTCCTCGTAGTGCCGACAGCGCCTCTGCGGTGCTGCCCCCGTGCTGCGACACGAGCGCTGCGCTCAGACGCGGCCCAGCACTGCCTTACGCAGACCGCTACACGCAGCCGCGCCGCGGCGCCTGGCACCGCGACGAGCCGGAACTCACCAGGAATATGCCAGAGCGAGACCGCTTATCCGCCAAGCAACGCACGGCCCAAGTGCAGGTGCGCAGATATGCAGCCCCCGCCTCTGCAGCGCCGGGCGCGTGCTGGTGGCGCGCGCGGCGCGGGGCGCGCCTTGGTGGGGCAGGCGGTCACGTCGTAGCGGAACAGGCCCTGCTCCGCACGGTCCTCCCACTGCGCCAGGATGACCGTGTCGAGCAGGCTGCCCGCGCCGGCGGTCGAGCCCGGCGGGGACGGCACGCGCGCGTCGCCGTCCTCGCCGTCGCTGGAGCCGGACAGCCAGGCGCTGCGCGCGGCGCCGCCCGCGTCAGGCAGGGCGCACGCCCGTCGCGAGCGTCGCGATTTCAAAGCCAACCACCGCCACCTGCCCGCCGGCGCACGCGCAGCGCAGCGGCCGCTCCACAGCGGCAGAACCAAGGCCCCAGAGGAAGGGCCTGGAAAGCGTCGACCCAAGGACAGCCCGGCATCCGGGGGCCGCGCCTGGGGTCGTCGACGTGGTCAGCGTCGGGGACCACGGCCAGGTCGCCGAACGACCTCACCCGCTTGGCCTGGATGCCCGGCGTGGCAGCGAAGCTGACCAGCGGCAGGAGGCCGCCGTCGACGATGGCTGCCACGGGCTGGTCGGGCGTGAGGGCCACCGCAGGCAGCCGGGCCGCTGGCTCCTCATCCAGCAGCTGCTGCATGCTGACCACCGTGGCCGCCCGCGTAATAAACAAGCTGTCGCCAGACATGGCTGCCTCGGTGAGCGCCATGCGGCTGGAAAACAATGCTGGTGCTGCGCCGCGTGATCCCCTGAACGACCAGGAGATGTGCCTCACAGACCGCCGCCCGCGGCCTTCAAGATGTCCTGCGCGGGCGCCAGGCCAATGTCAGCCTCGGCGGCAGCGCAGGCCGCGCTCGCGACCCCGCTGCTCGGCGGGTGGTGCGCGCACCGAAGGTCTGCCACCCTCGCTGGGACGCAGGCCCCGCCCGCCGGCCGCCGTCTGCCGCAGGGACGGCGTCTGGTCCTCCCAGGCCCTGCCCACCGGAGGCGGTGGGCACTTATGCACCGAGCGCGCCGTTGTTGCAACTTCTCGCCGCACAGGGGTGTGGGTGAGCCAGCTTCGTCTCGCCAGGAGCGTACGCGCGTTGTATAGGTAGCAGGAGCTTCGAGAGTTTGAGAGATCTGTGGGCGAGGCTCGCGTGATGGTGGTGAGGCCGACGCGGGACCAACCTCAGGGGCACAGTTACACGAGGTTTCCGAGGAAGGAAAAGTTGCGCAGAGCAGGCGGTGGGCATGTCTGTGCGCCTGTGTTGTCCGGCACCAGGCCCGCATCGCCCCATGGAGCACAATGTCACGCCGGCGCCCTGCGCCATCTGTGACGCGGACTCGCCCTTGCTGGCTGTCAAGGTGCCCCCTTGCAGTCACGCTGCACTCTGTTCAGGCATGGATGCTGCGCCTGCTGCTCACACTGTGGGCACGCACACCCGCAGGCGCGCATCGCGGTGCAGGTGTCGCAGCTCACCAAGGTGCGACCGCAGCAGCTGGCACGCTTGCACGCGGCTGCAGCAGCTGAGTGTCGGCTTCGCCCGGCCGCCTGCCGCCCAGCACCATGCACGCTTATCGCCGGCAAGTCTGGGGTCCTGTGAGGCAGGCGCCTCAGTTTGGAGTCGGCGACACTCGGGGTGTCAGCACTCCCACGCCGCACGCTGAGGCGGGACGGCCGGCTTGACCAGGGCCGCCTGGGCTGTCTGCTTTAGGTGATCACGCAGCTGGGCCAGCGCGATGCCCCTGCCGGCCTGGGCGAAGCGGCCGGCGAGTACGAGGCGGAGATGTCGGCCACGCTGCGCAACGCGGCGGCCGCCGTCACGGCCTTTGACGCGCGCCTGCAGGGCGAGCGGGACGCCGGGCGGCTGGCCGCTGTGGTGCAGGCGCGCGAGACTCCCGCTGGCTGGCGCACCCGAACTGGTGAATGCAACATCTACATTTCAGAGCACAAGCGTGCATGACGTGCACCTGGCGCCCAGTATAAGCACAGCATGTGCACCACTTCGGCGCTGGCCCCTGGCCTTCCATCACCCAGCTGCCCCTGGAGGCCGGGTCCCCTGCGTACGTGCGCTGCTGGGCCCCGTGCTGCATGCGTCCGCCAGGCTGTAAGGGTTCGCACAACTGCCACCGGCGCATTGGGCTCCAAGATAAGACATGAGAGGCCCGGCCGCTGACGTCCAAAACCTGTTTCAACTCTGTGCACAGAAAGCACACCTGCTGGCGCCGCCAGTGGAGCCCACGCGATCCTGTGGCATATGCTGGCTGCGAGCGCGGCAAGGAGGCTCCGGGCGGCCCCGCAAGGCTTGCCGGCCCCTCCGCCGACCGGCGCTCTGTGGTCGGAGGCACAGCGCCACGCATGCGGCGCGCAGGATGCGGAGCAGCGCCACGCGGCGGCGCTGGACGAGCACAGGCGTGGCGCCGAGGCAGCGCTGGCGCGCGCGCGCGCGCAGGTCACCGCCGCGCAGGCGCGCGCGTACGCCGAGCAGGGCGCGCTGGCGGCGCAGGCACGCGCGCCCGCGCACCAGCTCCTAGACCTGTACCCTGTCATCGTACCCCATCGAGCTGGCCACATTCTTGCCTGCAGCGCTGCCGTCGAGGCCGCCTGTCTTCGCCGCCGGCTCCCCATCCGTCAGAGAACTGCAGTGCTGCTGCCCGACGGCCTGCAAATCGCGGGGGCCGACTCGCATCCTTGGTCGGTGCCAGCGCCAGCAAGCACTTCGGCCTTGCTGCCACAGCGGCCTCTGCCCTGCCTCGCAGGCGAATGGCAATACCCAAGCTTTGATAGGAATGTGACCAGGGAACCTGGCATTCACTCAATGCGGCGGCCATCCGCAGGTGCGGCGCCTGGCCGCGCGCGGGGATGAGCAGGCCGCGGCCCTGTCCGCGCTGGAGGCAGCCAGGGCGGCGGCCGAGGCCGCAGCGGCGGAGGCTGGGCGGCAGCTCCAGGAGCAGGCGGCGCAGGCGCTAGCCGAGCAGGCACGGGGGGAGGGCGCGGCGGCCGCGGCGGCTGCGGCGGCGGCCGCAGCGCTGGCGGACGCGGAGCGGCGCGCCGATGCTGGGTGAGCGCGAAGCACTTGTCGCACGCGCGCGCACTTCAGACCGGCTGTGTGTTTGAGCCCGCTGAGGGCGCTGTCTCGGCAGGGCGTGCGCGCCTCACTGCACCTATCAAGACCTTGGCTGATATGTCTGTTTCACGTTTCATTGCTGCTTGGTAGCGCTTAACCCCTTTCGCTGACGCCTGGCCTGCTTACCGCGTGCGCCCAGGAAGGGGCTCTGCAGGGACCTCGAGGCGGCTGTCGCCGAAGCCAGCCACCGCGGCGAGCAGGCGCGGGCGGCGCTGCAGGAGAGCACGCATGCGCAACGCACGCTGGAGGCCGCCGCAGACGGCCTGCGCGCGCGGCTGGACGGCGAGGCCGCCGCGCGGCGGTGCGAGCGCGCTCCCAGGCCGCGGCTCAAATCGGAACCATGCGAGACGCCCTGCACGCAGCGAGTCTGACCCGGCCCGAACGGGCGCCGCGGCAGCGCGTCGAGCGCGGGCGGCGCGGGCGACGCGGGCTGGAGGCTGCCGCGGGAGGCCCGCGCGGGCAGCTGACAGCCGGGGCTGCTGCTTGATGCTGCCGCAGGGCTCGTGGTCTGCCGGCGGGCCAAGTTGGATTCCGCTTTGGTGTGTTTGCATGCGATAGCGGGCCTGGTGGCAAGACCCGCATGACCGCAATGACTCACACATGCACTTGCCGCTTCCTATGCATGTATGCCTTGACGGAGTCAGCAGGGAGGGCTTGTATCAACCAGCCATCAGCATATCGCACGGCCAGTGTCGGCTCGATGCTGGCACGCGCGCGCTTGCCTGCATCCAGCAGCGCGCCTGCCGCGCGCCCCAGAGTCCACACCCGCGTGCACTGTCCTAACGACCAACGGACACGCGCTCGTTGCGGCCATCCTTTGGATCCGATGGCTTCCCGTGCGGCCGCGCAGGCAGGCAGAGGCGGCGCGCGCGGGCCTGGAGGAGCGGTTGGCCGCTGCGCAGGCGGCCCTTCAGGCGCAAGAGGCGCTGGCCGCGGCGCTGACCGAGCGTGCAGGCGCGCTGCAGGCCAACCTGGCGGCCGCACTGGCGGGCCAGGCTCTCGCGCGCGCCGCAGCCGAGGCGGCCGCCGCATGAGCGCGCGTGTGGAACTGGACACCGGTGGCTGCTGGGCGGGAGCCGCAAGAGCAGCCCGCGCCGTCGCGCTGCGTGACACGCCGGCCGCGCAGTGCACCAGGACGCGCCCGCCGCCGTGCAGCGCCCCGCGCACGAATGCCATGGCTGCCGGCAGGTGCTGCAGGATGTCCTGCGCGCTGGCGGGGCGTGCCGTCACAGGCCCGCGCCCCGGCGGCAGGCGAGGAGCGCCCCTTCAGGCGGCAGGCGCGGCCCGCACCGCCGAGGGGGTGTCTGGCAGCCACACGTCCAGCTTTGTGAAGGTTCCGTGCTGCTGAATGAGGTCCGCCACACACATGTTGAGGATGCTCTGCCGCAGCCAGCAAGCTGCATGTCAGTGCTATGCAGAGAACGCTGGCAAGGCGTCGCACGGCGTTGACCGGGTCCAAGTCACCAGTATATGCGTGATACCAAGCTCGCGCAGGTACGGGAAGGACATGATGCCGCCCAGAAACAGTCCTGCACGGACAAAAGTCATCACACTTGCGCAGTCCGCCCAGGCTTGTCTGACATAGTGCAGTGCACTGCGATGCCGCTGTCTCGCTCACCGGGCCGAACTTCTGTCGGTCGTTCAAGTGCGGGCGCAGGCGCCTCAAAGTCCATACTTTGCTCCCACGCCCCCAGCACAGGCAGCAAGCCCGCTAACTCCTTCTTAAACAGCGATAGTCGATCACAGTTTCTGTTTTGAGCCTGTACCACTTTGGTCGAGCTTGCGAGTTGAGCTGTCGCCCAGCGCATCGTCTTGCAGCTGGCCCTAACAGCCCAGTGGAGGCTAATAGGGGCCTGCCGCAGCTCCTGCAGAACTTCGCTAGCAAGGTAGCACTGCTTGTTGCTCAAGGCTGGCTGAGAACCGTTAGTGCCAACAGGCGGCAAGCCACGTTGTGGGCAGTGTGTTGCGCTGTAGCTTGAGCTGCCGCTTGCTCTGACTTGGCGCGTTGCACGTTGTTTGCACTGTCTCCTTGCTGGGCAGCTTGCTCTGGTCTCTTTATGGGCAGTGCATGAGCGACGGCACTTGCTGCGCATGAGGAGGAGGAGCCCGTGCTGTCGGGACGCGCGCGAGTGCCGAAACATGATGTGAGGCAGCATGGTGCGCCCCCCTGCTTCAACGTTGTCAACATAGCGCGACGCCAGGCGCTCTCTTACTGGCTCTCATGCCGGTTGGCCGTGTCTGTAACACTGTCTGTGCGAGGGAAAGCGCAGAGAGCCGGGGGCCGCACAGTATGAATGCAGCTTGTAGGCTGCCCGGCCAGCGTGTGTGCTCGAGCGTTCGTGGACAGACCGGCGCCCGCGGGGGGGCCGCAGGGCAACACGAGCACCAAGCGCGGCGCGCCCGGCGACGGCAGCGCGGCCGGCGAGGACGCCTTTGCGTCCACGTCGCCGCCGTGCAGCCCCGGCTCGCCGCTCACGTACAGCCCGCAGATCCCCATGGAGCCCATCCCCAAGGTGGACCAGGCGCCGCTGGGGCGCGACCATGCGGCGGAGTTCCATGGCCTGGCCGGCTGGCCCGCGCAGCCCAAGCTCGTGCCGACGGTCATCGTATGTGCGCCCCGCGCGTTCGCCCGCAGCGCCCCTGGGTCCACGGGTGGGCAGCCGGGGCTCGCGCGCCCGGCCCGCTGCCTGCGGCACGCGGTCCCTGCGCTCTTGTGCGACAAGGCGCCGAGCTTGCAGGCGGCCTCCGCTTCTTAAGCGCCTGTCCTGCGCAGCCTGGCGTGCCTGCGCGCAGCCCGCGGCAGCGTGCAGCCTGGCTCGGGCGAAGCTGCGGGGCGCGCGGGCGTCGGAGCGCCACCGCAGCCGCCCCCGCGCGCAGGGAGCCACGGCGGCAGCAGCGTGGCGGTGGGGGGCTCCTTCGACAACTGGTCCACGCGGCACGTCATGCAGCGCTCCGGCAAGGACTTCACCATCGTGAAGCTGCTGCCGCCCGGGGTGTACCAGGTGCGCCGCGGCGCTGCTTGGCGGCTGCCACTGGCTGACGATGAAGCGGGTGTGAATGCTCAGCCCCTGGCACGCCCTCGCGCTTGGCGCGCTGCACTCCACCCTAGCGTGCTCCTGCTCACACTGGCCATCATGACTGCTGCCTATGCCTATGCAGCAGCTCACGCTGTCCGCAAAGGCAGCATTTGCCGCTGCTCTGACGCATGACGCCGTCCTGCGGCCCCGCTCGCCTCGGCTCTGGGCCCCGCAGCGTCGGCGCTGCTGCTCGGGACCCGAGCCGGCGCGGCGCGCGAGAGCGGGGCCGCCGCGCGCGCGTACAGGACAAGGTCATCGTCGACGGCGCCTGGAAGTATGCGCCAGGATAGGTTCAGGGTCAGAGAGCGGGCGCGCCGCGCGCGCGCAGTACAAGTTCATCGTCGACGGCGACTGGAAGTACGCGCCGGACCAGCCGGCGATGTACGACGAGGACGGCAACGTGAACAACGTGCTGGAGGTGCAGGAGTACGTGCCCGAGAACCTGGCCTCGCTCTCCTCGTTCGACCCGCCGCCGTCGCCGCCGGAGAGGTGCCCCCGCCCCCTCACCCTTCCACACCCGAGTCCCTGCGTCAGCGTCCCACATAGACCGCCTTGCTTCGGTACCTGCACGCTCGCGTCTGCAACACTGGCTGGGCGGGCGCGAACTTTTGTAGCTGGTCCGCTGCGCCTGTCACCGTGCTAGTATCAGGAGGAGACTCACGCTGTGTCACGGCAGAGACAGAATGCTTTTGCGCCAGCTGCGCTACACCCTTTACGCTGGTGGCGGCGGCAGCCTGGGTGGCTGCCGGAGTTGGTTGCGCTGTCAAATCATGCGCTGCCAGGCGGCGCTGCCAAGCTCCTTGCGACCATGACTGTTCTCGTGGCGCTCGCTCGATCTGCTCATCCTTGAGGCCCTTGCCTATATCGCTCTAGGATCATCGCAGCGTACCCATGTTTGACAGCGACGCTCGAGTCCCCCATGGCGCCGCATGTGTGACCAGCGTGACGCGCGCGCAGCTACAACATGCCGCTGCCGACGCCGGAGGACTATGCGAAGGAGCCGCCGGCGATGCCGCCGCACCTGCAGCTGACGCTGCTGAACGTGCCGCCTGCGCTGGATGCGACCGCCTCGCTCCCGCGCCCGCAGGTAGCCCCTTCCCTGTGTCTGGGTGCTCATGCTGTCCGCAGTGAATGATGTTGCTTTCCATCTTGGCTCTGACGCGTTGGTGGCACATACAGTTTGCAGCGCTGCCCATATATTTATTTAAGTGTCCGACGTAGCCTGCATGCGAAGCACATGCCCTGCCCTGCCAACCTTCTACGTACCTGAGCAGTGGCGGTGTCGCGCGGCAGCACGTCATCCTGAACCACCTGTACTGCCAGCGCAATGCGCGCGGCATCAGCGCGACGGTGGTGGGCGCGACGCACCGCTACAAGAGCAAGTACATCACCACCGTGCTGTACAAGCCGCAGCGGCGCGGCCGCGCCTCGCCGCCGCTCGGCGGCGAAAGCGGCCGTAGCACGCCCCCGATGTCGGACTGAGCTGGTCTGGTCGCGGGCGCCCACTGCCGGCGGGCGCGTGCGCGACGCCAGCGCTGTGGAGCCGCACAGACCTGCTTGCGAGCGGCAGCCGCGGGCAAGCCTGTGCTGACCCTGTCGGCATGGCTTGGCTGACGGCGGTCTGGTCGCGCGGCGGTTGCTGGCGGGCTGCGACTGAGTGCAGGTACATGGGGGCTACGCCAGCGGGCCTTGCGCCTGTCGGTTTTGCACAGGCTGCACATGCAGATTGTGTTGAGAGAACAGAGGGGAGTGTTGGCAGAGACGTGTAGTACTGCACTGGGTGGCTATGTGCCGGGCGCGACGCAGCTCTCCAGAAGCGCTGCAGGCGCCAGGGTTGGGCTTTGAGTGGCCCCTGGTGCCGAGCGCGCGCTGGATGGGGAATTATGGGGTCCTCGCGTCTTTACAAGCGATGAAGCAGTAAGTTTTGCACCTCTCGTCCCCCCCAAAAAAATCTATGCCGGACCATTTCCGTACTGGACAGCCGCGGCCGAGAATGCTTGGCAGGATGCACAGGTGCAGTGTAACAGGCATGCCACAGCAAATCGCGAGGTGCCAGGGCAGCGTTACAGTGCAATTCCCATTGACAAAGTCGGATGGACATGGCATTAGCCTCCCAGTGTTCATGGGTTTTCTTTTACTAACACAGCTTGCTGCACACAGTTGGCGTGATTGCTTGCCACCACTTGCGAACTTGTCCTCAGAGTCGTGGTCACACTGAGCGGTCTTTGCTACCATCACCTGGCCCACAGCGCAGCTGCTCCGAGCTACCTCGCGCAGTGCGCCTGTGAGCGACATCAGACGCGCTCAAGAAACGGTGGCAAACACACTCCTTGTGAGGGAGTCAGCCATGGCGCCGCTGGCGCCAGCGCACCCGCTGCCCGTGCTGCCGGCCATCATCACCGCGACCCTCATACGACAGGGCATACAGGCGTGCCCCGGCCCTGCCCCTGTCCGCCCCTGCGCAGGGCCGCGGCCTGGTAACCAGCCCACCGCGCCGGCAGGTGGACGGCGACGCGGAGGGCGCCGATGAGCGGCGCGCGGCGCTGCGCTTCGGCAAGGCGGCCGCGCTGCGGCTGAGCTTCCGCAGCCTGGTGCGCGTCGACAACCTGCAGGGCCTGACCAGCCTGGCGACTCTGCAGCTGGACAACAACGGCCTCACGCGCCTGGAGAACCTGGACCACCTGGTGCGCGCCCGGGCCGCGGCCGCCACGCTGCCCGCACTGCCAGCCGCTCGCTGCGCCGGGGCCGGACTCCTGCGGCCTCCTGGGCCGAGCCAGCGTCGGCGCACGGTGCAGCCATACGGGTGGGACTGTGTCGTTCGCCGGTCGACCTGGCTGTGCGCGTGCCCGTCGCTGTCACGTGCGCACGGCCCGGCCCACGGCGTCCTGGACAAGCTCGGCTCTGCTGGCGCTGAGCCTGCCGGGCAGACACGTCGTGCCCTGTGCTGGTCCGGCACTTGTGCTGCCCAACAGCACTGCTGTGCTGCGGCCGCACACCGGTCTGCTGAGCAGGGCTCTGGCGCCAGGCCCCACTGCTGCCCAGGCTCTGCGCTGCATGGCTGTGACGCACGGCCGCGCACCGCACGGCCGCCGCACCGTGCGGTTGCCGTGCTGGATGGAGGCGGGGCCTGGTGGCGGTCGCTGACATGCGCCAGCCCGCACCAGCGCCGAGGCTGCAGCATGCGGCGCAGCTGAGCGGGCGGCCGGGCGCGCGCGGGCGGCAGGCGGGGTCGCTGACGCGGCTGGATGTCTCGTTCAGTGCGGTCGCGGACGTGGCCGGCCTGGAGAAGCTGACCCAGCTGCGAGATCTCTCGCTGTTCAGCAACCGCGTGGCCGCCGCGGACGGCCTCACCGGCCTGTCCCAGCTGGAGATGCTGTCCCTGGGTGCGGCCCACTGTGCGCAGCACACTGCTCTTCCGCAGCGCCCGCCACCAGCAGGCACACAGACATGGAAGACATTTTGACACAGCATCGGTCGAGTGATGGCGTGCTTGAGACACGGCCAGGCTGAGCGTCGCGCTGCATGCCCTGGTCGGCCTGACCCGGTCGGGGCCCCTTCCGCGCGCTTTTCCTGTCACGCCTGCCGACGCGCATGTGCCCGAGCGGCCCAGGGGCCGCGAGAAGGCCTCTCCGCCCGGGGCGCAGGCCAGAACCGCCTGGAGAGCCCGGCGGCGGTGGCGGCGCTGCGGCCGCTCACGCGGCTGCGCGCGCTGACGCTGGCCGGCAACCCGGCCGCGGCCGGGCCGGGCGCGCGCGCGTGGGCGCTCGCGCACCTGCCGCGCCTGGCCTTCCTGGACCGCGCGCGCGTGTCGCCGGCGGACCGCGCCGCCGTGCGCGAGCGCTTCCAGGCGCGCCCGCGGCGCTCGGGGCTGCGCGCGCGCGCGCGCGCCCGCGGCTCCGACCCGCCGGCAGCCTGCAGGGGCTGCGCATGCGGCGCCGCAGCGGCATGGCCACCTTGCAACCCAGTGCATGCCACTGGGCTCAGGGAAAAGGGCTGGCGGCAAAATGGTGCTGTGTCCTGCCAGGGGAGGCAGCACATCTGCGCAGAGGCACGGCCACACGGGTGCCAGCGGGCCCGAGCCATCACGCACTACACACCGGGTGCGCGCGCGGCTGGGGCAGGACGAGATTGCGGAGGTCGAGGCCGCGGCGGAAAGGGCGGCCG
>JAABUY010004345.1_pt1 | contig 14925 bp, 12 predicted proteins | sample 5560271 | NCBI WGS metagenome assembly JAABUY01 (sample SAMN10711886, study PRJNA513374) | rock metagenome | isolation source: Antarctica rocks | place: Antarctica: Victoria Land, University Valley
TTCCGGCTCGGAATCTGCTGGAACATTCCATCTATCCGAGCCCTAGCAAACCGGCTACTTCGCCCCTTTGTTCGCCCTACTATAGATACAGCTCGGAACTCTTGACTTCCTTCTGTATTCTTAGTTTCCTAGTTATAGCTACCTCTATTGATCAAACATTCTATCCAGCTACGCACTACCTCGCTGCAGTGTGGTTAGATTCTAGGCACGGTCTCAACAACATTCAACTTGTATTTGTAAAATATGTGTTCTAGTGTGTTTAAATTTATCGTGTCGATGTAATTACGTGACTGTGTTGATGTTGTTAACATACGCATTTTTAATATAATTTGTTTTAATAATGCGTATATCAGCTGATTTTAAGTATTATAACTGATGATAGCAGCTTCTACGGCTTGACTTGTGTGAAATTGTTTTCGTTCACTGGTGCGTATTAAAGTAAATACAGATGACTGAGCTGAGGTACTCAGAACTAAGAGATTAATACTCGTATTATATTTGGTTCAACAATTGATAATCTTAATCACAACACCTTCCTCGTTCTACTCTTTCATCTGAAATTCCAATCGAAGGCGACACTCAAGATGGTTTCGCCGACTAAGGCTCAGATAGAAGCCGTCGCACAGAAGATTCGCACCACGCTTGGCGCAACAGCGTACATCCCGCTTCCCGAAAGGCAGCGTATGTCGCTTGAGGAGCCTCCTATGAAAGCATCTATCTGGGTAAGCCGAACAAGCTTCATCGCGCCTAAAGACGAAGAGGATGGTATCCGTCATCTGCTCTCTCAAGCGATTACTACTCTGGGCTCCCAAGAAGCGAGCATCACAGTTCCAGCGGCGTGCGATATCGATGTTCAATGGACAGGATTCAAGCCAAGCACAGACGCTGGAGATCTTGGGCCCGCTCTTTGTTCGGAGAAAGTTAAATATGATAGCTTGATGAAAGATACCAGAACCTCGATGACAGTATTCTTTATTTACGGAGGCGCCCTCTAGTACAGTGCCTTCTATGCGAGTCATGTCTATTTCAATGCTGACATCTTCGAAACCTAGCCTCAACGGCCCATCCAGCTGCCGTCCGACAGTTGCCAAACTAGCTGAGCTTACTAAAGCCCGATGCGTTGTTACTGGATATCGACTTGCCCCCCAAAATCCATTTCCTGCTGCACTTCTTGATATCCTGGTCGCATATATCTCTCTCGTCTACCCACCTGCTGGATCGTTCCATGAACCCATCGCTGCTTCGTCGATTGTGATAGCCGCTGAAAGCGCTGGCGCTTCCCTGGCCTTGTCCTTAGTACAAGTCCTCTTGGCAGCAAAAAGATCCCAGGCGGTTGACATACCTACCGTGTGCTTTCATGGTTCTAAGATTCCTCTTCGTTGCCCAGCTGGTCTCACATGTCTCTCTACTGTTCCTACTCAGCTCCCAGATGTCTTTCCCTCGTTCCGCACTAAAGCTTCAGTGGACATCTTTTCGGATCTAGTGCCATGTTTACGACCAGATTATCCCCCTTGTTCAATATGGCCATCAAATCCTCCCAGGGAGCATTACTACTGCGAGGCTTCAGTTATATGCCATCCGCTCGTTTCTCCAGTGACAGCGCGGTCGTGGAAAGGGTCACCTCCGATGTGGTTTGCTACTGGTGGAGAAGAGCGTTGTTCTGATCCAACGAAGGTTGTAGCACAAGCAGCTGCGCGTCAGGGGGTTGTAGTTCGCTGGGAGCAATACGAGGCCATGCCTCACATCTGGATGATGTTGGTGAAAAACTGGTGGCAGTCGATGATGGTAGGCAGACACTGGGCGGAAACCTGTCAATCGTTCGCCACTGGCAAGGAATTGGAGAGTAAAGGGCAGCTAATCGATCTTGGGAAAGGAGAATTGGAAGTTGACGTGATGACGCTAACAGACCTAAGTCCAGAAGGTGCGGAGTCTTTGATGAACCAACGTGTAGTATCAATGAAACCATGGATTGGAAAGCAGGACGCAAAAGCTTCGCTTTAGAAACTTAACGATGAGCCTCGATTAACGGTGCTATCGTCCTCGGGAGGTATAGCCAGCTCAACAGTCACTCGAAACTTCCACATTGCTCGGAAAAGAATTGAGAGGTGCATCAATTGTGGCGCGTTCAAGGATGTAGAGTGAGCTGAGCACAAGGTATAGCGATGAGTTGGGAGCGGCATCCGCTGTATGCCGCTGCTTCCGTGGAGACAAGTTAGCAGCCTTGAAGGAAGGGCTGGCAAGGTTCATCATTCGACACCTGACTTGCAAACACCCATTGGTAGCGGTAACGGCTGATACCAGTGTCGCCAATCCCATCCTTGGGCATGTTTAGGGTCGGACAACCGTGCAGCTGAACTTCACTCATCGTTACCTGGACAGTCACCGTACCACATGCCAGCCTATCCGATGCGACCCTTTCAATCAGCTGGGCCACAATGATCCTCATGCACCGCGAGTGGGGTCCATGGCAGGGTTTCATGTACGCCTGTTCACCTCTACTACGTAGCAATCTATTTGCCTTAATTTGCTGTTTACTATGATAGCAGATGGTGATCTTTTCCTTTGACAGTGGGTTAGCCTTATATTTAGGATACTCCCCACCCATTGTTACACATGAAAGATTGGTTCCGGAGTTCCGTCTGCAACGACGTGTGATAATGCCGCGTTTGAGGAGCAAAAGGAAAGCTATAGCTGCACCATTGCATCAGTGTCGATAAAAATGGAATTCATTTGTGAGGAGCGATTTAGCAATCCGCCCAATCCGCAGACACGAGGATTTGGCTTCTCCAGCACAAATCGATGTGAGGAGCAATACAGTTAATATACATAGGTGCATCAAACCAAACAAGTATTGCGCGACTGATGGTTACGAATTATCGCATAACCTCGTCACTCCGAAAGCACCGGGTGTAAGAACGCACAGCATTAAACGATAGTCTTTCTGGTAACCGACATGATTATTCGACGATTAAGGTACCTTACGTACTATGTAACCGAACCACACATTATCCAGATTCACGGCCAAAAATGACAAGTGTTATGCAATACTGAGTTCTTAAGGTATGCATGGTCCTCAAACATGCGGATAATAATCACGACTGCCTAATACATTTTATTTAAGTACTTGCCCTTCTGATTTTCTCTTTAAGAACAATCATGGCGAGCGAAGATACCAACAAGGTCCCTTCCCAAGAGAAAGAAAGCCAGTTAATTAAAGGCACTATCGTCCTCGAAGAGACGCAGGACCACGATGTGCCATGGTATAGAGCCGAGCCCGGCCCTCGGTATCCTCCACAGGTTCATCACCTCTTCAAAACCTACGTCGGTTTACCAGAGGACGAAATCCTCCCTCACATCAAGACCATGGTCAGTGTGTCCTATTGTTTACAATCTTTGGCTCACCATGTACCTCTGACATCTAAATCTTCCCCGAGTCCAGCATGCCAAAGCCTGGCAAATCCGTCCCTATCCTTGCATAGGCCAATATATCTTCCTAAACTGCCCCCTCATGCACCAGCCTAGGCTCTACTCGACTATTCTCAACCGTTTACAACATGAGGAGGCTCTGATGCTCGACATAGGCACCTGCTTCGGGCAGGAGATACGCCAACTTGCCGCCAACGGCGCTCCAACGCTGAACATGTACGCGGTAGACCTTATCCCTGATTTCTGGGAGCTAGGCTATGAGCTGTTCCGGGATCGTGAGCGTATGCACGCACACTTCTTTGTAGCTGATATACTAGACGGGAAATCCAGCGATTCATTGCGCGTGTTGAAAGGTCGAGTCGACATAATCAATTCTGCGAGCTTGTTTCACCTTTTTAGCTGGGAGAAGCAGGTCAAGGCTATGATTCAGATGGCGCAATTGACTTCGGGCCCGGGCGCACTCATCGCAGGGCATAACGTGGGCCGAGAGCCGGCTGGAGTGACGGAGAACAAATGGTATAAGAATAACCCACCGTTTCTGCATAATGAGGACAGCTTTCACCGAATCTGGGATGAGGTTGGGGAGGCTACAAGTATGAAATGGGAGGTAGAAGTGCTACTAGGTGGGAACGAGATTATTGGGCTGGAGAAGGGAGAGCTGGCGTGGATGGGTCCGCTTGCGAGAACTCTGAGATTTACGATTACCAGGCTAGCATAGATTTCTTACGATGACCGTCCCACAATTTTCCTGCATATGGTTGCATGCAACCGTTTTGAGAGACATTCATTTCCAGCCAGCAGGGACTTCAAACCCTCAGATATGCGTCTATATGGAAGATCTAACCCGATGGACTACATGATCAGATCTTATTCCTGACAATCACTGGTTGGAAACTTTGTTCAACACCGCAACCAACTTTCCTATAAGTTTTAATTTAGGTACTAGAATTCTATTCTATGTTTCTGATGTAGGAGTTCGCCACTCGATGTCGCTATCCATCAACGAGGTTATCAGCCTCAATGTTTTGTAGTTTGCCCATCCACACCTTGGTTGACTCGCCATCTCAATGTTGTATTGAACCCTTCAGGATGTGAAAGACTTTTCGGGACATCTTTCTAGTCCTCAAATCATCTCATCATGGTGAACAGATTCACACGTATCAAAGAAAACCGTTACCGGTGGACAACGACCTGGCATGTGGCCATGCGGGTGGGCTCGCAGCCTCAGATTCCGTACTAGCTTGCCTCTCAACATCTATGTCGGTAGTCTTACTAATGTTGTAGACATTTTTCATCTGGACCAAGGTATCCTGATCGGTCTCGATTTCTTGGAACGGTTGCTTCTGACCGCTGGGTGCCATGTTGCGTACGAATTTCAGTGGTTTAGCCCAAATGTTCAATCGTGAGAAAGTCATCTTGCCCATTTGAGTGATCAATGGTCTCATTACTGGCAGGCAGGCCACCGCAATACCTAGATTTTCTTCGAGGCTTAACTTAAAGATCAGCAACTGGAACCATCTTGGCTATGGCTAGACTTACCCAGCCCAAATGATTGGTTGCATTAAGTTATCTGCCTTGGAATCAGCCGTTGATGAATCGGAATGCTCGAGAGTATGTGCTTCATACATGTTGGATCTGTCGAACCAAACCCAACAGTGACACTCTTACCAATAGCGCAAGCGGCCGTACTATCAGGGTCAGTAATGCTTGTTGTAACGGACATTAGTTTAAGGCCTACAAGAGACCTAGAAGTATAACAGCGCCTATTGTGATCTTGGTACGTTTGTCCATTTGAAGCTTATGAAGAACGAGGCACGGAACGATAACGCATAGGAAGTCAGTCGCCACGCCAAATCCTATGTGATCACTATTAGCACTATGGTCCAGCCCAGACAGGGAGCATGTACCCCCAAAGACTTTGACGAGCTCATTCAGAATGCTTGGTTCAATGCATGTACCAGACAGCTTTTCGTCCCAAATCTTCCGGAACGGAATGCATGACACGCTCAAAGTAACAACCAATGCCGTAGTAAGGGCAACCGTAATAGCGATGGTAACCCATAACATGATTCTAACTGGCTTATGCGTCCCTTTGATGAAACGTAAAGTAAATAGGCATACTGATATCTTGACAAAGCATACTCCAACTGTGTTGCCAAATTGGACGATCGTGTTATACATCACTAATTTTGGCAGCTCTGGAAGGACATAGACGGTGTGTCTGCCAAATCCATAGTGTATCTGTAAGGTCAGGAAGGTCGACCCAAGGGTAGTAAGTACCATCTGTTTCGCGTCAACGAGACTTGTGCTACAGCTGTCGGACGTGAAATGAACTGACAGCAGCGTATATGGTATAGTCATCCCAACCGTGCGTATGATGCTTGAATCGTAGGTACATCCGCAGTGATACATTGACAAAGGCCAGTGCCCAGGCGGTTGATAGCACGCCCGTGATGACCGGGCCACGATTTTCATCTCTCAGCAGTACTTGAGGCATTCCTGCCGACATTGTGCTCTCCAGTGACTTGAGCGATTCGAGCCTTGAAAATGGTCAAGGAGACTGAAATTGGATATAAGCGAGCAAATGGGGGCACCAAGAGTATTTAACAAGTAAAGCAAGGGGCGTTGCTCATAAAATGAGAGCAAAGAAGATAGGCAGAATACCCAAGCATCCCAGGATTGGTAGGAATACATATGCACGACAGGCAAGGCCTCCAAACATACTCGCGGCGCAGCTGCGTGGACCTCATGCATGAAGTCCTGGGGTTGTCAAGGTAGGGTGTGTGGCCGTTGCGAATGAGCGGGCACCAAAGGCGGGTCTCGGATTTCCATTCCTATCTCCCCATGCGATCCAATAAGACCGAGATCAGTGCCATGTAGATCTCTTCAGCCTGACCACAAACGTGCATACATCTCCGTATCCTTCTATAAATTATGGCATAGTGAGAGAAGGCAACCGTTGCGCAAGACCCAGATCAATGCCGTGTAAAATCCTTCAGCTCCTTCTGACTCAAACGTGCAGGCATCTCCGTACGGTTTGTGGCACGGTGAGAAGTGGTAACAGCTGCCCAGGTGAATTGCAGCTGTAATCGTGACGTAGCCTTGGAGGTTTCAGCATGGCCATGGATACGGTGGACCTATGCTCTTGCGAAGAGCGTTTCTCATATAACCTTGGGAACAGTCTTTTCACTCGATTTTTTCTTTCCAATTGCAAAGCTACATTACTATTCTGTTGGTAGCACTTCGGAAGACCAAGCTAAATCATGGCCGTAAAGATACTCGACTTCCAGAGATCATGCTCATTGAATGGATACATTACAGTACTGGTCATCATTGCCTTTATCTACGTAAGTTTCCTTCGTATAAAGGCTGTTGGATATTGCAACAAGACTGACGAAGCTGACAGGTACTGTGTATGTCCATCTACCGTGTGACATTCCATCCCTTGGCCAGATATCCAGGACCTCTCTTAGCAAAGTTCACAAACCTCCACGCCGCCTATCACGCTTTTCAAGAGGATATCCATTTAGACATTCTCACATGTCACAATCAATACGGTGGCTTGCCTGCTCCATTTGCCAGTGGATCATCATCTAATACTCCTTGTTTCAACAGGCAAATATGTTCGTTACGGTCCCAATAGACTGTTAGTGAATACTCCACAAGGACTTCATGGTATAACATCGCCCGATCTACGCAGTTGTCAAACTTTTCCTTATTATTCGATAGATATATATGATCACTCGAAGAATGTCAAAAAAGCAAACGCGTATCTTCCGATGGTTCCTAGTGAAGGCGCCTGGACAGTAATCACTACTATCAACAAAGCACAACATCATCAGAAACGTAAGATTACATCGAAGATTCTCAGCAGTGAAGCATTGAAAAGCCATGAACCTGATCTTTTGAGATATTTGGCTGATTTCTGCGAGAAACTGAGAAGAGGGACAGCCAAGAGTGGATGGTCAAACCCCAAATTCATGAATGATCTCTGTAGGGTCTCCAAGGCCTTCATCTTCGAATTCAGCTAACAAAGCTATTAGGCCAGGAATATACAACGGACGTTGTCAGCGACTTTCTGTTCGGGCAGGCAATAGGGGTCCTAAAAGACTCTAGCAAGAAGATCGTGATCCAAGCACTACGTGCCTACAGCTGGCGAATGGGTGTATATATCCAGTGTCCGCGGTTGACCTGCTTGAAAGCGGAGTGGGTCGCAGAGATGCTTGGATATGGTGGGCGGGAAAGAAGAGAGTTCGAGGATTGGAGTGGTAGCTACGGCAATGCCGTGCTCTCCAAGAAGAAGGGACAGTTCTCTTTGCTCCAGCACTTCAAAGATCCAAAGACCGACCGTCCACTGTCGAACGAGGAACTCTGGGCGGAAGGGTTTTTCATGACTTGGGCTGGTACGAACACCTTACTGCAGATTCATGCCATGTCAGCTTACTTGAATTTGATTAGGATCTGATACTTCCTCTACAACAATGAGTGCTCTGCTTTTCTACCTATGCCGTAATGCAAGCGTATATGAAAAATTGACACAGGAGATCAGATCTACTTTCACACACGTGGATCAGATCCAGAGTGGAAATCTATTACAATCATGCCGCTATCTTGCCGCGTGCATCAAGGAGACCCTCCGAGTCTGCCCTTCCACACCTGGAGCACCATGGCGCGAGGTTGAAGAAGGGGGCGCGGATGTTGATGGCGAACATATACCAAAGGGATACGACGTTGGGACGTATGTGTTCCACTCGGATATATCAGTTGTCCGCATGAATTTTTGAGCTTAGCTAAGTTAATGACACAGCTGCATCTATTCTCTTCAGCACAACCAGGAGTACTTTCACCAGCCTTATGAGTTCATACCTGAACGTTGGATTGTGGGCAATCCACTATACCAGGGAGATTCCCAAGATGTGATTCTGGCGATGAATCCGTTCTCTCTAGGCCCGAGAGGCTGCGCTGGCAAAGCTATGGCGTATAATCAAATCACGCTGACTATGGCACGTTTGACCTGGGAATTCGACTTCAAGCCCGCAGAGGGTGACCTGGGTCTGGTTGGTGCAGGGGATCCGTCGTCAACAAATGGCCGCCATCGAGTCAATGAATATCAGCTCAAGGCCAACGTCACATCACAGAGTGATGGGCCTGTCCTGATATTTCGTGCAAGGGCTTAGTCGTTGATGCTACCGGTTCGATATGTTGGGAGTTTCCGGCATACAGTTCGGGTTATTACAACGAAAGGGCACGTGATACATCGACAACTTGGTAACACCTCGAATGATTCCTCGCTGCTATAGCGAACGAAGTCGGGAACTCATGGCTGTTCTTGTTTTTAACTTCTCATTTAGAAAATCGTTAAGATTGTCACGAAATGGTATCGAAAAACAAAAGACCGAATTTCTTAGATGTTTGAATAGATACATACCGAAGACAGACATTGTTCTCTGTTGATTATTCTCATTTCATATAATCAGTGAAGAATGGGATTACGTTAGTGTGGGTCGAAATGATTTACCTTACTGTCTTACAGATGAACGGAGTAATCTTTAAGCTTGACATTTATGAACGAGTTCAGCCGTGTCAATGGCATGAAACCTTGTTGCCCTGCCTCAATTCAATGTTCGAAATAGGGCCCCTCGGGCTATGGCAGTCTCCGCCTTCATAGGGCTGAGGGACGCTAGTAGAGTTCTCACCTTCGTCCTCCTACATAGACTCCTATTCAGCTTCAACCTCCATATCAATACATCTATGCCCCCATAAGACCTTCAGTTCCAAGGTTCAATTCGTTTCTCATACAACTCAAGATAGTTTGCCCGACCCTCGGTCCGACTCTAACACTCAACCTGTCTCGCCTATATGAAGTCTGTTACTGGCCCGGAGTCTAAAGGGTTATGCTAAAGCAGGTAAATTTCTCATTGCATCACATCTACACCCCGAGCCTCCTATTATCTTGGATTCTTTCCTGTTAGCATTCTCAACCCCGTGTTTTCCGGTCTTGGGATGGACCTTTATGAGAACGAATCTTAAAGCATCGATCAGCTGCTTTTGCTAAGTTTTTGTGTTTTAGCTTCATGTTCCTAGTTACGCATGTATGTGGTATATGTATATCCTTGTGTGCTTCAACTGCACAAACATGAATCTCATCAAAGTTTCGCTTCCCGCGTTCTTGCTTCACTGTGCAAGGTCATCAACATGTCGACGTCAAGGTGGCTAGATGCTGTGGCATTCAGGCATTTCCTCCACCGACCAATTAGAGCCACCTTCAATCAGTTCGAAGTTACGTCCTTCGAACACGTAGATTTCAAAAACCTCCAATTCAAGGGAATGTTGGACCAGAGATTGAGAAACACCATTTAACTGAATTTCTCCAATCTGCGGTCTTCGAACGCGTTCTGTGATGCTGTACTTTTGCCATAGATCGCGTTGTTTCTGCAGGCGGGGATAGAAACAGGGTTGCTCTCTTGAGCAGTCGAGTCTGAATTTGCGTCAAGATCGGGTTTTTTTCGTTCACAGAAATCCCTGGGATCAAGCGAAGGCCGTGGCGTGTAGCTTCGCCGTATTGTCAGTCACCAACGTTCACAATTCTGACTTCCCGAAACTCATGAAGAAAATCGAAGCTGTTGATTCGATAACAGATCAGAAGATCTATTGTGCTCAAAGAGACCTTCGATGTACGACGATCCTCGCACTATGATAAGAGCCTCATTATTCGATAGGTAAAGTCACTTCTATTGATTCTTCGACAAATCACATGACGAAGATACTTTTGATTCTCGAGGCGAAGATATTTGATTCACTTGTAACTCATGTATGAGAAAACTCTTGACGAAGTTATCATTCGAGTTATTATAGAGTTATCGTCAAGCTCTCAGACACGAGAAACGACGATTCATGTATCGCTATGTCTATTTAATTCAAACTAGATCACAGAGTTATTCTGTACAAAGTGACTCTTTGAAAAAATTTCTTTCGCTTTTCAACAACATCATCATCATCATCATGTACATACAAAAGCAGACTAAGTGTTCTCTTTTCTGACAATATTACTACGTACAAAGCTACGTGACTGTAATTTATTAAGCTGACTTCGTATGATATAGAGCTTTCGTCGTGTACAACGTCGCGACTGCGATCGTTAACGCTTTCATCATTGTTAATCTTCAGCTTGATTAACATTCTCGTCTTCTTGTGAAATAACAATAATTCATCATTTTCTTGCGTGAGCGATTTTCGTACGTTGTTTTAACTTTACTTGAACAGAATGTTGATTTCGTTTTAAGAACGATACAATCTCAACAAATAAAACAACATCGATCATTTTACATAAACATTATTCTGATTTAATCACGCGATCAGACTGTCTTAACAACTTGTACGCAGTGTCGTAATGACTTTAATCTTCGTTTTTTTCTCGAATGTCACTTTATACGAGAACACTTTAAGAGAACGTGCATCAATTGCAAATGACAAATCATGATGTTTGATGCTTTCTCGAAAGAAAATCATTTAAAGATGACAAAAGCGATGACAAAGAAAAAGATGAACGTTGTTTTCATTCACTCAAAAAGAATGAAGATCATATGATCAAGAAAAAAAGACTGAATGAACTTAAGTTAAAAGAAAGAAAATTGCTGAAAATCGAAATTCAACAGAATTTTGTGATTTTCTAAACAAGTATGTACGAAGTGTGTTTTTTTATTGTTAACATATGTTTTTCAACATATTTTAAAGCACAATCATGTATTTTAAATGAATAATCTGTGTCATGAGCATAATAATCTCATCAACTAATCTTCAGCATTGCAACATAAAGTTAATGTTAAGATTGTGTCTAGAATTTAAATCAATAAAGTGAGTAGTAACTAGAATATTCATAAAGATAGCTATAACTAGAATTTTAAGAATACAGAAGAAAGAGAATACAAAAAACAAGAAGAACTTGCTCTATATAATAGTTACTCAGATCTGCGCTAGTCTCAAAGAAAATGTGTTGAAACACAAGAAAGATGTTTATTCAAAAAATGTTTGCAACACAAAGAAATGTGTTTGTCATAGATTGTTGGGACCGTGCCTAGAATCTAACCACACTGCAGCGAGGTAGTGCGTAGCTGGATAGAATGTTTGATCAATAGAGGTAGCTATAACTAGGATATTAAGAATACAGAAGGAACCAAAGAGGGTTCCGAGCTGTATCTATAGTAGGGCAAAACAAAGGGAACGAAGCAGGTTTGCTCGAGTACCGGAAGCGCTAGGATAGAGTGTCGGGGCTAGGGGTTTAACATGGGCCAAAACCCCTAGGGCTTATTGGCTAGGAAACCCTATTCAATCCCGACACACTCGTAACATAGATGATTGTTAATTATTCATAACACAAAGAAGTGTGTTTATCTAAAAAACAATAAAAGCTGATGTAAAAGATACTAGAAAATGAAACAAAGGTTGAATCAGATCTTGATCAAATCTTGAATAAATTATTGACTAGTTTTAATTAATATGCAATCAACTTGCTAATGTTGATTGTGAATTAATTAAAATTATATGTTAATCTTATAAAGTTGATGACTTTGTTCAATTCTGATATCATTTATAACATTATTTCTCTTTTTAAAAATTCAAGTTTGCATGAATAGAAGAAATAAAACAAAAAAAATATTCATTGTTTTTCAATTTAATGTGACTTGTCTAAATAAAACTTATGAAATTCAACTAAAACTTTCTCTGATTTATTGAATTTTTCCTTATCAACATAATATCATTTATTGTCTTGATTTAATTCTGTTCATTTAATTTTGAATTATATTCAATCTTGATAACATCTGAAATTTAAAATATTATTTACTTTTCAATGTTCATCATTTTTAATAATTAGAAATTTAAAAGATTTTGAATGCTGTTCTGATAAAAAATTATCAGAATAAAAATGCAATAACTTTAAACTGAACATTGAATGAAATCACTTCATGCTTTCAGATAAACAAAGATGATAGAAGATTTCAACATTGATAGTGATTTAATAAAGTTTTAACTGTTTATTTTTCAAATCTTTGCATGATTTGATTATTTTCATGTTTTTAAAGAATAAATAAATTTAGTCATTTACTTCATAAATGATATTTCATTTATGTTTATTAATCTGAGCTTCAATGATTTGTTTAATCTTTTTCAATTATTGATGATTAAAGATAAGAAGTTTTTTCATTTTGATGATAATATTGTTGACTTTTTTAGCTTCAAAATGTTCATGAATAATTTCATAGTCAATTGTATCTGAATCAAAATTCATTTATGAATAAAAATTCTTATTGAAGTAAAATGAAAACATTGAAATGATGAAAAATATATTGAAATTTTCGCTGAATTTCATCATTGATAGTCATTTTGCTCAGTCATTCTGTTTGTAATTGCAATAAATTTCTCTTCTTTGCATTCAACATTTTGATTAACTTATTCTGATTAATCATTGATTTCAGAATGATAAATTGTTGATAAACTAGTTATGATCTTTAATTACTTGCAAAGACTTTGTCACATGATTGATATAAATTGAGAATCTTTGTTTGAAACAATGAAATTAGATAAATTATGTAATCAATAAACGTTTTATAACATGATTTAAACTGTTTCTTCAACTGAGATGTCATCATTTTTTCAATGACAGAATACATAATAACGTTTCTTGAATAAACAACATATGATTGCACAGATGATATTATAACTTTTGAATAAGAATAATTTAATAATGAAATTTATGATTATATCTTTTCAACATTCTTGAAAAATAGAAAGAAAATGATGAAATTCATTAATACTGTTTTTAGAAGTTTTGCTTTATTGATAAACATAACAGTTTTGAATGTATCATTAAATGATTGTTCAATGATTTGATCAATAATAAAAACGTTGTACTAAATCAATGATTCTTTAATTTTCAGAGTGAAAAATGAAAGACTGATCATGAATCTTTTATTACAACTTTGTATGCATTTATTTTGAAATTCATAGTAAATCTTTTTAAAATAAAATGTCATTGATGACTTTGCAATGCTTTAATTCAATGCTATGAAACTTGAGCTTGTTTTCAATGATAACTTTTTTTATTTATTGCATAGTTCATTAACTTTATTAACATTTTTTACTTGTTAATATAAATCAACTTTGACATTAATTATCAGAGTATTTATTTGTTTTAAGATTAAAATAATCTGAAAATAATCTTTTATTCATTGAGTTGTTTCAAAACTATCAATTATGAGTATTTTTATTAAAGCATTAACTTTCGTATTGATTTTATTTGATTGAAAAATGATTTGAAAGTTGAACTTGAATAAAATGTTTAAATAATTAGTTTATCATCAAGTTAACTATTTATTTTTCATGAAGATCTTCAAAGTTTGATGATCAATAAACATTTGAATTGATAGTTCAATACACTTTAGCTTGAATTTTCAGTGTTCAAAATATTAAATAATGATTAGTAATTTCTTGTCATAGATATGATAATTGCATTCAGTAAGAATCATGCTTTTGCTGTAAAAGACTATTAAGTGAAGAATATCTTCATCATTATACTGTAATAGTATTTCATCTTTGACGTAGTCAAAAACATTGATTTTTAAAATAGTTTATCACTTTAAATCAAAATGTTTTAGAATTAAGATCAAGCTAACTTGTTTCTTTAAATCATCAAAAGCTTAAACACAAATTTCATTTCAAACAAAAGACATGTTCTTTTTAATCAGTTAAATAAATTATTTGATTAACTTCAAAAAGTTTTTAATGAAATGATGATAAAAGTTAATAAATTTCACGAAGCTTTGAACTTCTTTCAGATTGATTAACGTAACTCAGATGATTATGATTTTCACTTTAATAAAATTCATATGAAGATTTTGTTCTGACATTATGACTTTTAAAAAAACTGTTTTTTTACATTGAATTTGCACTTTTGAATGTTTACTTGTAAATCAGCTTCTCATAAATGAACTAATATCATTTTAACATGTTGTTTATATTCTTGTTGAGTTTTTCTGTAGATAAGAATGTCATTTAGATAGACTTGATAAAAGTCATTTAGAAAATTTTATAGAATGTTATTCATGTACTGCTGAAACGAGATAAAATCATTGATGAATTCAAAAAATAACATTTTTGATTTTGTTAGGACCATGCCAGAGCGAGTCATAGAGGTCAGGTAAACCAAGCTGGTCGACCAGGTAAACGAGGATTCAAAGCTAAAGAGCGAGATCTACGAAGGTGCGAAGGCTATATGTACAGAGGGAAGGGGAGCGCTAAGCCCAATAGGGCCTTAGGCTCGCTCAAGAGCGCGCCTTCCAGTAGAAGGCTGAGCACGCTCGTAACATTACTCCCTTCTCTCAGCCAAGCAATGACCCCATTGCTTCAATCAGCTTCTTTCTTTCTTGTCCGTTTCATCGAGCGTTCCAAGCTCATTCCATCGAGCGTCTCAAGCTCATTCCATCAGGCGTTCCAAGCCTATTC
>JAABUY010004346.1_pt1 | contig 14924 bp, 14 predicted proteins | sample 5560271 | NCBI WGS metagenome assembly JAABUY01 (sample SAMN10711886, study PRJNA513374) | rock metagenome | isolation source: Antarctica rocks | place: Antarctica: Victoria Land, University Valley
AGGCCGTTGGCGGCCAGCAGGGCATCGATCTCGCTCGGGATGATCCTGGGTGCGATGAGCGGGGCGCGAGCGACCGCGAGGCGTTCCGCTTCCGTCAGCGACGAGGGGTCACACCTGAGGCGCTCCGGCACCACGCTCGACAGCGCGACCTCACCCTCGGTGATTGCGAATTCGAGGCGCTCGAGCCTCCTCTCGCGCAGGGCGTCCCGGTAGAGGCTCTCACGGAAGGCCCGCTCGGTCTCGCGGACCTCCCCGGCTCACGCGCGCCGGATCCAGTGAGGGCCAGGACCTTGCGGACGGCCTGCGCGGTGCCGTTCAGGTGGCCGGGATCGATATAGGTCAGGTCGTGGTCCGCCAGAACCGTGTGGAGCACCTGGCCCGCCATGGCTCGGACCGCCGCGGGCGCGAGGCGCTCGGGCAAGACCCGGTCCCGCTCCGCCGTCCTCGCGGCCGCCTCGCGGCGCTCGGCCTCGCGCACGGCCGCCTGCACGAGCGGGTGCAACTCGTCCCACCGCGTGACGGCGAGCCTGCGGTCGCCGTGCCGAGCGACACCTTGATGACCTGCCGGCCGTCGAGCGCTACCGTGCTTCGGCTCCAGGACGGCCGAAGCTCACTCTTGAGGAACGGCACGATGCCGGACCTGAAGCTTCGGCGGTAGGTGAACTGACCCGCGTCGGGTCGGCAGGTCAGGTGCGGGAGGCCCGCGCTGCTGGTTCGCGCCATGGATCGCCTGCGATGTGGATTCTTACCAAAATTCTTACCAGCGCCCTCACCAGTCCGGCGAGGGTGCCTTCGGAATCACACAGCGAAGCTAGCGAAAACAGCGCCTTGGCGCAAAAATGGAGCGGGCGAAGGGAATCGAACCCTCGTATGCAGCTTGGGAAGCTGCCGTTCTACCATTGAACTACGCCCGCAGCATTCCCGCTGATATCGGCAAACACGCCGATCCGCAAGCGACGAACTTCGCTCCGACCCTGACGGCTCAGCCGTCACACCAGGGCGGCGGCATGGTCGGCGACCGTCCTCCAACCCGCGGCCGGACGGCACGCGCAAGGGTCCGAGACCCCGGCGATCGGTGATCGGCACTCGAACCGCGATCTCGGCCCCGCCGGGCGGCCCGGTCGGCCCACAACCAGAACTCGACTCCGGTCCGCATTTCGGCATGAGCGCGGGGGACCGCGAGCGCCGTGAATCGCGGCCGCCCTGTCCTGGATCGGCCGCGGGGCACCGCTCGAAGCCGATAGGTCGGTTCAAAAATGCGTGACGATATCGGCCATGACGGGTCGGACCCGGTCCTCGACCGCGACCGTCGGACGGCCGATATGGACGAAGCCGACCAGGCGCTCGTGTCCGGCAAGCCCCAGGGCCGCGCCGACCCGGGCATCGTAGCTGTACCATTCCGTGAGCCAGGCGGTCACGAAACCAAGCGCGTTGGCCGCCACCACGAGGTTCATGGCCGCGGCTCCGGCCGACATGAGCTGCTCCCATTCGGGAATCTTGGCATGGGGGCCGGCGCGCGACACCACCGCGATCACGCCCGGCGCGTGCTCCAGACGCTTGCGCTCCAGCGCGAGCCGGGCCGGTGCCGCGTCGGGATTGTCGGCCGCGAAGACCGATGCGATGATCTCGCCGGCCCTGGCGCGTCCGTCGCCCTCGATCACGATGAAGCGCCACGGAGCCAGCTTGCCATGGTCCGGCACGCGGGCCGCGATGCCCAGGATGGTCCCTATTTCGTCCGGGGTGGGCCCCGGTCCCGTCATGGTCATCGGGGCCACGGAACGACGGGTCTGTAGGAGTGCGATCGTCGGATTGGTGGTGCTATCGGTCATCGGGCTGGCAAAGCACGGATCTGCCGCGGCTTCAAGCCGACGATCCGCACCCCGCCGCCCCGCGCGCATCGCCTTGATGCGGGCGGAATCGTCCGCCATCCCCGCAGCCGCGCTCGACATCTCCCGCCCCCGGCATCCGTTTGCTTCGATCCGCCCTGCTCCGCCGCATTGCCGTCCTCTTGGTGCTGGCGTCGGCACCGGTCGTCCGGGCCGAGGCCCAGCAGGCCGGGACGCAGGTGCAACCCGCCGCGCCGGGTCCCCCGACGTCGCCGCCACCGGCCTCGCCAGGTCCGGGCGGTGCTGCGCCGTCGGCACAGAATGGCCCGGCCTCGCCGGGCCCCCGCGCCCCCGGCGAGGTCCCGGAACCCGGCCATGGCATCCTTCATCTGTCGGCCACCCTTGCGGCCGATCCGCCGCTGGTCCGCACCGGCCTGCTGTGGCGCGTCTTCACCGATGCGGCCGCGCTCGACGGCACCCACAAGGTCGTGGCCCAATCGGCCGATCCGCAGCCGACCTTCAGCCTGCCTGACGGCACCTATATCGTCCACGCCACCTACGGATACGCCGGCGCCATGCGGCGGATCTCGGTCGCCGACAAGGTCACGAGCGAACGTTTCAGCCTCAATGCTGGCGCCATCGAGGTCAACGGCACGCTGGGCGACGCCCCGATCCCGCCCGACAGGCTGTCGCTGCGCATCTTCGTGCCGGACCACAGCAACCCCGAAGCCAAGCTGGTCGTCGCCAGCGCCAAGCCGGGCCAGGTGATCTGCCTGCCGGAGGGGAGCTACCACATCGTCTCGACCTACCTCGACACCGAGGGGGTGGGCTCGCTGACGCCGGTCAGCAACACCAATTCCATGGTCAGCGCAGACCTTCGCGTGCAGGCCGGCAAGCTCCTGCAGGCGACCGTGAAGCATCGGGCCGCCATGCTGACCCTGAAGCTCGTCAACGCGCCGGGCGGCGAGGCCCTGGCCAACACGAGCTTCACCATCCTGACGCCGGGCGGCGACGTGATCCGCGAACTGATCGGCGCCTTTCCGTCACTGGTGCTGGCCGAGGGCGACTACGTCGCAATCGCCCGCCACGCCGGCAAGACCTTCCAGTCCGAGTTCAAGGCGCAGTCCGCCCTCGACCGCGACGTGGAAGTGCTCGCACACTGACGGGCCGAGTCGATCGCCGGGAACAAACGTCCATGCAGACCTTCTTCGTCGAGATCAAATGCGCCCTCGGCAAGACCTATGCGGTGGCGAGCGCGCTCGCCGAGGCCGAGATCGCCTCGGAGATCTATTCCATCGCGGGCGACTACGATATCCTGGCCAAGTTCTACGTGTCGAAAGAGACCGACATCGGCCATTTCGTCGGCGACAAGGTCCAGCCGATCGCGGGCATCGTCGACACGCGGACCATCATCACGTTCAAGGCGTTCTGAGGGGAGGCACCGCGGCCGGACCCGCCGTCGTGTCGAAGGTGTCCCAAACGCACGCCACTTGCATTCTGCGCTGGGCTGTATCCTGAAGACGCTTGGCGGCGCGGAGAGCTTGCTGACGGCAGCGTGCGGCGCCACATTCTTCGGTGCCGTCATGCCCCCGAGAGTTCCCCATGCGATTCGTCCCGCTTGCCATCCTCACCTGCCTCGGCCTTAGCGGCGCAGCCCACGCAGCCCACGCGGCCCAGGCGGCCGAGCCGGAGACTTACGTCTTCGACGTGCTGGCGCTGCAACCCTATCGGGGGAACCTCGCGCGGCTCGTGAAGGCCAAGGACGCGCCGGATTGGGTGAAGGCGATCGTCAGCCAGGGCGAAGGCACGGCAGTGCCGTCGAAGAGCGTCGACGTCGGCGGCACGCCCTATCGGCTCGACCACGTCTGCAAGGTCCACGACTGCGCCGGCAACACGCTCGACATCTTGTGGGCGCCGCGCGGCGCCAAGGTCTGGGCCGCGCTGGTCGATGGCGGCAAGCCGGCCGTGATGCTGGGCGACCCGAAGCCGCCACAGGCCAGAGCCTTGGCGGCGGCCGTAGCGGTGGCGACGGCTCCCATTGCGACACCCGCGGCCGGGACCTCCTCTGCCGCCCCCAAGGCGGCGCCGACGACGCCGAGCGCCCCCCCGACAGCGCCGTTGCCCGCTTCGTCTCCGACGGCGCCGACGACGATGCCGGCCGCCGAGGCGCCGAAATAAGGAGCCGCGCTACTCCGCGGCTTCCGCCACCGCTGCCGACGCGATGGTCCGCCGCAGGTCGGGGGCGACCGCCTCATCGACGAGTGCGGCCAGCACGGCTTCGGCACTCCCGCCCGTCTGCTCCGGCGAACCCAGCCGGCGCATCGACACGCTGCGATCCGCCGCTTCCTTGCGGCCCACCACGAGCAGCACCGGGATCTTGGCCATCGAGTGCTCGCGCACCTTGTACGGGATCTTCTCGTTGCGCAGGTCGCCCTCGACCCTGAGGCCCATGCGACGCGCCTCGGCGATCAACTGGAGCGCATAATCATCGGCGTCCTGGGTGATGGTCGCCACCACGATCTGCACGGGGGACAGCCACAGAGGCATATGCCCGGCGAAATGCTCGATCAGGATGCCGGTGAAGCGTTCGAGCGAGCCGAACATGGCCCGGTGCAGCATCACGGGCGTGACCTTGTCGCTCGCCTGGTCGATGTAGAAGGCGCCGAAACGGCCCGGCAGGTTGAAGTCGACCTGCAGCGTGCCGCATTGCCAGTCGCGGCCGATGGCGTCGCGCAGCACATATTCGAGCTTCGGCCCGTAGAATGCGCCCTCGCCGGGGTTGATCGAGGTCGCGACGCCGCGCGCCGCCACATTCTCCAGCACGCGCCCCAACGCCTCCTCGGCCTTGTCCCAGACCTCGTCCGAGCCGACGCGCTTCTCGGGCCGCGTCGACAGCTTGATCGACACGTCGTCGAAGCCGAAATCCGCGTAGATCGACAGGATCAGGTCGTTGACCTTCAGGCATTCGGCCATGATCTGGTCGTCGGTGCAGAAGATGTGCGCGTCGTCCTGGGTGAAGGCGCGCACCCGCATCACGCCGTGCAAGGCGCCCGACGGTTCGTAGCGATGCACGGTGCCGAACTCCGCAATCTTCAGAGGAAGATCGCGGTAGCTCTTCAGGCCATTCTTGAAGATCTGGACGTGGCCCGGGCAGTTCATCGGTTTCAAAGCGAAGACGCGGTCGTCCTCGGTCGTCGTGACGAACATGTTCTCGCGGTAGGTCTGCCAGTGGCCCGAGGTCTCCCACAGCGAGCGGTCGAGGATCATCGGCGTGTTGACCTCGATGTAGCCGGCCGCTTCCTGCCGGCGGCGCATGTAGCCGATCAGCGTCTGAAACAGGTTCCAGCCCTTGGGGTGCCAGAAGATCGTGCCGGGGCCCTCTTCCTGAAAGTGGAACAGGTCCATCTCGCGGCCAAGGCGGCGATGGTCGCGCCTGGCCGCCTCTTCCAGGCGCTTCAGGTGGGCGTCGAGGTCCTCCTGCTTGGCGAAGGCCGTGCCGTAGATGCGCGACAGCATGGGATTGCTTGAATCGCCACGCCAATAGGCGCCCGCGACCTTCATCAACTTGAAGGCCGTGCCGACCTTGCCGGTCGAAGTCATGTGGGGGCCGCGGCAGAGATCCAGCCAGTCGCCCTGGCGGTAGATCTTGAGGTCCTGGTCGGCCGGGATCGCGTCCACGAGTTCGACCTTGAAAGCTTCCCCCTTGCGCTCGAAGTAGCGGCGCGCCTCGTCGCGGCTCCAGACCTCCTTTGTGAAGGGCCGGTCGCGCGCCACGATCTCGCGCATGCGCTTCTCGATCGCGGCAAAGTCCTCGGGCGTGAAGGGCTCGGCGCGGAAGAAGTCGTAGTAGAAGCCGGCCTCGATGACCGGGCCGATCGTCACCTGCGTGCCGGGGAACAGCCCTTGGACGGCCTCCGCCAGAACGTGGGCCGCGTCGTGCCGGATCAACGCCAGAGCGCGGGGATCGTCGCGCGTCAGGAACTCGATCCCGGCGTCGGCGTCGATCGCGTCGCCGAGGTCCGACACCACGCCGTCGCGCGCCACGGCGACGACGCGCTTGGCCAGCGAGGGCGAGATGGATTTCGCGACATCGAGGCCGATCGTGCCGGCCGGATAGGAGCGGCGAGCCCCGTCAGGGAAGGTCAATTCGATCACGGCCGTACTCCTTCGTGCTCAGTCGCCGAAACGGATCGGCGTAAGCGTCTCTCGCGGTCGAGCTTTCTGCCGCATGGGCGGTCGCTCGTCAGGGCGTGACGAGGCGCTACAGCAAAGGCCGCGCGGGCGCAATCGCGTGGCACGTGGCTCACCTTTGCCAGACGGGCCCGAGAACGACGGGTTCGAGCGTGTGGACTCGACATGGCCACGCCAAATCGCTCCACCGACGTCCGAACCCGTGACCTTGCCGGGCGTGGCGCTTCGGCTAAGGTGGTGCATCGAAATCGGCACCCACATCGATGAATGCGTTGCGTACCCTGTTCCTGGTGCTGGCGGTCGCCCTCTTGGGGCTGCTCGGTTGGCGCGTGATCGCAAATCACCGGCACGGGGCCGAGGGCGCTCCCGCGACGGCCACCAAGCCGCAGGCGGTTGCGCCGGCCCATGTCGCGACTCCCGAGGAACGGCTCGCGGAAGTGCCCGAGTTCGCGAGCTTCTACGGCAAGCTGAGAAGCGATTTCCCGCGCGACTATGCCGCCCTCGTCGAACAGATGACGACGCGCCCCGCAATGCCGACCGGCAATGCCGCGATCTGGGATGCCATGCGCGACCTCCAGCAATCGCAGGGCATTCTCGCGGCCGAGGCGGGACCCGCGGCCCTCGACGGCTATTTCGGCGCCCGTCACGCGGTGCTCGACGGGCTCGCGCCCCTGAACGCCCGGGAATGCGTGGATTTCCTCTACGGTTACACCAACCCGTCGATCGCGGATTTCACCGAGGCCCACCGCGGCCTCGTGGCCACTCTGGCGGACCGACAACTGGCCGCGATCGAGGATGGGCGATCCCGCCATCTCGATCGATCGTCCCCGACCAATGCCGACCTCGATGCGCTGTCGGCCGCCCTGACGAGCCGGCAGGTCTCGCCCCAGGAGATCGGCGTTCTCCTCGACGGCACCACGCCGGATCCACCCCTCACCGACGCGCGGCTCTGTGCGCTGGGCCGCCTCTACCTCGACGCGCTGCACGGCCTGCCCGCCGATACGCGGCAGCGGATCTATGGATTGGCGGCGGAGTTGCTGGCGCGATCCTGACCGTCCCCACCGGCCGGCATTCGCCAGCGGCCGTAGCGCCAGGGGCGCCAGGGCGCGATGGGGTCGCAGCGGAGCGGCACGGGGTCGTAGCCCCAGGCTCCCCAGGGCTGGCAGCGGCAGAGCCGCGCCGACGCCATCCATAGGCCGGGCCAGGGACCGTGCAGGCGGACGGCTTCGGCGGCATAGTCCGAACAACTCGGCAGATAGCGGCACTGACGACCGATCAGCGCCGAGACGGTCAGCTGGTAGATGCGGATCGCACCCACCGTCACGCGGACCGGCCAGGACGGTCGATCGGTGACTCGAGCGACCACGCGCTTCACGGGTCGTTGGAGCTGGCGCATGTCGGCACCATCATGACATGCGCTAGCCGGCGAGACGCGCCGGACCAGCCGCCCGTGCCCTCGCGGCCTTGTCGACGGCGTCGACCACGGCTTCGAAGGTCAGCAGGGTCGAGGCATGGCGAGCCTTGTAGTCGCGGACGGGTTCGAGGACCGCGCAGTCCGCCCAACGCCCCGTCGGCGCCGCGCCGCCCGCCTTCAACATAACCTGCATGGCGTCGCGAAGCGCCCGGAGTTCATCGGCGCTGCTGCCGACGACATTGCGGGCCATGATGGAGGACGACGCCTGGCCGAGCGCGCAGGCCTTAACGTCATGGGCGAAATCCGTCACAACGCCGTCAGGTCCCAGCGCGACGTCGACCGTCACGGTGGAGCCGCAGAGCTTCGAATGGGCGGTCGCGGTGGCGTCCGGAGATCCCAACCGCCCCACCCTCGGCATGTTGGCCGCCAGTTCGAGGATGCGGTCGTTGTAGATGTCGCTCAACATGGTGGTGGTTTCGCGTCATGGGTGCGGGTGGCTCCGCGTCCATATATGAAGCGGCCGAGGCTTTCGCGAGACCGTCGCGGCGAGCGGGTGAGACATGATGCACGAGAGCCGGGACCCGTCGATCGAGGAGACCACGCGATTCGACCCGCGGTTCGACGCAGCGGGGCTGATCACCTGCGTGACGGTCGGGCCGCACGGCCAGGTCCTGATGGTGGCCCACATGAACCGGGACGCCCTGCGGCTGACGCTGCAGACCGGCACCGTCCACTACTGGTCGCGGTCGCGACAGGCCTTGTGGCGCAAGGGCGACACGTCGGGACAGGTGCAGACATTGGTCGAACTTCGGGTCGACTGCGACCAGGACGTGCTGATGGCGCGTGTCGCGGTCGGCGGCGACGGCGGTGCCTGCCACACGGGCCGGCCCACCTGCTTCTACCGCCGCGTCGAAGCCGATGGCGAAACGCTGTCCATCGCCGAACGAGCCTGAACCGGCGATACGGTCCGTCTTCTGCCGGGTGCGGCTCTCAGGCGGTCCCGATGTAGTCCAGCATGGCCTGCCGCTCGGTCTCGATCTCGGCGATGCGAAACTTGACGAGGTCGCCGATCGAGACGAGGCCCGTGAGGCGGCCGTTCTCGACGACGGGAATGTGGCGGAACCGGCCTTCGGTCATGCGCTCCATCAGTTGCAGCACGCCGGTGTCCTCGGTGGCCGTGACGACACGGGACGTCATGTGCTTGGACACCGAATCGTCGAGCGCCTTGACGCCGCCACTCGCCAGCGCCCGGATGACGTCGCGTTCGGAGAAGATGCCGAGCACGATCCCGTCGGCGCCCGTCACCACGACAGCCCCAATGGACTTGTCGTTCAGCATCCGGGCGACCTCGCTCACGGTCCGGTGCGGCGCCGACGTCACCACGTCCCGGCCCTTGGTCGACAGAATCAGTGAAAGCGTCGTCATTCTCGCCTCCCTTGGTGGCGAGACCCTTCCCGAACCGGGCGGGTCCGCTTGAGGATGCCAACATGATCCTGTCCGGGACGGCCCGCAAGCCGGGAGTTTCGGGCCGTCCAGGGAAGCCATCGTCTCGACGCGCCGCTCACATCGCAGAGCCGCTCATGTCAATGAGCGGCCCACGTCAGTAGGCCGCTTAACCTTAGTGAGCCAGGATGGCGAGCAGCAGCAGCGCCACGATGTTGGTGATCTTGATGGCCGGGTTGACGGCAGGACCGGCCGTGTCCTTGTAGGGATCGCCGACGGTGTCGCCGGTGACCGACGCCTTGTGGGCCTCCGATCCCTTGAGGTGGCGAACGCCGAGCTTGTCGACGAAGCCGTCCTCGAAGCTCTTCTTGGCATTGTCCCAGGCGCCGCCGCCCGATGTCATCGAGACCGCCACGAAGAGCCCGTTGACGATGACGCCGAGCAGCATGGCGCCGAGTGCCGCGAAGGCCGAGGCCTTGGATCCCGACAGGAACAGCACCCCGAAATAGGCCACGAAAGGTGCCAGCACGGGCAGCAGTGACGGCACGATCATCTCGCGGATGGCCGCACGGGTCAGCATGTCGACGGCGCGGCCGTAGTCGGGCCGGTCGGTGCCCTCCATGATGCCGGGCTTCGTCTTGAACTGGCGGCGCACTTCCTCGACGACGGCGCCGGCCGCCCGGCCGACCGCCGTCATGGCGATGCCGCCGAACAGGTAGGGGATCATGCCGCCGAAAATCAGCCCGGCCACTACGTAGGGATTGGAGAGGTCGAACGACACGGGCCCGACGTCGCGGAAGTAGGGGATCGTATCGCCGTGTCTGGCGAAGTAATTGAGGTCGTTGGAATAGGCCGCGAACAGCACCAGCGCGCCGAGGCCCGCCGAACCGATCGCATAGCCCTTGGTCACGGCCTTCGTGGTGTTGCCGACGGCGTCGAGCGCATCGGTCGAATGTCGGACATCCTTGGGCAGACCGGCCATCTCGGCGATGCCGCCGGCATTGTCGGTGACGGGGCCGAAGGCGTCGAGCGCCACGATCATCCCGGCGAGGCCCAGCATGGTGGTGACCGCGATGGCGGTGCCGAAGAGGCCGGCCAGTTGGAACGTCGAGATGATGCCGGCAATGATCACCAGGGCCGGCAGGGCGGTCGCCTCGAGCGACACGGCGAGGCCCTGGATGACGTTGGTGCCGTGGCCCGTGACGGAAGCCTGCGCGATCGACACCACGGGGCGCTTGCCCGTGGCGGTGTAATATTCGGTGATCACCACGATCAGGCCGGTGACGACCAGCCCGACGATGCCGCAGTAGAAGAGGTTGAGGCCAGTGACGTCGCGGCCCGCGACCGTGCCGACCAGCCCCCATCCGGTGACGAAGTGGGTGGCCACCGCGAGGCCGCCGATCGACAGCACGCCCGTCACGATAAGGCCCTTGTAGAGCGCCCCCATGATGGAGTTGTCGGCGCCCAGCCGGACGAAATAGGTCCCCACGATCGATGTCACGATGCAGGTACCGCAGATCGCCAGAGGGTAGATCATGACCGAGCCGAGGACCGGCAGGCCGGCGAAGAAGATCGAGGCCAGCACCATGGTGGCCACCACGGTGACGGCGTAGGTCTCGAAGAGGTCGGCCGCCATGCCGGCGCAGTCGCCGACGTTGTCGCCGACGTTGTCGGCGATGGTGGCTGGATTGCGTGGATCGTCCTCGGGAATGCCGGCTTCCACCTTGCCGACGAGATCGGCACCGACATCGGCGCCCTTGGTGAAGATGCCGCCGCCGAGGCGGGCGAAGATCGAGATGAGCGAGGCCCCGAAGCCGAGCGCCACCAGCGCATCGATCACTTCGCGGTCGATCGTGTTGTCGGCCCCGATGCCGTGCCCCATGGGGCCGGTCAGCACGTAGTAGTAGCCCACCACCCCGAGCAGGGCGAGGCCCGCCACCAGCATGCCGGTAACGGCGCCGGCCTTGAACGCGATATCGAGCCCGCCCGACAGCGAACGGGCCGCCGCCTGGGCGGTGCGGACGTTGGCCCGCACCGACACGTTCATGCCGATGAACCCGGCCGCGCCCGACAGCACGGCGCCGATCAGGAACCCGACCGCGACCGCCCAGGAGAGCAGAAGCCCGAGCCCGACGAAGATCACGATGCCGACGATGCCAATGGTGATGTATTGGCGCCGCAGATAGGCCTGCGCGCCCTCGGCGATCGCGCCGGCGATCTCCTGCATGCGTGCCGTGCCGGGGTCGGCCGCCATGACCTGGTTGACCGTAACGACGCCATAGGCGATCGCCAGTATGCCCGACAGAATGATCAGCCAGATCGGGTTCATCGTGCCTCAGCCTCCCCAGGAACGGCGCGACGCTGCCCTCGATCGGGTCTTGTCCGCAACCGCCATTGCTACGTTTCCGCTTCGTCTTGCCAGAACTCCCGAGCTTCCGCAATCGGAGGGGCTGCCGCGCGACGGCGCCCCGAAACCATTGTCCGGCCCGGCTCGTTCAGACCTGCACCGATCGATCGCGGCGGAACGCGCCGGGCGCCCGATCTCGATGTGTAGCCGGGAGCCGAATGACCTTGGATCCGTCCGCCTATCGCCTCTGCCTCGTCACGGACCGCGCCCTCGCCCATGGACGTCCCCTGGTCGAGGTCGTGTCGCGCGCCGTCATGGGGGGCGTCACCATGGTGCAGCTTCGGGAGAAGACTGCCACGACCCGCGCCTTTCTCGACGAGGCCCGCGCCCTGAAGGCGGTACTAGGTGGCAAGAACGTCCCGCTGATCGTCAACGACCGGGTCGACATCGCGCTGGCGATCGGGGCCGACGGCGTCCACCTCGGCCAGACCGACATGCCGGTCGAAGCCGTCCGGGCCCTGATCGGGCCCGGTAAGCTCATCGGCCTGTCGATCACGGACGCCGAGCAGATCGGCCGGGCCGATGCCGCGGCGGCCGACTATCTCGGGATCGGCCCCATCCACCCCCAAAAGACCAAGCCCGACGCCTCCACGCCGCTCGGCCTCGGCGGTTTCGCCAGGCTGCGGCGGCTGAGCGGCAAGCCGGTCCTGGCGATCGGCGGCGTCAAGGCGGCCGACGTACCGATGCTGGTCGAGGAGGGCGCCACCGGGGTTGCGGTGGTCAGCGCCATCATGGCGGCCGAGGATCCGGAGGCTGCGGCGCGGGCCTTCATGGCGGCCTGGCAGGCGGAGACGGCCCGGTGATCAGCCTTCCGGCTCGTGGCAGCAGATGCAGAGCTTGTTGCCGTCCGGATCGCGAAAGTACGCTCCGTAGTAATTCGCGTGATACCACGGGCGCAGGCCCGGCTCACCTTCGTCGATCACGCCCGCCGCGATGGCGGCCGCGTGGCATCGATCCACCGTGGCGCGATCGGGCGCCAGCAGAGCGACCATGTGGCCGTTCCCCGGGCTCACGGGCTCGCCGTCATGGGCGCGCCCGATCAGAAACAGCGGTCTCGGGCGGCCGGGCTGCATCCACCCGGCCCAGTGCCGATCCCGCTCGCAGAATTTCAGCTCGTAACCGAGCTCGCTCATCAGCGTCGTATAGAACGCCATGGCGCGCGGGAAATCGGAAACCCCCATGTGGACGTGCGACAGCATCCGATCCTCCATGGCGCGACGCGATATGGTGTTGCACCATTGGCCGGAACGCAACCGGATGACCGATCGCGGTCATGCCTTCGATTCGCCGACCCGGATCGGCGCGGCCTGGATTGCCGCCTGTCCTCTAGCGAATCCGAAGGCAGTGCCATGGTTTGCAATCGGCCTGGCTCGACCCCGCCCATCGGCGCCGCGCGTCGACGCAGACCCGCAACGCGGCGGACAGCGCGGCGCGATCAAGGCGCTGCCTGGCGAGCCCAGGAGCTTGGCGGCCGTCATGGCACACCGCACCGTTCCTCGATCCCGCTGCCGTCCATGCGATTGCGGACCAGGGACCGGTGCGGATGCCATAACCGTGGGGTTTACCGGAACGCCTATCCAAAATAGCGCGCGAAGACTGCCCGGGGGAGCCACAGGTCGCTCACCACCGTCATGGCGAAAAGGGCCAGCCAGGCCACCGACCGAAGGGAGAGCCCCGCCCGAGCGATGACGCGCGGCGCCGAGCCCGCGACGGCCGGTCCGAAAGCCGGTAGGGCGACGGCCAGCAAGGTCGCTGCGGGGAGGAAGTAACGGCCTTGAATGCCGTCGACATAGCCGGCGCCGACGGGAGTCCACGAGAGGTAGAGCGCCGCATAGACGCTGACCAAGGCGAGACCCAGGGCCGCGAGCAGCAGGACGCCCCACGGTGCCGTGACCCGTCGGCCCCGACCGAAAACAGCCAAGATGACGGCGAGCGCCAGTGCGCAACCGGCGAGCAGGTAATAATTGGGCGAGAGCGGCGTGTCGCTCCAGCCTAGGACGCCGATGGATTGCTGAAAATCAGTGCGGAAATTCCCCGCCAGGGTGTTCAGCAGGGCAGCCGGAAACGAGGCCGGGTGCCACAACATGGACCTCGCCTGTTCTGGTATCGACACGCCGGCCTCGAGCCTCATGGGGGTTTGTGACGGCGTGGCGCCGAACACGATCCAGCCGAAGCCGATGGCGAGAGCCGTCGCGACGGGAACCATGGGCCTGAAGCGGGCCCAAGTTCCCGTTCCGCGGACCCCGAACCGGACGATCGGCGTCAGGAGCACCGCGAGCAGGAAGACGTACGGAGGGCGGGCCGCCATCGCGGCGCCGAGCAGGACGGCGACGACGGCGAGTTCCACCGCGTTCAGGGACCGCTCCTGCCCTGCGGCGCGCGAGCATAGGCTCATGGCCAAGGCCGTGCATGCGATGAGCAACGCATCCTGTGACACGGAGGCGAAAAGGTAGAGGCTCATCGGCAGGGACAGAAGCACGAACAACAAGGCCCGGCCGTTCGCCGCGAGGCCGATCGCCGTCGTGGCGATCAGGACCGCGACGATCCCCGTGGTGAGCCGCGCCAGACCGTAAGAATCGAGGACGTCCCAGCCGAGATGACGCGCGATCGCCAGCGCCCCTACGGCCGGGAGGTAGAACGGCGGCGGGTAGATCACCGTGTTGGCGAAGGAGGTGAATTCGCGATCTGTCCAGTTCCAGGGGACCGCACGGGCATCGCGCATGATCTCCGGAGAGAACTTATTCTCCGGGTGCCCGATCAGGTAGCTGAACGATTCGGCGACTTTGCCGACGTTCTTGGGCAGCTGTCCACCCGACCAGCCTGGCGCCTGAATGGCGTGCCCGACGATCTCGCCGCGGAGGATCTGCACGGCGCGCCGGAAATGGTTGGTTTCGTCTGGTGTCTGAAAGGGCGGCGTCAGCGTCGTGAGGAAGATCACGGTGGGCAGCGCCGTCAGAAAGTAGACCCATGGGGCAAGCCTTTCGCACCGTGGCAGGAGAGCGCCGGCCACGCGCCAAAAGTCTCGCGGTGAAGCCGAAGCCGGACCGGAAGCGATGACCCTGGCAGACATGAACAGCGGCTCCGTATGGACGTCGATGCGCGGTGCAGGCTTGCCGAGCAAGCTCGCTCCGTCGGGGACGGTTTGTTGACGACGCTGGCGTCTGGGTAGGACGCCGCGCAGTGGCAGTCGAGCGCTGGGCTTCTTGGAAAGAGACGCCAAGCCCTGGAAACTCGCATCCCATCACGCCAAGTCCGAGGACCGTGAGGCTCAGCGTTCACGGGAACGGGCCGGGGCGTCCTTTATCGGTCTGGTGCGGACGGCGGGACTCGAACCCGCACTCCCTGGGGATGCAGATTTTCGTACCACTTCGACTTTCGCCGCCGCCGCCCGATGTGTCCGGGAGGCGTTCGTGGTCTGGACTATCCCTTCGCCATCTCTCGACAGAAGCCGAGGATCAGGCGCCGCCCGTCTAGTCTCTACACCTTCCCCTCGCGGGGCTTGGCTCGGGATCGGCTTGGGCGCGAGCCGTTAGCGTTCCCCGACTTTGAGCGGTTCTACTCCGGAGGTTTCCCCCCGGGCACTCCAATTGAAGTCTGCTGCGTCTACCGGTTTCGCCACGTCCGCCCGGGCGGCCGAAGCCGC
>JAABUY010004347.1_pt1 | contig 14924 bp, 14 predicted proteins | sample 5560271 | NCBI WGS metagenome assembly JAABUY01 (sample SAMN10711886, study PRJNA513374) | rock metagenome | isolation source: Antarctica rocks | place: Antarctica: Victoria Land, University Valley
CACATGGAACGGAATTGGAGGTGGGATTATTATGCGGTGTAGTAAACCAGATGAACTTCAACGCTGGGATGCATGTAAGCACGTCCCTGTCCAAGCGGCGGGCACCCTGCTCAGAGAGGCAGCAATAGTTGTCACCAGCGCAAGTGCAGCATGCAGGACGTGCACCATGGCCCCTTGCCTCTTATATGCCTGCCGCTCGCAGCTGCGCCCGAATGAAAGTCGAAAAGCAGTGCAGCCCTGGTCATGAACCAAATGCAATTTGCATAAAGTCGTCGTTTGCCTGAAAGCCTGTAAGACAGCTATAGCCGGTCACACGCCTGCTGCCCATGCACCGCAACTCCGCGCCGGCCCCCGTGGCCGCCAGTGCTGGCGCAGCAGGCGCTCTGGTTACAGGGACAGCCTGTACGGTGCTGACCAGCCCAAGCGACAAGCGGAAACCAGCGCCGTGCACTCGGGGCGCCCATGCGGGGGCGCGCGCCCCCGGCCCCGGCAGCCCTGCTTCCTTTGCCGCGTGCCGGCCGCCGCGCACGCAGCCCTTGGCCGTGCAGCCAGCGCACAAAAACTGCGTCCGCCCTTGAACCAGGGCGGTACTATACTAAAACCGTGTGTTCGCGGTCCTAGGAAGGCCCGCACAGCGCCGTAGTAGCCGCGCGCGCTCGGGCCGCATGCGGCCGGACAGCTCCGCTTCACGGGCACTTCAACATGGGCGCGGCGCCTGGCGACAGGCACGCCGGGTCGCCAGGGGCGGCAGCGCAGCCAGCAGCACACGACCGCCCCGGCGTGTCTGCACCCCGGACTCGGCCAGCTCTTTGCCGCGCGGTCGCACCATGCCCCAACACCAACTTTATAGCACTTCGACAACATGCTTGCAACATTGGCCCCCGGGCCAGGTCGCTGGCAGCGCTGCTTGTGAAGCCGCGCCCGCCCCCCTGCCAGCGCGGTGCTCGCCCAGCGCTCAGTGCTGGCCGTTGGCCGCGGCGCGATCGACGAGGTCCGGGGTCACGGGCGCCGGCGCGGCCGGCGAGCCCTGCGGGGTCTCCTTGCCCTGCGGCGACGCCTTGCCCTGCGGGGTCTCCTTGCTCGGCGGGGTCGCCTTGCCGTACTTGTCGGCCGTCGAGTTGGCCTGCGCGCGCGGGCGAGCCCGCCACGGCTCAGCGGGACGCCCGCTCGGCCAGGCTGCCGGGGCTTGGTCCTCAGCACCTCAGCACAGGGCGCAGCTCGGCTCCCTCATGAGCTGTTCCGCAGCCAAGCGATTTCTTCAGTTGTTTCGGCAACCTTCTCACACCGCATGCACACAGCCCGCTTGCCCGGCACAGCTCGCGCCCTCCAGCAGCGCCCAGCACCGCCCCCAGGACGCCTCCGCTCCGCCCGGCGCGCGCATGCCGGGTTCCCAACTCGAGCAGCGCCCGGCGCAGCCCGCGCGCGCCGCGGGGCCTGCGTATGCAGGATGGGGGATGGGGTTTGTAAGCGCCGCGCGCGCCTCCAGGTACTTCCAGACGCACTCCAGGTTGCCGTTGACCATGTGCGCCCAGGCCGCGTGGCGGTTGTCGCGGATCGACCGCCGCGCCTTCCAGACCGCGCTGTTGCACTTGAAGCCGCTGCCGAAGCCGACCTGCCAGACCACGTCGCCGGCCGCCACGCCCTGGCACGCCTCGATGTACGACAGCGCGTACCAGACCGACGCCGACGACGTGTTGCCATACCTGCGCGCGCGCGTGCAGGCGCCGGCGCATCGGTCTGCAGCTGCAGCAAAGCTACTTGCGCAGTGCGGCACCCCTGCAAGCCCCCTGCACGCCAACCCGCGGCGCGCTCGCGACCGCCGGCGTTGCCGCAGGTGCGTGATGCTTGCACATGCGAGCTATCCTCACTCAAGGCTGCTGCGGCCATGTTGAGGCCTACAGCAGAAACTTCTGCCTGCAGCATAGAGGAACAAGGATGCTACGGAGCTGCATAGCGTGGTCTGAACTAACCCGAAAAGCTGCGTCAGGCATGGGCGGGCGGCGGGCCGGCACGCACCAGTAGAGCGAGTTGAAGGACGGCTCCACCTGTCTCCTGTCCAGGTTCAGCTGCTTGCCCAGGCCCTCGATCACGCCGCGGCCGCCTGCGCGCCCCGCTCGCGCGGCGCTCAGCCACCAGGCGGCGCGGCGCGGCTGCACCAGGCACAGCAAGGAAACCTGTACTGCCTGCCAAACCTCCGCCCAAGCAACAGGCGCATGGCCCTCGCACACGCCGCACGACCTGACCATGCAGGCGCCCAACCGGCCCCCAGCCCGCGCCGACCGCATCACGCACGGCCGCGCGCCCTGCGGGAGCCCCAAGGGTGTAGGGTTAGGTTTAGGGTTCGCACCCGCGTGCAGGCAGAAGTGGTCGAACGCGCGGCGGAAGTCCGGCACGTACGGCTTGCGCTTCAGGCCGAGCAGCTTGCGGGCGGCCAGGTCGGCCGCGAAGCGCGCCTTCTCCGCCAGCGGCAGCACCAGCGGGCCGAGCTTGGTCAGGTTGCGCTCCATCGCGCGCCCGGCCACCTTGACCAGGTCGCGGTTGAGCTCGACGCCGACCACGCCGGCCGCGTCCTCGCGCTGGTACACGCACCTGCGCGCGCTCTATTCAGTGAGTGCACGTCTAATATAATGAGTGCATATGACCTGGGCATGCTTTGTCAGGTGAGTGATGTGATGGGTGCATGTGACCTGCGCGCGTGCCCGCGCCGCGCTCGTGAGGCGGGCGGCCTGGCGCCGCGGCGCCGCAGCCTCGCACCCGCCGCAGCTGTGCGCCCGCGCGCGCCCCTGCGAGCCATGGGGCGCGCGGGAGGGTGTCGCCTTGATGCTGCCGCGCTGGTCAGAGCCAGCTCGTTCCCCGAACTCAAGGGCAATGCACCCACCACGGTCGGCACGCAAACGCCACCATGCACGCATTGCCTTACATTGAGCTCACAGACACAGGCGCAGTACCGCGCTCTGCCCTTACAGCGCATCGGCAGGGGCGCACCGGTACGCCTTGTCGTCGGCGCCCAGGTGCACGCGCACGACGTGCTGCAGCTCGTACTTGGCGCGCGCGGCCTCGTCCATGCGGTTGGTCAGCACCATGGCCGCGCCGCCCATGCGGAACAGCGTGTTGGGGATGAGCATGCTGCGGTCGCTGCCCAGGTACCAGTTCTGCGCGCCGCGTTCTTGTTGACATCAGGCGCAGCCCACGCGGGACGCGGCGCGGTCGGGGTATGCGTGCTGCGGCCGCAGCTCAGGTGCTTGTACCGGTGGCGGCGCGCCCGCGTCAAAAGGCGGGGATGCATGCACGCCCTGCTTTCCGATGCAGCAGACGTGTCACGTCGGGCAAGATAAGCCTTGACAGGCAAGGCGCGCTCGTTGCCAGGAAACGTCTGGACCGGGTGCGCACCAAAAGACGCACTGCAACCGCTGGCACTGCACCAGTCAGCTTACGACCCCGCCAGCAAACAAACACGCGCAGCCACGCGCGCCCGCATCACACCCTTGCTGGCGCGCCACCAGCGCGTGCTCGTACGCCTTGCTGCGCGCCTGGCTTGCACACAGCTCCGGCACTGTTCTCTTCAGACCCAGCTCCGAGCGTAAAAATGCACGCGCGTGCGCGGCGTCCTCGGCAAGCACCGCCAGCGCGGTCGCGCCGGGGCTCACCCGAGCAGTCCCCAGCCCCGGCCCGGCCCTGCCCTGCCCAGACCCTAGCTCGGCGCGCGCGCGCCTGCGTAATGTTCTCGGTTGACACCACCAGCGCGTACTTGCCGGGCTCGGTGCGCAGCAGGCGCTGCGCGAGGCCGATCGCGATCACGCCCGCGCTGCAGCCCATGCCCGCCAGGTTGAACGAGAGCAGGTCGGAGCGCATGCGGAAGTGGTTGGCGATCATGGCCGACAGCGACGGCGTCGGGTTGAACAGCGAGCAGTTGACGACCAGGATGTCGATGTCCTTGGCGGCCAGGCCTGCGCGCCGGCGCTCCCGCTGTCGGCGCAGGGCCGGGCCGCGCCGAGCGGGCCCGGGGCCCGCCTACGGCTGGGGCCATTGCTGTGGCTCTTGTCAGAGCTGGGCGGGAAAGCCTTGCTACAGAACACCGCATCGGCACCATGCACTTCACCTCCCGCCACAGGGCACGGGAGGTACAGTGCTGCTTCTACCCTGTGCACCGCGCTCGACTCTCTAGCACAAGTCTTATACAAAGAGGCTGCCTGTTCTGGCGGTGGCTGCAGCACGGCCGCATGCCTGCAGCCCTGTAGTCACGTCGAGGCGCTCCAGCAACACTACAGCCGCCCCAGCTCACACCAAGCCCAGCTGCGCGGCGTGCATGGCGCCGCGCCCGGCCCGCCCTCCTGTGCAGGGGGCGCCGCACCGGTGCGCTCCAGCACCTCGGTGACCGCGCCGAACAGCACCATGCGCGCCTCCTCGCGCGCGTGCTCCATGCTGACCTCGGGCGGCTCCAGGTGCAGCGAGGGCGGCAGGTAGGTCTCGTCGCTCAGGCCGTTGCGGTGGCTGATGCGCCCCTGGAACTCCAGCGCCTCCTCCGAGAACTTCTGCGCGCGCGGAAGGGATAGGGTTGGGCCCCCGCCCCCCGCGCGCGTCAGCCCCGGCGCTCTTGGGGCCCGGCTGGCTGCGGGCGGCGGCACCCGGCTGCCAGCGTCCGACCGCGGGCGGCAGCACCCGAGCCAGCGGCTGACAGGCCGCTCGCGCTGGTACAGTGCTTGTCAGTGACCAGGCAGCCAAGCCGCCCGGTCCCTGGCCCGCTGGCCCTGGGTTGCAGGCGCGCAGGCGCGGCCCGGCCGCGCACGCCAGCGCCGCGACGCGCCGTAAGCGCGGCCTATGGGCGCGCACCCCGAAGTCGCGCGAGCCGCGCAGGAAGCCGCCCAGGTCGACCTTGTACTCGTCGGGCGGCTTGTAGCAGGCAAAGTCCAGCAGGTAGCAGCGCGCGCGCTCGCGCCGCCACGCGACGACCGCCGCCGCCGCGAGCGCGAGCGCCAGCAGCGCAGGCAGCTGCGCGGCGCCGGCGGCGTCAGGTCACCGGCGGCCCTCTGGCGGGCATGCACAGCGCGGCGGGCAGCACAGCGCGCGCGCTGGCGGTCGCGTTGCAGCCGCCGCCGGCTGCGCTTTCGGGCGACCTGGCCGTGCTGCATTGCACCCATACGCGACCGGCCCGCAGAGCGGACTAGAGCGGGATAGCGCTCCCCCCACCTATGTGACCTGACCCGAGCGGGCCGCTGCTGCCGCCCCGCGTGTCAGCAGGGCGTGCCGCGCGCAGAGGTGCACAGGGCAGGCGTGCAAAGAGTACGGTAGGTCTGCTCACAGACCTCCCAGAATGGGCGCAGCGGATGTGTGGAGCACACCCCCGCCCGAGACTCCGGCAGCTAGCTCAGCAAGTGCCTGGCATGCACAGCAGCAAAGCACAGGCCGGGGGGCTGCAGCAGCCGCGCACCAGCGCGATCTGCATGCCAGCGGCCGCCCCATGCGCTTGCTCCGCCCAGCTCGGCAGCCGCGCGCTGATCACCTCTGCCTGCGCTCCACGCATGCATGTTGTCAGAACAGCGGGTGCGCGCGGCGGCGACGCTGACGCGTAGGCGGGCAAAGTGCAGCGCAGGCGCAGGCGGGCGGCTCTCGCACCAGGCCGCCCAGCAGCGCCACCGACGCTGCCGCCGCTGCCACGTACGGCGTTCCAGCCATCAGCATGCATGCCAGCTTTGATCGCCGAAGCGCGCCTGCGCCGCAGAGTTATGCGTGATCAGACCAGCCCGACCAGCTGGTCGACTGTGGTACACGCTGCCCGGTTGGTGCGGTCTCTGTAGCGGCCGGCACTCGGCACGCCAGCGAGACAGTCACGCACAGCGGCCCGCACAAAGCGCGAGATGGTGGCAACCAGCAGCCTGCATCCCTTGGCTGCCTCTCCGCGACACAGTCCCAGCTACCGGTCTCCGTCCTACAGCTATCGGCCTGGCCGTACAGCCCCCGGGTCACGCCGAGCCCAACTGAATTCTGGTTCCAACCCCGGCCGGCGCCAGGTGTCTGGATTGTAGCCGCACCCGCGCCGGCAGTGCTCCTGTCGCCATCATCGCCCACAAGGCGGGCCCGCTCGGGCGGTGCGTGCTGACACATCTGCTCCCAGCCGCAGCCCCGCCTACGCCAGCCACCTTGCTCGTCCCACTTTCGCGAGCCGCCCTGTCCCAAGAGGCAGCAGCCTGGCTTGCTGGCGAAAGGGGTGGAGGGGAGAGGTGCACCGAGGGCCTGATCAGCGTCCCGAGAGGAAGTAGTCCAGAGTGAGTAGCAGGGTATTCATAGGTTCCTAACCCCTATCATAGGACTTCTCGAGGCGCTTGAGACCCGCTAGTCCCTGTCAAGCATGCCAGGCACACGGGAGTGGTAAACCTGCGTTCACGGTGCACAACGGACGGTTTTTGCAGCCAGCCAAAACATGTTGCACCATGCACAACAAGGCGGCAAGTGAACAAGTATGCTAAGCCTTACGGTTGACTGCAGCACGCAGACGCAGCTTGCGCACGTTCCGGACTTATGCAAAGGCCGGCACACGCTGCCTCGCGACAGCGTACTGTTGGCAATCAGTTGAGACCGGCAGCTTGCAAGGAGCCTAAGCTCTGCGCTCGCACGCCGCGACAGGAGCCGACGAAAAGTCCAGCAGCACGCCCGCAGCCCAGCGCGCAGCTCATGCCTTGCATGAAGGCTTCCGCGAAGACTAGCGGCGCAGCCACCAGGCTTGGTAGCTCACATGTGGCAGTCGGGCTCCACTGCGTAGCAGTACGCTCGCAGCCTAGGAGCTACACACAGCAATTTGCAAGGCACTCTTAGACCAGTGCTGCAGTTGCACTGCTTGGACTAGCACTGGCGCCTGCAGCCCGGCACAGCGCTCCCATTGCATTTTGGGCACAGTCATTTTGGGCACAGTCAAACCGCTGGTACCGCTGCGGCCCCTGCCACCCCGAGCGTACCAGCGACGCCCCCGGCAATCCGCCGCGGCCAGCAGCGCCGCCCGCTGCCTCACGCGCAGCTCAGCGACACGCCCGGCGGCAGCGCAACGCGGTGCCCCACAAACTTTATGTGGCAGATGTCGATGTTGGGCTCCTCGTGGTCGTCCCCGAACAGCTCCATCAGGTTCTCCTGGTCGACCAGCTTGACGAGCACCGCGTTGCCCGCACGGCGGCGGTCCAGCCTGATGTGCAGCCTGCGCGCGCAGTACTACTGCCTTCACCTGCGGTTCTTGCAGCTGTGCAGCCACTGTAGACATCCAGGTTAGGCCGCAACCATGCACCCAACGATCGGCCACAAGACTGCTGGAGCTCGGACGGTGCCTGCGGCCCGGCCCTCCGGGCTACCTGCCACCTGCGAGCCGCGGAGCAGCCAACCGCGTGCGCCCTGCCAACAGGGTCTTGCACATGCATGGGTGTTCAGCCCCGCCGCATGTGACCCTCGGAGTCGACCCCGGTAGGGCTGCGAGGGCGGGGCCGCACGCGTTGCGGCCCTCGGTCAGGTTGGTGCCCATGTGGCCGTCCAGGCCATCGAGGTCGGCCTCCATGTCGAGCACGTCGCCGGCCTCGTCGTCGGCCGGCCCCTCGCCCTCGCTGCCGTCCCCGGCCTCGCCGCCGGCCTCGGCCTCCAGCAGCGCCTCCCCCTCCGCGTCCGCCTCCATGTCGGACAGGTCGGACTGCGGCCACGGCAGCGACTCCCCGCTCTCAGACAGCCCCAGCTGCTGCGCCGCTGCGTCGCTGTCTACCGTGCTCGCGGCCGCTGTGCGGACCGCTATATCCAATATGCCGTGAAGGGCCGCCATGTGGTGCGCGCCCTGCTCCGCGGGGCTGCCGGAGGCGCCCGCGCCCGCGCCGGCACTCGCGCCCGGCGCGGCCGCAGCCGCCGGGCCCGCCCCGGCAGCCCCACCGCCCCATGCGCCGTCGCCCTGCAGGCTCGCCTGCAGGGCGTCCTGCGATGGGCCAGCGCCGTTGCCCCCGCCCGCCGAGCCCCCCGCAGCCGCGCCGCCGGGAGCGCCGTTCGCAGCGCCGCCGAGGATCCCGGCCGCCACCGCTTGCAGGGCGGCGTACGCCTGCGCCCCCCCGCACCGCGCTAGTGTGAGCCGCCATGGATGGACATGCAGAAGCGCCAGGCACCAGCTGCGGCGTTGGCCCTCTGCTCGACCCATCGCACACCATGCACCCTGGCGCGGGAGCGCTGCGGCAGTGCATTGCACATCCAGCGCGCAGGGCGCCCTGCATGGCCTGGCTGAGCCGCTGGCGCAGACGACGCCTGCAATAGCGTAGTGGGCTGCAGCCACGCAGCCATTGTGCCAGGGTCTCTTCAGTGCAACCTTGGATGAACCAGGCGGCGGGTCTGCCCCCATGCGGGCTCGCCAGCAACGGAGTAGACGGGGAGGGCGCCGCGCACCGGCGCGGCCTCGCCCGGCGGCGACAGCGGCTCGGACTCGGTGTCGCTTGGCTCCGGCCACGCGACGCGAAAGTCATGGTACGCTGCCAGCGCCTCCGTGGCGACCGGCGAGCGGCGCGCCCAGGCAGCCTCGGTGTCCCAGAGGTCCTGCGCGGCGCGGCGCGCGCGGTGGGCAGCGCGCCCCGGAGCGGCGCCAGTACGGGCCGCGGCGCCGCGGGGCGTGCGCCGCGCGCGCGTGCACGCGCCTCCTGTGGCGGCGCACGGCGCCGCGCGGGAGCTCCGTGCGACACGCGCCACGCATCGAGCACCTTGTATGTCCGCATATGCTAGCCTGCGGTGCTGCCCCAGGCGTTGTCCTGCACGTTTGTGTCAGGCAAGCACTAATTATATCTTCAGCAAGCGGCTGTCAACGTTACGTTATATTATCGTTCTAAGGGAGGGACTGCTCTGTGTTGCCAAGGCCCGCCGTCGCGCCCGGTGCTGCCAGGGATGTGTGGCACTCGCCGTGTTTATTAGGGTAGGGCGTGCTTCCGAAACATGGCCATGAGCTGGCCATGCGAGGGGCTTGACGCATGACAAACCCGCAGGAATGGGCATGGGCGCGGAACAAGCAGGCGCAGAGCGCCCCGGGGCTCATCCCCACCTGCGGCAACACGGGGTCGGCGCCAGAATAGATGGGTGCGAGCGTGTGCCTGCGGAGTACCCGCGTGTTCCTGCGGAAGGCCCGCGACTGCCCGCGGTCGAAGAAGCAGAACCACACGACCGGGTGCGGGGGCCCCGCCTGCCGGGCGGCAGCCGCCCCTCAGCCCGCCCCAGCGACAGGCGCGCCGCCGCTCACGTGCCGCATGCCGGGCATTGCCCTGGTTCGACGCCTGTAAAACCTTCTCACAGGACCAAGTGAGTGAGTGCCACACTGCCTTATCACTGTTTAACTGTGCACATGCATGCACCCGGCCGTGAGCACGCTCTGCACCCTCGCCGCCCCCCAAGCAGCGCCCAGCCCAGCCGGCCGCGTGCGCGCCTGTGCGCCGGCGGGCGGGGCGCCCGCCCGCCAGGCAGGGTCAAACTCGATCCACATGCCCGCGCTGCAGGCGTAGCAGGCGATCGGAGGCGGCAGCTCGCCTGGCGCCGCACACGTGCCCGCAGGAGTCAGTGCGTTGGCCCAGGCCAGAACTTCCTGCGGGGCGGGCATCAGGGCCCGAACGAGGAGGCGGGTCGCAGGACGCCACCGCGCGCAGCCCCCCCTCCGGCAAGGCAACCGCCTGGTCGATGCCCCAGCGCTCGCAGCGCGCGCGTCGCTGACACAGATCAGCGCGCCGCCGTGCGCTCGAGGCCAGTGCTGAGGCAGGTGCCAGCGGGGGTGGGCGCCACGCCGGACCCCGCGCGCGGGATGCGGGTCGCACCCTTGAGGCAGGCCTGCAGCACGTCCTCCTTGGCAGCCAGGCCCGAGCACGCTGCGCTCGCGGGGTGCTCGGCCACGCCCTGCAGGCAAGCGGCAGATGCTTTCAGAAAGTGTGCGCACGTTTTGGAGCGCTTCTGAGCCTGGGCGCTCTGCGTCGCAGCGCTCAGGGTGCGGGCGCAGACACCCTGCACATGAGACCGCCCACCCCTGTGACCAGCTCAGACCGCTCCTACACCAGTGCCGTCCGCACGGTGCGCTCCTCTACGCGCGTCCCGCGCGCTGCACTGTACATCACCCTGCTGCTCTGAACACCGCTCTGCGCTCTAAACGCGGAAGGCGGCACAAGCGCGCATGCCCGTGGCTGCACGGGACGACGTGATGAAGGCCGGCCGCCGGCTGCCGCTCTCCCTGCGTCCGAACGAGCTCGCGCCGCCTCGCAGGGCGGGGGCCGCCGCTGCGGCTGCGGAGCGCGCGCCTGCAACGTGGCCAGCAGGCTGTGCGCGGCTGCGTCCGGCGACGCGCTGCGGAAGCTGCGCGCGTCCACGTTGGCGGTGAAGATCACGCCGGCCGCGACTGGGCAGCTGTATGCGCCCTTGCGCGACACCAGCAGCTCCCGGATCACGCCTGCCGGCGCGCGCACCGAGCGCGTCAGGCCGCTGCCTGCCTGCTCCAGAGGGGCGCCCTCTGCCGCTCTGGAGCTGCGGGACCACCAAACATCTCGGACCTGCGCGCCCGACCGAACCCGCAGCGCGCTAGGTGCGCATGACATTATGCAGACCAGTCACTGGCCGCCAGAACATGCCGTGCCGGCGCGCCGGAGGGCGGTGCAGTCGGCACAGCCACCCAGCGCGTGACGCGGCGCGGCCCAGGCAGCGCAACCGGCCGCGCAACACCCCGGACGCCCGATCAACAGTGACCGCGTGCCATCCAGGCCTCTTGCTGCACAAGCATGGCGTCTCGAGGGATGCATCCCACTGGACAGAGACTCGCGACAGCAGGTGCTGCTGACTGTGCTACTGCCAGTCCAGAGCCGCCGTAAGATGGCCCCACTGACTGCCGCCGCAGCCTCCCGCCCGGCAGTCCAGCGACGGGCAGCGCGCACCGACATGGATGGCGGCGTCCGCGGGCGCGGCGGCGAGCTCGCGCGCCGCCGCCCTGTCCAGCTGCACCAGCCAGCGCCCCGGCGCGGACAGCACGTTGGTGATCGTGGCGTTGCGGCGCGCCGGCATGCGCTCCACCGCCTGGCCGGCCGCGCACGCGCGTCAGCACCCTCGACCGGCGCGAAGCGGCGCGCGTTTGCGCTTGCGGCAGAGCGGCGCGCTGGCGCGTGCGCGCGCGCCGCCGCCTGCCTCCCCGGCGCTTGCGTCGGCCTCATCAGCGCATGCAGCGGCCTTGCGCGCAGGCGCACGCTGCACACCTGTGAAGACGGCAACCCGTGCCAGCAAGCACGTGGCGCGCCCGGCACCAGCCCATGCAGCCAACGAGGATGCCCCCGCATGCCCAGCGGCAGGCTGCTGGCTGCCTAAAGTTGCCACCCTCTCGCCGGTCAGCCGCGCACGCTTTGCGACTAGCTCTGACTCCGGCGGATCAACCTGGGGCTGGCGAGCGGTGAAGCACGGGTAGAAGCGGGGGGCCACTGGGCGCGCCTGGGCCAGCAGCATGCGCTCCGCTTCCATCTCGTCGCCATGCAGGCCGTGCAGCAGCATGAGGCCCAGCGGGTGTCCCTGCACGTAGCAGACCCCGGGGCGACCTCAGCATGGGATGACCCAGAGGTGTGCGTGTGAGGCTGGGCGAGAGGATGCAAGCCCAGCGGGTGCCCCTGCCCCTCGCCGGGGTACACGGTAGAGTGATAAAGACTCTGCCGTGTCAGTGCGCTTGCTGCACCGGAGGCCATACGGCAGCACCTAGCCCAAGCCGTGGAGCAGCACCGCCTTGGGCCACCATGCATGCCTGCCGCCACCGCCCTGCGTGCCTGTTGCTGTCTCCCTGCGCACCTTGTCCAGCTTGCGTCTTGACGTCCCACACACCAAGCTGCTTGCACCCGATCTGGTGGTGGCGCTTCTGCCAGGCGGCGTTCCCTGACAGACCAGTTTCGTGGAGTTAGGCAGCGTCAGGCGCGGCGAGCCTGGACAAGGCGGGCGAAGAACTCCGCCAGGCGCCCCTCCAGCTCGGCGGTCGTGCGCTCGGCTAGGCGCGCCATCATGCGGCGCGCCAGCGCGGCCGCCTCGCCAGGGTCGCCGCCCGCCACCGGGTGCTCGCTGTAGAACGCCTGTGTCGCCGGCAGCAGCCGGCGCAGCAGGAACGCGCGGAAGCGCTCCGCCTCCTCGTCCGCGTGCGCGCTCGACTCCTGTTTCAAGTTGAAACAGCAGGTTGCATTGGTGGAGCTGCTTGCGGACGGTGCTCGCTTGCGTGCGCTGTGAAACAGGTACAGGAGCTCGGGTCAGACATCTCGAGAAGAGGCAGTTCAACTGAACGTTTTGAGTTCGAGCTGGCGGGCTGTAAGGCACTGGCAAAGCGGCGCACCAGCAGCAGGCCGAGGCAGTTGACGTTTGCGGTGCCCGAGCTGCAGTACGACTCCCAGTTGTTGGGCGCAAACCTGCGCCAGACAAGCACAGGCTCAGGGCGCAATGCTTGCTGGCACAAGCAAGCACCGGCCTTGCAAAGTTCAGCGCCCTGGGGCGCACATGTTGTCGACCCTGAACTGCCAGAGGTTCAGGTCTGCGCCGCCATCGGTGTACACGCCTGAAAGACGGATTGGCTGCGCCTCGGGCAGGTTGGCAATGCTGTAGTACAGCTCGGCCAGCACTGTGCCCTCGTGGCTGGCCTGCAGACCAGCCGGGTGAGACGGCGAACAAGGCAAGAGATAAGCTCAGCGCCAAGGCGCACGCGAGCGCGGGCGCCGTGCCTCCAGGTGCAAGCCAAAGTCGTCGCGCAGGCGCGGCAGCCAGAACTGCTGCTCCTGCAGCAGCCAATTGAAGCGCCGGCACGTTTTGCGGAAGGCCAGCACGTCCGGCACTGACAGGTGCGACAGCGCCTGCAGGATGCATTCGTCGGGCAGGTCCCTGAAGGATGGCGCGCCAGGTGCAAACGCCATGGTCGCAGCAGCCCACCGCGCCTTTCGGTGCACAACTTCTCACCGGTGCTGATTGAGGAGAGGCCATTGGGGCAAAAGAGGGTTTCCAGGCCTTGGCATGCAGGATAAAAGGATCACTGGCATGGAAACGGCAGCATCACTCTGTGCACAGCAATGCACGCAGCCGAAAGCATCACCCAAAAGCACCCTGCATGACAGCAGGGTGCATGTGCGGCACGCCTCTAAGCGCATGCAGAGCAAGGGTTCACGGGGGAGGCAACCCACCCTCCAAAACAGCCGGTGTGGCCTGTGCCAAAGAGCTTGCGCTTGCCAGCGACAACGCCACAGCAAACAGCTAGACTGAATTCATGACGGGTCCCTTGAATCGCATTCTACCCAGCACCTATGCCAAAAAACAGGAGCACTATCGAACCCAGAAAGAGTTTGGGCAGAGCGCTAACGAGCAGCACTGGCGGACATGCTCGCTCGCATGACTCCCTGTGCGCCCATGCTTGCGAAACGCTTCCATTCACTTCGGCTCTCCTGGCAGCCTCTACGGCCTCCATGCGGAGCTGCATGCGCATGCGGTCATGGCACGGCGCCCTGCCTGCCCGAACAAGCGCGCATGCAGCAGCCCGGCAGGGCCCGGCCCAAAGAAACGCATCTCCCTCCTGCTGCAGCGGCACGCTCCAGCATGCTCCTAGGAACCTAGCTGCGCATCGCACCGGCGAGAGCGCTGCGCGCCCTCACGCGCCGAGCGCAGCACCGCAGGACACAGCATGCACGGTCAGGCCAGCGGCACGCAGCATGCACGAACTGCAATGGACTGCAGCCATGGGCGGGCCATTCACCGCAAGCGGCCCTGCGCCCTGCCGCATGCGAGCAGGCGTGCCCCCTGGCCCCTTCCCTCTGTGGCGTACAGTCAGCCTGCTCGCCTCTCGCGCAGCTGAGGCGAGCTTTCACATGCGTTACCCTGCGCGCGCCTCCTGCGTACAGCCCCGCTCTCTGCTGCATACGGAACGCGCTCGCGCAGCGCGTCCTTACTGTCCAGAAGCCCCGCGCTCCGCGCCCATGGCCACGTGCATGCGCATATGCGGCCACCGGCCCACCGCGCACGCGCTGCTGGATCCCAAGCAGCGCGTACGCTGCACGCGCGCGGCGGCCCTGCGCGCGCATGCGCGGCGGGCCGGCCGGGGCGGGCGACCTCATCTCTCGCTACCCTGCGTGCGCCGCATGCTGCGCGCGCACTGCGCGCCCACACGCCGCGCGGCGCGGCCGCCGGCGCCGGGCGCGCGCTCACTCGTCGTCCAGGAACGCCTCATGCTGCGTGCGCACGGCGCGGCGCGCGCGCCAGACCGCGCTGTTGCACTTGAAGCCGCTGCCAAAGGCGAGCTGCCAGACGCGGTCGCCGCGCTTGACGCCCTGCCGCGCCCGCCCCGCGCGCTCAATGCGCGCTGGCATGCTGGGCTTGCCGGCCTGCACGACCGCTGCAACAGGTGGACAGGGCCCTGATAGGCACTGAGCAAGTAAGCAGGCAGCCGCGTGTTCGCTGGTGAACGAACAATAGCAGCATGCACGCGTTGGCATGTGGGCCCACCCTGGACAGCGGGTGGGCCCCGCGATACGGCATGCGCGCCCATGCAGGGCCACACGCCGCCAGAGGCCATGCGGTGGGCTGCGGCAGCACAGGCCGCACCTGCATGGTCTCGATGTAGGCGAGGACGTACCAGATGGAACTGGACGACACGTTGCCGTACCTGCGCGCGCGCACGGCATGCATCACGCCATGCCGTGCCCCTGTTTGGCAAGGGCAGCTCGGATGAGGCTGACTGCTGAGTGCAGCCAGCGTGTGCAGCCAGCGCAAGTTCTTCCAGATCGGCATCTTCAGACTGACTCACCAGGCGCCATCAGCGTGCATTCTATGAGGCATGAGCGAGCAGCAGTGCTGTTTACATGAGAGCTTTCCAGCGACAGGGCTGCGCAGTGTGCGGCCCTCGCAACAGCAGGCCGGCCGCGAGGGGTCGTGGCTGCGGGCGCGCCGCACCGCCACAGCGC
>JAABUY010004351.1_pt1 | contig 14918 bp, 12 predicted proteins | sample 5560271 | NCBI WGS metagenome assembly JAABUY01 (sample SAMN10711886, study PRJNA513374) | rock metagenome | isolation source: Antarctica rocks | place: Antarctica: Victoria Land, University Valley
GACGATGATCTATCCGTGCGACCCTGCTGTTTAATCAAGCGTCGAACAGCGCAACCGGCTCTGGCATGGAGAGCCCAAAGAAGGTGCCCTCTGGTAAGTGGGCGAGAGCTGTACGAAGATTAAGAATTTTGCGTCGATGGCCGTCTTGCTTCAGGTCGGTCGGGAGCGGACTTACCAAGTGTCCGCTTCGGGTTCGTTTGACGGACGGCCTCGACAGGACTTGGGAGGCAGGGTTTAAGTCCAGAACACTCTACCTCTGCGGGCTTGAGCAGCGTCTGACGAACTCTTCTAGTAAGCCGCCGGTCGTAGGCGATGGCCTTGTTGTTCGCACCAACGCCATCCAGTTGTGCGCGCCACATGCGGCGGTCACAGACGCCGGCGTGCAGAAAGACCACAGGATCGCCGCTGCCCACGACTTCCGCAGCCAGCATGGCGCGTCCGGATGCAATCTGACGATTGAAGCTCATGGCTCATCCTGTAGGAGCGATTGCGGCCGAACAAGTGAGCGAGCCGCAAGATGGGCCGGAGTACCGACGCTGCTTGTCCGTCAGGATTCGCTTGACGGACAGTGGCCCTCGACACCCGCTCGCGACGTAAGTCGGCTTCTCACCAGAAGCCGACATGCAATGAGGGCGCTAATGTATATTTAATGCGTGCGGCTTTGCCATTTCGTCGCAAGCGCTCCGAGCGATGACGGCGATATAGCCGAGTGACGGTTACCCGGGCGGCGAGAGGCCCAGCTTGGCGCCGGTCGCCTGGATGGCGGCCCAAGTCTCGACCTGCAGCGGCACGCCGTCACGGAGCCGCGCTGCACGGGTGCGGCTTTCGGCGTCGCCGGGCACCAGGACCTCGCCGCCCGGCGTGGCGGGACGCGAGGCTTTCACATACTCGGCAAACTCCCGCGCCGTCCCGGCGAAACCGGCGGCGCCGAAGTGCTGTGGGTCGAGATAGATCGACAGCATGCCGTTCACGATGCCGCCCCGCTTCGCCCCGGGGATCGGCCCGGCGGTCGGGCTGCCGGCAAAACAGCCCGCCAGGATCTCGCACATGAAGGCGATGCCGGAGCCCTTATGATCGCCGAACGCCCGCAACGCGCCCTCGCCATTGCCGGGATTGCGGACGCTGGTGTTCTCGATCGGGCCATAAAGCGTGCGCGGGTCGCTGGACAGCGCGCCGTCCGGGCCGATCAGCGCACCGTGCGGCACCGGCTTGCCGCCGTTGCTGGCGACCAGCACCTTGCCCTCGGCCACGATGCTGGTGGCGAAATCCAGCAGCAGCGGCGGTGCGTCCGGCTGCGGCACCCCGATGCAGAACGGATTGGTGCCGAACCGCCGGTCCACCCCGCCATAGGGCGCCACGATCTCGCCCAGCCCGACATTCACGAAGTGGATCGAGACCAGCCCGGCCTCCGCTGCACGTTCTGCCCAGCCGCCGATGCGGCCGATATGGCCGGAGTTTCGCAGCGTCACGACGGCCAGGCCGGCGGTCCGCGCCTTGCCGATCCCCAGGTCGACCGCGAGCGGCCCGATGGTCTGGCCGAACCCCAGGTTGCCGTCGACCACCGCATGGGTCGCGCTCTCGGTCACCACCGTCAGCGTCTGCCCAGCCCGGACCTTGCCCTCCTGCAGCCACTCGACATAGCGGGGCACGCGGATCACCCCGTGGCTGTCATGGCCCGTGAGGTTGGCGGATATAAGGTGATGGCCGATCCGCCCGGCCTCATCCGCGCTGCACCCGGCGGCCACGAAGATCTCAGCGATGAAGTCTTGCAGGATATCGACGTCGACCGTCGTCGTCGGAAGCGCGTCCATCAGCGCGGCATCGCCGCGATGGCCTGCGCCGTCGCGCGGTAGAACTGGTTGTCCGTCGGCGTGATCGTCATCTCCGCCATGCAGGTGCGCTGCGGCATCCGGGCGGCGAACACCGCGGCGGCGGCGATGTCCTCCGGTTGGATCATGATCGCGCGCTCCTCGGCGCTGGGCGGCCGCGGCCGCGTATCGAGGATGGGGGTCGCGACCTCGCCGGGGTTGATGCATACGCTGCGGATGCCGTGGATGCCCTCCTCGGCGTTGATCGTGGCGGACATGGCGCGGGCGGCGTGCTTCGACGCGGTATAGCTCGGCCCCGACACGGCGAAGATGCCGGTCCCGGCGACCGAGGCGACGTGGATCAGCAGCCCGCCGCCCTGCGCCCGCATGGCCGGCAGCACCGCGAGCGCACACTGGAACGGCCCCTTCACGTTCACGTCGACGACGTTGGCTGCGTCGGCTGCCGACAAGTCCGCCCAATGGCGCTTGCGGGTGTTGGTGCCGGCGTTGTTGACCAGGATCTGCACGTCGCCAAGGGCGGCCACGACTTCCAGGTGCGCGCGGGTGACCTGGTGCGCGTCGGCGACGTCCGCGAGCGCCAGCATGGCCTGGCCGCCGGCCGCCTCGACCAGGCGGTGCGTCTCCGCCAGCGTTTCCCGTGAGCGCCCGGTCAGCGCCAGGCGGCACCCGGCCTCGGCGAATGCCAGCGCGATGGCGCGGCCGATGCCGGTTCCGGCGCCGGTGATCCAGACGGCGCGGCCTGTCAGGTCCTGCATTATAAAACCTCTCCAGACGATGGCTCGATCAGGTGCATGTGGTTCATGTCGGCCGCGAGGGTCAGCGGCGTGTTAGGCGCGGCCGGGGTTTGCGGGTCGACGCGGGCGCAGACCGGCTCGCCTGCCAGGAAGAAGTGCACCAGCGTTTCCATGCCCATCGGCTCAACCACGTCGACCGTGATCCGCACCGGCGCGATGCTTGACCGGCCCTGTTCGCGCGGCTCAGTCAGGTGCTCGGGGCGCAGGCCGAACACCACCTCCTGGTCGCGCTGCGCGGCGTAGCGCTCCTGCCGGGCCTGCGGGATCGGCAGGGTCTGCTGGTCGGCGAGCTGGACCGCCAGCGCGCCGGGCGACCCCACGACGCGCGCCGGCAGGAAGTTCATGGCCGGGCTGCCGATGAACCCGGCGACGAACCGGGTCCGGGGATGGTGGTACAATTCCTGCGGCGGGCCGACCTGCTCGATGCGGCCGTGGTTCATCACCACGACGCGGTCGGCGAGCGTCATCGCCTCGACCTGGTCGTGCGTTACATAGACGGTCGTGGTGCGGACGGTCTGGTGCACCTTCTTGATCTCCGTCCGCATCTGCACGCGCAGCTTGGCGTCGAGGTTGGACAGCGGCTCGTCGAACAGGAACACCTTGGGGTTGCGCACGATGGCCCGGCCCATCGCCACCCGCTGCCGCTGCCCGCCGGACAACGCCTTGGGCTTGCGCTCCAGCAGCGGCACGATGTCCAAGATGCGCGCGGCCTCGTCGACGCGGGCCTTGATGTCGAACTTCGGCAGCTTCCGCAGCTTGAGCCCGAACGCCATGTTGTCGAACACCGACATGTGCGGATAAAGGGCGTAGTTCTGGAACACCATGGCGATGTCGCGGTCGCGCGGCGGCATGTCGTTGACGATATCGCCGCCGATCCAGATTTCCCCGGCGCTGATCTCCTCGAGCCCGGCGATCATGCGCAGCGTCGTGCTCTTGCCGCAGCCGCTGGGGCCGACGAGCACGACGAACTCGTGGTCGGCGATCTCGAGGTCGATGCCTCGCACCGCCTGCACGTCGCCGTCATACGCTTTAACGACTTTGCGGACGGATACCTGCGCCACGAACGTTCCCCCTGATCGCCGCCGGTGGCGCCAAGGGCGGTCCGGACAGTCGAATGCGAGTGTGACCGCAGACGGTGCGGGCAGCAAGCAGGCCAGGCCGGCTGAACGTAGCGATTTGTCAAATGCAAGCTTGCACATTGCGTCCACCGCAACTCAGCGGTGTTTTCGGGAGGTCCAGTCACTGAGCCGGACCCCTCGCACGTCTACCTCATGCGGCACATCGTCACTTGGGTGGGCACGCCGGTCGAGCCGGGAGATGTGAAATTCAGCTCATCTCCCTTGATCGAGTATGCCCGCTGCTGTTCGGCGCGCTGCGGCGCAGAAACCCTATCACCTCAGAACCGGAGAAAGCGGCGAGTCCCGTGTCATCGGCACTGGAGAGGTGCTTTTGATCGACGATACCAAAAGCAAGGGTCACGTCTCGCAGGCGGCGGACGGCAAGTTCCCGCATTCACTTTTCGTTGCCCCGGACTGGCAGGAGATCACGCGACCTCCGGAGGTTTGCGAACTATCCGAAGCGGCAGCCTTATATACTTGCTAGCATTCAGTCCTTATTTGACAGCGCGGCGAGTAACATCGCTGCTTTACCAGCAACGGTCGCGGCCGTGTCGCCGGGCCGGTAGATGGCGGAGCCGATGCCAAACCCGGCTGCCCCCGCGTCCCGCCAGGCGGCCATGCTGCCGGCGTCCATGCCGCCGACCGGCAGCACCATCGTGCCCCGGGGCAGCACGGCCCGCAGCGAACGCAGCATGGCCGGGCTGCCGCCCTCCGCCGGAAACAGCTTCAGCGCGTCCGCGCCCGCGTCGAGCAGGGCGAACGCCTCGGCCGGGGTGAAGAAGCCCGGCATGGCGGCCATCCCGTGCCCCTTCGCCGCGCGCACCAACGCGGGGTCGGCGTGCGGCGTCACGATCAATCGGCCGCCGGCCTCGGCGACGCGGTCCACATCGGCCGGGCGCATCACCGTGCCGGCGCCGATCAGCACATCCGGGCCGAAGCGTCGCGCGAGCCGGGCGATGCTGTCGAACGGATCGGGCGAGTTCAGCGGCACCTCGATGATACGCAGGCCGGCGTCCACCAGCGCGCCGCCGATCGCCTCGGCCTCGTCCGGCCGGACGCCGCGCAGGATGGCGACCAGGGGGCAGGCGGTCAGCAGTCCGGGGATGTCCATGCGGCTCGTTCTCCAATCAGCGCCAAACCTTGCGCCGCCGCGTCGGCCTCCGCCAGCCTGGCGCTGCCGCCGCATTGGCCGATAGCGCACGCGTACAATTCGCATAGCGCCCCGGCGCCGATCAGCAGGACGGGCGAGGCCGGCTGCAGGAGCGCCGCCGCCCGAACCTCATGCCCGATCAGCAAACCCGACAAATACGACGCGGCAGCGGCCTCCCCGAGCTGCGCGAACAGGCCCAGGGTGCGGACGCCGAACAGATGGTGCAGCAGGCCGCCGGGATCGCCCGAGCGGACCACGCCGCGGCGGAACGCGTCGGGATCGGGCGGCGCGTCCGGCTGCATCAGCCGGCCCAGGATGGTGTGCCCGCGCAATGCGGCAAAGGCCTCCCCGGTCATATGCGTGCTGAACCCCTCGACCCGGCCCCCGGCGACGCGGACCCATTTCGAGTGGCTGCCCGGCAGGCAGACCGTGGTGGTGCCGCCGCTCGGGTCGACCGTGCCCATGATCTGCACCTCCTCGCCGCGCATCACCTCGGGCACGCTGTCCTGGTCGGCGGCAGAAAGGCCCGGCACCAGCAAAGTCTCGGCAGCGGCGAACGGGACGGGGATCAATGCCCGGGCCAGGTCGGCAGTGGCGGCGGGGCAGGGCAGATAGGGCGCCTCGACCCAGCCCTGGCGGCTGCCGATCATGCCGGACAGCAGGATGCGCCGCTCCCCGTCCGCGAGCCACGGCCCCATGGCGTCCTGCAGGGCGCGCTCGAACCGGCCCTCGGCGACGGCCAAGATACCAAGCGGCAAATCCAACCGGTCCAGCACCTCGCGGCCGCGAAGGCGATAGGCGCGGAAGCTGGTGGTGCCCCAATCGACGCCGATCACGCAGGCACCTTACCGGTAGTCGTTCCAAGCGGTCGTGAACGGCTTGCGGAAGTAGGTCGCCCACAGATAGTTCGTGCTGTAGCGCACCCCGGTCATGATCAGCCCGTCCCCGCGCAGGCGGCGGCCGGACGACTTGGCGGTGAGCGCGTAGGTGAACTTCACGTCGCCGACGCGGCTCATGCGGCTCGCGATGTCGGTATCCTCGCCATAGAAGGTGAAGCGGTCGCTGAAACCGCCGATGCCGGCCAGCGCGTCCCGCCGCAGGACGAAATTGCCGCCCTGCACCATCGACCCGACGCCCACTACGCGCTTGTTGAACACGTAGGTCGCAAAGCCCACGGCATAGAACACGCGCGCGGCCGCACGGATATGGATCGGCACGTCGTAATAGTCATACGGCCCGCTGAGCACCACCAGCCGTTGGCTGCGGGCAAACTCCTCCAGCACGCGGTCGAGCCAGCCAGGCGGCACCAGCGTGTCGGCGTCGATGTTGGCGATCAGCTCCCCCGTCGCCACCTCGAACCCGGCGCTGCGGGCCTGCACCAGGCCCTTCAACGGCTGCTCTACCACGGTCACCCCCGGTGTCGTGGCCGCAATCCGGCCGGTGCCGTCCGTGCTGGCATTGTTCACGACGATGATCTCGGCGTCGCAGCCGCTGCGGCCGATCTCGGCTTGGATGGCGGCCAGGCACGCCGGCAGCAGACGCTCCTCGTTGTAGGCGGGGACGACGAAGCTGACTCGGGGACGGCTGGTCATGCAGGATCGATCCTTTCGGATGGGATTGTGTCGGCTGGCACTGGCCGGGCAAGGGCGTCTAGCGACACTTCTGTGTCATCCGGGCGGCTGGTTGTGAAGGACTAGTTGGGTCTAGCATGGGCGGCAGCCCGGAGAACCGCATGACCTATGTGCCGCCGCCACACCTTACCCAGCACTGGCAAGTGCAGAAACCCGCCGCATCCGGCCGGCGCGGCATGGTGGTGTCGCAGTCACGGGACGCGGCGCTGGCGGGCGTTTCAGTACTGGACGCCGGCGGCAACGCAGTCGACGCGGCGGTGGCGACGGCGCTGGCGCTGGCGGCGGTCGAGCCCTGGAACAGCGGGCTCGGCGGGATCGGCTTCGCGCTGGTGCACCGCGCCGGGCAGCCGCGGGCCGAGGTCGTCGATTTCGGCCCGCGCGCGCCGGGACGTCTCGATCCCGCGCACTTCAAGCTGACCGGCCGGACCAAGGCGGACCTGTTCACCTGGCCTGAGGTCGAGGGCGACGCCAACATCCACGGCCCGCTTTCGTTCGTCGTGCCCTCCGCCGTGGCGGGCTATGCGCACCTGCATGGCCGCTTCGGCGCCCTGCCGCTGCGGGAGCTGATGGCGCCCGCGATCGCGCTGGCACAGCGTGGGCTGCCGCAGGACTGGTTCACCACGCTGAAAGTCGCCAACTCCGCCGCGGTGCTGCGGCGCTATCCCGAGAGCGCGCGCATCTATTTGCCGGACGGGCTGCCGCCGGTGCCGCCGTATCAGGGTGATCCCGTGTTTTTCCAGCTCGGGCGCCTGGCGGACACGCTGGACCGGCTGGCCCACGCCGGGTTGCGCGACTTCTACGAGGGCGACGTGGCCGCCAGCGTCGCCGCTGATGTGGCAGCGATGGGCGGCGTGCTGGACGCGGACGACCTGCGCCGGTGCGAGGCGCGCGTGGCGCCGTGCCAGGAGGCGGCATGGAACGGCCGGACCCTGCAGCTCGCCGGCGGACTGACCGCGGCGCCGACCTTGGCGCGGGTGCTGGACGGCATGGCGGCCTGCACCGGAGCCGCGCCCGACGCCGCTTGGTTCGTGGCGTTGGCTCGCGCGATGAAGGCCGCCTATGCCGAGCGCCTGGCCGGCCTGGGCGACGCCGAGCCGAAGGCCGCCGAGAGCTGCACCACGCACCTGACGGTCTGCGACGCCGAGGGCACGATGGTCGCCATGACGACGACGCTGCTGTCGTCCATGGGCAGCCGGGTGGTGCTGCCGGGGTCCGGCGTGCTGATGAACAACGGCGTCATGTGGTTCGATCCGCGGCCCGGCCAGGCGAACTCGGTGGCGCTCGGCAAGCGTCCGTTGACCAACATGTGCCCGATCATCCTGCGTGACGGCAATCGCCCGGTGCTGGCGGCCGGGGCGTCCGGCGGGCGGCGCATCCTCGCGGCCGTGCTGCAGATGCTGGCGTTCGTCGACGGCTTCGGCATGGACCCGCAGATGGCGGCGCATCAGCCGCGCATCGACGTGTCGGACGCCGCCACGGTCCACGCCGATCGGCGCCTGCCGCCCGACGTGCTCGCCGCGCTTCGCGCGGACGGTCCGACGGAGGTCGTCGAGCACGCCGTGCTGCCGGTCAATTTCGCCTGTCCCAACCTGATCCAGGACCGCGACGGCCTGCGCACTGGGATCAGCGATGCGCTGTCCCCCTGGTCCGCCGCGGTCGCCCAAGCGTGACCGACTCTGGCTTGACCGATCCCGCGCTGATGTCGGCCGAGGCGCTGCTGGCGCACTACGCCACCGGCCGGCTAAGCCCGGTCGAGGCGCTCCAGGCCATCACCGAGCGCATCGCCCGGCACAACCCGGCGATGAACGCCTTTGCCGTGCTCAATCCACGCGCCCTGCAGGCAGCCGGGGAAAGCGCGCAGCGGTGGCGCGCCGGCCGGCCGCTGGGCGCGCTGGACGGCGTGCCCTGCACGGTGAAGGATCTCGTGGACCTGGCCGGCTTTCCCACGCGCCGGGGCAGCCGGACGACCTCGGCCGACATCGCGACCGACGACGCACCCGCCGTGCTCGGGCTGAAGGCCGCCGGCGCGGTGATCGTCGGCAAGACCACGACGACGGAGTTCGGATGGAAGACGCCCGGGGATTGCCCGCTGCATGGCATCACCCGCAATCCGTTCGACGTGGCGCATACGCCGGGCGGCTCGTCGTCCGGCGCGGCGGCGGCAGCGGCAGCTGGGTTCGGGCCGCTGCATCTGGGCACCGACGCGGGCGGCAGCATACGCATCCCCGCCGCCTGGTGCGGCGCCGTCGGGCTGAAGCCGAGCTTTGGCCGGGTGCCGCAATGGCCGATCGGCACATTTGGCGCGGTCGCCGTCGCCGGCCCGATCACGCGCACCGTGCGGGATGCGGCGCTGATGCTGTCCGCCCTGGCGCGGTTCGACGGCCGTGACCCGTTCAGCCTGCCGGACGATCCGCGGGACTGGCGCGACGGCATCGACCGCGGCGTGACCGGCCTGCGCGTCTCGGTGCTGCGCCGCCCCGGGTTCGACGCCCCAGTGGACGCCGACGGCGTCACTGCCGTGGAGCAGGCCGCCGCGATCCTGGCCGACGCGGGCGCCGAGATCGAGGACGAGGACCCAGGCCTGCCGGACATCAGCGCTACGTTCGGCCGTGTCTGGGGCGTGGCGCTTGCCGTCCTGGTCGAGGATCTGCCGCCTGAAAAGCGCCGCTTGCTCGACCACGGCATCGAACAGGTGGCCGCGGAGCAGGCGGGCATGTCGGCGACGGCGCTCATGCAGGTGGAGCGCGTGCGGATCGAGGCCGCACACTGCATGGCGCGGTTCCATCGCCGGTTCGACCTGGTGCTGTGCCCAACCGTGCCGGGGCCGCCATCCCTCGCGGACGCCCCGATTGTCGACCCGTCGCGCGCCCTGATGCGCGACTGGGCGCCCTGGACCGCCCTGTTCAACCTGACCCGGCAGCCCGCGATCAGCGTGCCGATGGGTTTGACCGCCGCCGGGCTGCCGCGCAGCGTGCAGCTGGCAGCGGCGCTATACCGCGACGACCTGGTGCTGCGCGCCGCCCGCGTGCTGGAGCAGGCAGCGCCGTTCCCGAGGGCTAAGCTGGGATGAGCCGAATGGCCGTCCGCATCAATGCTGGGAGGCATCCTTGATCCGTATCGCCGTGCTGCTGATGCCATTCCTGCTTTGGGCTGCCTCGGCCCAGGCCCGCCTGCTGCGGCTGGAGGTGCAGGAGGTGCTGAGCCCCGCCTTCGACGGCCGCATCTTCGGCGCGGTCGGAACCTATGAGCGCCTCGCTGCCCGCGCGACCATCGGCGTGGACCCGAGCGATCCGCACAACGCCGGCATCGTCGATCTCGGCCTCGCCCCGCGCAACGCGTCCGGCCTGGTGGAGACGACCTCCGACGTCGTGATCCTGCGGCCGGCCGACGCCACCCGCGGCAATGGCGTGCTGCTGTATGACGTCGTGAACCGCGGCCGGAAGCTTGGCCTCAACATGTTCAACGACGCGCCTGTGGGCAGCGCCGTACGGGCGAGTGCCGACGCCGGCAATGGCTTCCTGATGCGGCAGGGCTACACCATCGTCTGGAGCGGCTGGCAGCACGACGTGACGCCCGCGCCGGACGCGCTGCGGCTTATTGCCCCGGTCGTGCCAGGCGTCACCGGCTTTTCGCGGGACGAGTTCATTTGGGACAACACCACCAATCCCGTCGTCGAACGCCTGTCCTATCCCGCCGCGGAGCCGGCAGACGCCAAGCTCACGGTCCGCGAACGGGAGGCGGACGCCAGGCAGGCGCCGGCCAACCTGAAATTCCGTTTCCTCGATCCCCAGCGCATCGAGATCAACCGGCCCGCCGGCTTCGACGCGGGCGCAATCTACGAGTTCATCTATACCGCACGCGATCCGGTCGTGGGCGGCCTCGGCTTTGCGGCGGTGCGGGACCTTATCGCCTACCTGCGGCGCGATACCGACGGCCCGCTCGCCCGCGGCGGCGCACCGGAAACGAGCCACGCCTACGCCGTCGGCATCTCGCAAAGCGGGCGGTTCCTGAAGGACATGCTGTATCAGGGGTTCAACGACGACGAGGATGGGATGCCGGTGTTCGACGCCATGATGCCGTTCATCTCCGGCGCCCGGCGCAGCTTCACCAATGCGCGGTTCTCCCAGCCGGGCCGGTTCTCCCGCCAGCATGAGGACCACCTGTATCCCGGCGACGGCTTCCCATTCAGCTATACCAGCGCCACTGACGCGCTAACCGGCCGGACCGATGGGCTGCTGGCGCGATGCGACCTGACGCAAAGCTGCCCCAGGATCATGCAGGTGGACACCGACAGTGAGGCGTATCAGGCCCGCGCCGCCCTGCTGACGACGGATACGCAGGGCAACAGCCTGGACCTGCCGCTCAACGTGCGCGCCTATATGCTGGCTGGGCTGCCGCATAACGTCACGCCGGGCCTGGTATCGGCGCCGCAGCCGGCCTGCGTGATGGCCAGCAATCCGCTGCATCCCGGCGGCGTCATGCGTGCGCTGCTCGTGGCGCTGGATGGCTGGGTGCGCCAGGACATCCGGCCGCCGAACAGCCGCTATCCGTCCCGTGCGCATGGTACCCTCGTGGAGCCCAGCCCGGCCGCATTTCCACGGCTTCCCGGCGTGCCCTACACCGGCTTGGTCAACCCGATTGCGGTCGTGAACCGCAACCGCGAGCCGCCTGAGCCTGGCCGGGCCTATCCGCTGCTGGTGCCGCGCACCGACGCCGATGGCCACGCGGTCGACGCCATCCGGCTTCCGGAGATCGAGGCGCCGCGGGCGACCTACACCGGGTGGAACCTGCGCGGACCCGGCTTCTCGCCGGGCGAGCTATGCGGGCTGGCCGGCGGCGCCATGCCGCTGCCGGCCTCGGCGGTGGCAGGCGACCCGCGGACACCGCTCGATGCGCGTTATCCCGGCTCAGACGACTACCGGTCTGCAGTTCAGCGTGCAGCGGAGCGGCTTTTGGCGGAGCGGCTGCTGCTGCGGGAGGATGTGGACGTCGCGGTCGCAGCGGCCGGAGCCGGCACGCTCGCGCGCCTGCCTCGTTGAACCATGGTCCAGGACTAGCCCACAATAGCTCTGACCGTGTCAAAGCTATTGTGGGCTAGCATTTGTTCGGGCGACCGATTTTGCCGCCCTGACCGGCAACGCAAGCGCGTTTCCAGTCAGAACGACATTGGTCTAGGCGGCGCTTAGTGCCGTAAGGCGCTTCGCCGCCTCGCAGATGTCGGCGAGCGTGTATGGCTTGGCAATGAATATATCGCGCGTCGAACCATGGGCGTCATCGCCGGCTTCCAGGCGACCCGTCATGAAGATGATCGGCAGGTTCGGCAGGCTCTCCCGAGCCTTGATGGCCAGCGTCCGACCGTTCAGCGAGCCTGGCATCTGGATATCGGTCAGCAGCAGGCAGATAGCCGGGTCGCTTTGCAGGATTTGCAGGGCGTCATCGCCGGTCTCGGCCTCGAGCACCTCGAAGCCATCGTCGCTGAGCGCCTCGACAAGGGTCAGGCGAATAAGGAATTCATCCTCGACAACTAAAACCCGGGGTTGTAATGCATCCATACCTGCCATAACCGCACCCTCGCGAAACGACACTCAGATAGCAAGCGATGGCGCAATTCCAAGCGATCAAGGACAGGTGATCACCCTGGCCTGACATCATCGGCGCGCAATGTTTGGGAACACCGTGCTTCGGGCACCGCTGCGTCGGCCGCAGGGCAGCATGGGTTGAAAAATGGTTCAGCAGGATGGGGTTGAACGTGCTAGCTTATGTGGCGCATCAAGGCCGAAGCGCATTATGACCGGGCGCTGCCGGATGGAGACCCTCATGCGATTGCTTCTGGCAATCCTGGTAACGTTCGCGGGTCTCGCGATTGGGCCTGCGCGGGCCAACGACATCGCCATCGTGCTCAATTCGGGCGACGCGACGCTTAGCCTGCTGGACATGGCGCGGGGCACCGAACTGCGCCGCATCCCCGTATTGCGCGAACCGCATCATGTGGCGCTCAGCCCGGACGGGCGCGACCTGCTGGTGGGGGATGCGGGGGCGAACGAGATGCTGTTCCTCGACCCCAGCACCGGCGACATCAAGCGCCGGGTGCCGATGGCCGATCCCTACCATCTGGCGTTCAGTCCGAATGGCAAGTGGCTGACCGTCACCGGCCTCGCCCGCAACCAGGTGGATATCTACGACGCCGCCAGCATGACGCTGGTGAAGCGGTATCCGTTCAGCTCGATGCCGAGCCACGTGGCGTACGCGCCCGACAGCAGCGCGGCGTATGTGACGCTGCAGGGGACGAACCGGCTCGCGGCGATCGACATCAAGCGGCAAGCGGTGCTGTGGACGGCCGAGGTCGGCGCCACTCCGGCAGGGGTGGTCTGGCATAACGGCAAGCTGCTGGTGGCCAACATGGGTTCGGACCATTTCGCGGTCGTGGACCCCGTCGACGGCCGGGTCGAGGCGCGCATCCATACCGGCCGTGGCGCGCATCAGCTGTTCCTGTCGCCGGACGGACGCATTTTGTGGGTGAACAACCGGGTGGACGGCACCACGGTGGCGCTGGATGCGACGACCTATGCGCTGATCCGCAGCTACCGTGTGCCCGGCGGCCCCGACTGCATTGACTTCGCGCCCGACGGCAAGCTGTGGATCACCCAGCGTTTCATCCAACACGTAGCTGTGCTCGACCCGGCGACGGGCGCGATCCGGTCCCTGGCCGTCGGACGCTCGCCGCACGGCATCTTCCTCACGACGGACGTGCGATGACGGATCCGTTCAGCCTCGCAGCGGGATGGCTGCACGAAACCCTGCTGCTGCCGGCGCTCTATGCGGTCGGCGCGATGGAGTGGGAGGAGGTCGCGTTCGGCTGGGCGCTGTTCGCCTGCTATGGCGCGGCGCAGGTGGCAGTGACGTTCGCGATCTGCCTGCCGTTGGAGCGCTGGCGGCCAGTCGAGCGCTGGCCGGACCAAAAGGCCGTCTGGGTGGACGTGCTTTATACGCTGATCTCCCGCGTGGGCGTGCTGCCGCTGGTGACGTTCGTGCTGTTCTACCAGCTGCAGGTCAGCATGAACGGCTGGCTGACGGATCATGGATGGATTCCGCCGACGCTGGAGCGCCTCGTGCCGGCGCTGCTCGGTCATCACCTGTTAACCTTCTTCTTGTATGCCGTGATCCTGGATTTTTCAGAGTATTGGCGGCATCGGCTGTCGCATATGTTCGCTTGGTGGTGGGCGCTGCATTCCCTGCACCATGCGCAGCGGCAGATGACGTTCTGGTCCGACGACCGGAACCACGTCGTCGACGACGTCATCGGTTTTGTATGGTTCATGGCCATAGGGCTGCTGATCGGCATCCCGCCGATGCAGTTCCCGCTGCTGGTGCTGGTGCTGCGGCTGCTGGAGAGCCTGTCCCATGCCAATGCGCGGCTGTCGTTCGGCTGGCTGGGGGAGCGGCTGCTGGTCTCGCCCCGGTTCCATCGGTCGCACCATGGCGTGCTGGCGGCCGGGCAGCGCAGCGCCAACTACGGCGCCATCCTGCCGTGGTGGGACGTGCTGTTCGGCACGGCGGATTTCTCCCGAGCGTATGTCCGCACGGGCGATCCGTCGGCCGAGGAGGCGATGGCGACCGGCAGCTACCTCCAGCAGCAATGGGCGGGGCTGCGGCGCATGGCGCGAATGGTGGGTTGGACGGGTTTCAGGCGCGCAGGCCACTTGCGCCGAGGGCATTGACGGGATCGTGCCCGCGGCTTTCACTTGCGGCCCTGCAATGGCCGAAAGCGTCCCGCTATGCTGAAGATAATTTTGCCGTGCTTGCTGGCTTCGGGGCTGCTTGCGGGATGCGGGCCTTCGCAGGCCACCTCTGACGTCGTTGCAGCGGCCGCCGTCAGTGCGGCGCCTGCTCCGGCCGCTTCGACGGTCGCCAACGACTCAATAGATGGCGTCTATCGGGGGCGGGCCACGCCGATTGGGCAAAGCAGGCGTTGCGGCAATTTTCGTGATCCGACAATCCGCATTAATAACAACACGATCGTCCGGCGATTTGGCAATAGTCGGTTACAGGCGGTCGTGCAGCAGGACGGCACGTTTTCGGCCCTGGCCGGACGCACGAGGATGTCCGGCACCGTGCGGGACGGTCATCTCGACGTCCAGGCCAGCAATGGGAATTGCAACTACCGCTACTCTCTCAATCGGTCGTGACGAAGCGGACCGGCTAGAACGGCATCCGTCCTAGCTCCCTCTCCCGGGGGGAGAGGGCTTTAGCGAAGTGCTGTCTTGCTGCTTAAACCCAATACCGTTCACTTTGCGATCCGGATGGCGGCGCTGAAGTCGATGCGCGTGGTCGGCTGATGCGTGCGCGGGCGCAATGGATAGCCGCTCATCTTGCGCTTGACCCCGCGCGACACCTGC
>JAABUY010004353.1_pt1 | contig 14914 bp, 10 predicted proteins | sample 5560271 | NCBI WGS metagenome assembly JAABUY01 (sample SAMN10711886, study PRJNA513374) | rock metagenome | isolation source: Antarctica rocks | place: Antarctica: Victoria Land, University Valley
ATTTAATTGTTTGAAACGTTTGCCATAGTTACTGCTTTTACCATGTTATTTTCTTCTAACACCAGCTTGCTCCAGCCTTTTTCTCCGGCGTTACGTAGTTCTTTTTTACGCTCTTCCATTACTTTTTAACCCTGCTGCTAAAAGCCCAGCAGGTGCTTTGCCGAATAGAAAGTATCTCTGATAATTTATAGGAGGAAACTTTACCCTTTGTACTATAAGTAAGAAAAAGCATGTAAAACGCCTTGGTGATGGGCAAGTGTGTGTTTTGAAAGACGGTATTAGCAATTACAGACTCTTCGTACTTGCATTTGGTACAGCGACGACTGAAAGGAACGTAACCATTAGAAAAATGTGTATTGCCACATTTACGGCAAACATAACCATCAGCCCATTTTAATTCTGCGAGATAAGTGTAACAAGCTTCCTGATCGGGATATATTTTACTGAATTCCTCAAAATCAACCTCTGCAGACATTACTCTTGCTTTGGTTACTTTTTTAATATTGGTTTGTAAATTTTGGTTATCCTGCTCCAGCAAGGCATTCATTCTCGAAATCTCTTCCGCCTGCTGCAGCAGCAAATCGTTTACTACTGTCAGTTCGTAATTTTGCAGAGAAATAGTGGCAGATTGGTTCACCACTTCTTTAGTTCTTTCCTCTACTTTTCTTTCCAGTTCTTTATTCAGATTATCTTTTAATTGTTCATTGTATGATAGCTGCTCAATAATCCGTTTCTGTGCTTTATTTTTTTTCTTTTTAAGGTGCCTTACTTTATCAGCAATTGCAAATGATACCAGCAGCATTTCCATCACAAAACAAAAGCTAAGGCTATAATGGGTAACCGGACCAAATGGCAGCCAGGAAACTTCAAACAGGATAAGCGATTTGATGATGAAACCAGCAATTAAAAAGCTATAACCGATTACAAAAAAACGTGCCGGATGATAACCCTTGCGTAATATAATACAACCTGTATAAAATGCTAAGCCTAAGGGTATTATTTCAATGATTTTATAACTAAACATGTTACGATTGAAAATCAAACAAAAAAGAAAAAATATACTGCGCAGTCCAATCACCCAGAAAATCAGCTTATTTAATTCTGGTGCTTTTGTTTTAACATGCAAAAAACTCTTTGTGAACAGCAGTGCAAAAATACTGGCAGAAAAAAGCGGAATTCCGTAAGCAAACTGGTTCCAGGAGAATGAGTTAGGCCACAGATATTGATAAGCAATTCCATCAGCGCACATTTCATATAAACCGATGCTGAGATTGTATAGAATGTAAAAAAGATAATGGCGCTGTTTCATTACCGCATACATCATCAGGTTGTACAAACTAAAAACTAAGATCATTCCATAAAAAATACCGAAAAAGAAGTATTCATCCAAAGCATAATTTACAAACCAATTTACTGATTTTAAAACAACAATTACGTTAGCTGGCTGATGGGATTGTATCCGGATATAATATATTCTGTCGAACTGGTTTTTATAATCCAGCTTTATAGTAAAGTTTTTATGGTGATAAAAACGGTTTGAAAACAAATAGTTATTTCCAAACTGCTGAACAGCATAATGATTATTACTAATTGGCGAATAAACAGTAATCTGATCTATGGTTTGATCAAAAAACTCTAATATCCAATCGTTTTTAGTTTGTGCATTTTGTTTAATACGGATACGATACCAGTAAGCAGATTGCAAATGATCATTTTTAGGCGTAGTGATACTGCTTGGCTTAAACTTATTGCTAAGCGCTTTACCAGTAATTTGTGGTAGTGTGTATTTGCTGTTTGCATCTTCCAGGCATTCTATTTCACTATAAGAAAAAATATGCTGTTTAACACGATCATTTATAGTAACAGGTGTTTGCCCAATAGATTGCTGAAAAAAAAGAATGCAAAAAAATAGCGGTAAAAAAAGCTTTGCCATTAAATTTTTAAACAGCCTGCACATTAAATTGATACTTATTTAGGTTTATCTCAGAAAAAAGACCAGGGCAAATTTAATACTAAAGTTTTAAACCCAAACCTTCTATATAACCTTTATTTGGCGTGCAATTTTCAAACCGGCAGTTTTTTAAAAGCTCGTTTAGCGTTTGTATAATTTGCTGCCTGTTAATTGATGAGGATGCTTTGCGGATTTCTCCAAAAGTTGTTCTTGGTTTTTGTGTATATTCAATTAACTGATCGTAATTTGTAGGTTGTTTAAATTGTACTACACAGCTTATAACGTCCATTTTTTTGTATGGCCAGTAGTTCCAGCCAATGTTATTTTTTTCTAACAATTCCCGGAAACCTTTTATCCATTCGTCTTTATTTTCACCGGTTTCTCCAATGTAAATAGGCACATTATTTTTATCCCTGAAATCAATGAATCTCTGGATCACTTCCTGCTTCACATCCGTCCAGTATGTATGAAAAGTATAAACTAACTTATCATCAAACGGAGCACCAAAAACACTGAAATTTCCATCCCATTGTGCGCCTCCTAAAAAGATTAAGTGATTTTTATCTACTGTACGAATGGCTGAAGTAATCTTTTTGTAAAGTGGTTCCAGCGATGGGTTTAATTTTGAAGCATCAAAATAATGGGCAATCGGTTCGTTTAATAAATCATAACCCATAATAACAGGTTCATTTTTATAACGATCAGCTATTTTTTTCCAGATACTAATGGTTAAAGCCTGGCTTGGCTCACTTTCAAACAAAAACGGATAGCCGTAACCATCATCAATATTATCGCCCGTTTGTCCACCGGGTGCAGCATGCATATCCAGGATCAGGTAAATATTTTCTTTCCTACTCCATTTTATCAGTTTATCTAACAAAGCAAAACCACGGTTTTCATCTGTTGTGCCGAGGTAAGTTTCATTGGTAAAAAGCCGGTAATTAAAAGGAACACGAAGCGAGTTCATGCCTGTATTTTTAAGGTAATGAATGTCTGCTTCGGTAATGTAATTATCTAAATATTTTTGCCAAAAATCTTTTGCCTCATCTGGTCCGATCATTTCTGTGATGGCTTCATTAATCAGCCGGGGAGAAGATATATCTTTAAACTTAAACATATAACCTTCCGGCATCATCCAGTTTCCCAGATTTGTTCCTTTTAAAAGCATAGGCTTACCGTTTGTACCGATAATTTCTTTCCCTTTTACGCCTATAAATTTAGACGATTGTGCATATGAATTTTTTATGCTTAAAAGAAGCATCAAGGCTCCCAGGCCAAACAAAACTTTCTTCATGATAAATAAGAATTATTATTGGAGGTTTAACAGTTTCTGGCTGTTCCTTTTAGTTATTTGGTTTATTATTATTTAAAAAAGCCAGTATTTTTTTAGATTCATCCGGATAAACAGCAATGTGATGCGTGCGAACTAAATAAGGAATAGCAGTGCCTTTACCGGATGTTTGTACTACAATAACGTTAGAAGGTTTGGATGGCATGTGGCAATCAATACAGTTTTTTTGAAGCACGGCATTTAAACCAGGAGCATTTTTAGTAAAACCATGAATGCTGTTTTTATGGCAGTTAATACAGCGTTGCGAATACAAAACCAAATTTGCCCTTTCGTTTACATGCGTATTATGGCAGGTTGCACAATCCATATTGCTTTTGATAAAGCACTTACTGCTTGCCAATAACTGGTTCTGATTGCCGTGTACATCCAATTGCTGTGCATTCGGATCAGAATGCATAAATTCCGGTTCTTTAAAATCTTCCAGCTTTTTTTCAGGCGTAAAAGCAAAAGCACTGATCATAAAATTACTTTTGTTGCCCGAATGGCAAACTGCGCACATATTTAATTTTTGTGTTCTTGAAAGGGAATCGTACTTAACCATGTACCGTGCTTCTTTTACCTCAGGAAATTCTGTATGAAAATTTACATGATTAGCAGCCGCGCCGTGGCACCGCTCGCAATCAATGCCATAAATTAAGGTGTGCTGATCAAACTCTACCTTCCTTTCCGTTAAGCTTTGTGTTTGCTGCGGCAGTTCTTTTATGTAAGAACTATGGCACTCAAAACAGCGCCTTACAATTGGTCGGTTAAAATTAACGTAATTTACAGCATAACCCGGACTGTTTGTCCAGCTGTGCAAAGCGCTGAAATAAGAGATCGGCAGTTGAAAAGGCTGATTGTCTTTCCAGTACAAATAGGTTTCCGCTTTTATCCCGCCAAAAGTTATATCAAACTGGTGCTTCTCCAACATTTTATTATTTTGATAAGCTACCTGATACAATTCCCGGTCGCGTTTTTCCATTTTTACCTGCAAACCGTTATCAAACAAAAAAGTGTTATGGTTAGCTTCAAAGCTGCCATGAATACTGTGCACCGATGCCGGCCGTGAAGTATTTTGATGTGCTGTTTTTAAGTAGGAAGAATAAATATCCTGATGGCATTTTACACAACTGGCAGAACCGGCATACGTTTCCCCTCTTGCATCTTCGTGATGGTCAGGGTTAAAGCACTGTGAAAAAATAAGTACCAACGGAACTAAAAAAACCAGTACCAGCAGAACAGTTCTTTTACTCACCATTTTTTATGCCTTAAAAACAGCATGTACAATTCAAACCTGTTTATTGAATAATTAACGTTGAAATAGAATGCGGCAAACTGGTTGCAACAGCTCCGTTCCCTGCAATAACCATATTATATTTTACTTCTTTATCTGTCAGGTTTAAAACGATTACCGCTATTTTACCGTTGGTATTTACAAAAGCAGTAGTTTCCAAATTGCTCCGGCTGGAAGAGCTGATGATCCTTTTTGCGCCCGGCCTGACGAATTTAGAAAATTGGCCTAAGTAATAATAGCTGTTGGTGTAATGCAACTCACCGGTTTTGGTATCGGCAATAATGGGCGCATAGCAAAAATTACCAACGTGGTTTGGCCCGCCTTTTTCGTCAAGCAATACGTTCCAATCCGTCCAGCCGGTAGTGCCCGCATTAAAATCGTTCACTAAAGAATGGCCGTACCTTTCGCCTAAACCCCAATCGTTAATTTTTGAATAATCGAACTTTTCCACACAACCTTCTGTAAACATAATGTTGGTTTTTGGAAATGCTTCCGATACTCTTTTTACATTGTCAAATTGCGGCTCTCCGCCGGTCCAGGTTTCGTACCAGTGATAGGCAATTCCCCAAATATATTTTGCCGCTTCCGGATCTTCCAAAACAACACTTGCGCGCTGATAAACCAAATCGCGGTTATGGTCCCAAGCCATCAGTTTTTTACTGGAAAGACCTGCTTTTTGCAGGGTTGGCCCGAGATATTGTTTGATAAAATCACGCTCTTCATTGCCTGTATATATGCATGATTCCCAGGATTGAGTTGCCATTGGCTCGTTCTCAACCGATAATCCCCAGATAGGAATGCCTTCTTTTTCGTAAGTATTGATAAACTTTACATAAAAATTTGCCCATGCCTGGCGATATTGCGGCAATAACTTTCCTCCATGCAACATATCATTATTGCTTTTCATAAAAGCAGGCGGACTCCAGGGTGTTGCAAATAAATTAAGTTTACCACCTGCTGCTGCAATTGCCTGTTTGATAAAAGGTATGCGATACTGCTCATCATGCTTCACACTAAAAGTTTTAAGCGAGGCATCTCCTTCGGTAATATAACTGTAACTTCCGCTGGAAAAATCGCAGCTTTGGATACTTGTTCTGGCAAGCGTATAACCAATTCCTTTTTCGGTACTGTAATAAGCCTGCAAAAGTTCCTGCTGCTTGTTTTTTGGAAGCTTATAGAAAGTTTCTGCCGAAGCATCAGTAAGCGCACCGCCAATTCCTACTACAGATTGAAATGTTTTGGAAGGATCAACAAAAATACTGGTTTCCGTTTCTACCGGTTGTGCTTTTGCTGCAAACGGAAGCGTTTGGGTTTTAGATATGCGGTAATCTGTATTTTGAGCGGTGGTATAAACAGTCACCATTTTATTAGCAGTAAAAGAAGTATTACTGTTTTGGGCGCTTACTTGTTGAAAAATGCCGGGTAAACAAAGCATTCCAAACAAAATAACTACATAGTTTTTTTTCATGAAAAGATAATAATATAAGGCGTAATTTCTAATGGGTTATTTACCACTGATAAGTAGCAACTGCACCGTTGCTTAACGTTGAAGTAGTAATTTTTCCGTTGAATTTAATGTTGAAGGTTTGCGTTGCAGAACTTGTGTTTAATACAATCAGCACTTTTGTGCCATCTGTATTTTTGAAAGCTACGTTTAGAAGCGTACTCTGCTGATCTGAAGCAATACGCACTGCGCCCGGCCTTACAAATTTTGAAGCGTGGGCAATAATATAATAAGATAAATTACGCGTAATACCAGCTCCTATGGTTACCGCACCTAAACAAGTTGTACAGCCACCAATAGTATGCGGCCCATAATTGGGATCAGAAGCTAAATTCCACTCCAGCACATTACGGCACCAATTACGTGTTGCCCCAATAAGCAGATTACCAACATGCCAAGCCAAATCTGACCCGAAATTACCACCACCAAATGTGGCTTGTTCTGTAAAGTAAAGATTTTTATCCGGGTAGGCATCATGTACCGGCCCAATTGCATTAATATTTCCAGCATACAAGTGAAATGCTGAGCCATCAACAAACCCTTTAGTAACCGGATCAGCTAAAATGGACGTTGCATATTCAGGATGATCTGCATTATGATCATAAACAATAATTTTGGTTTTTATACCTGCTGCCTGAAATGCCGGACCTAAATTATTTTTAACAAAGTTCCCTTCATCTGCGGCAAGCAACAACATACTAGGATTATTATAAGCATTTAACGGTTCATTTTGCGGCGTTATCGCATCAATGGTAATTCCGGCAGCTTTCATAGCTTGTATATATTTTACAAAATAATTAGCGTAAGCCGCATAATTTGCTGCTTTTAAACTGCCTCCGTAAAAACTGTTGTTATCCTTCATCCATGCCGGCGCACTCCAAGGGCATGCCAATATTTTAATATCAGGATTAATGGCTATTATTTTTTGCAGGATAGGTATTAGGTCTGTCTTTTCCTTGTCCAAACTAAAGTTTGTCAATGCTACATCATTAGGTACATCATCGTAGCTAAAGGCTGCGGAACTCATATCAGACGCACCAATGGTTATACGAATATAACTGATACCGATGTGCGTGCTATCTGTATTAAAAAGTTCATTTAGCAAGGCATTTTTATTTGCGGCACTCAGGCTGTTTAATAAATAAGCACTACCGCCTGTTAATGCAAAACCAAAGCCATCAATTGTTTGATAGGTTTGCGTATCATCTACACCTATAGTTGTATTTTGATTTGTACCGGTATTAAACAGCAGGGATACATTCTGCTTTTTAAACAGTTGGGATTGATCCGGCAGGGTAAGCCATTCGTTAACATCTGTTGCAATAGGAGTTACAGGCACTATTGGCACTACCGGTGTAACGGGTGTTCCACCCGTAGTGTCATTCTTTTTATTGCACCCGGTTTCAAAGGCAAGCACAGTTAGAAGAATGACAATATGATAATATATCTTAATGTTTTTCATAGTTTCCCTGTCTTTTTAAAGGCGAAAAATACGGCTGTATATTTGAAGCAACAGTAATATATAAAAATATAAAATTTAGGTCGATGAAATTAGAAGTTGGTATTGAATAGCCAGAGTAAATTTTTTTCAATTGTTTTACATGCTTCTTTTATCACCTAAAATTTATAGGTATAAAAGAAGCATTATAAAGTTCGCAATATAAATTTAGACGGACTTTAATAACAATAGCTATTTTACTTAGTTATCATTTTGTAGTAACGAACATAATCAATTTGCATGCTGTAAGGAAACAAGGTATCATCAACACCTTTTATCCCGCCCCAGTTGCCACCTATGGCCAGGTTAAGCATAACATGGAATGGTTTATCAAAAGGCCATGTCGCGAATTCATTTTTTTTGTCATTGGCGAAAGTGAACACCAGTTGGTCGTCGTAATAACCTTTAATAGCATCGGGTGTCCAATCAACCCGGTAAAGGTGAAATGCTGTATTTGATGTTGGAATGTTGAGCGTACTTGTTTTTGAATTACCACCATTGTTGGTCAGGTCATGAATGCTGAAATGTACGTTATTAGGATCGTAACCTACCTGCTCCATAATATCGATCTCGCCAGAATTTGGCCAGCTTCCGTAAGCGTAATCATTGGGCAGCATCCATATTCCTGGCCAGTTACCACGGCCGACAGGTAATTTTGCTTTAACTTCAATTCGACCATAAAGCATATCACTGCTAAATTTTGATGCCATACGTGCAGAGGTGTAATTCATTCCACCCATACTTTCTTTACGGGCTATGATATTTAACACACTATCTTTCACTACAGCATTGTTGGTGGTATTGGTATAATACTCCAGCTCATTGTTTCCAAAACCACCGCCACCCGTATCATATTGCCACTTAGTGGGATCGGGAGCGCCGTTAGTATTAAACTCGTCCGACCAGGCAATAGCAGTATCAAAAGAGTATGTTTTTACCGGCTGGGTAACAGGAACAAAAACGGGAAGTGTATCGCCGCTTTTTGATTTTGAGCATGCTATACTTAGCAGCAATAATGGAAATACTCCAAACTTTAGCTTTTTCATAATAGAAAATTTTTAATTGGCAACAGACCATTAATATAATGGTATGTTGCCAATTTGTTATAGTTACTTCATGCCACGCAATGTTACATTACTGAATGATACCCCGGTAACACCTGTGTTGTCGCCGCCATTTTTAATTACTAAGTAATAAGTCCCGGTTGTTTTAACAGTGAATGGATCACCATCACCATTGCAGGAAAGAGTAGATAGCTTGCCATTAAAAGCAGCAACACCGCAACCGGAATAAGTAAGCAGTGAGATAGGTTTAGCACCTGTATTGTAATCCTTCCCGTTAACCGATGCGTTAGTGCCAATCCAAACCTCAAACCAGCTATTGGTCATGCCGCTGCCTGATACGATCATATCAACCATGTACTTTTTACCGGCCGTAAGGGTTACCGGCTGGGCGATGCCACCTGCCTGGAAACCGCTTTGATTAGATGTCATGACGCCTTTAGTGGTATTGATAACCATATTGTTGCCACTGCCAACAATAAAGTGCGTCCAATATGAATCGTCACCACTACCAAACTTGCCACCCATTACCAGGTTACCGGAGACAGGATCTGATGTGGCAACAGTAACATCCTGAGATGATGTTACCTGACTGCCGCCCTTACCTATTGCAGTAAGGATAATGGTATATTTACCCGCATCCGGATAAAACGCGGTATCTATAGCTTTACTTATACTGGCTGCGGCTCCATCACCTTTATCCCATTTAAATGCCAATGCACCATTTTCATTAGCTTTTAGTGCGTAGTAATTTGATTTACCGGCAACGGGTGTAACTGTAAAAGACGAGGTAAGGCCAGTTGATGTTAATCCGTTGCCATCACCAAATTTTTCTGGTTTGCAACCTTCATATATACCTATAATAGCTACAATTCCTGAAGCTATTAAGTAAGTTTTTATTAAGTTTAATTTCACAATAAATTAAATTAAAATGTTAAATTATAATGTACCGCCGTACTCTTTGCTTTGCTGTAACTTGGTAGCATTCAAATCGTTAAGTGGAATTGGTAATATTTCGTTTCTACCGGCTTTAAATCCTTTATAACCTAGTACTGAAGGAGCATCTCCCCAACGTACAAGATCGAACCAGCGATGGCCTTCGGCAGCCAGTTCTGCACGTCTTTCTGTTTTAACAATAGACATTGTAGCATCCAGAGGGTGCGATTTACCATCATTATATGCGCGGGTATGTACAGCTGTAAGTAAAGCAGCGGCACGGGTTAAATTACTATTACCCATTATCAGCGCTTCAGCCTCCATCAGGTAAGTATCAGCCAAACGAATCTCATATACATTTTGAGGATAATTTAATTCAGGAGTACCGCCACCTGTAGTTTTATCAGCAGCATGGCCGGCAAATTTGTTAATAAAAAATCCGGTATTATCATAACCTGGTGTATAATCGGCAATACCATTTGCCTTCAAACTATCTAAGTTTGCTACCGTTGCCTTATTACGAGGGTCATAATGTATAAAATCAAAGAAGTTTTTGGTAAACGGAATAAAGCTGTAACCGGAGATATAGTCAGGCGCATTGGCAGTTTTTGGACTGTATCCTCGTGGACCTACCATAATGTTTAAAAGGTTTCCCTCGGTACAAGCAGCGCAACCCCAGTTACCGCCTGATTTTGATGAATGGGCAACTTCTAGTATTGATTCGGAATTGAATTTATTTTGAACTTTCCAAAGATCAGCGAAATTTGTCAGCAGTTGGTAGCCATAGGTAGCATTTACCTGACCAGGCGTGCCATTTACCTCAGCAAATTGTGCGGCAGCTTCTGTGTACTTCTTATCAAAAAGATAAATTTTACCTAATAAGGCATGTACAGCACCCATTGTTAATCTGCCGCCATCTACAGCTACGTTTACAGTGTTTGGTATATTTTTAGCCGCAATTACTGCTTTCAGATCTGATTCAATTTGGCTATAAACAGCACTGGGGGCTACCTGAAGCACATTATCCACTTGATCTGAAGGTACGTCTTGTAATATTAATGGAATATTTTTGAACAGGCGCACCAAGTCAAAATAAAAATATGCACGAAGCGCGAGTGCTTCATCAGAATACCTGCTTCTTAAAACCGCATCCATTGGCACTCCCGGCAGTTTTGCTATAATTGTATTGGCGCGAAAAATACCCTGAAAGCCTCCCTGCCATAAAGCAGCTGAAGGTCCTTGTGTTGCATTAAGGGTATAATTGTTAAATACCTGTAAATCGGTAATGTCTCCTGAGCCGCCACCTCCAGCAACATGATCATCGCTACCGGCATCCATAACATTTTCTTTGGTTAAAAGTCCGCCGCTTTGAAATCCCACAACATCGTAAACAGCTGTCAAACCATTAAAGGCTTCTGTTTGATCACGATAATATTGGGATTCAAGGTTAGTTCCCTTGGGGGTAACACTTAAAAAACTTTTTTTACATGCAGTGGCAACAACTGAAACACCTACTGCACAAATGGCTAAATATTTTATATGCTTTTTCATCTTTTATATATTAAAATCCTACACTTAAACCAAGGATATAAGTACGCGCCTGTGGGTAAAAGCCCTGGTCGATGCTACCAGAAATGTCTGGGTCATATCCTGAGTATTTTGTGAATGTTAAAAGGTTTTGACCAGTTGCATAAACCCGTAACCTTTGTAACCCAATTTTGCTTACTAAGGCTTTATTAAATGTATAACCTAATTGTAATGTTCTGATCCGAAAGTAAGAACCGCTTTGCAGATAAAAACTTGAATTGTAATTAAAATTGTTGTTATTATCCTTGTCGGTTAAACGAGGAAAAGTGTTTGATGTCCCCGGACCGGTCCATCTGCCTAACGCTGCTGTAGTATAGTTTGCTGTTGTAATATCTAAGCGGTGTAAGCCCTGGAATATTTTATTTCCGGCCTGGCCTTGTCCAAATATTACCACGTCAAAACTCTTATATGCAGCAGTAAACGTTGAACCAAACTGCCAAGTAGGTAATGAGTTACCTATAAATCCACGGTCAGTATCGCTAATTATACCATCTCCGTTTAAGTCCTTCCATTTAAAGTCGCCTGGCTTGGCATTAGGCTGTATTTTTTGACCTGTTTTTGGTGAAATATAGCTGTCAATATCGGTCTGGGTTTGGAAAATGCCAAGGTTGTCATATCCGTAGAAAGAACCTATCGGATGGCCAACTTCAGAACGGGTAACACCTCCCTGTATATTCTGAACTCCGGCTCCTCCTAAGTAATCCTGTCCTGCTGCTAATCGGGTAACAGTGTTTTTAAGGTGGGATACATTTCCGTCAAAACCGATATTGAAATCACCAATTTTTCTGTGATAGCCTAATGAAAGCTCTTCACCTATATTTTCCATATCACCTACGTTAGCATAAGGATTGCTAATTGCGCCTATATAAAATGGAAGATTTGGCTGCTGAAGGATACCTGTTGTTTTTTTCTTGTAAAACTCCAGGGTTAAATTGAAATCACGAAATAATATCGCATCTAAACCTATATTGGTTTGAGAGGTTTGTTCCCATTTCAAATTCGGATTTGATGGTGCGTTAGGGCTGTAACCGCTAATGTAGGTATCGTTAGTTCCGAAACTATAGTTTCTTCCACCGCCAATGGTTGAAAGAAAAGCATTGTCAGGAATTGCATCGTTACCAACAACTCCATAACCACCACGTAGTTTCAAGAAATCAACTACTTCATTTTTTGGCCAGAATGATTCTTTTGTAGGTACCCATCCCAAGGAGACTGATGGGAATGTGCCATATTTGTTATTAGCACCAAAGCGTGATGAACCATCTCTTCTTATTACACCCTGAACAATGTATTTTTCATCATAGTCATAATTTAAACGGGCAAATAATGAACTTATATGGTGCTGTTGGCCTTCACCGCCGTAACCAATTCTTTGAACTGCAGGCACACTATAATTTAAAGAAGCATCTTTAAAGTTAGTTACCGGTAAACCGTACTCTGTAACACCTGAAGCAAAAGTTCCTCCGTCAATATACGCTCCCTGGCCAATTAAAACATTTACGTTATGTTTTTGAAATGATCGGGTATAAGATGCAGTATTCTCAAGGTTCCAGTTAAATATACGGTTTTGGTCGCGGTTGTAATTATTTAGCGAGCTTATAGTTGATGAGTTTAGATAATAAAGCGGGGTAAAGGATTCATCCCCGTAAAAAGCAATTTTAGTACCTATGGTTGATCTGATAGCTAAACCTTGTATCGGGTCAACTTCAGCATAGACATTTCCTACTATATTGTGCGCCCAACTGTAGTTTCCTAACCTTGTTTGAATGTAGGACAACGGGTTGGTTATTTCCTGTCCAACAAAGGATGATATACCGTAAGGATAACTTTGTGCATTTCTAATTACGTTTGAATTATTAGCATACAAGGGTGCTGATGCAGCAGTAGGATCTGTTACCACAGCAGGAGTAACCGGATCAAGATTGATAGCAGAGCTTAACGGGCCGCCAAATACACTGTTTGTATTACCCAGGCCAATTGATTCGTTATAGCTGTAACCAATATTTTCTCCAAAATTTATAAATTTTGAAGGCTTAAAAGTTAAATTGGTCCTGAAATTTACCCGGGTGTATTTTGATATATCCGTAGCAACAATACCATTTTGTTTTAAATATCCGAACGAAGTGTAGTACGTTGATTTATCATTCCCGCCGGATACGCTTAATTCGTGATTTTGCTCTTTAGCACTATTATTAAAAATAAGCGATTGCCAATCTGTACCTTTTCCAAGTGAAGCAGGGTTAGCGAACAATATACCATTACCGGCAGCAACGCTAGATTCATTTCTTAAGGTTGCATATTGCGTAGCATTTAAAAGGTCTAATTTACGGGCAGGTCCTGATATACCGCCGTAACCTGAGTAATTGATTTGTATACGACCTGCTTTTCCTTTTTTGGTAGTAACTAAAATAACACCGGCGGCGGCACGTGTACCATATATTGCTTGTGAAGCCGCATCCTTTAATACTTCAATAGATTCAATATCTGATTGATTGAGGTAACTAATGCCACCGTTATCGACAACAACACCATCAACAACATATAACGGATCATTATTATTAAAGGTAGTTATTCCACGTACGCGTACGGTAGCACCATCACCTGGTTGGCCATCATTTGTGGTAATGGTTAAACCTGATGTACGGCCCTGCAGTATCTGCCCAATATTTGTAACCGACTGACCTTCAAACTCCCTTGCTGTAACGCCGGAAATGGAGCCGGTGGTAACACTTTTCTTTTGCGTGCCATAACCAACTACCACAACTTCGTTAAGGTTATTCTGGCTTTCTGTTAATGTAACATTAACAATATCCTGGCTGCCAACCTCAACATTTTGATTGGCAAACCCAATGTAGGAAAACGTTAATGTAGCATTCGGAGGGACTTTAATAGTATAGTTACCGTTAATATCTGATACGGCAACATTTTGAGTTCCGTTGGCTTTAACGGTTACACCAGGTAGCGGCACGCCCTTAATGTCACTCACTTTGCCTTTTACAGTGGCATTCTGTGCTAATGCGAAGTTAAGGGATGCAAAAAGCAGGAAAATAAATAAAGTAAATTTTTTTCTCATTTTAGTTGAATGTGGTTGAACTTAAGTTTGGTTTCTGTAGATCTGAATTGATAATTATAGGAGATGAGTATCTGTATAAAAAATCAAAATCAATCTGATCGTACTGCATAATGCTGCTTTACAATTTTTTTCATAATTTTTTAAGCAAAAGAAAAATAGGTTTATAACTTTTTCAAATACGAAATGTATAGTAGAAGAGTTGGGTAAAGTTATAAATGTTGAAATATATAAAGCAAGGATTTTACGTAAAAAACCGATATTTAATTACTTATATCTTCTTTAATACGCTTTAGAAACCTAAGAAAACCCACAATTATAGTCTCATAATCAATGCAGAAATACGGGAATTAAACTTAAATCTTTGCCTCTTTAATACGCTTTAACATTATAGCTTACTTGAATTTTTATGCTAAAAACAGCATTAAAAAACTATAAAAAAACCTCCTGCCAAAGAAATTGCTTCTTTAACAGGAGGTTTTTTAAAGCTAAATATTTAACCTTATGGGCTTTCGCTTAAAAAAACTCACCTACTTTACAACCTAACCCGGCAACTATGGCATAACTGTACATCGCTACAGCCTTGATAGTACTCTCCTGCTTTTTAAAATTCCACACATCTTTTAAAAATTCCGGGTAGTTTTTGCTGTTCAACTGATCAAAAGCAACAGAAATAGTTGGCG
>JAABUY010004355.1_pt1 | contig 14910 bp, 12 predicted proteins | sample 5560271 | NCBI WGS metagenome assembly JAABUY01 (sample SAMN10711886, study PRJNA513374) | rock metagenome | isolation source: Antarctica rocks | place: Antarctica: Victoria Land, University Valley
TACTACCTGTTTGACGGCTACGCGCACCTTGCGGCCGGCCTGGCGTGTGGCCTGGCAGGCCTGGCGGCCGGCATGGCTATTGGTATTGTGGGCGACGCGGGCGTGCGGTGAGCCCAGAGCCCGCCTTTACAATGTTAGAGCCTGCCTGTGCGCTGCCGTGCGTTGACGGCGGCAAGACAGGCCGCTGCTAGGTGACTCAAAAGCTCCCTGTTGCCAGGCGTAGATGTGGCGAGACTGGATCCTGTTCGCTGTGCTGTGATGTTGAGACGGTGGTTACTGCGTATTGCGAGGAGCGCTTGATAGAAGGACATGGTGCCGTGTCCAGAGGCTGATTTTGGGCAGCGGCCGAGGGTGCGCGTGTGCGTGCGCAGGGCCAACGCACAGCAGCCCAAGCTCTTTGTCGGCATGATCCTTATCCTTATTTTCGCCGAGGCGCTGGCGCTGTATGGCCTTATCGGTGCGCTGGCTGTACAGAAACTAACATTTACAAATTTCTGGAGTATGTATAGGATTTTGCAACTTGGAATAGCTGGACTGAAGGGACGGGCAGTGTGTGCCTCACGACCACGTCTGAGTGTGTCTGTCTTTGCCTCGCCATTTCTGCTTGCTGCGTGCTGACGCTGTGCTTGACGCGCAGTTGGCATCATCCTGGCGGGTAAGGCGGGCAGCGCCAAGCCTGGCGCCGGCAACCCGTGAGCGGCGCGCACGCGCGGCGGATGCGAGCGGGCCGCGACACTGGCGGGCGTGCTGGGACGCGCAGTGCCGCAGCGCTGCGTCTGCAAAGACCTGGCTGGCTGAGGCCAAGCACTGTCCTCATACCAGGGAGCGTTGTCGTGCTGCTGGTGTCCCCAGCTCCTCCTCGCTTGCGTGCGCGGACCGCAAGGGCGACGGGCTGTGGCTCTTCTGTCTTTAGTAGGAACTGCTCCGGCTGTAGGGATGCAGGGTATGGGGCGCCGCTCAGGCTGCACGTACAGACTATCAAGCGGTGCGTAAAGGCCGAGTGTGGGTTATCGAGACATGGGCGAGGGTTGCAGCGCGAGAGCGCAGGCAGGGGGCCACGTGCTCCGGGTGTATTTCTTTGACAGTCGCGTCAGCAGCATCTTCAAGCCGTCGCGCATGCAAACGCATGCTGAGCTGCCACGCCGAGCCAAGAGGGCGCGCGCGCGCGCGTGCATACCTTCTTGCTCCATGCTTTGACGGGTGTGCAGCGTGGCCTCGCTTGGCATGAGCGCGGACTTCTGCACAGGGGCTGGGTGAGTAAATGCCGTCTGTATAACCTGTAAGCGCTTCTGGCCTCTATGTTTGCCCTCTGCTTTTCGGCATGTCTGGCTCCCCACAAATGCATCATGTTGTGCAAGACACAAGTTGTGCACTTCGACAAGTTTAGTCAGAGAAGCACTGTCGATTGGCAGTGTCATGTGCGGTTCGCACATCCTGCTAAAGGCTCCATGCTCTGAACGTGAAGGGCAGTAATCCTGAAAGTCTCCTTGCTCTTATACAGTGATGCACATCCTGAGATGGTCCACAGCAGCCCCGCCTGTGAGAGGCTCGAGTGGCCATGGGTCACAATGGCCATGGGTCACAGTCCACAGGACTTTGAGCCTAGGGTTGATAGATATTTGCGCAGGTTGAAAACTTGCAGCGCACTTAGCAGCTGGGAGGCCTGCAGGCCCGGCAGATATGGAGAAGGCCGAGACATTGCTGGCCAGTGCGGCGACGCTCCTGCAGGAGCTGCTGGTGGACAAGAGGCAGAACGCGCGGCCGGGCCGCACACTGGGGCTGCCTGTCAGCGAGATACGGACGTGCGCAGGTCAGTGCGCAGCCTGTCGAGGCCCGCCTCGCTGCCGGATGCGCGTCCGCAAGAGGGAAGACCTGAGAAGTTGAGCGAACGCAGGCCTCGCCTTCATCTTCGCCTTCAAGGCCGGCGCTATCGTGAGCTGGACGCACGGCAGCGGCATTATCATAAAGAAGGTGCGTGCCTGCGTGCGCAACGCCGCTGTGCGCGAGCGAGCAGGTTGATTGTGGTCGGTGACGATATTTTGTGCCTGCCGAGTCTGGCTTTGGGGGCTGCTGTGCGGCTGACTGCGCGCCCCTGTCTGCCCCGCGCAGCTGGACGAGCAGGCAGGAGCGCGGACAAGGTGGTCAGCCCCGCTGTTCTTCACCGTCAATGCCGCCGGCGCCGGGGCTACGCTGGGCGTGTCGGAGATTGCCAGCGTGCTCGTGCTGGACACGCCGCAGGCCTGCGACGCTTTCCTGCGCACCCAGGCGCGCTGCTTTTCCTGGCTCTCCTTGCAGTGCCGACGTAGGCGGCAGCTGCATGAGCAGCTGTGTCCCTCTTACAGCACCGCTTGCAGATGTGCGCACCAGTCAGTGCTTTGTCAAGTCGTGCTATTGTGCTTCGACAAATTATCCTTTACCTGCAAGCCTATACAACGCTCTGTGCGCACAGAAGCTCAGCGTCGCTACGCGTGTTGTCTCGGTGTTGCCCCGGTCACCAAGCGCTGTTTGGAAGCACGCATCACGCACTATTTGAAAAGACTTGTACGCTTAAACGCTGGTGGGCTTCTGCGTGCAGGTGACGCTGGACGCCGAGCTGGGCGTGTCGGCGGGCAGCCGCGGCGGGCAGGTGGACGTGACGGCCGTCAACGTGACCTGCCCTCGCGAGAGCTTCCACTCGTTCACGTACTCGCGCGTCTCGCGCGGCCTCATGGTGGACGTCAGCTGGAACGGCGCGCGCCGCGCGTTGACCTGATGTGAACCTGGCGTGAGGGAAGCTGGGTGTTTTCTGTTGGTGGTCACCTGGTCCGCTCTTGCGCGTGTCGCGCGGCCCCACCGTGGATGTGAGCCGAAATGGTGCACGCCCGCCCCTGGGTGCGAAGGAAGCTTGGCGCGTTGTGCCGGTTGTCACCTGGTCCGCAAGCGTGGGCAAGGACGCAGCGCGTGCGCGCACACTGAGGAAGCTAGCGTGTCACTTTTGGCGCGTTTCTCCTGTGGAAAGCGTGTCACTTGGGATGCCTGTTTCGTCAGTGGAAGTCTCGTTTAGTTGAAAGCGCCGGGTGTGGCTCGCCCGGCGAGCTGCTCTTCTGCTGACATCCCAGGCAGCTTTGCTTGCTGTGTGCGGCCTTGCGCAGCGCGCCGCGCTCTCATGTGCTGAGTGGCTGCTGAGCCTTGAGCGCCGTCGTCGCAGGCGTGGGCCTGCGGGTGGACTCGGACAGCAACGCGCTGCTGTATGGTGGGGGGGTGGCGCCGGCAGCCATCCTGCGAGGCGAGGTGGCGCAGCCCGCCAACCTCATGGCGCCGCTGCTGCAGGTGTGCCCCGAGCGAAGCGCGCCGCACCTTGGAACGATATGGAAGGCAGCAGGCAAGCGAGAACGCAGCGTCTTGTGTGATCACGATAGCGTTGTGAGGGGGTTTATTTTTGGGCAGCCTGGCTGCTGTGTTCGCACATGCTGCCAGTGAGCGGGGCTGAAGCGCACGCGTCATCGCTGTGCGCTGTGGCGTAGGAGAGTCTGTTGATGTGGATGCAGTGTAGCCTTGACGGGGGACTGGTGCCTTCAGCCTTGTACGGATGGGGCGTGCAGGTCCTGGCGGGCGTGCTGGCCAGGACGTCGCCCGCTGCTGGCATCAAGGCCGAGGCCGGCGCAGCGCCGGCGCCGGGCGTGGCGGTCTCCAGGCCCCGTGCTGCCGGCGGCGCCGCCTCTGCCACCGCCCAGCCAAAGCCGAGCGCGCGGTCGTGCCTGCGCCCGAGCGCGGCGCCCAGCGCGGCCCCCGCGGCCCGGGCGGTCGCGCCCGCCATGGCGCTGGCAGGCTCGTCGGTGGGCGCGTCGTGCGCGGGCGCTGTGCGCACCGCCAAGCCCCTGCGCGGCGGCGCCGCGGGCCACGCGCGTCACCTGATGGCGGTCGAGGAGGCGCCCGAGTCGCCGCCCGACATTGTCGCGCAGCTGCGCGCGCTGTCGCCGTTTGCGGCGCTGTCGCATGTGCCGATTGCTGACGCGTGAGTGCTGGCGCACACGGGTTGTCAGGCACCACCAGACGGTTCCTTCTGTGCCAAGGCCCGCACGCGTTGTGTTTGGTGGCTGCGGAGCGCTGTGTGCCCCTGCTGGGTGCGGACGACCCGAGCCACGCGAGCACTTGTGGCTCCGTGGCGGGGCTTTTGTGGCGCGGGCCCGCCGCGGCCGCATGCACGTGCCCCGTATAATGTAGGGACATACGGAGGAAGAGAGCGCTGCGGGGCAGCTAAGTGCCGGGTGCAGTAGGAGGGGCTGCCTGTGTCGCATGGGCTCCGGCTGGCCAGCCACAGCAAGGTGCGGACTGCGGCCTGCCCGCACCTGGCTGTGTCGTTGGCCGGCCGGTGTGCTGCAGATGGCAGGCCAGGGCTGCATGCGTGACCCGCTGGCCGCCGCACCGCCGTTTGCGCATGTTCCTGTCTTGTCAGGGAATTTTTTTGCGGTTCACTCGGGCAGTATGACGCAAGCGCGACTGTCCTGCCACCCTACGCCTCTCTAGTTCAGTGCTTATTCCGGCTGTCTAAACTCCGCTCAGTGTCCTCGAACCCCCTTCAGATCAGGCTGATTGTGCGACGTGGTAAGCGGTAGCGGGCGGGATCAGGCACCTCTCTTGTGTTGGTTCGCTGCTACGTATGATGGTTCGCACTCCCCCTCCGCGCATGTATTTATTGCACGGCCGCGAGAAGATGTTTCTTGCTCATCCCTTGCATAACCAACGCATTGGTTCCGTGCTTTCCATGCTATGCAGAAGCACGCATCAGGGGCGTTACGCTGTCAGCCCAGGCATGGCATATTTTTTTTGATGGTGCAGCGGCATTGGTTTATATATCAGCTGATGAGGTGAACAGGGTGGCACGTTGTGGTTGCACTTCCGTGGTAAACAGTTCGAGATGTGAGACTTAGGCAGCCCGGGCAGTGGCAAACCTGTACAATGGAGTTTCCAGACCACAATGTTTAGACCATGGCACTGGATGGTGTGCGGTAAGTCGCGAAGTTACAGCGCTGAGATGTCAACCAGGTGCACTGTAAGATAATCCGTGAAATTACAGCGCAATAATGTCAACCAGGTGCATTGTGAGATAACAAGCGTGCTGCCCTGCACCTCGCAATGCGCATGCCAGTGGAGGGGGGCCGCCTCGCACTGGCCCGCACTGCATGTTCAGGCCCAGCGCTCCCCAAGCCTGGGGTGCGGCGCTGGGCCGTCAGAGTTGGTGCAGACAGCCAGCAAGTGATCCCAGCCATGCAAAACAGGTCGCGGGGCCAACTGAAAAACATTCACACTGCGCACACTCTGGGGCCGGCGTGAGCACTCAAAGCATATCTCAAGGAACTGCATATCTACATTGCTGGCGCATGGGCACAGGTTGCATCTCAGGACAAACTTGCTCCGATTGATCAAGAGTGCAATACAGTAGCAGTGCGACAATATCATATGCAGGCCATGGGTGCCATGCCGCACTGAGCACTGCGCGTAATAAGCTACATGCGCTCGTCCCTGCTTGGATATGCCACTGCCGCTGGCAGGCCCTTGTCCCAGACTTGCTCTAACACATGCTGACTTGACAGCTAAAAACTGGCTGGAAGCGAAGATGCCTGACCATGCAAAGCCCTGACCATGCGTGCACAGCAGCCTCGCGCGGTACGCTGCCGGCCGGCAGGAAGCCCTGCAGGCCAGGCCATACCCTATGCCTCCAAGAGGCGCTCGACCACGCAGCCGATCCTGCCGGGGTGCAGCGCACACTCGGCCGGCTTGACGCCCTTGCCGGCCAGCAGCAGCCGCACCTGCGAGCGCCCGCAGGCCGCCGGTGACCGGCATGGCGCGTCTGCTGTTCCCTCGCCGAGCTGCGGCACTCGGGCACGGACGAGGTCCGCGTGGCCATACAAGCGCTCGCCACAGGCGCGCGTGCCTCGCCCGCGCACTTGCTCGGGACACTTATCAAGCCAAACCCATGGCGCTGAAGTGAAGCACACAGGAGGCACACCGCCGGAGCGCGCACTAGCTTGGACGAGAAGCGACAGCCGGCCCCGCTTGCAGCTGGCCACGCACTGCCCGTGCATGTGCCCGGGCATGGGCTGCACGCACGCAGCGGGGACGGGGGGGCGGGGCGGGCGGGCCGCGCACGTCGTCCTCGAAGCTGAGCGGGTCGACGGTCGGGCCAAAGGCCTTCATGGGCTTGCCGTCGCGGCCCACCAGCGCCTTCCAGTAGTTCCACGGCACCTGGCGCGCTCGCCGGTGGGCTTGTCAGCATGCCCTACCCTACCCTACCCTAGATCTACCACCAAAATAAGGCCAGGCAGCTTGTCACCTTTTACACTACCCCTTGAGTTCAAGGACAACTCTGCGCGAGCAACCAGCTGCCACAGCATTGGTTGTCTGGGTCAGCTGCGGGTGGGTTTGGCAGCTGTCGCACCTTGTTGGTGTGCGTCTCGGCCTTCAGGAAGGCGTACACGGGGTGCGTGTCTGGACCGTTCACAAACACCTTGTCCTGCGCTGGCGCTATTCTTTACTTAAAGCGAGGAGCAGGAAGATTGTACTGCCTAGCCTGGCGTACAGCCCGCCACCAGTGTGGCAAGCGCGCAGGCTGGGCGCACCATGACCGGCAGCGACTCGATACCAAACTTTTTGATGGCGAACGCGCGCTCCTCCTCCGAGGTGCCCGGCGCCTGCCCTCCAAACTGGTTGCAGCTAAAGGCTATGACCTGGAAACCGTCCTTGCCGTACTTCTCCGTCAATATCCGCAGCCCCTGTGAAAGAACTGGCCTCGTCTGGGCACTGCCTTCTCTGGTCCCACCGGCAATGATCCCAGCATGAAGCAAGTGACCGCCCACCGGATAGACGATGTTCTGTATCGGTCACTCGCTCGCCACGTTGACGACCACGGTCACGCAGTCGGCAAAGCGCTTGAACGGCACAGGCTCGCCATACTGCAGCGCGCTGAACTCGTACAGGCTCGTGGGCGCGGCCAGTGCACCTGCGCCGGGCGTTCCATGTTCAGCACACCTGCGCCAGGCGTTCCACAGTTGAGCACAAATAACTGGGCCTGCAACCCCTCACGTGCGGTCCGTGACGGGAATATCGCGCTGTGATTGCAGCGGGGCTCATGTGGGCACATTGGCACCTCACAATAGGCTGCCTGTGCTCCACCAAGGTGCTACAATAGGCAGCCTATGCTCCATCATGTTGCTATGATTGCATGCTGCATGTCTGAGGGTGCGGTCGGCGTCATAGGCATGCAGCTCAAGCAACGGCCACCTGCCACAGCTGCGGGAGGCAGGGGGGGTCAGGAGGAGGCTGGAGAGGCGCACCGCCTGGCAGCACCAGTGGCACAGCCGCTGTCGCTGCAAGCAGGTCGCGACGCGTTATGCTCGCACGGACGGACACCGGCTGGCGCCCGCGGCGTGCAGGGCGCTCGTGCTGCAGAAAGCTGGCGCGTGCGCTGCACATGGTGGTCGCCATCGGGACGATCTCCTGACCCGCTGCTGCGAAGCGCTGATGGGCCACTCTGTTTCAGGTCTTTAAGGGTCTGGCGCTGATGAAGAAGCTGTTGTTGCATGGTGCATTGCAACTCATGAGCCCATACTGTACATGCCCGCATGCAGCACGAACAATGCATTGTACAGACCGTTTCAACCACGCAGCACCCTGCTAAACTTGCGCCCAGCGCCGCCGCCGCCGCTCCTGTCCCTGCTCGGGCGGCGCGGCCTCGGCTGCGCCTTGCGTATCCCTTGCAGGCTCGCGCCCACGTCCCCGCTCCTCGTCGTCAGCTGGCGCCTGCGGCTGCGCCGCGGGTGCAGAGCGGGGGCAGGCGCGTCCGGGCGCTGCGTCGGCAGCGACAGCGCGCAGCTCGTGGCGGCCGGGGTCGCCCGCGAGCGCCTGCACGGCAGCAGCATGTGCAATAGGGCACGACAGCGCATGGGCTTCATCACGGCTCATAATGCATGCTGTTCAAGAGCAATGCAGTGCGCACTCCCGACCGCAACAGGTCCTCATTCTGGGGAGGCGCTGCGCTCTCGCTCAGGCCATGGGGCTCCAGCTATGCTGCCAGGGCCGGCCCAGCGACCAAAATGCCGTGCAGCAATAAAAAATCCTCGCATATGTCAGAGCGCGCACCGCCGCGCCGGCGATGCCCAGCGCGGCCAGCTCGGCGGCCAGCGCGGCCACGCCAAGCCCGGCTGCGCAGGGCGGCAGCCAGCCGCAGCCGCCGCCGCCGCCGCCGGCCGCGGCCTCCTGCTCGCGCCAGAAACCCTCCACGGCCTCCAGGTCGAGCCCATCGGGGGTTTGGGCCGCCTCCGCGCCAGTCTCCCTGCGCGGCGCGCGAGGGCGGCGGGCCTGCGCCCCGCCGCGCGCGGGCGCGCCGGGGCTGGGAGCCTGCGCGGCCGCGGGCGACGCGCTGCACGCGCCCAGCAGCGCGCCCGCCGACCGGCGCAGGCTGAGCGGCGAGCGCGGCCGCGGCGCGCCGGGGCTGTGGCTGCGGTCCGGGCTGCCGCGCTCGCTGCTGCAGGCGCGCTGCGCTGGCAAAACTGCGCCCGGCGCGCCGGCGGCGGCGCCGGCCGCGCGGCGCTGCCAGGCGCGCAGGCGCTGCAGCTCGGCGCGCAGCGCCTCCAGCTGCTCGGTCTTGTCAAACAGCTCGGCTTTGAACGCGGCCGCCGCCTCGCGCAGCGCCGCCTCGGCGGCCGCGCGCAGCGTGGCCTCCGCCGCCTCGGCCGCGCGCAGCTCCTCCACCGCGGCCACCAGCGCACCTGCCGCCGCGCGCGTGTCGGCACGCGGCGCGCACACGGAGTGCACGGTTGCAGACCGCGGGCGCGCCGCGCAACATGCATGCACCGCGCCCGCCGCGAGCGGGGGACAGGCGCCCCCCGGGCCGAGGCCGCGCTCGGCCGAGCTTGCCCTACGCCGGCGCGTCCGCCGCGCGCGCCGCGCAGCGCTGCCGCTCGCGCTGCTACTCCAGGCGCGCACCCGCATGGCGGCAGCGCGGGGGCAGGCAGCGCGGGGCAGACAGGCCCCCGCGTCCGTCGCATAACCTTTCGTGCCATTTGGCAGGAGGAGCGGCGCGCAGGCGCACCGCGCTGGCGCTCGCGCCGCGCCTCGCGCTTCGCCAGGCGCATGAGCCGCGCGGCCAGCGCCTCCATGCGCGCCTGCAGCGCATCGCGCGCCGCGGCCGCTGCCGCCAGGCGCCGCTCGGCCGCGCCGGCGGCCGCAGCTGCCTCCGCGCGCCACGCCGCGCGCGCGGCGGCCAGCTCCGCGGCGGCTGCGGCCGCCTGCGCCGCGCGGCTCTGCGCGGGGCGGGCCAGGCGCTGGCGACCCTGCCCTCGCGCGGGGGACGGTGTGCTTGCGCTGTGAGCAGACCCATGTCGCCAGGGCGGCGCCCATCTCGGGATGGTAATTGGCAGCCAATGCAGCTCTACTGAATCAGTGCTGGGGCGAGCGCGCAGCATGTCCGGCGAGTGCGGGCCGGCCACAGGTGGCCACACAGCCCGCGCCGCCCGGGCGCCTGCAGCGGCTGGGAGCGCGCCTCCTCCTGCTGCGCCTGCGCGGCGGCCAGGGCGGCCTGCCAGCCGCTGGCCGCGTCGGCCGCCGCGGCGGCCGACGCGCGCTCGGCCGCCGTGCGCTCGTCCGCGCGCCGCGCCTCCGCCGCCGCCAGGCGCTCCGCCGCTTGCCTGCGCGCATAGCCCGCTCAGGCGGCCTGCCCATCCGCTGACAAGTTTGGGGCTCTTTCCGCATGCTAGCCTGACGTGAATGCCTAGCATGCACACACACGCGCATATAACTTCACCCAAGACCCACACAGGCTGCCTGCCCAGGCCAGACTGCTGCGCGCCGCCTGTGGAAGGTGGCCGCACTGATCAGGCATTCTCCTGTTCAGGCCACACCGCTCCAGGTCGCAGCGTTCGGCCTCCGCCTCCTGCCGCGCCGCCGCCACGGCTGCCGCAACGGCCGCCGCGACGGCCGCCGCCTGCGCGGCCGCGGCGTCCTCGGCGGCGGCGCGCGCCGCGGCGGCCGCCGCCGCGCCCGCATTGGCCAGGCGGGCCTGCCACGCGGCCTCCAGCTGCTGCAGCTGCGCGGCGGCGCCCTGCCCCGCGGCCTCCATCCTGCGGCGCCACCACGGAGGTCACCGCACTCTGCAGCCGTGCAGCGCTGATACGCATGCGCATCGGCGTGCGCCGCGCTTCTGCCGCTGAGGCCCGGCCTTTGGACCCTGCGCCTGCGGCCGCAGCGGCGCTGCCACAGAGCGGAACGGCGCGACCAGCTGCACGCGGCTTGGCGCACAGCGCAAGGGTATGAACAGGCGATTCGCGCGTGGGGCGCACGCTCGGGCGGCCGCGCGGTCGGCCTCGCGCACGCGCTCGGCCGCCTCGCGCTCGTACGCGTGCAGGCGCTCCGCGGCCGCCTCGTCCGCGGCGCCGCGCTCGGCGCGCTCGCGCGCGGCCGCCGCCGCGGCGGCGGCCTCGGCCTCGCCGCGCGCGGCCTCGGCGGCCGCCGCGGCCGCGGCCGCCGCGGCCGCGCGCTCGCGCCCCGCGCGCGCGGCGAGCTCCGCCGCGTCGGCCTTGGCTGCTTCGCGCTCCTGCGGCGCGGCGCCGCCATCATCGCGTGCACGCCGTCACGCTAGCGGGATTGATGCCGGTCCTTCACGCTGCAGGGCACAGTTGTGCGACAGCATCACCAGCGGGGCGTCCACGACCTGTGCCACGCGCCCGGCGGCCGCTGCTTGCCGCTGTGGCTCCTGACTGGACCCTGGAGCCTGACATGGCGCCGGGCAGGCTGCAGGCTGCCGGGCGGCAGCGCCGCGGCAGGCGCGGCAGCCGGCGGCCGCGCACGCCCTCAGCCCCGCGCGCGGGGGGCGCCGCCTCTCGCCTGCTGCAGCGCGTCCGCCGCCGCGCCGCGCTCCGCCGCCAGGCGCTCCCAGCCGGCGGACGCGGCCGCGGCGGCGGTCGCCTCGGCGCGCGCCTCGGCGCCCGCGCGCTCCGCCTCGCGCAGCCGCGCCGCCAGCACCGCGGCGTCCGTGCCCGCGCCGCGCAGCTCAGCCTCGATCTCGCCCACGTGCACCTGCACGCGCGGCCGGAGCGCTGGGCGCGCCCGCGCGTCTGCCGCGCTGCTCGCCCGCGCGCGCGCACGCGTCTGGCAGGTGGCGTCAATGAGAGGCCATGTATGGTGGCGTGTCAAAAGACCCCTTTGGTGGACCGGCAGCCCTGGCGGCTGCCGCTGTCCCCGGGGCGCGTGCGCGCGCCCTGCCGACAGGACAAGCCACCTCGCGCCGGGAGTCGCGCAGCGCGCCTGCAGAGCCTGAGCCTCGGCGCTCCGGGTCGCGAGCTCCGCTTCGGTCGCGCGAGCGCGCTCGTGCGCGGCCGCCGCGCGCGCCACCTGCTGCTCATAGGCCTGCCGCGCGCGCGCAGGTCAGAGGGAGGCCCTCAGTGGCAGGCAGGCAGAGCCCGGCTGCGCAGCGGGCGCTGGCAGCTGTTGGGCGCCCTGGTGCTGGCACGCCGCTCGCTGCCGCCGCCGCGGGGCCTCTGGACCGCGTGCTGCGACGCACGCAACCCAAGCTGGCCACCCGCGCCACCCCAGACCCGCTCTATAGGCTGCTGCGCACCTGCCGCGCCTCGCCTTTGACCACCTCTACCTCCTGCTTGGTGGCTGTGAGCTCCTGCTGCAGCTGTTCTATCGCCACCTGCACGCGCAGCCCGCCACGTCAGCGGCCGGCTGCGCTGCCGGCCCAGGGGCCGTGTCAGGCAGAGCGCGTCTGCGCAGCAGGCGCGCCTTTGTCTTGTACAGCAGCTTGCCGCGCTCCTCCAGCTCCAGGTCGCGCTGCCTGAGCAGGGCCTGCGGGGCACGGCCCCGCGTCAGCTGCCGGCAGGCGACGTGCTTGAACCAAATAAAGGGGGAGCGGTTGGATGGTCCACCTGCAGCTCCCACTCCTTTGACGACGCCATAAGACCAGTCTGTTGTAACTGCAACACGGTGAGTTGGCCCACCCACAGGTCGCTGCAGGCGGCCTGCAGCAGCCTCCTGCCAGACGGCGACAGCCGATGTCAAAGCTTCAGGTCTAGGTGTCGGGGGCCAGGTTACCGGCAAGTCGAGCACTTGAGTGAGCTTGAGCTTGAGGCACCTTCTGTCTGCCTATATCTCGTTCAATAACTGCCAGAGCGCAGAGGCGTCTTCAATTGCTTGAGGTGCTCGCCGGCTTGCATGTGCCCTGCCGTGCCTGTCAAAGCGCTTCCAAGCTGCGTTGCAAGAGTATGCTTTAAAGTTCCTGGTTCCTATGATGCAGGGAGCCCGGGCTATGTGCAGCTTGGACCTGACTTTGTTTATTACAAGGTTTGTACAGAGTCGTGGGAGAGCACAAGCGCTGACATGCTGTGTTCGCAGGGCCACATGGACTTTCCAGAAGACGGCTACTCTGACGACACCGTACCCGATGCGGTGTCGGACGATGAGCTTGGCGTGGAGGAGGAGATGATGCAGCAGGCCATCGCCATGTCGCTGCAGGCGCGGCCCCAGGCGCCGCTCTGTGCTATTTTAGTTGGCTGCAGGACAGGGAACACCGCGCGCTCACGCACGGGGGTCTCGGGCGCGCAGTATGGGCAGCCGGGCGCAGCCGCAGTGGCGCCCGGCGCAGCCTCGGCGCCGGCGCCGGCGGCCGGCACGGCAGCGCACTCCGCCGCCGCGCCCACAGTCGACCCCGCCGCGCTTGCTAGCTTTCTCGCTGGGGCCGTGCCGCCCCCAGCGCAGCAGGCAGCGCAGGCGGGGCTGGGCCTGACGCCGGCCGCGCTCGCTGCGGCGCTTGCCGCGGTCAGCCAGGGCGGCGCGCAGCCGAGCGCCATGGCGATGCAGGCGCAGGCGCAGACGGCCGCAGACGCCTGGGGCGCTGCGCGGCAGGCGCGGCCGGCCGCGCGGGCGCCCGACGCCGTATCAGCGGCCCCGCAGCCCGGTGCGCGCTGCCGCTGGTGTGTGCCACAGGCCGCTGCGATACTGAACTTTTGAACAGCACGGTGTGTGCGCGAGCCCAGCATGTGCATAGCCTCTGTGCGGAAACGGTGCTCTGGTGCAAGCAAAGACACTCTGCCGGCTTATACCCTGCTGGTACCGCACACGCTGCTGGGCAGCTCTTGTCCGGTGCAGCGCATGGCGCGCCGCGTGTAGCAAGGCAGCACATGCCCGTGCACGCGTTCCACAGGCCCGCACCAGGGCAGCAGCACACCCGCGCAAGCCTGAGCGCTCCCGCCTCCGCAGAGCCGCCGGCGTGGGCCGCGGAGCTGCAGCGCTGGCTGCCGGCGCCCGGCGCGGCGGCGCTGCCGCCCGTCGCGCTGCCGGCGGCGTTGGAGGGCGCGCTCGCGGCGGCGGCGGCGCAGGCCCTGGGCGCCGAAGTGGCGCTGGTGAAGGGCGGCGAGGCCGCGCCGCGCCGCGGGGCCGCCCGTGGCGGCGTGACGCTGCAGCTGCTGCCGCAGGGCGCGTCTGGAGACTGGCTGCTCGGTGCGCGGCGCGCCCGGCGCCCGCCCGCCCCGTCACAGAGCCCGCCTCGGTGCGCGTGGCTACTATATATATCTGCCGCGGTGCAGAGCTCGCCGTTGCTTGTTGTGGGGTCGGCTCCACCGGGGGAGCCAGCCCCTGGCGGGCGGGCGGGCTGCAGGAAGCGTGTTGGCTCAAACGCATCGAGACTGCGCTCCTGACGTTTGTAAGTGTGAGTGAGTCAAGGCTGTGTGGCGCTCACGCTTGGGCCGCCTGCGGCAGCGGACGCGGCGATCGACAGCGCGCTGCGGCAGCGCACCGCGCCGGCCGCGCTGCGCGGCGCGCCGGCGGTCGAGGCGCTCGCGGGCGTGCACGCGCGCGCCGGCGCCGCCGCCGCCGCCGCGCAGGCGCCCGGCCACGCGCCGGTGGCGGCCGCGCTGGGCCGCGTGTGCGCGCGCGCGGCCGCGCTCGCGGTGGAGGCGCTGGTGGCCGGCGCGGGCGACGAGGACGACCTCTTCTACGAGGCCGGCGGGCAGGCGGTGCAGCAGCTGCTGGCCGCGCTGGTGCGCGGCCCGCCCGGACGGCAGCTCCTCTCCCCCGGCGAGGCTCTTGCACTCGCCGGCGCCGCCCTGTGGAGCCCGGTCGGGAGCGGGTGCGACAGTGCTGGCGCTGCAGCGCGGCGCGGCGGCGGCCGCTGTGTGTATGGGCGATCGTGATGTGGCAGGTGCTTGACGCGCGGCGGCGGTGCGTCCTCGCCAGCTGCGTGCATCTCGGCGGACCCCGCTGCGTCGCCAGCCCGGGCGAGGCGCCGCCCAGGCTGCGCGCGGTGCCGCTCAGCGCCCAGCATAGGGTCAGGTAGGGTAGCCCCACCCTACCCTACCCTTTACCCCTACCCTGTAGCCGACCGCGCGCGTGCGGGGGGCCCAGGCGGAGCGGCGCGTGCCCGCCGCGTTCCTGGCGGTGATGCTGGGCGAGGGCGGCGGCGCGCGGCAGCAGGGCGCGTGGGAGGCGCTGCTGCGGCGCGCGGTCGGCGCCGCGGGCGGCACGGCGCTGGAGGAGTTCCCGGGCGTGTGGGCTGGCCGGCTGGGCGCGCTGGATGTGCTGCTGCAGCCGGCGCTGCTGCAGCGCGCGCTGGTGCGGGCGCCGTCTGGCTTGTTCATGTCTTGTTCATCAGACAGCGCGTGAGTGACAGAACCAGCGCTCAAAAAGAGCTAAGCTTGAAAGCAGGCGTGGTGCTGCTGCTGCGCACGCTGGTGCGGGCGCCGCGCCACTGGGGCGCAGCTGCAGTGCCATGCCTGCTTCAAAGCTTTACTCTTTCTTAGCGCTGGTTCTGACGTTCACGCGCTGTCTGATGAGCAGGACATGGATGTGTTTGCGCCGTAAAGCGATCGGGGGTTGTATGAGCCGCACTGGCTGTGGTGTTGCTGCATGCTCCTGCGGGATGCTGCGGGGCGGGTGAAA
>JAABUY010004359.1_pt1 | contig 14900 bp, 10 predicted proteins | sample 5560271 | NCBI WGS metagenome assembly JAABUY01 (sample SAMN10711886, study PRJNA513374) | rock metagenome | isolation source: Antarctica rocks | place: Antarctica: Victoria Land, University Valley
CAGAAAGCAATATTGGATATTGCTGAGCTCAAGAAACTGCATACCGATCTCACAAAGAGAATCGAAGAGCAGAAGGGACGGACAACAGAGGTAAAGCCATTTGAGGTTGGTGAGAGGGTATACCTATGAATGGACAACATGTGGACGAAAAAGAAGAGCAAGAAACTTATGAACAAGAGCATCAGGCCATTCATGATCAAAAGAAACATCAAGGGGCTAAGCTATGAACTAGACTTACCCCAAGGGATGCAAATACACCCAGTATTCCACACATCAATGCTTCAACGTTGCAACCAGTCCATACCACTCCAAGCCACACCAACACCTGTTGAACCCGAAACCAAATACGAAGTTGAGGACATTCTAGGGAAGAGAATGATTAGCGGGGAAGCCCACTACCTCGTCAAGTGGAAAGGATACGATGCTTCGGAAAGCACATGGGAACCTCAAGATAACTTACTCAATTGCGCGAGGACGCTTCAGCAATTTGAGAAGGGGGCCCAGGATCCATGAAAAAACTAGGACTCAGGGAGTCCAGAAGGGAATCGAGGTTTGGAACCTCAGATGGATTTTCATCATCTGTTATTCCATCCATGTCATCACCAAGTTCCTCAGCAACACAGCGAACTTTGGCGAAAGCGCGCAACTCATTCAGCTTAAGAGTCTTGGAAAGGCGAAGGACCTTTGCATCCAGCGCGGAGAGGTGAGCAGCTTGCTCCTCTAGTATTTTTCCTTGAACAGCACATTCATTCAGGACCACATCGAGTTCAGATTTCAATCAATTGTGGGCACGATTCAGAGATTCTAACGACACCGGAACGCAAGGCTGACCACGACAAGTACACTCAGAACACTTCGGTGAACCAGCCATAATGATGCAAGTTGTCTGGGACGAGGAACAGCGATCACAGGCTAAGGAAGGAGTAAAACCGTATGTTGCAATGGATTTCGCAAGTTGCAAACAATTCTTCTGCTTAGAAGACGGCATGACGGTGAGGAAGTTAGAATGGGATACACTCTCACTTGTGAAGCCTAGAGGACTAGTCTTTGGGAGAGGGGGATCGTGTTACGGCCATACCCAGTAGAGGTTATGTAGTAACTAGATATACGCGGGTACAGCGTATTCACAGGTATAAGGTCGCCCGGCTCAATATGCTTGCGGCGACCTCAGCAAGGCAATAGACCTCTGGGAGATCTATCAGCTCGCCATGCTCGCGGCGACCCCGGCGAGCACAGCGATCTAGCAGTATATAGACAAGCCATCTCCCCTAAGGAGATGGGCATGTTCAATGCAATCATTACTTAGCATACTACTAGCTACCAGTTAACCCAACGTGCCTGGAACCCTCTTATATCACAAGCTCTAACCCCTAGCCCCTATATCAGAGGAATCTCCGATCGGGATGTAACAGATGAGTGCTGAATTATGAGATTTAATAATAAAAGATGACATTAAATTTTCATTAAAGTCAGATGTTTTGAGTCAGTCAGTAATGACTGAAGAATTTATATTTAAAATAATGATAATTACATTAATAATCTTAACTGATGTTACTTAAGCTGACTAAATCACACAGAATAACAAGATTACAGTTATTATTATTTTTATTGTCAGCTTAAAGATCACTGTCATTATAGATGATATAAAAACAGCAAAAGAGATATAAGATTATCTTATATATCTTTATTTATTTTATAGATTTAATCTCAAATATATTCTATTTAACAATTTATATATCTGTTAACTCAATCAATACTTCTCTGTCAATGCTTATACTTTAAAATATAAGACACTCTTAAGAGAAATTGCAGTCTTCAATTTCATCATTAATGAAATTCTGAAAATTATTATTTTTCTATTGAATCTAGAATTCTTCTATTCTCAATAAATAATGATGAAATGCTCTAAGATCTATAATGTAATCTTATTTCTCAATGACTTGATCATCAAATTAATTGATGAAGAGTGTCTTAAAGAAAGAAATGAGAAGCTTGCTTTAATGAGTAAAAAGAGAAATCATAAAGATAAGAAGAAGAAGAATAAAAAGAGAAATACTGATAAGAGTAAAAGTAAGAATAAGATGTATACTCATTACAAGAAAGCAGTTTACTTCAAGAATAATTACTGAAAATTACATCTGAAAAAGATGTCTGAAGAGCTAAAAAAGAAATAAGAAATTAAAAAAAAAAAAAAAAAAGAAAAAAAAAAGAAATTTTTAAGTTCTGAAGACAAGCAGTATAATAAGAACACAGTAATTTTGACTGTGATAGAGAACTATAATCTTGTAATTAATAAGATGTCATAAATAGCTGACTTTAACACAATACAATATATGTGCTGTGATCTCTTTGCATTTAGCTTGATCAAAATATTCAATAATGAATTTTTTATAAGAGAAGTGTCTAAAGTGATGTATACTTAAGAGATAGAAATGATTAACTTATAGTTAAAGAACAATAATGAAAAGTTTTAAAATATTATTTTGATAGACATTTATTTTATATTTAATATGAGACTCAATCTCTTCTTAATTGAAATGATCAAAACAAAAGAAATATCAGTTAAAATCAAGAATGAATTACTATGTTTAAAGAATAAAGTAAAGAATATGCTTAATTATATAATATATAAAGATAAGCTATATTATCTTTAAACTTTAATAACAAGAAAATCTGTAAACAAGAATAAGATTATGTCAGTTATTAAAGATAATAAGATCTTAAGAACTACTTAATATCAATATTTTGATTATATAGAGAATTTAAGTCTTAATAATGTATTAAAGAATCTCAAAATAGTGAGACTTAATTTATAAAAACTTATAAAAACATCATTACACTTGTATAATGTCTGCATGAGAGCAAATTAAAAGAAGAAGATCTTAAGAAAACTGCAAAACTGAGTTATAAAGATGACTAATGTTAAAAGGTGGCACCACACTAATAGCATAGCTATTGTGAGTTATATATCTAACACTCTCCCTAACCCGCGATCGGCCCGCAACTGACCCGCAGGTGTAAAGGGTGCGCACAGATGGTGGTTCAAACTCATGACCTTTTGGACTTACTCTCTCACCATGGACTTGAACCACCGGCAGAGGTGGCCTAGGCGCCATTTTATGCAAGTTATCACACACTAACCTGGGCTCATAACCTGTTAAAAGGTGGCACCACACTAATAGCATAGCTATTGTGAGTTATATATCTAACAACTAAATTAATTTACATCAATGTTGTCAGTCTTGTCATACTGAAAGTATATAATAAGTTTTTGTAATATATAATCTTCATGAATGATCTTATCTACTGACAATACATTTATAATATAAAAACAAAAGATTAGATAAAAGACAAAATTAAATGATTTCTTAATATACTTTTTATTTAGATGAATCTATGAATTGCATGAATACAACTTAATAATGAAAAGAAATTTGAAAGTAAGCTTATCATTAAATGATTATGAAGTCTCAGAATTATCTATGAAACAACAGTTTCTTATGAATTGAAGCAGAATGAGATGACAGAAAGAAATAATGAATTTTTGACAGTAAAAGTTAAAATTATAATTCTGAATAGTGAAGTCTCTGAAACTTTATGATTAAAGACTGTTAAAATAGCATACTATCTTTTTAATTAATTCTTAATGTCAGCTCTTAAAAACAACAAGATTTCAATTCAGCTACTATTTAAATTAAAGTGACCATCAGGTCAGGTTAACCTGACCTGACTTAAACAGAACTTTTAGATTAAGTTAAGTTAAACTTTAATTGTTAGTTTAAGAATTTAGATTAAACTTAAACATTAAAGTTTAACTTGACTCAGAAGCTTTGTTTAAGTTTTAAGAATTTTGAGACTGATTAGTAAGTAAGCTTTTGAGACTTGACTTAAGAATAAAGATTATGAGCTTAAAGATTACTGATACATGAGTGTTATAAGTGAGCATTATATATATACAGTTAAATAGCTTTCAATTTAGTCTATCTATTTACTATATTGAGAGTCAGATATTCTCAAAATAGTCTAGTAATGATTGCTTTAATCTGCATCTTTAGACACAATGTTTTAGTTATGTATATATCTTTTAATGAAAGACATGTTCTTATGCTGAATAATAACTTACTTTATATAAATTGCAGTCAAATTAACATCTACATTCTGTTAACTGATAGATAATAATTACTGTACAGTTCATTAAACATACTTTTAAAGAAGACAACAATATATGCTTTTACTGTCTTCTGTAGACTGTTGATGACTGAGCTTTAAAAGCAAAACATTTTATTAAACTGAGTATAAAGTCAGATTAAGTCAGAAAAAAGTGCACTTAATCTGAATCTGCACTAGAGTCTGAGTTAGATTGAGTTGAGTTTGTGTACAGATTAACTCTATTCATATCTGTGCAGATTAAACTTAAGAACTTTAAGCTAGTCATTATGAGTAAGGTCAGGGCTAAAGCTCAAAAATGTGAAAGCTTATTGATATATTAGTTATAATAAATTACATCTTAACTAGCCATATAGGAATAAATTACACAGTCACAAGATATATTACTGAATAAGTTACAAAAATCATAACTTTTTGCAAAGGTGCATGTTAGAAACACACATTAGTAAGCATGTGTATGTGCTTACTAAGCACATACACATGCTTACTAAGACTATATATAATCTGCAAAAAACTCATAACTCTATACAGATCAGATTGAGTTAACCTGCACCTGACTTAGCTAGATAAAAGTTAGCTCAATTTAACTCAATATCTAAATCTAACTCTGACTCACATGATCTATAGGCAATCTGCACACTCAGTTTACATTTTATGCTGAGAGAAAACTCTCTTCAAATAATCTTAAGTTATCTTGCAGCAAAGTCTTTAAAAGAATAATTTTGCTATTAGAAAATCTGTTAATTTCTGATAGCAACATATTTTATAAAGAGTGACAGCTGTAGAACAGAACATTATTATTAAACATTATATTATATATTAAAATTAAGCTTATTGTCTGACTTTCAGTGATGAGCTAACTTAAATATTTCAGTATTTTCTTCTATATTTACAGCATTAAATTTTTTTTTTTTCAATCAACATCAATTTTTTCTCTTTTAAATATTTTTTAAATATTCTTTCTACTGCTGCTGTCTTCTCTTCACTTAATACAGTCTTTATAGCACTGCATTTTAAAGTTTTCTTAATATATATTATAATGTGATATAATGATACAATGATGCTTTAAGATTAAGTTAACAAAAATATTATAAAAAAATAATTTAAATGCATCTTTGAATAACAATGAATTTTAGAGTGATTTTGTAGTTTGAAGATGCATTGTAGTTTAAAAGTGTGTTGTAGTTTGAAAGTGTGTAATTAAAAGATGTATTGAGAGCTTTTAGATGTTAGCAATACTTAGATGTTAAATTGTTGATAAATAACATATTTATTTATGATATATGCATCAATATTATGAGTAAATATATCAACACACTCATTTTTAACACTCAATCTAACACTTTCTTATCTTTATCTCTGTCACTCAATTTATTACACTTACTCTATCTCTACTCAATCTCTACACTCAGTCTCTATACTCACTAAATATATTGCTCAATGCTATTACTTATTTTACTGCTCATTTCTTAAGATTTAATCTTATACATTGCTCTTGTACTTCACTCTGATGCATAGCTGTGATGTGCACATATAATACTTAATTATATCACTTAATATAGAACTCAGTAGCTAATTATATATTTTAGATTCTCATCATGATGAATTTAAACATTAAACTTTTATTATAGATTGCAAAATACTTAATTTTTAACTTATTCTCAGTCTTTAAAGAGAGATCTAATCATCATAATTATTTATAGAAGTCTATATATGATTTAAAGAAGATATTTAGTAAATACTTGAACAACTTAAAGACTGTATATGCAAGAAAGAAACAACAGAAATATATGAAGAATGAAAATTCTAAATAAATTGAAAATGTAAAGATGACAAATTGCAGAGCTGTGAAACAGAAAAAAAATGTATTGAAGAAGATTAATGCATATTAGACTGTGAATTTAACATTGAAGAAGATCATGAAAAAAAAGATTAAAGATAAGATCTTAAAGAAGCAATATAATTATGAAATTTCTTATAAGACTTTTTTAAAATTATTATATTCAATTATATTGCTTTTAACTATCTGTAGATGTCTACTATAAAGATGAGTTGAGAAATAAATTAATGAAGAATGAGAACTGAGCTTAACTTAAAGAGAAGACTAAGAAGAAAATGTTATTTGTTGAAGTTTTTGTGCTAAAAGAAAAGCAAAAGTTCATAGAAGTAAAATAAAAAATATATTATATCTATATCTTTTATAGACTCTCTGACATTCTCTAGAATATCAATAAAGATGAAGTTATTCAGTAGAAGTGCATCAACATTAATTATTAAATTGAGAAGTGCCTAACAGTTATAATTAAGCACAGAGAAAAAGTTCTTAACAATACAGAAAAATAAAAGTTATACAATGCTGAAGATTCTAATCTTATCAAGATTATGTATCACTTTCATAGTGAAGTTCTTGATTTTAAACACATCAATGACTTCAATTATATATAAGTATTATATCACTCAATTATAACACTTCTTAATTCTGACATTAACTAATTACATTTAAGAGTCTGTACTTGATTAGAAGAAAGAAGATGAAAAGAGTGTAATTGAAGATGTTAATGAAGTTTGTATAATGATGTTTAAAGATAAGAAATTTTTAGATGATGATTTCATTGATGAATTTGTTTTTAATGACTTAATTAATGATAATGAAGATAATAAGAAGAATGTTGAATCTATTAATGATGAAGAGAGTAGTAAAGAGAATAATAAATAATAATTATTAATTGAATAGAAAGCTGATCTTTAGAGATTAAAGATGTAAGATAAAGAATAATTAAATAGATTTTTAATTATTAATTAAAGATTTTTCAATAAGAAATCTCTTCATTGATACTTAATATTTGCTATACATAATAATTTTTAAATAATGTCTATCATGATTGATATTGTAAAAAATTTATTTTATATTCAGATATATGTTCTATCACATAACTATAATCTTGTATATATTAATTTTGAAACTCTCATAACACACTATCATCAACACATTACTTAAAGTACAACAAAATATCATTTATTTGCTCAATTTACTACAATAACTCAACATCATGTCTTTATACAGCTCATTATTCAGTCAGATTTTAAGCAACTTAGAAAGATCATTTTTAAGTGCTTTTAATAACAAAATTAAATTATCTTAATTAAATCAATCTTGTTCTTTAATTCTTGCAGACACTTTAAATTCAGAATATGTTCTTTGAAGATTTACAATAAAGTAAAAGTTTCAAGATTGATGAGAAATAACTGTATAAAGTTAGAATACAGACATAAAGATTAAGAATTATATTTAAATAATATAAGACAGTTTAAATTATTCAGCAAAGATCTGACAGTTCTTTGCTGAAGTAGCTAGCAAACATGATGAAAGATTAGATATAATGTGTATTAACTGTTACAATATCATGAATTATTCAGCATTAAGAAATAATGAAATAATCATCATAAAATATTATTTGAAAAGCAGCAGTTACTGAAAGATGAAATCAGCATCAGAAAGACAGATTTCAATCTTTAAAGTAATGAATTTAAAGATATGCTATAATTTTTAATTATAATGCTTTAATATAACACTCACTATTTAACAGACAGCTCAAAAGATCATTATTAAATCATTTAACTTTATTTTTAAAGTCTTTAATCAGCAAATTCTTCAATTCATTATAGTACTCAATATATTCTTTTATACTGTTGAATATATAAAGTTCTGAAAGCTCATTTAAATGTATCATGCTGATATTAAGATTTCAGATCAAAGCAAGATTGCATAACTTCTTAAGTATTGTGCTGTAAATGTTTAAAAAGATATACTTACAGAGCTTAAAATACAGATTAAAGTCTTCATTACATTTAATAAATAAAGCAATTTAAATTATCTTGCATTTCTAGACATTACTGCATACTTTATTGACATTAAGTAAAAGTACACAGAGATACTTTTAGTCTTTAAAGAATTAAAGAGTCAATATAATGATGAAAATCTTGCTGAATATATTTTTAAAATGTTGAAGAAGTGAAATCTGACATATTAATTGCTGATAATTACAGCAGACAATGTGTTCAATAATTATACATTATAATGTTATTTGAGTCAGTTTCTGAGTCAGAAGAATATCATTTAAAGTAATAAAACTGAAATTATGAGCTGCATAATACATATAATTTAGCTTGTAGTCAGTCAGCTATTTACATATTTGAAAGTGAATATAAAGAATGATTAATTCATCATTACATTTAATGATGATGAGCTATAAAATTTCACAATTAACAAAGACTACTTCTTTAACATTATACTAAAAAAGATCAGTATATCTTTTATAATGCTTTATTATAATGCTCATATCTGTTGAGTTAATATTTTAACAAAAGTCTCATATAAATTTAATTATTAACTATTGTCATTATGATATCATCACAGCATCTAGAGTTGTTCAAAGATTTGTAGAAGACAAATTCATAAAATATAATTAAAAATGTAAGAATTTGATGAAACTCTTTATACAATATGCTGAGTTAAGCATATAAGCTATAAACTGAACTTTCTTAATGAATAGAATATTTAACTTTGACAATAAGCAGAATAAAATTTCTTAAATACAATATAAAAGAGTAACAATATATTAAATACATACTGCATCTTCTGGAGCACTTTAAGAACTAAACAGAGACAATGAATGCTATTAATGAGTTAATAATTTATAAGCTGTAATATATATACAATGATTTATTTAATCATCTTGAAAAACAGAATGAAGCAATTAAAAAGTTTAAATTGTTCTTTAATGCTGAGCTGTAAAATGTCATTAATGCATTAAAAAAGAAATTAACTCAGTATTATAAAAAGATAAAAGTTAATTAAGAATTGTTTTGTAATCTTGATGTTATATTGAATTTATGCAATAAGTTTAATATATATAATGTAGAATATTCTCAGTTCTCAATAAATATTACATAGCAAGACTGACATATTGTTTTAATAGAGAAAAGACTGAGAAAATTTATGTTTAAAATATAAACTTAAGTTTCAACAATATTACAGAGTTAATTATCAGTACTTGAAAAAAGAATTATTAAATGATGATTTGAGAATTCTTGATTTAAAGAAGAAGAAGATGATAGCAATAATGAGTTATATAAAAAATGTAAAAAAGCATTAAGACATATCTATGACAAAAGAAGTTTCAGATTATCTGTAAAAATCTTTAATATTAAATGTAAATGTTTCAATACTTAATTACTGAAAGCTGATGAAGAACTTAAAATCAGCAATAATACAATTTATAAAAGATATATTTACAATTTCTACAGCAGATATTAAAGTTAAATGCTTGTTCAATACAGCTTAAAACATAATTACATATTGTTAAAATTGACTAAACTCAGACATTATTGAGAATATTATATTAATTAAATATTATGACATGTTCATTCTTGCAGCAAAAGTAATAAAAAGAATTAAAGAGAGATCTGTATTGACAATGATTATTAATAATGATGAGAAAGATTCATCAGCAGATAAGCTGAATTCAATAGTAACTAAATTACATATAAAGCTTTTATCAGATCACTACTTCAGTGATAATGATCTTTATAATGATAGTAACTATAAAAACAACATTAACTTCAGACTTTGTGATTATGATTAAGATAAAAACATTGATTTAAGACTTAATAACAATAATTATGATTAAACTTTAAATATAGAAGTGATACAATTAAGTATTATAAATATCTTGAATAGTACACACTCAGAATATGTAATCACTGATGATGATTATAGTTATGAGTTAAGAAAAATTAAAAATCATATAAGTTCATTATCTGAAAGGCTCACTACAGCAATTAATGCATTAACTATTAAGATCATTAATGATGACTTAATAATTACTGATCTCAATCTTTAAACTGTTTACTCAAATAACTCTGCTCAGAATATATTGACTGTCAATATATATACAGTCTTGAATACAATACAACATTAATTAAAAGAGAAAAGTCTTCTTTATTAATAAAGCAGAAAATTGTTAAAAGCATTGTACTTACATTTAAAAGCATAGATAAAGCACATTAAGTTCTTAATTACTTCAATATTATAATTTTACAAAAGACAGAATCTTCTATCTGTTAATATTATTAATAATTATTTAAAGTCAAGAAAAATTCATTCTTTCTTATCTGAAGATAATGTTAACATTCATTAATTTAAGTGTCAGCAATCTCAATAAATATATATTTAACATAATTTCTAATTTAAACATTAGATTTCTTTATTCTTTTTATGCAGTTTATGAATACTTTAATTTTCTTAAATTGCTTATGATAAACACAAGTTATATGTGAGTTAATAGTATTGAGTAAAGTATTAGAATTAAATATACTTAGATGTAGAAAACAATATTTAAAAGTTTTTAAAAACATTTAACTTTACTTAAAGCATTAAGATTCATTCTGATTCTCTGTATCTTTATTAATACTATTATTATCATTATTATAATGATCTTCATTCTTTTTATCATTATTTTATATCTTCACTGAGTCTTCTGTCTCTTGATCTGCATTATTAATGAAGATTAAAGCTTATAATGTTGACAGTTAATTCTCATAGCTGATCTTAATTTATAAATATAGTTAATCAGCAAGAAGTTAATAGACAATTGTAAAGAACATTATAATAAAGTAATATAATTATATCTAATCAATTTATATCTTAACTTCATCATTCTTTAACATTGAAGTAGCAATCTATGAAGTTTAAAATTTAGTTAAATCTCTGATAAATAAACAATACAGAATTAATATATTTTGTTTTCTTTTAATATTGTTTTTCTGATATTTGTGTGCACAAGTTCATCAGATTTAAGAAAAATACATTTATCATTAATGTTTTTATTCAGCATTACTTAAACAGAAAAAGCTACTGTAACTTTATTTTCATTATTACTCAGCATTATTTTTACTTCTTCATTCTTATTTGCAGAGACATTGAACACTGTTGAGAGCTGATAACTATAGAATGAAACAACATTAACTTTTGTCTTTAAAGTCATTATAAAGAAGTATTAAAAATATAATATACATTAATGATTTTTCTTGTCTGTTATGTGCTCTAAATCAAGTATGCTGCTATTAAAAATCTGTATAGCAAGATTTAAATTCTCATCTTTAACTGTAGTAAATTGTTTATAACTATTAAATTAAATAATTCATTCTTAATGCTTAACTACTTTATCTAAACAGTTATCTTAACAACTTTAAATATATTCATTTACTTTTTCAATTTAATCATATCAGCACAGACTAAACATCAAATAAAGTTGATATATTTCTTTTTTAATTATTGAGAAAGCACTTTTTGCTTTAAAAAGCTTATACAGAGCTTGTATTTCTTTAATAACTATAATTAAGTTGTTTTGCTGAGCAATATCTTCATTTTTCTTTTGTTTAGTCATTACATTCTAATTTGTAAAAAAGATCACTACAAATGAAGTTAAAGTTTAATACAAAACATTATAATTATTTATTAATATTCATCATGCTCATTCTTTACATATCTTTTAGCAACAATTTTCTCTCTTATCTTAACTGCATATTTTATTCTTTAAATTCTCATCTTGAGCTTCTTATATTCTAAATTATATTTAAAATCTATATTCAATCTATTCATTGTTATATCATTCTGCTCTTAAGTGTCTTTAATATCAGCATCTGTAAATGCATTAATTACTGAAGAATGTGATAAAATCAATTTCTAAATGATATTAAAATATAAAGAACTTAATAAAAAAATAAATAAAGAGTTTCTAAGTTCTTGAATACAATTTAGTCTCTGATTTAGTATATATTTTGTGCATTATAATTAAACATTATAATAAGTAAAGTTATATACTAAATTTTTGAGTCAGAAAAAATGAAAGAAGCAGTTAAAGTACTTTGAGGCAGTGCAGCATTAAGTGTGAATTCAGAGTAATTAATAAGTGCTTTTATTCTTTTTTGTTGATCAGCAAAATCTTCTTTCTTCAGACATGCAGCAATGTCTAAAATAAATAGATTAATTTCATTAATCTTTTTTTTTCTTTTCTTCTTAAATTGAAATAAAAAGTCTAATGTATTAGTAGAATGTGTTTTTTTGCTGATGAATTAATTTTATTCAGTAATGAAAGATATAAAGCTTGATGCTTTTACTATATTAATGAGTTAATTCAGTTCAGTGATGAGAAATGTGAAGTTTAATGCTTTTATTACATTAATAAAGATAATCTTTGCACTCAGTTTTCTCTATTTTAATGATGTATTTTTAAAATAAAAGTCAGCATCATATCTCTTCATTATTTACTTTACTTACATGATGCAAAAAAAAAATATAAAAAGCTTAATACAAAAAGTAAGATGTTCTGTAGAAAGAAAATGTAGAAAATGTTGTATTAAAGATAAATGAACTTGCTAAATCTTTATATTATCATTTGTTTACATAAATGCTGTGTTTTTGTTATCAGTGAATTTGTAGATAACTAAGATCAATTTAAATTAAACTGTACAATTATTTAGATTTATTAATTTATAATCATTTCTTCTTAAACTATTATCTGAGAAATTTAAAGCAATACATACAATTTATAAAGTGTAGTATCTCAATCATGTTAGTTGCAATTTCTTTACTAAGTATAGATCTTCTCACAGTAAAGAAACTGACATTAAAATTATGTTGTATAGCATGACAGAATTATGATAAAAGTTAAAGTTATAAAGAAATATTAAACAGATTTTAAAGCTTGTGAATTTGACAATACAAGATTCATTGAAGAGAACAGAATATGAATTACAGATAAAGATGTATAAAATAGAATTAAGTTTATGAAATGAAAGCAAAGAACAGACTGTTAAGCATGACATTTTTAATGAAGAAGATTAAATTATTAATAATTCTTTTTCTTTCAAATCAGTTTCTGCACAAAAAGAGTTAAGTGAGTCACATAATTACATTATTAAATTAAATTAAAATGCTCAATTTTAACACTCTTTGATCAGTTCATGCAATGCAGCAACAACAGTATTGACAGAAGCTGCATTCTTTTATTTTAAATTTAAAATTCTTTTCATTACTGATTGAAGAGATTTCTAATCAGTATAATGACAGCTTAAAGTGAAATCAGTCAGTCATTATAGATTTATAGAAGATAAGTAAGACATATTTTTATACATTTTTTAAAAATATAAGCTCTTGCATATTAAGAATCTCTTTCATAACTTATTTGTGATATAGTTGCTGAGCTACATAAGAAAGAAGATCTAATAATATCAGAAAAATTGCAAAAGATAAAAGCAATCTTTTATATGTTGCAGACTTACTAAAAAGATAAAGTGTATTAATTAATGTATTTTTGCTCTGTAGAGAATGAGTAATCTGATAATTAAGTTAATAATGCTTATATATAATGCTTATAAAGCAGACATGTAGTTAAACAAAAAGAATTATATACAATATTAATTAAAAATGTTGCAATAATAGCTGCTGTCAATATAAAGCTGCTTAATAACAAAAGTTAATTAATTCTAATTTAATCTGAGCTGTCAAGAATAGCTTAATCTGACTCTGTCTGAAACTTAACTCTGCACAGAGTCAGATCAGATTGCAAAGTAAAGCTTAGTGAGTTAAGTTAAGTTCTAAAATCTGAGCTCAATCTGACCTGATGGTCACTTTAGTTTAAATCTTTTAATAAGAATAGATCAGCAGATCTTATTGATTTTAAATATCTTCAGTATTTTGAATGCATAACATATATATATATTTCAAAGAAGATCTAAACAACAGAGACTAAATTTGAACCTTAAAGCAATAAGAGAATTCTTGTTAAATATAAAGAAAGAAATCAATATAGAGTATAACTTTCTGAAAAGAAGAAGACAGACTGAGTAATTAAAGTAAGAGATGTGCAATTTAATAAAGATTCATTAATTTATAATGTTAAAGTTGCAGTCTTAATTTTTAAAGTCACTCAACCTCATACTGTTAATGCAGAACAAAAAGATGTACAGTTATTTTTTTTATTTTATTTTTAACTTTCATCATTGTCATTGTCTTCAGAGTATGTGTCATCATACTTTTTTATACTGATTGTTACAACCATACTCTGGAAGGTATGAGACCTACGCGCCCTGCGCGTAGCCCCAAGCATAAGACGACAAGGCAGATGTCGAGTCGACACTCTGGTCGTCGAGTCGACACTAGAGGTGTCGAGTCGACCCTTTGAGGGTCGACCCCCTTCCTATATAGTAGGATCGTTTCCCCTATGGGAACGATCGTGTTCAATGCAATCGTTACTTAGCATACTACTAGCTACCGGTTAAACCAACGTGTCTGGAACCCTCTTATATCACAAGCTCTAACCCCTAGCCCCTATACCAGAGGAATCTCCGGTCGGGATGTAACATGTTGAACACCCTTACGATATAAGACATGTCAGCCAGCACACAGAAAGCAGCCTCCACCAGTGCGGTCAACCTTCAGGGCCTCGAAGGCCTACGAGAGATGAACAACATACTGAAGGTACCGGCGCCGGATGTGTTCAGCGGTGAACATGGGAAGTTGCGAAGCTTCTTGGCAAAGCTCAACCTATACATAGGTTTCAACCAGAAGAAGTTCAACTCCGAGATGGACAAAGGTCTATACACAGTAGCCTACCTCAAAGATGCAGCGTTCGACTGGGTCGACCCTAAACTGCATGAGTTCCTAGACA